>WNGF01015439.1_pt1 | contig 11660 bp, 8 predicted proteins | sample 5400641 | NCBI WGS metagenome assembly WNGF01 (sample SAMN13153371, study PRJNA577476) | soil metagenome | isolation source: 80 cm soil or saprolite under grassland replicate 2 | place: USA:California | collected 2016-06-15 | reverse complement strand
TCCGCCTCGGATCGGAACAGCCCCATCTCGTCGGCGAGGCGTTCGGAATAGAGGCCCCAACCCTCCACGTACGCGCTGCCGACCATTCGCGAGCCGAGGCGGCGAAACGCGTTGAGATTCTCGTTCTCCATCTCCAGCGCGATCTGGAGATGGTGGCCGGGAACCGCCTCGTGGTACGTGGTCGTCGCGAGCTTGGTGTATTTCCGGCTCGGCAGGTCGTAGCCATTCGCATAGTAGCTGCCGCCCCGTGATCCGTCGCTCGCCGGCGCGTAGTAGTAGGCGAACGGCGAGTCGGCTTCCTTGAATTCCTCGACCGGGCGGACTTCGACGCCGGCCCGGGGCAGGACGCCGAAGAACCTCGGCGCGATGGCGAGCGCGCGTTCGATGTCCTCGCGGGCGCGCGCCAGGAGCTCGTCCTTGGTCTGAGGTGTGTTGCCGGGATCCTCATCGAGGGCGCGGCGGAGGGCGACCGTGTCGCCGCCATAGCCGAGAGCTCGGCTGATCGCCCGCCGCTCCTGCTCGATCGTCTCGAGCTCGTCGCGTCCGATCTGATGGATGCGCTCGGGGTCAATGTCGACCGTGGTCCAGGCCCGGATCTGCGTGCGGTACAGCGCGTCGCCGTTGGGCGCCGACCACAGGCCGGGGTCCTCGCGCGAGGCGGCGAGGTACGGGCCGCGCAGCGCCTCCAGGAACGCCTGGTTCGCCGGGCGCACCACGTCGCGAACCAGCTCGCGTACCCGCTCGCGGTCCTCCTCTGTCGAAACCTGGGCCATCGTGGCGACGGGCGACTCGGCGACCGGAATCTCGGTCAGCCGCTCGAGCTGGGCGATCGTTCGCTCCACGACGATCCGCGGCGCGGTGAGACCTGTCTCCAGGCCCTCTTGCAGCAGGTCGCGATTGGCGGCCATGTACGCCGGATAGGCCCGCAGGCGCGCGGTGTACTTCTCGAAGCGCTCGGGCGTATCGGCCGGCTGGAACTGGGTGACCACGGGCAGCAGCGTCTGCGGGCCACCCATCTGATCGACGACCCTGAGCAGGTCCGTCCGCTGCTCATGCTCCTCGATTCCCAGGTCGCAGAGCACCTTGATCATGTCAAGGGTGATCCGGTCCTCGACCGACAGGTCGTCGGTGAAAATGGCCTCCGCATCGCGGCGGGCCGATCGCCAGAGCGCCAGGGCCTTCGCCCGACCGACCTCGCTGGGATCTTCCAGCCGGTCGCCATACCGCTCGTCACCGTACATGGTGGCCGTCGTCGGTTGCAGCTCCAGGATCGACTCCCAGAATCGATCGGCGAGGCCGTCGACCTCGGCCGATGATTGCTCGGTCACCGTGCGTCTCCCAAGAAGCGCGGGCACCGCCCCCGTGCAGGTGTCGCAGCCGGTCACCGGACGCGGCGGCACCGCCGCCGGCCGGCCTGTCAGTGCGCGTCAGGGTACATGGTGCGGGCCGGGCGCGCCCGCGCGCGGCTCAGCCGCCCGGCGTACCGAACAGCGGCAGCTGGTCGCCACTCCGTTCAACGATCGGGTCCATGCCGAGCAGCGGCTCGAGATCGGCCACCGAGGCGTCCTCCTGGGCGAACCAGGTCCGGAGATGATTGGCCTTGAGGATGTGCCAGTTGCCGGCGTCCATCGCCTGGCGCAGGAGCGGCGAGCGCTCCAGCTTGTACCGGACGAGCTCCGTCCGCTCCGGCAGGATGACCAGGAAGCGGACCAGGTTCTCGTCGGGCGGGATGTGCCCGTGGCGGCGGATGAGCGGCTCGCCGAGCATGGCCGTCCACTCCACCTCGAAGAGGAAAGCGCCACGCGATCGGACGTACCAGATGCAGTCGACCTGCTCGAGCTCCTCGGCCGAGCCGCGGCTGACCAGCGGCAGGTAGGCGTCGCGCTCACGACCGTCCAGCCAGCTCGCCAGCGTCCGTCCGTCCAGCTTCCGTGTTTGCTCGCGGGCGCCCAGCCAGACGCGAAAGCCCAGACGATGGCCCTGATCGGCGAGGAGTCCCAGCAACTCGGTGTGCTCGCGGCTGCGCCGGAGAAGATCGTCGGCCGTGACCAGATGGTCGGGCGTCGAGGCCAGGGAGCGGTACGAGGCGAGGCACGCCCGAACGAGCGCCTCGTCGGCCAGGTCATGGCCGGTGAACAGCCCGGCGATTCGCTCGAAGAACGCGGCTTCTGACAATGGGCCACCGGTGGATAGCAGGCTGTAGACGGCCCACTCGACCCGGTCGGCAAGGGGCAGGGCCGCGGCCGCGACGTCGCGCGGGTCGGCCAGCCACCAGCGTCCGGGCTCGATCTCGCGGAGCCGCCGCTGGTCCGGCCGGCTCAGCTCGTCGCGGATGAGGGCCAGGATCGTATCGACCTGATCGTTGCCGGCGAGTGTCGCCGGCTCCCGTCGCTCGTCGCGCCGCGGCCGAGCCATCGCCGCCCTGGGGGACGCGGAGCCGGCGCGCGGTGCCGCCGGCTCGATGCGCGGAGACCCGAGATCGGCGCGCGAAGGCGCGAGATCGTCGCGGGGAGGCGCGGGATCGGCGAGGGCCTCGGCCGCTCCCGCCGCCCGCCGGTCCCGCCCGTCCGCGCCGCCATCGCGGTCGGAGGCCCGTCCATGATCCTTGGCGCTCCCGGGACCGGTTGGCGTCGAGCGGACGTCGGCGCCGGCGGGCTCGGACCGAGCCGAGACGAGGCGACGGAGCATGCCCGTCCGATCGAGTCCGACGAGGACCTCGCCGAGCAGCCGCTCATGGCGGGCGGGCTCACCGCGGGCCTGGAGGGTCTCGACGGCCGTCTCGGTTACCGTCCGTGCCGCCTCGGCCCGGGAGAAGCGACGCTCGTCGAAGCGTTCCGGGGGCGCAAACAGGCCGCGGCTGACCGCCGCGCCTGGATCCGTCGAGCCATCCACGCCCGCCGATAGTGGGACGTTCGCTCGCGTCCGCGGTCCGGACGCGAGCGGCGAACCCGGTGGCGCGAGCTCGACCGTGCCGCCAGTCTCTTCACCGGGCTCGGCCAGGCGGGCACCGATGAGCCGGTAACCGGCCGCGACGCCGCCCAGGGCCGCGGCTGCCATGCCTTCCGGACCGCCGGCCTCGAGCAGCAGCACGACGCGACCGTCCCGCGCCAGCCACGGCTCGAGCGCGGCCAGGGAGCGACGCAGCGCGGCGGCCTGCCAGCCCCACGGCGCGCGTCCGCCGGGGCCGAACAGCGCCTCGAGCGGGAGGAGGGCTGCCGCCTCGCGACCGAGCAGCCAGGCGGTCGCCACGTAGGCGAAGGAGAGGCGGTCCTGGTTCGGACGCTGCGGCGGCTGACCCAGCACCAGCCGAACCCGCGGCCGCGGGGCCGACGTCGCGGCAAGCTCCCGGGCCTCCGCCTCCAGTGCGCGATAGGCCGTGGGCGTGCCCAGGCGGACGACCGCGGTGGCCATGCCCTCCGCGAGGCTGCGCACGTCGTCGCCGAGACGCGCCGGGGCCGGCCCGTAACGGCTGCCCTCGAGCCGCTGAACGAAGCCCCGGACGAGGCGATAGCCGTCCTCGAATGCAAGCCACGGATTTCGCTCGCGCCACTGCTCGCCGGCCGGCAGCCTCACGCGTCCGGCATGGATGCGCACCTGGGCGATTCGACCGGGGAAGCCGTTGAGGCGGCTGGCGGGCAGCAACGCGTGGCTGGTCGACGAGGTCGTCGTGGCCGTCGAGTGTCGGGAATCGCTCGTGGAGTTGGCGCCTGACCGGGCCGTCGGCATCCGTCGCCGTGGATCGAGCCCGGTCGTCGTCGTCGACGGGCGCGTGCCGCTGCTCGCCGCCGCCGAGCTGGTCGCGGCAGACGGAGCAGCGATAGTGCTTGCGGATCAGGCGCCCCGGCGCCGGTCGCGACGCGCCGGCATCCTGCTCGTCGTGGCCCGGGATGGCCTCCCAGATGAACTCGTCCACCACGGTCGCCCGGCCGCAGGTCGCGCAGCGGGTCGCGAACAGCTCGCCGATCGAAACCTTCAGGCTCGACTCCTGGCGGGGCGCCGCGGAGATCGCCTGGAAGGCCGCGTCGAGATGGCGGACGTCGGGCGGCCGAAGGACGATCTCGGCGAGCAGGCGGGTGAGCGGGTTGGACTCGATCGTGACCGCTCGACGCTGCCGGTCCACGGCCGCACGGGCGACCCAGCCGCCGCGGCCATGGAGATCGACCACCACGTCGCCGGGGCCGGAGTACTTGTCGATCGCGGCCGCGACCAGGTCCGGTGGCGGCGGAGTCGCCAGACGCTCGAAGGCGGGTAGCGAGATCGCCGGGTCGGCGCGCGTCAGTGGATCACGACCCGCCATGGTCCGGGCATTGTGCCACCCCGGCGCGCCCTGGCGGACGAGGCCTACGGCTCGTCGAGCTCGTCGGGCTCCTCTTCGAAGGCCTCGTCGGTCGTGACGTCCGCAGGGAGGACGCGATCCAGGTCCTCGATCTCCTCGTCCTCGACGTCGTCCTCGAGGTCCTCCTCCAGGTCGAGCTCCTCGCGGACCAGGGTGCCCTTCGTATACGGCCGCAGGTCGGTCGACTTGGCGGCGGTGGGGAAGCTGACCTTGCCGTAGTTGCGCGGGTCCTGGAACGTCTCCCGGATGATGATCCGCACGTCCTTGTCGCCGAGCGACGTCACGCCGGCCGTGTACTTGTTGCCGTCGGCCAGGAGCTTCAGCAGCCGGGCGGCGACGCGCGGCTCCACGATGCCGATCCGGAAGCCGTTGCTGGTCGCGATGAGCCGGCCCTTCTCCGGGCTGAGCTCCACGGAATCGCCCGGATTGACCTGGGCGAGCTTGCGCGGGTCAGCCAGGTCGGTGAGGAAGGCAAAGCCGGTCTTGCCTGTCTCCTCCACGAAGATGCTGACCGGCGCCTTGCTGCCGGGCTTGGCCGGGACCGTGGTCTCGCCCGCCTCCACCAGGAGGGTGCGGAGGCGGTCGATGTTCCGCTCGGCGATGCGGTTGGTCGGGTCGAGCGCCAGCGCGGTCTGGTAATGCTCCCGCGCGGCACCCAGCTCACCGAGCTCCCAGAGGGCTTTGGCCAGGCGGTTCTCGGCCTCGGCGTCCGCGCCCATCTCCAGGATCTTGCGATTCGTGTCGGCCGCGTCGAGCCACTCGGCGGCCGTCGCGTGGCCGATCGCCTGCTCGGCGAGCTGGCGCTTCAGGCGGGTCTGGTTCGTGGCGGTCGGCTTGCTGGTCTCGAGCTCGGGAAAGGTCACGTGGAGAATCGTCCTTTCGGGCCCTGCGGACCCTGGCAGTGCGTCGTTCTCAGGCGCGCGAACCGGCGCAACCGGTCTGTGTGCGAAGGCTGTTTGTAGCATCGGCCGGCCGAATCGTCAACGCGACCCGCCTCCAGTGTGGACGGCCACTGAAAATGTCACCCGCTAAGCGGCCAGTGACTTTGTCACCCTCGATCGTATGGAAACGAGGGAGACGATCACCTTGGACGCCCGAGCGCAGCACCGCCTCAACGTCCTCAACCATGTCCTGACCGGTGGGCTGACGGCCGAGGAGGCGGCCCGGGTGCTCGGCCTGTCGATTCGCCAGGTCCGTCGATTGCTCCGACGGTATCGGGTCGACGGCTCGGCCGGCCTGGTCCACGGCAACCGTGACCGGGCGCCGGCCCACCGCATCCCCGACACCATTCGCGACCGAGCGGTCGAGCTCGCGACGACGAGGTATGCCGGGGTCAATCACACCCATCTGGCCGAGCTGCTCGCCGAGCGCGAGGGCCTCGAGATCGCGGAGCGGACCCTCCGCCGGATCCTCGCCGAGGCGAATGTCCGGCCGACCCGGACCCGGCGCCCGGCGCGCCACCGCAGCCGCCGCGAGCGGATGCCGCGTGAGGGCCAGCTCCTCCAGGTCGACGGCAGTCGTCATCGCTGGTTCGGGCCCGAGTTCGGGTTCGCGACGCTGGTGGCCGGCATCGACGACGCGACCGGGCTGGTGACCGGGGCCACCTTCCGGGCCCAGGAGGATGCCGTCGGCTACTTCACGACATTCGCCCAAACGGCGGATCGCTATGGCCTGCCAGGGGCGGTCTACTCCGACCGCCACGGGATCTTCATCGTCGAGAAGAACCGGGCACCGACGCTCACCGAGCAGCTCACCGGCAAGCGCGGCCTGACCCAGGTCGGGCGGGCCCTCGACGAGGCCGCCATCGGCTGGATCGGGGCGCGCTCGGCGCCGGCCAAGGGCCGGGTCGAGCGCCTGTGGGGGACGTTTCAGGACCGCTTCGTGGTCGAGCTGCGCCTGGCAGGGATCACCACGATCGAGGCCGCCAACGTGTTCCTGCCGGTGTTCCTCGAGCGCCACAACAGCCGGTTCGGGGTCCCGGCGGCCGACCGGTCGCTCGCCTGGCGGCCGTGGCCGGACGGGCTGACGGCCGAGGCGGTCTTCTGTTTCCACTATCCGCGCCGGGTCGAGCGCGACAACACGATCAGCTGGCCGGGCGGCGGCCTCGCCTTGCCCCGTCGCAGCGACGGTCGGAGCTGGGCGGGACGGTCGATCGTCGTCCAGGAGCGCCTCGACGGCAGCTTGTGGGTCAGTCACGACGGCTTGTGCGTGCCCCTCGGACCGGCGCCGGCCGACCCGGGCCAGCTCCGCGCTCGACGCGTATCGCGGGCTGCCGCTGGCGCCCCGGATCTCGACCTCCCGCGGCCGGTCACCGTGACGAGGCCCACCCCGCGGCCAAGCTGGATGCCCGGTCCCGATCACCCCTGGCGGGGGCGCTACGCTCGACGAGGCCAGTGACAGATTCACTGGCCGCTTATGCGGACATAGTCACTGGCCGCCGACACGGACCAAGGTCGGCGGCTGGTTGCTTGCCACGACGCGGCTTGTGCATCGTTCCTCGCATGGCCGTGCACACTGGCCACGCTCGATCTGTCAGGGCGGGCAGTTTGCACGCAGATTCGTATCGCGTCCATTGCCCAGAATGCGATCCGCGGCTCGGCCGAAACCACCTCGGCCCTCACGATCGCGGCGGCCGCGCCGATTTGTGCTCGGCGGTAAGCTGTCGCTGCCCGTCGCATCGAGGGACCGACGGCGAGCCCACGCAGTAGGGGAGCCCGTGACCAATTCGGGTGACGCGCTACGAGCGACGTCCGACGCCCTCTTGAGCGACCTGGATGCCCTTCAGGCGCTCGAGCAGGAGAAGCGGACCATCCAGCCCGGCGATCCGCAGCTCGTCAAGATCGCTGCGAGGATCGAGCAGCTGTCGAGCCGCGTGCTCGGCACGTCGGTGGAGCAGTACCAGCTGACGGAGCGGGTCCAGCGGCTCGTGGAGACCGGGTCGCCCGACGCGCCGGACGGGCCGATCGAGGATACGAAACGCGAGATGCGTGTGATCCTCGCCGACTGGCGGGACGCCGAGCGCCGCGCCGAGCTGGCCCAACCTGGCTCGCCGGACGCGCTGGCAGCGGCCGCCGACATCGAGCGACTTCGGGTGGAGTATCGAGCGGCATTCGAGGAGGCGCGGCGGCGCGACTAGCCGCGGCGCGACTAGCCGCGGCCCGGCAAGCGCCTCAGATCAGGCGCTCGAAGATCTCGTTGGACAGCAGCCGGCCGCGGGTCGTGAGGCGGGCACGGCGGTCCCTGCCGATCGTCAGCAGCGACTCGGCGAGCGCCCAGTGCACGACCTCGGCCCGCCGCCCGCGGAGGGCCCAGGCCGGTACGCCCCGGTCCGTGCGCAGGCCCAGGATCAATCGCTCGCTCGTTGCGGTGGCTGCCGGGAGCGGGTCCGCACCGCCGGGTGGCAGGCGCGCTCGAGACCCATCGTCTGGTCGGAGCGCCGCCATGTAGCCATCGAGCCGGGCGGCATTCCAGCGGCGAGTGGCTCCGTCGAACGCATGCGCACCGGGGCCCACGGCCTCGTACGGCCGCCGCTCCCAGTACAGGAGGTTGTGCCGGCTCTCGTGTCCGGGATGCGCCCAGTTGCTGATCTCGTAGCCGCGCCAGCCGGCCGCGGCAAGCAGCCGCGTCGCGGCGGTGTACTGCTCCTCCGCGCGATCGTCGTCCTGTCCGACCCGTGCCCGATCTCGCCAGCGCCGGGCGCCTGGACGCGTCGGCAGATGGTCGCCGCTCGGGCCGGTCAGGCCCTCGGCGTCGGGGTCGTCGAGCGTCAGCGCATAGAGCGAGAGGTGGTCGGGATCGAGCGCCATGGCCGCCTCGAGCGTGTCCAGCCAGCCTGGGAGCGACTGCCCCGGGACGTCGTAGAGGAGGTCGAGGTTGATCGAGTCGAACCCGGCTGCCCGCGCGGCCCCAACCGCGTCGACCACGTCCGCCGGAGCATGGCGCCGGCCCAGCCTGCGGAGGTCGGTGGCGTCCAGGCTCTGCGCCCCGAGGGACAGTCGGTTGACACCCGCCCGCCGCTGTGCGACCGGGTCGCCTCGCTCGTCGGGTCCGGGATTTGCCTCGAGGGTGATCTCCGGGCTCGCGACGAGCCCGAACCGGCCCCGGATCAGCTCCAGGAGTCCGGCCAGGACCTCGTCCGACAGCAGCGAGGGCGTGCCGCCGCCGAAATAGACGGTCTGGAGTGGTGGCCGAGCCCGTCGCCCGGGGCGGACCGGGGGCAATGACGCGCCGGGCGGGTCGGGTGGGCCGAAGCGGGCGTCGAGGGCGTCGGCCCGCAGCCCGATCTCCGCGCGCAGGGAGGCGACGAACGCGCCGATGCGATTGCGCGGACCCTTGGTGGCCGACCCAGCCATGACGACGAAATCGCAGTACGGGCAGAGCGACACGCAGAACGGGACGTGCACGTAGAGACCGACCGGCGGTCTGACCGCCGGACCAGCCGCTGGATCCGCATCCGTTGCCGACGAAGCCGCGGTCAATGCTTGGAGCCGGGCGAGTCCGGCGCCCCGATGACGCTCCAGCCATCGGGCGTCCGCATGCGATTGTCGATGTCCTCGTCCTCACCGCCCCGGCGGGCCACCTGGCCTGGATGGCCGGTGGTCAGGAACATCGCGACCCGCGTGATCGCGTGGCCCAGGATGGCGGCCCCGATGCCGCCGGTCTGGATGGTCACCCAGCCGCTGGCGAGACCGAGCACGAGCACGAACACGAGCATGTACCGGTCACGGCCCGGGGCACCCACTCGGGTGGCGAGGGCGTAGACGAGGGCCTGGACGCCGTTGGCCAGGGTAGGGTCCACGCCGGCCAGGAGGATGAACCCCAGCAGCAGGCCGCGGAACGTCGCCTCGTCGATGAAGGCGGTCGCCACCGTGTTGAGGACCGAGCCCGGATACGAGCGGGCCGCCGGTAGTCGCAGGTGGCGGTAGCGAAGGAGCGCGAACGCGACGGCCTGTGCGCTGCCCAGGAGGCCGTACCCGAGGCCGAAGACGAGCACCTGGAGGCGGTCACCGAGCACGAGGAAGAGGTCGCTCGCCGACCGCGGATGGATGGCCCCGACCGTGGCGATCAGCCCCAGGCCGACGATGTACCAGCCCAGGCGCCGGCGCAGCGATGGCTGACGCCCGTCCCGGCCGGCTTCGTCATATTCCGCCGCACCGAAATGCTCGGCGTCGAGCCGCAGGAGCAGCAGGAGGAGAAGGAAGCCGAACGCGATGAACGCCCCGAACGACTCCCGAAGCGTCTCGAAGACGGCGTCCATGGCGGGCCTTCAGACGCCGGAGAGAGCCGGCGTGTGATGCCGCCCGAACACGGTCAGGCCTCGTCCATCCGGAGCATCGCCAGGAACGCTTCCTGGGGGATCTCGACCGAGCCGACCCGCTTCATCCGCTGCTTGCCCTCCTTCTGCTTCTCGAGCAGCTTGCGCTTGCGGGTGATGTCGCCACCGTAGCACTTGGCGAGGACGTTCTTGCGCATCGCGCGGACCGTCTCCCGGGCGATGACGTTGCTGCCGATCGCGGCCTGGATCGGTACCTCGAACATCTGCCGCGGGATCAGCTGGCGCAGCCGATCCACGAGCGCCCGACCCACCGACTGGGCGCGGTCGCGGTGAACGATGAGGCTGAGGGCGTCCACGGGCTCGCCGTTGACCAGGATGTCGACCTTCACCAGGTTGGCCGGTCGGTAGCCGGCCTCCTCGTAGTCCATGCTCGCGTAGCCCGCCGTCCGGCTCTTGAGCTGATCGTAGAAATCGACGATCAGCTCGGCCAGGGGCATCTCGAAGCGGAGCACGACCCGGGTCGGATCCAGGTACTCCATGTCGCGGAAGTCGCCCCGCCGGTTGCGGGTCAGCTCCATGAGCGTGCCGATGTAGGTCGCCGGTGAGACGACGCTCAGGCTGACCCACGGCTCTTCGATCGCCTCGATCTCGGCCGCTGGCGGAAGGAGCGACGGATTGTCGACCACGACGGTCCCGCGGTCGCCGATGAGCCGGACGTGGTACTCGACAGACGGGGCGGACGCGATGAGGGCCAGGTCGAACTCACGTTCCAGGCGCTCCTGCACGATCTCCATGTGGAGCAGCCCCAGGAATCCGCAGCGGAACCCGAAGCCCAGCGCCACCGACGTCTCCGGCTCATAGGTGAAGCTCGCGTCGTTGAGATGGAGCTTCTCGAGCGCGTCGCGCAGCAGCGGATAGTCCTCGCCGGTCAGCGGGTAGAGGCCGGCGAAAACAAGGCTCTTGGCCGGCTGATAACCCGGCAGCGGCGCGGACGCCGGACGCTGCGCGTTCGTGACCGTATCGCCGACCTGCGCATCGCGGACGCTCTTGAGCCCCGTCGCGACGTAGCCGACCTCGCCGGCCTGCAGCGAAAGCACGGGAACGAGCTGCGGCCGGAAGACGCCGAGCTCCAGCAGTTCGGACTCGACGCCGCTGCCCATGAGCCTGACGGTGTCGTGGACGCGGAGCGTCCCCTGTGCGAGACGCACATAGACGATGACTCCCTTGTACGGGTCGTAATGCGAGTCGAAGATGAGCCCCTGGAGCGGGGCCGTCGAATCGCCCGCCGGCGGGGGAATCCGCTCCACGATGGCCTCGAGGATCGCCGGCACGCCGGTCCCGTCCTTGGCCGACGCCAGGAGTACCTCCTCGCGCGGAATGGCCAGGACGCTCTCCAGCTCCTCGATGACCAGGTCGGGCTGGGCCGAGGGCAAGTCGATCTTGTTGATCACCGGGACGATCGTCAGGCTCTCACGCAAGGCGAGATGGACGTTGGCCAGCGTCTGGGCCTCGATGCCCTGGCTTGCGTCGACGACGAGGATCGCGCCCTCGCACGCCTGCAGGCTGCGGCTGACCTCGTACGTGAAGTCGACGTGGCCCGGCGTGTCGATCAGGTTCAGGCCGTAGGTCAGGCCGTCGCGCGCGATGTAGTCGAGGCGCACGGCCCGGGCCTTGATCGTGATCCCCTTCTCGCGCTCCAGTTCCATCGAGTCGAGGACCTGGCTCGTCATCTGGCGAGCGTCGATCGTGTGGGTCAGCTCCAGGAGCCGGTCGGCCAGCGTCGACTTGCCGTGATCGATGTGGGCAATGATCGAGAAGTTGCGCAGGCGTTGCTGCGGGATCGGCGCACTCATTCGAGAGGCGGCTCGAAGCCATAGAGAGCCTGTTGCTCGACTACCGTAAAGCGGATGTCAGGTCGCCTATCGCGACTGGTGATTAGTACGCCGGTCGAGCCAAAGAAATCCTCGTCGAATGGTCTTACCCCGAGTGCTCGGCAGTATCTGTCCAGCATCGTCGGCGTGAGTCGGTCACGGATGCGTCGAGATCTAT
>WNGF01016375.1_pt1 | contig 11662 bp, 11 predicted proteins | sample 5400641 | NCBI WGS metagenome assembly WNGF01 (sample SAMN13153371, study PRJNA577476) | soil metagenome | isolation source: 80 cm soil or saprolite under grassland replicate 2 | place: USA:California | collected 2016-06-15 | reverse complement strand
GACCGACGTGCGCGGCGGGCTGGTCGACCTGCGCGGCGGGGTCGCCGACGTGGGGGGCGGGTTGGGTGGGGACGGGGGCGAACGGGGAGGGGCCGGTGAAGGAGGCGGGCTCCTCCTCGGGGTTCTCGTCGAGTTCGGGGTCGGCTACTGCGGCGATCTCGGCGGTTGGGGCGTCGTCGTCCTCGGGTGAGGCGGCCTGATCAGCGGCGGGAGGTTGCTGGGGCGTGTCGGGGTGTTCGACCCATTCGCCGTTGATCCAGGCGCCGCCAACCCACTCGGGCTCCGGCTCCTGGACCGGCTCGGCTACGGGCTCGGCGGTGCCGTCGGCGAAGGGGTCGTAGGCGCTGGTGGCTTCCTGGCCGGACCAGACGGCTTGCTCGGCGGTCTCGAAGTCCGGCTCGGCCGATTCGTTGTCGGGCTCGTACCTCGTGGCCGGGGCGTCCACGAACAAGCTGGCGTAGAAGTCGTCGCCCTCGTGCACACCCCCGCCCACGCGCGGCGGCTCCGACGAGGGCAGCCCGTCACCGTACGGCGCGTAGATCGGCAGCCCCTCATCCGCCATTCCCCCAGGCAGAAAAGTCCCCGGCGCAGGCCCACGAGGCTCATTAGGCTCATCGGCCGGCGGCTCGGCGTCGTACGACTCCTCGTTCTTCCGCCGCCGGAACCACCCCTGCTTCTTGCCGACGACCCCGTACTCCTCCTGCGCCGGCGGCTCCGAACGGTACGGCGCCTGCTCGTACGGCTCGACATGCGGTTCCGGCTCGAGATACGCGGGCGGCACGACCGCCTCGTCGATCGGCTGGCCGGTGAACGGGCTGAAGCCGGGCGGGACGATGAAGGACTCCTCCTCGTCCACCTGCGGTTCGCTGGATGCTCCAATCACGACATCCTCAACGAGCGAGACCTCGGCCGTGTCAGGTTCGTCATCCAACTGCTCGACGGCTGCAAAGTTCCGGGTGAAGTCCTCCGCCGCGACCACGCCCGCCGGCAGGTCCGGCTGCACCGGCGACCGCGGGTCGATCCCGAACCGGTCGAAGAAGGCCGACAGCGCCTCAGCAGTGATCCCCGCAGACCGGCCGGCCCGGATCAGCTCGACACCAAAGGGCTGCAGCGAATCCAGCGCACCGGGGTAGCCGGCCCACCCGGCCACCCACTCGATCATCTCGCGGGCGGCATCCTCGTCGGACGTGATCCACTGCGCGATCGGCGCGAAACCGTCGTCCAGCGGCTGCCACGGATCCCCCGGGTACGACGCCCGTGCCCAGGTCCCGTTGAAAGCGCCGTACACGAAACCCAGCTCGCCCGCCGCGTTGCGCTCCCGCACCTCGGGCTGGCCGATCCAGTCGGGCGACCCGACGAGCAGGTCCGCGCCGGCGGTCCGGCTGTGCTGGGTGTGGAAGCCGAACAGCACGGCCCGACCGCCGTCGAGCCGTAGCATCCGCAGGACCGACCCGGTCTCGTCCTGGTGGTGGTAGCCGTCCTCGTCGGCGTACCACCGCCGGTCGAAGCCAGTGGCATGGGCAACCGCGGCGAGTGCGGTCCAGCGGGCGCGCAACTCCTCCGGGTCGTCCAGGTCCACCAGCGGCATCAGGTCTCCAACCAGTCCGGATCCAGGCCAGAACGCTACCCGAGGCCTCCCGCTGTCACCACTTCCCGGTCCTGGGGCCTCCCGGCCGGCTCGAGAATGGCCACGCACTCGATGTGATGCGTCATCCCGAACAGGTCGAACGCCCGCAGCGACGCGATCCCGTACCCGAGCCGCCCGAACGTCTTCAGATCCCGCGCCAGCGCTGCCGGATCACACGCCACGTACGCGACCCGCCGCGGTGCCAGCGCCGCGATCCGTCGTACGACGTCCTTCCCCGCGCCCGTCCGCGGTGGGTCAAGCACGACAAGGTCGACGCGCTCCAGCCCCTGCCCCGCCGCCGTGTTGAGCACTCGGTTGACGTCGCCCGTCTCCAGCATCACGTCCGACAGGTCGTGCAGATTCCGCCGAGCGTTGCGAACAGCATCCTTGTCGGCCTCGATAGCCAGTACGCCGCACCCCGCCTCAGCCAGGAACGCAGCAAACAGCCCCACACCGGAGTAGAGGTCGAGAGCCGTCTCCCCCGCCGCGGGTTCCAGTCCACTCAGTACGGCGTCCACCAGCATCTCTGGAGCCGCCGGATGCACCTGCCAGAACCCACCGGCCTCCACCCGGAACCGCCGGCCGCGCACTACCTCCACAACGCGCCCGTCCGGGTCGTCATCCGTGAGTACGGCGGTCTTCCCCTCCGACGACACCACTGCCTGCACCGACGACACGTCAGGCCACCGCTGGCCCAGTACCTCAGGGGTGTCCGGGTGAGCGATCAGGCACTTGTCGATCGGGATCAGGTCGTGCGACCGGTGGGCGTACATGCCGGGGCGCCCGTCCACAACGGCGTACCGCATCCGGGTTCGCCAGCCGAGCCCGTCGTCACCCGGTGACTCCATCGACACTGTGCGCTCGATGCCACCGATCCGCCGGAGGGTGTCTGACACCACGGTCGCCTTCAGCCGCCGCTGCTCGACGATGTTGGCGTGCTGGAAGTCGCAGCCGCCGCACAGGCCGGGGCCGGCGTACGGGCACGGTGGTTCGATCCGTTGCGGCGACGGCGTCAGCACCTGGACCGCGTCGGCCCGCAGGTACTTGGCGTTCTGCTCGGTGATGCGAGCGTGGACCAGCTCACCCGGCAACGCGTGCCGGACGAAAACCACCTGACCCTCGTGCCGGGCCACACAGTGTCCCCCGTGCGCTACTGGTCCTACTTCCAGCTCGACTACCGTCCCGACGATGTTCTCGTCTGTCACCGATCTCCTGAAGCCTTGCGGGCGCCACGCCGTACCTGGCCTGCCACCCTTTCCTCACGGTCCTGCCGCTCCTCGGCTGCCTGCGACGAGAGCAGCTGGTACGGAACGGACGTAACCATCACACCAGGTGTGAACAAGAGCCGGCCCTTGAGCCGCAGCGCGCTCTGGTTGTGCAGCACGTGCTCCCACCAGTGTCCGACCACGTACTCCGGGATGTAGACCATCACCACGTCCCGCGGCGACTGCCGCCGGATGTCGCGCACGTACTGCAGGATCGGCCGGGTGATCTCCCGGTACGGCGAGGCGAGCCGCTTCAGCGGGACCGAGATCCCCCGGCTGTCCCAGTCGGCCTGCAGTGCCTCCGACTCCTCCCGGTCGACGTCGACCGTGACCGCCTCGAGCGAGTACGGCCGGGCCGCCTTCGCGAAGGCCAGCGCGCGCAGCGTCGGCCTGTGCAGCTTGGACACCAGCACGATCGAGTGCACCCGCGACGGCAGCATCAACTGCTCGTCGCCCTCGACCGCCATCTGTTTGCGGACGGTCTCGTAGTGCCGGCGGATGCCCTTCATCAACACGAACAGCACCCCCATCGCGATGATCGCGATGTAGGCGCCGAGCAGGAACTTGGTGATCAGCACGATCACCAGCACCACGCCGGTCAGGGTCAGCCCGATCGTGTTGATCACCCGGGACCGCTTCATCCGGGCCCGCCTGCCCGGGTCCTGTTCGTCCTTCAACAGCCGGGTCCAGTGCCGGACCATGCCTGTCTGGCTGGTCGTGAAGGACACGAACACGCCGACGATGTACAGCTGGATCAGCCGGGTGACCTCGGCGTTGAAGGAGACGATCAGCACGATCGCGAAGCCGGCCAGGATGACGATGCCGTTGCTGAAGGCAAGGCGGTCGCCGCGGGTGTGCAGCTGGCGCGGCAGGTAGCCGTCGCGGGCCAGGATCGAGCCCAGCACCGGGAAGCCGTTGAAGGCGGTGTTCGCGGCCAGCGCAAGGATGATGCCGGTCGCCGCCGCGACCAGGTAGAAGCCGGGCGGGAAGTGGTCGAAGATGCCCTTGGCCAGCTGGCCGATCACCGGGTCCTGGTGGTAGCCCTCACCCACTGGCACGCCGTCGCGGAGGAGCTGGGTCGCCGGGTTCTCGGCGAACCGTACCTTCATCACGTTGGCCAGGGTGACCACACTGACCACCATCAGGATCGAGATGGTGCCGAGCAGCGCCAGCGTGGTCGCCGCGTTCTTGCTCTTCGGCTTCTTGAACGCCGGCACACCGTTGCTGATCGCCTCGACGCCGGTCAGCGCAGCACAGCCGGACGAGAACGCCCGCAGTACCAGGAAGCCCATGGCCAGCCCACTCGCGCCGTGCACGAACTGGTCCTCGGCCTGCAGGCCGAGGGTGGAGCTGGACGCTTCCGGCAGGTGCCCGAACAGCATCCGGCCGAACCCCCAGGCGGCCATCCCGAGGATGGTGATCATGAAGATGTACGTCGGGACCGCGAACGCAGCGCCCGATTCGCGCACGCCGCGCAGGTTCATCGTGGTGAGGAAGAGCACCGCGATCACGGCCGCCGTGGCCTGGTGTCCATCCAGCGCCGGGATGGCCGAGGCGGCGTACTGGGCCGCGGACGAGATCGACACCGCGACAGTGAGGACGTAGTCGACCAGCAGCGCGCTGGCCACGGTCAGGCCGGCGGTCGGGCCGAGGTTGACCGTGGCGACCTCGTAGTCACCGCCACCGGACGGGTAGGCGTGCACGTTCTGCCGGTACGACAGCACCACCACGACCAGCACGACCGCGACGGCCAGCGAGATCTTCCAAGAGATCGTCAGCGCGGCCAGGCCGGCGATCGACAGGGTCAGGAAGATCTCGTCCGGGGCGTAGGCGACCGATGACAACGCGTCGCTGGCGAACACCGGGAGGGCGATCCGCTTGGGAAGCAGGGTCTCGCCGAGTTGGGTGCTGCGCAGTTTTCGGCCGAGCAGCAGCCGTTTACCGATGTCGCCTAGAGCGGGGGTCACACCCGTGATGTTAGAGGCAGCCCAGGTCGGGTGATGTTAGTGGGAGCCTCCGTCCGGTGTAGCGTCTATCCCTGCCGAACCGATGCCAGTGGCCCCTAGGCGGGGCAAGGAGTGATCACCGAGTGCACGTCGTCATCATGGGCTGCGGCCGCGTCGGGTCGACGCTCGCGAGGACTCTCGAGAAGCGCGGCCACACGGTCGCGATCATCGACCAGTCCGCGGACGCGTTCCGCCGGCTGAGCCCCAATTACACCGGCCGGACCGTCACCGGCATGGGCTTCGACCGCGAGATCCTGATCGAGGCAGGGATCGAGGAGGCCGAGGCGTTCGCCGCCGTCTCCAACGGCGACAACTCCAACATCCTGGCCGCCCGGGTGGCCCGGGAGACGTTCGGCGTCGGCAACGTGGTGGCGCGGATCTACGACCCCGGCCGCGCCGAGGTGTACCAGCGGCTCGGCATCCCGACCGTCGGCACCGTGCGCTGGACCGTCGACCAGATGATCCGCCGGCTGCTGCCGGAGGGCTCCGAGCCCGAGTGGCGCGACCCGTCGGCGACCGTGCGGCTGGCCGAGGTGCACGTCCACTCCGAGTGGGTCGGCCGGGCCGCGTTCGACATCGAGAAGGCCACCGGCGCCCGGGTCGCGTTCCTGACCCGGCTCGGCGAGGGCCTGCTGCCCCGGACCGACACGGTCATCCAGGAGGGTGACCTGGTCCATGTCGTGATGCTGGAAAGGGACGCCGCCGCGATCGAGTCCCAACTCGGCCACAAGCCTGAGGAGCTGTGATGCGGGTAGCCATCGCCGGTGCCGGCAACGTCGGTCGCTCGATCGCCGCCGAACTGCTGGAGAACGGCCATGAGGTGCTGCTGATCGACAAGGACCCGCGCGCCATCAAGGCCGAGTCGGTGCCGCGGGCCGAGTGGCTGCTGGCCGACGCCTGCGAGCTGTCCTCGCTGGAGGAGGCCGCGCTGCAGCGCTGCCAGGTCGCCATCGCGAGTACCGGCGACGACAAGGTCAACCTGGTCGTCTCGCTGCTCGCCAAGACCGAGTTCGGCGTACCCCGGACCGTTGCCCGGGTCAACCACCCGCGGAACGAGTGGATGTTCAACGAGGCGTGGGGCGTCGACGTCTCCGTCTCGACCCCGCGGATCATGTCCGCGCTGGTCGAGGAGGCGGTGTCGGTCGGCGACCTGGTCCGGCTGTTCACGTTCCGCCAGGGCGACGCGAACCTGGTCGAGCTGACCCTGCCCGAGGACTCGCCGATGATCGGCATGCGGGTCGGCGACATCGACTGGCCGCTGGACACCGCGCTGGTGGTGATCCTGCGCGAGGGCCGGGTACTGCGGCCGGACCCGGAGGGCACCCTCGAACTCGGCGACGAACTGCTCTTCGTCGCTGCTGACGAGACCGAGGAGAATCTCGAGGCGATGCTCTCCCCGCACCACCACAAGGTGGAATGAGCGCTACTACTTCTTGTTGCCGCGGAGCAGGTGGGTGACGTGGTCGCGGGCCTCGTCCCACTTGTCCGCCGGCAGCGATCCCCGCAGTACGGCGTACGAGAGCCAGAGCGCGAGCGCGTAGAGCGGAAGGCCCATGCCGACCTTCGCGATGCCGAGGGCGTTCAGGCTGTCGACGAAGTACAGCGGCACCTGGACGACGAGCCGGAGCGCGAAGAGCCCCGCGAACACCGTGGTCGCGCGGGTGAAGCCTCTGAGCATCTCGGAATCCTGGCGCCACGCGGTGCCCGTCTGGGTGATCACGCCGTACAGGACGCCGAACAGCGGCCAGCGGATCAGCACCGTGAGCGAGTACAGCGCGAAGTACCCGAGGTTGATGAAGAAGCCGGGCAGGTAGACGTCCTTGGCGTTGCCGGTGCGGTTCGCCACCCAGGCAGAGATGAGGACGCCGACGAAACCGCCGGCGACGTTGCGTAGTGGCTGCTTGCGGAGCAGCCGGAGTACGGCGACCGCCGCGCCACACGCGACCGCGACGATCAACGCGGTCCGCAGGTTGTGCCCGGTGGCCGCGTAGACGACCAGGAACGCGATCCACGGCAGGCCGATGTCGAGCAGCGCGCCCCAGCCACCGAGGGCGTGGAAGAAGTCCTTGTCGGTCGTCGCCGGCCTGGCAGGCTTCGCCTCGTCCGCGGGCTGCTGGTCGTCGTCGACCTGGTCGCGGCGCGGCTCAGCCATGCGCGGCGGTGGGACGGAGCTCGTAGCGAGGGTTGAACATCACCCGGTCACCCTCGACGACACCGATCCGCCCGGAGGCGATCAGCTCGGAGCCGGGGTGGATCCCGGCGATCTTGCGCCGGCCGAGCCAGATCAGCTTGACCGTGCCGGTGCCGTCGTACAACTCCCCCTCCAGGGCCGGTACGCCGCCGCGCGGGCTGAACGTGATCGTGCGCAGCGTGCCGTACAGCGTGACCAGCTCCCGGTCGTGGCAGCCGGTGATCGACCGCGCGCCACAGTCCTGCGCGAAGTCCTGGAGAACCTCGGCGTCCTGCTGGTCCCGGTCGCCGGCCAGCCCCCGGAAGGCCCGCCGCCACAGCCCAGCGGGTTTGTCGCTACCCATGATTCGAGTGTAGTTGGTCAGGCCTCGTCCTCGGCAGCGGGCTGAGCGCCCGGCGGCAGGCGCAGGGGCAGCGATTCGCGGACGGCCATCGGCTCGCTCCCGCGGACCACGACGACGTTGCGCAGCGCCTGCTCCATCGGCGGCGCCGCGTCCGGCTCGACCGCGGCCCGGCCGAGCACGGTTGCCCGGAGCAGCCAGCGCGGACCGTCGACACCGATCACCCGGGAGGTCTGGCTGAAGATCTGGCCCTGCGGGTCCTCCACNNNNACCGAACGGGCCCTCGGTCTCGGTCGCCGTACCGCCCATACGACTCGCTTCGGCGGCGATCTCACGCCGTACCTCGGACCAGATGCCGGTCTTCTTCGGCGCCGCGAACGCACGCAGCTCGAGCGCCGAGTCCTCCAGCACCAGCAGGACCGCCTGCACCTGGCCGCTCTGCTCGTCGACCTGCAGCCGCAGCTCCATGCCGGGCAGGCCGGTGATCACCAGCGCGCCCAGGTCGATCCGGTCCTCCGCCTCCAGGACGTCCTCGTCCACCTCGGTGGAATCGAACGGACCCTCGGCACGGATGTCCGGGGTACCGGTCGCCTCGTCGACAGCCGCTTCGGTCGCGGTCGTCTCTGGGTCGTCGCTCTTGGCCTTGCGGCGGAAGATCACGCTGCTGTCCTCTGCTTCTCATTTAGCACAGTCTCGGTGTTTGTTTGTACAGCCGCCGTAGTGTCGCAAATCCGTCAGTCCAACGGGCAGGGCCTGCGCCAGCGGGTGCACCTGGTCAGCGTGTCACATCACCGAAACCACCGGTCGAGCCGTACCCGCCGTCGCCCCGCGCCGAACCGGGCAGCGTGCTCACCTCGACGAACCGGGCCTTCTCCACCTGCTGGATCACCAGCTGGGCGATCCGGTCGCCGCGTCGCAGCGTCACCTCGGCGTGCGGGTCCAGGTTGATCAGGCAGACCTTGATCTCACCGCGATAGCCCGCGTCCACGGTGCCCGGCGCGTTCACGATCGAAACGCCGTGCTTGGCGGCGAGGCCGGACCGCGGGTGCACGAAAGCGGCGTACCCGTCCTGCAGGGCGATCGCGATACCGGTGCCGACCAGGCCGCGCTCGCCGGGCTTGAGGGTGATGTCGCTCGCGGCGAGCAGGTCCGCGCCGGCGTCGCCCGGATGCGCGTACGACGGAATCGGCAGGTCGGGGTCGAGTCGCTGGATCAGAACCTCGGTCACGAGAGGCGACCCTATCGACGCGCACCGACAGAGCGCATGCCAGGCTGGTCCTCGTGGGTGCCTACCGCGAACGCCTGAGCGTTCCAGTGTCCTGGTGGATCATCGCCGCCGCCGCTGTCGTCACGCTCTGGGTCATCACCGCCGTACCGGCCGGAACCATCGCCGGCACCGCGGTCGCGGCTGTCGCGCTCGTACTGCTGCTCGTCTTCTTCATCCAGTACGGCGGCGCGCGGGTCGAGGTGGACGCGCAGTCGCTCCGGGCCGGGCGCGCCGTGATCGAACGGTCCTACCTCGGCAAGGTCGAGGCGCTGACCGGGGACGACGCGCGGCGCGCGTTCGGGCGGGACTGCGACCCGAAGGCCTATCTGCTGTTGCGGAGCTATGTGTCCGGTGCGGTCCGGGTGGAGATCACGGATCCGCGCGACCCGGCGCCGTACTGGGTGATCGCCACGCGGGATCCGCAGCGCTTGGCAGCGGCGCTGACGGGGAACAGCGTGGCAAGATCCTGACTGTCGGGGACTTGCCGTTAGGAGGCTGCTGTGGTCGGAGCGAAGATCGGCTGGAAGCTGGTGCTGGCAGTGTTCACGCTGGTGGTCGGCCTGGTCGCCAACAAGGCGCTCAGCACGGCCTGGAAGCTCGGCTCGGGCGGGAAGCCACCGAAGAAGGGTGAGGGCGGCTACGCGGAGGTGGTGAGCTGGGCCGTCGCGAGCGGTGCCGCCGCGGCTGCCGCTAAGCTCTTCGCCGAACGCCGCGCGGCGGCGTACTGGCTGAGGTCGACCGGTTACGCGCCGCCGGGGTACGAGCAGGACGCCACCTTGGGCCTGGTGAAGAACACGGACACCGGCCTGGCCAAGAGCATCAGCAAAGACGAGGACTGATGCGCGACAGCGGGACCGCCTCCGGACGTGGAGGCGGTCCCGCTGCGGTCGAGGCGAAGTAGGGCGCTGGTGTCAGGCTGCGCAGTCGCGGCAGATCAGCTGCCCGTTCTTCGTCTCCGCGAGCTGACTACGGTGGTGAACCAGGAAGCAGCTCGAACAGGTGAACTCGTCGGCCTGGCGCGGGAGCACCCGCACCGCCAGCTCTTCGTGGCTCAGGTCGGCACCGGGCAGCTCGAAGCTCTCGGCGGCCTCGGCCTCGTCCTCGTCGACCTTGCCGGAGTTCTTGTCGTGACGGCGAGTCTTCAGTTCCTCGATCGACTCTTCGGAAGCGTCCTCGTCCGTCTTGCGCGGGGCGTCGTAATCAGTCGCCATGGTGTTCCCTGCCCTCTTCGTACCCGTGGTGTTGCCTGCTGAGCCCTTGAACGGGTATAGCGGCCGAGAAATTCCGCCATGGAATCTTTCGTCCCCCGAAACCCTTGACAGCCAGGCCGGGAGCGGCAAGTACCGGTCCCGAGGACGGGATTGTGCCCTATGAAGGGCCCTTCGCGCGCGTCGGGGTCCACGTTCCGACCAGCGTGTCGCAACAAATGTCAGGACCGAACAGCAGAATGCTCGTTAATGCTCATGTCTGCACAGGAACGAGCATCCAGGGACGCTCACTCGCGCAGCGGGTCGGTATCGGCCAGCAGGTCGTGGAAGGGGCCGAACAGTGCAGGTGCCGCCGCGATCGACATCTCCGGCGACACCGGGGCGCCGTTCAGCCCGCCGACGGTCGCGCCGGCCTCGGCCGCGATCAGCACACCCGCTCCGTAGTCCCACGGGTTCAGCCCGCGTTCGTAGACCGCGTCCAGCCGGCCGCAGCCGACGTAGCACAGGTCGATAGCGCCGACCCCGATCCGCCGGATGTCACGAACCTTGGTGATCAACTGCTGGACGACCTCGGCCTGCACCTCCCGGCGGACGGGGTCGTAGCCGAAGCCGGTCCCGACCAGAGCCTTGCTCAGGTCGGTGCAGTCCGACACCTGGATCGGCTTGCCGTCCAGGAACGCGCCACCGCCCTTGGTCGCGGTGAACACCTCGCCCTTCGGTGCGTCGACAACGACCCCGGCGACGGTCTCACCGTCGTACTCGACCGCGATCGACACGGCGTACGTCGGGATGTCGTACAGATAGTTGACCGTGCCGTCGATCGGATCGACGACCCAGCGGACGCCGCTGGTGCCGAGCACGTCGTCGCCCTCCTCGCCGAGGAAGGAGTCGTCCGGGCGGGCCTGCAGGATCCGGGCCCGGATGAGTTCCTCGGACTCCCGGTCGACCGCGGTGACGACGTCGGTGACGGTGCTCTTGGTGTCGGCGACCGTGATCGTGCCGCGGCGGCGCTCGACGATCAGCCGCGCTGCCTCCTCCGCCACCTCCACAGCCAGCTTGAGCAGGTCCTGAGAGATGTCGGTGCTCATCCGCGTCCTCGCTTCGCTCCGGGCGCGGATGAGACACGGAGCGCACTGTGCTGTCTGATGAACTCGCTTCGCTCGTTCATGCTTCGTCCTTCACGGTCGACGGGGCTGGGCGGCGCAGGGGTGGGCAGCAGTCGTGTCGGCAGTCGTCCCAGGCCGGGCCGAGCTTGCCGACGCACGGCCGGGCCGGCTCCTCGCCGCGCTCGGCAGCGGCCCGTTCGACGACCAGGTCCCGCAGCATGTTCACGAACGCCGGGTCGGTGCCGGGTGTCGCAGCCCGGGCCATCGGCAGTCGCAGCTTCTCGGCGGTCTGGGCGGCCTCGGTGTCGAGGTCGTAGATGACCTCCATGTGGTCACTGACGAACCCGATCGGCACGACGGCTACGCCTGGCACACCGTCTGCCGCGAGTACGTCGAGGTGGTGGTTGACGTCCGGCTCCAGCCACGGCACTTGTGGAGGTCCTGAGCGCGAACAGTAGACGAGGTCGGTACGACGTGCCTGCCCGGTACGACGCTCGATCTCGGCGGTGATCTCGGCCGCCACATCCAGGTGCCAGTCGACGTATGCGTTGCCGTCCGGACCGCTGGTCGCGTTCATCGCGGTCGGGATGGAATGCGTCACGTAGGCGATCGCCGAGCCCGCCGGCAGTTCGCTCAGCGCCTTCGCGGTGGA
>WNGF01012648.1_pt1 | contig 11665 bp, 9 predicted proteins | sample 5400641 | NCBI WGS metagenome assembly WNGF01 (sample SAMN13153371, study PRJNA577476) | soil metagenome | isolation source: 80 cm soil or saprolite under grassland replicate 2 | place: USA:California | collected 2016-06-15 | reverse complement strand
GTCGCACACATGAACTCCCGCGATGCTCCGGACCTGGGTGCTGCCTGCGACGGTGATGGTGATCGCAATCTTATTCTCGGACGCAACTTCTTCGTCACTCCCGGCGACTCACTCGCGTTGATCGCCGAATACTCGCAGATTTCTATCCCCGGCTACCGCAGCGGAATCGCCGGCATAGCTCGCTCAATGCCAACGAGCACTGCTGCCGATCGCGTGGCCGCCGCTCTCGGTGTTCCCTGTTACGAAACGCCGACAGGTTGGAAGTTTTTCGGAAATCTTATGGACGCCGGAATGTGTACAATCTGCGGCGAAGAAAGTTTTGGCACCGGTTCAAACCATGTACGGGAGAAGGATGGGCTATGGGCAGTGCTCTGCTGGTTGTCCATACTGGCTACAACTCGTAAATCAGTTGGAGATATTGTAGGGGAACACTGGCAACGGTTCGGGCGAAGCTATTATCAGCGCCACGATTACGAAGGGTTGGAGGTGACGGCGGCGACGCAAATGGTTGACGCTTTGCGCGACAAGCTCGCCGCCTTAAAAGGAGTCTCGCTGGCCGGAAGTCGCGTGAAAAGCGCGGACGATTTCAATTACACGGATCCGGTGGATGGTAGCGTGAGCACGCGTCAGGGTATTCGTATTTTACTCGAAGACGGATCGCGGATCCTCTGCCGTCTGTCAGGCACCGGTACAGAAGGCGCAACGCTGCGAGTGTACGTGGAACGGTATCTTACGGATGGCGGTGTTGGAGAGATATCGGACGTTCTGGCGCCGTTAATCAAAGCCGCCCGCCAGTTATTCGAACTTCGCGAGAGACTCGGCAGAGACGAGCCAACTATTATCACTTAGCGAGGCACCAATCGACGCTGGTACGCAGTTTACCTGGTTGTTTTACGTCCCGGCATTTTAGACTGCTGATTCGCTCAATGCAGCCGTAAAGTCTTACCAAGCTGCCCCAGGTCTGGCTGTTCGCTGTTTACTGTTTTGCTTACTCCTATTTACTATTCACGATTTACGATTTACTTGTACTTTAAACCCCGGAGGATGGCATTGATTCATGGCAAATGAAATGCGAATTGGAGTATTGACTGGTGGGGGCGATGCTCCCGGATTGAACCCGGCGATCAAGGGATTGGTCTATCGTGGTTCCGAACTCGGCCACAACGTTATCGGCTTGTTTGATGGCTGGAGAAGTTTGCTCAATCCTATGCCTGACGTCCTGCCGCTCGACCGCGAGAAAGTACGTCGCTGGGATCGCGATGGCGGAACAAACCTCGGGTCATCACGAACAAATCCTTTTAAGCAAGTCAACGACAATGGTGAGGCCCTGGATCGTTCGGCTGAAGTAATTGAAAATATTAAGAATCTCAAGCTGGATGCCCTCGTTATTTGCGGCGGCGAAGATACACTCGGTGTTGCCGCAAAACTCGGCGAAAAGGGGGTGCCTGTTGTCGGCGTGCCGAAAACGATCGATAAGGATTTAGCCGGCACGGACTATTCGCTGGGCTTCGACACGGCACTCAGAAATGTGTCAGAGATCATTGAGCGGTCGCGCACTCCCGCCGGCTCGCACGGCTGGATCCAGGTCATCGAAGTAATGGGGCGTCATGCAGGGCATCTCGCTTTGTGGTCGGGCGTCGCCGGCCAGGCCCACGTCATTCTAATACCGGAATATCCCTTCAGTTATGAGCGAGTCTTTCATCTGCTGCGCACCCGCCTTGGTGAGCCCGGACTCAGCCGGGATGTTCATCAAAAGCCGCGCTACGCAGTGATTGTCGTGGCGGAAGGCGCGCGCGCCGAAGATGGAGAGATGATCACGATCGACGACCGGCACGATCCTTTCGGACACGTGCGCCTTGGTGGAATTGGTGAAGTGCTGGCCCGAAAGATTGCGAGTGAAACTCCATACGAGGCGCGTGCGGTAATGCTGGGCCATCCACAGCGCGGCGGTCCACCCAGTCCGATTGATCGCATTATGGGCTTGCTGTTTGGGGCGCGCGCCGCCGACGCCGTAGCCAATGGACAGTTTGGGACGATGGTGTCGGCTCGCGGAGTCGCTCCGGCGTGTGACCTGTCACTGGTAGATATCTCCGCGGTGTCTGGCAAATTAAATCTGGTAGATGTCGAGCGCTACTACGACACCGAGCGTTATCATCTTAAAGACATCGGGATGTGAGGGGCGGGGAGCAGTCTACAGTCTACAGTCAACAGTCTGCAGTCTACAGTCTACAGTCTGTAGTCAACAGTCTACAGTCACAGTTGAAAGCCTTATTCTGCCTACTGACTCACTATCGGCTGTGGACTGTGGACTGTAGACCGTTGACTCACTATCGGCTGTTGACTGTTGACTGTGGACTGTTGACTGTGGACTGTTGACTGTTGACTGGCCTTTCAAATCCTGTGGAAACTACCGTTGAAAAGCGCTCCCTCTTCCACTGTTAACACACGCGCGGCAACTTTGCCGGTGACGACGGCAGTAGGCCCGAGCACTAGTTCCTTGGTAGCATTGATATCGCCTTCGACTGTTCCGTTTATTTTGGCAATGGCAACGTTTATCACTGCCTCTGTGACTTGCGCGCCGGTACTGACGATGAGCGTGCCGTCCGCCGAATCGACGTGCCCTGCAAAATGTCCGTCAATGCGCAACATCGATCTGAATTGCACTTCGCCGGTAAATTTCAAGACATCTCCGACGAAGCCAAGCCAATTGTCCTTGGGAATGTTTATTCGCTGAGGGCGTTCAGCGGTTCTCACAACTGCTCGACTACTCACCGCTTTGTCCTTCCTTCTTTGGTTGGCTTTTAGATTCGAGAGTGCGGTTAGGATTGAACACCGCACTTCTGCCACTCGAATCGAGATAAGGAGACTTCCTCGATTGGAGAGTGCACTATAGCACTCGCATTGTTTCTTGAGTGTTACGATTAGATTGCCGTTCAAAGGCAGTGACCAAAGGGCAATAAGGGTGAAGGCGAAACGGAAAAGGAGAAGATGACGGCAGTCTGCCACCCGCAAGCAAAGAGTTGAACCGCGAGGCCTAGATGATCAAGCTACCGGAATCAGATGAAGATTTGTTGCGCGAGTGCGAAGTCGAGACGTTTCGCTCCAGCGGGCCGGGCGGTCAGCACGTCAACAAAACGGAAAGCGCCGTCCGCCTCAGGCATCCGCCTTCCGGCGTGGTAGTAACATCGCAACAAGAACGCAGCCAACATCGGAACAAAGTGCTCTGCCTGCGAAAGCTCCGCAAGCGAATTGAGAAATTGAATTACCGTCCCGCCAAGCGTGTTCCGACGAAGGTTCCACCCAGCACTAAGAACCGCAATCTCGAGGAGAAAGCCCGGCGCGCTCAGATCAAACGATTGCGCTCAAAGCCTTCACTGGATGAATGACTTGGAACTTTAACAATTCGATCGTGAGTTTTGGCCAAGTCAGCGGGGGCAAGCCCGCCTTCCTAACCTGAGAGACTGCGAACCAGCTTGGCTAAGTTCACTCGGAAGGCCCTTCAAGCAAAATAAGAGATTCAAGAGTGGACAGCTCGTCGTCAGGAAGGCGGGCTTGCCCCCGCTCTTTCGCGTCACTCACTCACCAGTCAGTGCAGGCTGATCAATCCTCACAATCGTGTATCATTAGAAAAAGGAAGATTCCAGAATGATAACCGTCGCTAATCGCATCTACGTCAAGCCGGAATATGCCAACGCCTTTGAACAGAGGTTTCGTGATCGCGCCGGACTTGTCGATAAGATGCCGGGGTTTATTTCCAATCACGTGCTGCGTCCCGTTAACGACGGCGATCCGTACGTAGTTTTCACCTTCTGGAATAGTCGCCAGGATTTTCTCAACTGGGTACGGTCAGATGAGTTTGTTAAAGGACACGCGCAGTCAGGCACGCTGCCGAAAGATGCGTTCTCGCAAGCAAACGTCTTAGAGATGCACGAAGTCGTCCAGGATTCCACGCGACCCGAATTAGTACCGGAGCCGCACGGCGGATCATTTCGTATGCACTAGTGGATTAGTCAGAATCGGAAGGAAGCCGGGTCCGCGCGCGAGCAGCCGGTGTGGGGTGGTAGTAGCGCCGCGTCATGTCAGTTAGCGTTATGTCTTTACGAGCAGCAATCGCAGCGATCGTGGTGGCGACCACGTTTGGCGCAGCAAGAATCGTCGCCTTCGGGCAAACTACGCCGCCGTCGCGCGCGACGGTACGACTCAAAGCCACGCTCACCGGTCACACTAAGAACATTCTCGCTTTTGCTTTCAGCCCGGACGGCGAGATAGTTGCGACGGGCAGCGAAGATGGGACCGTGCGTCTCTGGAACACGGGTACTGGCGAACTGAAAGCAACGCTTAACTGTGCGCTCAAGTATCGATGGGGGATGACCGTCGCGTGGAGTCCTGACGGACGCACGATCGCGGTCGATGGATACCACACCAGGGAAAGGCTACAAATCTGGGACGTCACCACGGCCAAAAGGAAAGTCGTCGGGTTGGCTACTAGCGAAGTCTCAGACCTCACCTGGAGTCCCGACGGAAAAATGTTGCTGACTAGGGGGTTTTTTGACAAGTTCGTCGAACTCTGGGATGCGGAAACAGGCGCGCATTTAGCAAGGTTCGACCAGGCTCCACCCTGTCCGAAGCGATCATTCTGGAAGACTCTTATTCACCCCTGTGACGGTTATGAGTTCATACACACCTATTTTGCCGCCGAGGGCCACACCGTCATCACATCGAGTGAGTACAACCCGGCGAAGCTTTGGGACACTCGGACCGGCAAACTCAAAACAGTAATACCGCTCAGGGGTGAAGAATTTGCTGAGAAGGTGTACCTGAGCGATGCAGTGCTGAGCCCCGATCGTCGCCTGGTCGCCAGGTATATCAACAAGGACGTAGCATTGTTAGATACAGCGACAGGCGAGGTAAAGCATGAGCTGGGACAGATTGGTCTGCCGATGGCTTTCAGTCCCGACTCCCAAAAGCTCTTAACTACAATACGTGTACCGACAAGCAGCACGCTTGGCGACTGGGATGAATTTAGGCTGTACGACATAGCAACAGGCCAGTTGCAGGTCAGCTTTGAAAAAGTTTCCCTGACCGCCTTTCGCAAGGACCTGTATTGGAGTCCGGATGGTCACACCATCCTGCTCGGGAGTGGGGGTGCAGACCTATTGGATGTGCGCACGGGCAAATACAAGGGAAGCATTCGGTATCAACCATGTGTTTCTGATAGATTGATCGGAGACGGTGGCTGCCAGCCTTTCATTCTTAGTGCTGACGGTCGTATAGCGATCAAGGTCACAAACCCTGTGCGTTTGTGGAACGCTGACAGTGGCGAGTTACTAACCACTCTAGAGACGGGGCACGCGCCGGCCCTGTTCAGCCCAACCAATCCACGAGTGCTCATAACGAAACACAAAAATAGGACGACGGCGCTGCTGTGGGAAGTGGCAGTGAACTAAATGAGGGGAGCTTGTTCTTGCTCGTGCAAGGGGATGAAAGGTTGGACGCCGTACCACGGAGAAGAGATCGCAGATGAGCAGCGAAACCATTAACACCATCCAGGAACCCACTTACCAGGCGGCTCGAACAGTGGCTGCAACCATCGAGGCTCACTTTGCTCAACACATCGGTGCTGCTCGCGCGCACGGTGAAGACGATCTCGCGCCGCAACCCGATGCGTCCGTAATTGAAACCATCATCGACGCTACGTTCTGGGCGAGTCTCCGGCGTGAGGAAGGCCGCTCGCCGAAGATTTCCCTCGCCTTCTTTCCTCATGAGCAGGTACCTCAGCCGCTGATATTTGAACGGCCGCTTCCGCTCGCTCCCGCCATCCTTACCAAGCTCGGACCTGCCGTTGAGCGTCCCGGAATTCATCTCGGCGTCTGGCGGGATCGGGCCGGGGAGCCACACGTCTGGGGAGCCACGCGCAAAGTGCCGAGTTTCTGTTTTGTTTTGGAAGTGATCGAACCCGGCCTGCTCGTAATCAAGCATCGGCGCATGGATGGTTTTGGCAAGTTTGCCAACGTTGCTGTCCTCAAGGGCGAACAGGTAAAAGTGATCGATGAGCATGGAGAAAGCTTGCCAGACTGTCCCGCGCTGCTTAAGGCGTTAATGCCTTTCACTTCTCCCGGATCCTGGGATCACAAGGTTAATCTGCTCGTACAACTTGCTGCTTCCATGCGCGATCACGGACACGGCGGCTCGTTGCTGGTCGTGCCGACCGGCACCGAAATGTGGCGACAGTCGATTGTGCACCCGATTCTCTATTCAGTCACTCCCCCGTTCTCGGCGCTCACTGAGTTGATGCGGCAGGAAGTTACTGAAGCAAACGAGAACTTATTGACTGCGGCGGTCCGCCGGGCTGTAGACACTGTTGCCGGTCTCACGGCGGTCGACGGCGCGACCATAATTAACGACCAGTATCAGGTGTTGGCATTCGGGGGCAAGATCCGTCGTCCCGAGGGATGTCCACCGGTGGAACAGATGGTGACAACCGAGCCCATCGTTGGCGACCGTCCCGTCGTTATCCCTCCGGCACAGAGTGGTGGAACCAGACATCTCTCGGCAGCACAGTTCATACAAGATCAGCGCGACTCGTTGGCTTTGGTAGCATCGCAGGACGGCCGCTTCACAGTCTTCGCGTGGTCACCATGCGAAGAGATGGTCCACGCGCATCGGGTGGATACGTTATTGCTGTAATGAGCTGCCGTCACTGGACAAGGAAATGTAACGCAAACTGTTAGTTTGCGAACGGCTCATTAGCTAAGAGTAAGGAGAAAATATTTCATGAGCACGCCTCTTAATATGCATGCAGCGCGAACAGCACTCAACCAGGATCCGGAACTGCGGAAGTGGGTTGAAGGATGGTTGAAGAACAAGGAGCGCGCGGTGCAAACGACCATGACGGAAGAGGAGTTTGAGAAGCACTGGCTCTACGTGCGCCCTGAGAGAATGCACGAAGGCGCTCTGGAGGCTGTCGCTGCTTACGGGCAACGTACCTGACGGTCAGTATAATCAGATTTTTCAATTACTATTTCTCAGTTAGTTATTTGAGAATTCAACCTGGAACTGCAACGCAAGTGTGTTTCTCAGATGATGGCGTTAGCTCTCATTAACACCTGGATTCAGCCAGGCGATGCTCTTTAACTACAATGTTAATTCTCCTCTTCTCATCATCAGGTAAAACATCAAGCAATGACTTAGTGGGGCTTTGCCGGCCAACACCATAAATATCTACATAGCAGTTGGCAGTGAGTCGCGGATCTACGCGGATTAACGCAGGTCATGTCAAAACCCCTAAAACGTTTTCATCGAAGTCTTTTTTCAGATCCTTGTCCATTCGCGTAAATCCGCGGCTAAATTAGTGATCGGCCCAGCCAGCAAATAGCAAACATCATGAGCCAACCGTGCGATGAAGGAGTCATCAAGTCGAAGGCCGCGGCTGCTCCGTGTCCAAAAGCTTCAGGTCCCTGGATTCTCGCCGCAACTATCCTCGGTTCAAGCATGGTCTTCATTGACGGCACCGTCGTCAATGTCGCCCTGCCTGCACTGCAAACCGCTCTCAATGCGACTGTCGTAGACGTGCAATGGGTGGTTGAAGCTTACGCACTCTTCCTCGCCGCGCTGTTGTTGGCGGGAGGCTCGCTCGGCGATCACTTTGGTCGCAAACGCATCTATACCATCGGCGTCGTCTTGTTTGCGTTGGCTTCGATTGGGTGCGGCCTCGCGCAAACAGTTAATCAACTGATCATCGCGCGCGGTGTGCAGGGAGTTGGGGGCGCACTCCTGGTACCTGGCAGTCTGGCCATCATCAGTGCTTCATTTAGCGAGGACAAACGCGGACAGGCGATTGGCACGTGGTCAGGGTTTACCGCGATTACCGCGGCGATTGGTCCAGTCCTCGGCGGCTGGCTGATCGAAAACATCTCATGGCGAGCTGTCTTCTTTATTAACGTTCCGCTGGCACTGATTGTGTTGGCGCTGGTCTACCTGCATGTTCCAGAGAGTCGCGACGAGGATTCTCGCAGGCTGGATTGGATTGGAGCGACACTCGCAACAATTAGTTTAGGCACGATTGTCTTTGGTCTGATCGAATCGTCGCGGCGCGGTTTTAGTGATCCCTTAATCTTGCTAGCTTTAATTTTCGGTGGCGTGGCCGTAATTATCTTTCTTATTGTTGAGGCGCGACTTGAAAAACACGGAAATCCGATGTTGCCACTCCGGCTCTTTCAATCGCGCAATTTCAGTGGCGCAAACCTACTAACGCTTTTCCTCTACACAGCACTTAGTGGAGGCTTATTTTTTCTACCACTTAACCTCATTCAGGTGCAGGGCTATACGGCAACTGGCGCAGGCGCTGCTTTACTTCCCTTCGTCCTGATTATGTTCGTGCTCTCTCGCTGGTCCGGCGGGTTGATAAAGCATTACGGCGCGAAGGTGCCGCTGGTGATTGGTCCAATCATCGCCGCCTTAGGATTTGCGCTGTTCATGGTGCCCGGCATCGGACAAGCTGGACACGCGGCGGGGAGTTACTGGGCAACATTTTTTCCCGCAGTCGTCGTGCTCGGACTTGGCATGGCCATAAGCGTCGCGCCACTGACTACGACGGTGATGAACGCGGTGGCACAAAATCGTGCCGGCATCGCCTCAGGAATAAACAATGCTGTCTCGCGCACGGCCGGCCTGCTCGCGGTTGCTGTGCTGGGTATCGTCATGCTTCACAATTTCAATCGGCAGCTCGATCGAAAGTTGGACATGCTGACAATACCATCTGAAGCCAGGCAGTCATTGACGGCCCAGCGCAACCGATTAGCGGGAGCCGAAGTACCAAATAATGTCGATCCGGCAATGGGACAGGCGTTAAAGCAAGCGGTTGGTGAAGCGTTTGTCTACGGCTTTCGGCGGGTCATGGCTGTATCCATGATTCTGGCCTTGCTGAGTGCCTTGAGCGCGTGGTTGTTGATTGAAGGAAAGACTCGTAGCGATTAGATTAGGAACAAACTCGGTTCGGTTATCCAAGTTGATCTTGAGACCCATTCGCTACCGAGGCTGTTTGAAAACTAAAAGTTGATCAGCATCGAAAGAAAAGCGGGGGCAAGCCACCCTTCCCGACCTCGAGACTTTCAAACTTGCTCGAGTTGCGCAAAGACTTGAAAGCTGCTCACACAGCATTTTCGACAACGTTTAGCGCCCAACACCATTGTGTAATCACTCAAGTATGAAAATCTCGAGGTTGGGAAGGGTGGCTTGCCCCCGCCGCGACCGGGGTTAGAATGCGGCTGAGTTTTCACACAGTCTCGATAGCGACCGGATTCAAGTTGTCCTCAAGTCAGCGTTCGCTGTACGACTCAGCTACTGGCTTCTTCGCTCATCCAGAATTGCTTTTCTAAGAAAACCAAAGCGTTTTTGATCGACACAGTTGAGGCTAACAGAACTGACGCCGGTCGCTATCGAGGCCGTTACAGAACCGAGCGCGGTAGCGCCGGATGTGAGAGTCATCTTCAGATAAGCGGGCGGCCTCATACTACCTAATACTGAAGTTGAATGTGGCATCCGGCGCTACCGCGCTCGGTTCTGTAAGGCACACCGGTTTCTATCGCTACCGGTTCTGACTTTGTCTGAGCTACGAAACCATACTACAGTCCCACTCTTCATTTTCCTTATCCGCACGATCTTGTGTAATCTGTGGATGAACTTAAAATCCGAAATCCGCATTCCGAAATTCGAAATTCAGCAACATGAGTACTGAACCAAACAAAGTTATCTATTCCATGGTCGGCGTCAGTAAGTTTTACGACAAGAAGGCCGTTCTCAAAGATATCTACCTTTCCTATTTCTACGGCGCGAAGATTGGCGTTATCGGTTTGAACGGGTCGGGCAAATCATCGCTATTGCGCATACTCGCCGGCGTCGACAAAGAGATCAGCGGCGAGACTGTCATCTCGCCCGGCTTAACGGTCGGTCATCTCGAACAGGAACCGCTGCTCGACGATTCGCGCACCGTGCGCGAAGTAGTGGAAGAAGCCGTAAAGGAAACTGTTAGTTTGCTGAAAGAGTTTGACGAGATTAACGCGAAGTTTGGCGAAGAGATGTCCTGGGATCTTGATGCTCGCCTCGAGATGGCCATGGATGCGCTGCGTTGCCCGCCGCCGGAGACGCCTGTGAAGATTTTATCCGGTGGCGAGCGCCGCCGTGTTGGTCTTTGTCGTTTGCTTCTGCAAAAGCCCGACATCCTGCTGCTTGACGAACCAACAAATCATCTCGATGCGGAATCGGTCGCGTGGCTTGAACATCATCTGCAGAGTTATCCCGGAACGATCATCGCGGTCACCCACGATAGATATTTTCTCGACAACGTCGCCGGTTGGATCCTCGAACTAGATCAAGGCAAAGGCATTCCTTGGAAGGGAAACTACACCTCCTGGCTAGAACAGAAACAGGAGCGTCTGCGTCGCGAAGAAAAGTCGGAAAGCGAGAGGCAAAAAACTCTGCAACGCGAGCTCGAGTGGATTCGCATGTCGCCGAAGGCGCGTCACGCTAAGGGCAAGGCGCGCATAAATGCGTATGAATCGATGCTGCAGGAAAACTCAGAAAAACGCCGCGAGGATTTGGAGATTAATATTCCTCCCGGGCCGCGGCTCGGCAACGTCGTGATCGAAGCAGAAGACGTAAGCAAAGCCTATGGCGATCACTTGCTGGTCGACAACATGAAGTTTGCGCTACCTCCCGGCGGCATAGTTGGAGTGATCGGTCCGAACGGCGCCGGCAAGACGACGTTGTTTCGCATGATCACAGGCCAGGAACAACCTGACAGCGGCACGATTCGGATTGGTGAAACTGTCGAGCTCGCATACGTGGATCAGAGCCGCACGCTTGATCCGAATAAATCGATCTGGGAAGAAATCAGTGGCGGCACGGATTTATTGATGCTCGGGAAGCGTGAAGTGAATTCGCGTGCCTACGTGGGACGATTTAACTTTTCGGGCTCCGATCAGCAGAAGAAGGTGGGCATGTTGTCCGGCGGCGAACGCAATCGAGTGCATCTGGCAAAAATGTTGAAAGAGGGCGCGAATGTCTTGCTGTTGGACGAACCGACGAACGATCTTGACGTCAACACATTGCGAGCTCTGGAAGAGGCTTTGGAAAACTTTGCCGGGTGCGCTGTGGTGATCTCCCACGACAGGTGGTTTTTAGATCGCATCGCCACGCATATCCTCGCCTTCGAGGGCGACAGCAAGGTTGTCTGGTTTGAAGGAAACTATTCCGAGTATGAAGAGGATCGAAAGACGCGGCTCGGAGCGGCGGCCGAGCAACCACACCGAATTAAGTATCGACAACTAACGCGCGGGTGAGACTCTCGCGGGTGAACTTCGCAGAAGATGCTTGCCCACGAATAGGCCGTCTGATGTGCGGAAGGCCTATGGCCTTCCGTCAGTCGATTATTTTCTTTTGGGGCTGTGCCCCTTACACGAGCGGGGCGTAGCCCCTATTCAAGTTTAGCCGGCGGAAGGTCATAGACAGTCATAGACCTTATCAAGGGGCATAGGCCGAAGGAATATCGGACATGAAACAATGAAATCCAGGGTCATTCAAGTTACTGGCCTCGCGTTAACCATCACCTATGGTGCGTTCATCATCTGGATTTACGCGACCGAGCCGCGCTCGTTCAAAGAGGTGG
>WNGF01012463.1_pt1 | contig 11666 bp, 8 predicted proteins | sample 5400641 | NCBI WGS metagenome assembly WNGF01 (sample SAMN13153371, study PRJNA577476) | soil metagenome | isolation source: 80 cm soil or saprolite under grassland replicate 2 | place: USA:California | collected 2016-06-15 | reverse complement strand
GGGACACCGCCGCCCCGCGGGCGACGGCCGAGCGTTAGCCGCGAATCTGGTACTTGTTGATCAACCGGTGGAAGGTCTTCCGGTCGATCCCTGCCGCCTTTGCCGCGGCGGACACGTTGCCTCCGTGGCGCTCGAGCAGGTCACGCAGGTACGAGGCCTCGAGCACCTGCATCCACTTCTCTTTGGCGTCCTTCAGCGGCAGGTCGGCGCTCGACGGCGGCGTCGGGCCGGAGAAAGTGGGGGGAGCCGGGCCGCGGACTGTGGCGCCCTGCAGCAGATAGTCCGGCAGGTCGCGCCGCGTGACGAGGTCGCCATCGGCGAGGGCGCAAGCTCGTTCGACGACGTTCTGCAGCTCGCGCACGTTCCCGGGCCACGCATACGTCTCCAGCGCCTGGAGGGCCGCGTCGTCGAAGCTCGTCACCCGGTCCTGCCCGTAGCGCTTGAGGAACGCATGGGCCAGGAGCTTCACGTCGCCCGCGCGCTCGCGGAGCGGCGGCAGCGGGATCGCGATGACGTTGACGCGATAGTAGAGCTCCTCGCGGAACCGGCCCTTCGCCACTGCGTCGCGGAGGTCGCGGTTCGTCGCCGAGACCATGCGGACGTCGACGTCGATCTGGGCGGTTCCCCCGACCCGCCGCAGCTGGCGCTCCTGGAGCGCGCGCAGGAGCTTCACCTGGAGGGCGATCGGCAGTTCGGCGATCTCGTCGAGGAAGAGCGTGCCCCGGTCGGCGACCTCCATCAGGCCCTGCTTCGACTTCACGGCGCCGGTGAACGCGCCTCTCTCGTGGCCGAAGAGCTCGGACTCCAGGAGCTGCTCGGGCAGCGAGGCGCAGTCGATCGGCACGAAGGCCCGCGCCGCGCGCGGGCTGTTGGCGTGCACCGCGCGCGCGATCAGCTCCTTGCCGGTGCCCGACTCGCCGAGCACGAGGATGTTCGCGTCCGAGCGCGCCGCCTTGCGCACGAGCTCGAAGACCTTCGTCATGGCGGAGCTTCGCCCGATGATGTTCTCGAAACCGAGCGTCCCCTGGAGCTGCTCGCGCAAGTGGCGGTTCTCGAGCTCGAGCGCGCGCTGGCGGAGGCCACGCTCGACCGCCACCCGCAGCTGGTCGACCGAGAAGTTCTTGGGTAGATAGTCGAAGGCGCCGTCCTTGATCGCGGCCACCGCGGACTCGATGGTGGCGAACGCGGTGACCAGGACGACCGGGAGGGCGGTCAGCAGGAGGTCGGGCCGTTCGGCCTCGACGAGGCCGAGCGCCTGCTGCGGATCGGTCGCCGTCAGGCACTGATATCCCGCGCGCTTGAGGATGCGGGCGCAGTTCTCGACCATGTCCGGCTCGTCGTCGACGACCAGCACCCGGCTCGTCGTCACGCGAGCTCTCCGGCACGGGCGCTCCGGAAAATCAGGACGAACGTCGTCCCCTCGCCCGGTCGGGACTGGACGTCGACGATCCCCTGGTGCTCGCGGACGATGCCGTAGGAGATGGAGAGACCAAGCCCGGTGCCCTCGGCCTTGGTCGTGAAGAACGGATCGAAGATCTTCGGCAGCACCTCCGGCGGAATCCCGGGCCCCGTGTCGCGGACGACCAGGCGGACGCCGCCCGCGGGCTCGGTCGTGGCGCTCGTCTCGACGGAGATCTCGCCCCCGTCCTTCACCGCGTCGCGGGCGTTGGTGACGAGGTTCATCACGACCTGCTGGAGCGCGTTCGCGTCCCCCCAGATCGGCGGCAGCCCGGGCGCGAGGGCACGCCGGAGCGCGACGCCCTCCTTGACGATCGTCTTCTCCACCAGCAGCAGCGTCTCGTCCACCACTTGGTTCAGGTCGACGCGGCCCTGCTCACCCGACGAGTGCCGGGAAAAAGACAGGAGCCCCTGCGCGATCCTGGCGACGCGCTGGGCGTGGCGGTGGATCACCCGCAGGTCCTCCCCCAGATCCTCCGGGAGCGGCCTGGACTCGGCTTCCAGCAGCATCAGCTCGGTTCGTGACGTGATGATGCCGATCGGGTTGTTGAGCTCGTGCGCGAGACCCGCGGCCAGCGTGCCGAGCGCCGCCAGCTTTTCCGATTGCCGCGCCACCCGCTCCAGGCCGATCCGCTGGGTGATGTCCTCGATGAGCAGCACCGCGCCCGTCGGCAGGCTGCCCTGGTGAATGAGGCTGCCGCGGATGTTCCAGGCGACGTGCTCTCCCCGCAGCGTCTCGTGCGCGACGCCGTCGAGCTTGAACTCTTCGATCTCGCCGCGCAGGAGCTGCTGGAGCGGTTCCGCCACGGCCTCGCGTTTGAAGTTCGGGTTGACGTCGAAGAGGGCGCGCCCCGCCAGCTCCGCCCCTGTCACGCCACACCATTGCTCCATCGTGGGATTCCAGGCGACGATCCGTCCCTCGCGGTCGAGCGCGATGAGCCCTTCGCGCAGGCTCTCCACAACGTTGTGGATGTACCGGTCACGCTCGTGGGCCTGGGCGGTCAGCGACGTCACGCGGAGCCGTTCGCGCTCCTCGACATCGGCCAGGACGCCCACGCTGATCGCGGCGCCGAGCAACATGAGAATTTGGGTCGATACGTTGGCGACGTCGATCCCCTCGATCGTGGGCCATGCGACGACGAGATACGCGGCCGCGGACACGATCGCGACCGCGACGCCCCGCTTGATGCCGTAGTAATACGACTGGAGCGCCGCGATCAACGGCAGGGCGAGATACAGCGCGCTCCGGGCGCCTCCGGTGAGATAGATCAGCACCAGCGCGAACGCCTGGTCGACCAGGAGGACGTAGAAATTGAGCCGCAGGGTGGCGGCGGGCCGCCACCAGAGCGCCGCCTCCACGGCAAGGCTGTAGGCGAAGAAGGCGATCACGGCGGCCACCAGCGGCGCCGACCGCCGGTACTCGCGCGGCGCGAGTACGAGCCACACGACGGCGGCCAGCAGCGCAAGCGTTCGAATGAGAGGGAGTGCGAGCACCCGCGCGCCGCCGACGCGCCGGGCCACCAGATCGAATGCCCGGCTCAACTCAACCATGGCCACCATTATATGGGCAGGAGTCGCCCCATTGGGGCATAGCCACCCCACTTCCCGATCCCGGGCTCGCGCTCGGCACCGGTCGCAGGAGTGCCAAGGTCACGCCGCGACGGGCCGAATCCGCAGCGCCCGGCCGGCGCGCGAGCACCGCGCGGTGCTGGTACACGCCTTGCTGTCGAACGCTTGCGGAGAGACAACGGCTTGCTCACCGGGGGGCTCAAGATCACGGTCGATGCGAACGAGGCGGTCGCACGCGTCGCCCATCTGTTGAGCGAGGTCATCGCCATCTACCCGATCACGCCCTCGTCGGGGATGGGAGAGTGGGCGGATCAGTGGTCGGCGCAGCGGCGCGCGAACCTCTGGGGGACGGTTCCGACGGTGGTCGAGTTGCAGAGCGAGGGCGGCGCCGCCGGCGCGCTGCACGGCGCGCTCCAGACGGGCGCGCTCGCGACGACGTTCACCGCGTCGCAGGGGCTTCTCCTGATGATCCCGAACATGTACAAGATCGCCGGCGAGCTGACGCCGGCGGTCTTCCACGTCGCCGCCCGCGCGCTGGCCGCGCAGGCGCTCTCGATCTTCGGCGATCACAGCGACGTGATGGCGGCGCGGGCAACCGGCGTGGGCATGCTCGCCTCCAACTCCGTGCAGGAGGCGGGAGACTTCGCGGCGATCGCCCACGCGGCGACCCTCGAGTCGCGCGTGCCGTTCATCCACTTCTTCGACGGCTTCCGCACCTCGCACGAGGTTGCGAAGATCGAGGAGCTCACGCCGAACGACCTGCGGGCGTTGCTGGACGAGGCGAGCGTCCGGGCGCACCGGGCGCGAGCATTGTCGCCGGATCGGCCGTTCATCCGCGGCACGGCGCAGAACCCCGACATTTATTTCCAGGCGCGCGAGGCGGCCAACCCGTACTACCTGGCCTGTCCGACCATCGTGCAGTCGGTCATGGATCGCTTCGCGCGCCTCACCGGACGCCCCTACCGCCTCTTCGACTACGTGGGCGCGGCCGACGCCGAGCGCGTCATAGTGCTGATGGGCTCGGGCGCCGAGGCGGCGGACGAAACGGTCGAGCATCTCCTCGCCCGCGGCCAGAAGGTCGGCCTGGTGAAGGTGCGTCTGTACCGGCCCTTCGCGACGGAGCACTTCGTCCGCGCGCTCCCGGCGAGCGTTCGGGCCATCGCGGTCCTCGATCGTACGAAAGAGCCTGGGAGCGCGGGCGAGCCGCTCTACCTCGACGTCGTCGCGGGAGTGAGCGAGGCCGTGGCCGCGGGCAGTGCGCCCTTCGCCACGGCGCCGAAGATCGTCGGCGGACGCTACGGCCTCGCGTCGAAGGAGTTCACGCCCGCCATGGTCAAGGCCGTGTTCGACGAGCTGGCGGCGCCACGCCCGCAGAACCACTTCACGGTCGGCATTCACGACGACGTCACCCACACGAGCCTGGCGTGGGACGAGGCGTTCACGACCGAGGCCCCGGACACGGTGCGGGCCGTCTTCTATGGGCTCGGCGCCGACGGGACCGTGGGCGCCAACAAGAACTCCATCAAGATCATCGGCGAGGAGACGGATCACTACGCTCAGGGGTACTTCGTCTACGACTCGAAGAAATCGGGCTCGGTGACGATCTCGCATCTCCGGTTCGGGCCACGGCCGATCCGGTCGACGTACCTCATCGAGCGGGCCACGTTCGTCGCCTGCCACCAGTTCTCCTTCCTGGACCGGCTCGACGTGCTCCGGGCCGCCGAGCCCGGCGCCGTCTTCCTGCTCAACAGCCCGTACGGACCTGACGACGTCTGGAACCATCTCTCGCGCCGGGTGCAGGAGCAGATTGTCGCCAAGCACCTCCGCTTCTTCGTCATCGACGGCAATCGGGTGGCCCGCGAGACGGGTATGGGCGGACGGGTCAACACGATCATGCAGACTTGCTTTTTCGCGATCAGCGGCGTGCTTCCGCGCGAGCAGGCGATTGCCGCAATCAAGCATTCGATCGAGAAGACGTACGGCAAGCGCGGCGAGGTGGTTGTCCGGAAGAACTTCGCCGCCGTCGACAGCACGCTCGATCGCCTCCAGGCGGTCGCGGTGCCCGACCGGGTGACCTCCACATTCGACGCGCGGCCGCCGGTGCCGGCAGGGGCGCCCGAGTTCGTCCAGGCCGTGACCGCCCGGATCATCTCGGGCGAGGGAGACCGCCTCCCGGTCAGCGCGCTCCCCGTGGACGGGACCTATCCGAGCGGCACCGCTCGCTGGGAGAAGCGCAACATCGCCCTTGACGTCCCGGTGTGGGACGAGCAGCTCTGCATCCAGTGCGGCAAGTGCGTGCTCGTCTGCCCCCACGCGGTCATCCGCGCGAAGGTCTATTCGCCCTCGGCGCTGGCGCAGGCGCCGCCCACGTTCAAGTCGGCCCCCGCGCGCTGGCGGGAATTCGGCGACGCGCGGTACACGCTCCAGGTCGCCGTGGAGGACTGCACGGGCTGCGCGCTGTGCGTGGAGGTCTGCCCGGCCAAGAGCAAGAGCGAGGTCCGGCACCGGGCCATCAACATGGCGCCTCAGTCACCTCTGCGGGAAGCGGAAACGACGAACTGGGCGTTCTTCCTCGACCTGCCGGAAGCCGACCGCGGCGCTCTCAATCTCGGTCAGGTGAAAGACGTTCAGCTCCTCGAGCCGCTCTTCGAGTTCTCGGGCGCCTGCGCGGGTTGCGGCGAGACGCCGTACGTCAAGCTGTTGAGTCAGCTCTTCGGCGATCGTGCGCTCGTCGCGAACGCCACTGGGTGCTCGTCCATCTACGGGGGGAGCCAGCCCACGACACCGTGGACCCAGAATCGCGCGGGACGCGGCCCGGCGTGGGCCAACTCGCTCTTCGAAGACAACGCCGAGTTCGGTCTCGGCATGCGCCTGGCGCTCGACAAACAGGAGGAATACGCGCGTGATCTGCTCTTCCTGCTCCGTGAGGCGCTCGGCGACCTCGGGCGCGAAGTCGTCGAGGCCGATCAATCGACCGACGCCGGCGTCGAGGCGCAACGCGAGCGGGTCGCGCGACTCAAGGCGCGTCTGGCCGGATCCAGCGGGGGCGCGGCGCGCGACCTCGCGAGCGTCGCCGATGCGCTCGTCAAGAAGAGCGTCTGGATCGTCGGCGGCGACGGCTGGGCCTACGACATCGGCTCCGGCGGTCTCGACCACGTGCTCGCGTCGGGCACGAACGTCAACGTGCTCGTCCTCGACACCGAGGTCTACTCGAACACCGGCGGGCAGATGTCCAAGGCGACGCCGCGCGGCGCCGTCGCGAAGTTCGCCGCGGGCGGGAAACCGTCGCCCAAGAAGGACCTCGCGCTCATGGCGATGACCTACCAGAACGTCTACGTGGCACGCGTCGCGATGGGCGGCAATGACGCGCAGACCCTCCGGGCGTTCCGCGAGGCGGAGGCGTTCGACGGACCTTCGCTCATCATCGCCTACAGTCACTGCATCGCGCATGGCTACGACCTGCGCCACGGGATGGATCAGCAGAAGGCCGCGGTCCTGTCCGGCCACTGGCCGCTCCTGCGCTTCGACCCCGCGCTGGTCAAGGAGGGGAAGAATCCCCTCCAGCTCGACTCGAAGGCGCCGAGCCTTCCCCTCGAGAAGTACGTCTACAACGAGACGCGCTACACGATGCTCGCTCACAGCGATCCGGCGGCGGCCAAGCGACTTCTGGCCGAGGCGCAGGCGGATGTGCTGGCGCACTGGCGGACGTACGAGCACCTCGCGGCGATGCCGGGAACCCCGGGGCAGAGCGGGGACGGCCATGCCTGATCTCTCCACGCGCTATCTCGGCCTCGCGCTCCGGAACCCGTTGGTCGCCTCGGCGTCGCCGCTCTGCGAATCGCTCGACAGCATCCGACGCATGGAGGACGCGGGCGCCGCGGCCGTGGTGCTCCACTCGCTGTTCGAGGAGCAGATCAATCTCGAGAGTCACCACCTGGACCGCTATCTCTCACACGGCACGGAGAGCTACGCCGAGTCGCTCACGTACTTTCCGGACATGACGAGTTACAACCTCGGTCCCGACGCCTACCTCGAGCATATCCGTCGGGCCAAGGCGGCGGTAGAGATCCCCCTCATCGGCAGCCTCAACGGCGTCTCGACGGGAGGCTGGATCACCTACGCCCGCAAGATCGAGCAGGCCGGCGCGGACGCGCTCGAGCTGAACGTCTACTACATTCCCGCGGATCCGGAGCTGACCGGCGGCCAGGTCGAGCAGATGTACGTCGACCTGGTGCGCGACGTGAAGCGCAACGTCACGATCCCGGTCGCGGTGAAGCTCGGGCACTCGTTCAGCGCGATGGCCAACCTGGCGCGGCGTCTCGGCGCCGCGGGTGCCGATGCGCTGGTTCTCTTCAATCGCTTCTACTTGCCGGACTTCGATCTCGAGACCCTGGACGTCGTGCCCCGGCTGACCCTGAGCAGCTCCGACGAGCTGCTGATGCGCCTTCACTGGATCGCCATCCTCTACGGCCACGTCCGCGCCGATCTGGCGGTCACCGGCGGTGTGCACACGGGCGCCGACGTGCTCAAGGCGATGATGGCGGGCGCCCGAGTGGCGATGATGACCTCGGCGCTCCTCAAGCACGGCATCGAGCACTTCCGGGGCGTGCGCACGGAGCTGCTCGAGTGGATGGAGGCGCACGAGTACGAGTCGATCGCGCAGATGCAAGGCAGCATGAGCTACCGCTCGGTGCGGGAGCCCGCTGCCTTCGAGAGGGCCAACTACATGAAGGTGCTCAGCTCCTATGTGCAGCGCAGCGAGGGGGGATCATGAGCGGGTGCCACGGTCGGAGAGCGAGCCAGTACGCGCCGGCGGCCGCTGCCAGGGCGAACGTCGGCTTGCCGAGGGCTCCGGATGAGACCAAGTTGCGGCCGGTACGATGCCGGATGGCTGCCGCGCCTCAGCGCGGCTTGGGCGCCATGTTTGCGCGCGAGCGCTTGATGCCGGCTCCGGGCTTGGCGTGGCGTCGCTCGGCGTATCTCGGCGGCGCCATGCGGGTCTCCACACGCCGCGGCCGGTCGGACTCGATCAGGGTCGTGCCGCGACGGACCGCGGTCTTCGCGCTCCGCTGCCGGCGCTTGGCCTGCGGTGACATCGCATTCGATTGACGTGGTGATCGCTTCATCTCACACCTCTCCTGGGCAAACCTCTTTCCTACGTCGCCCTGACCGTCAGGACGGGACACGGCGCGGCGGCGACGACCCGTCCGGTCACGCTGTCGAGGAACAGCTCTACCGCTCCGGCCGACGCCGCGAGGTCATCGTACACCCCCGGCGGGTGAGTCCGGAGAGCTTCCCGGCTTAGTAGAGGTGGCAGGAGACCTGGTGCCCGGCCGCGACCGCCTTGAGCGCGGGCTCTACCCGCGAACACTGCTCCATGGCGAACGGGCAGCGCGGATGGAAGTGGCACCCCGAGGGCGGATCGATCGGCGACGGCACCTCGCCGCTGAGAATCATGTCGTCCCGCGGCGCGTCCGGGTCGGCGGGCAGCGCCGCCGCGAAGAGCGCCTTCGTGTAGGGATGGAGCGGGCTCCGGTAGAGCGACTCGGTGTCGGCGTGCTCCACGATGCGGCCGAGGTACATGACGGCGGTGCGATGGGCGATGTACCGCACCGTGGCGAGGTTGTGGGCGACCAGCAGGTAGCTGAGCTGCTGCCGGGCCTGGAGGTCCTTGAGCAGGTTCATGATCTGGGCCCGGATCGACACGTCGAGGGCCGAGACCGGCTCGTCGAGAACGATCAGCTCCGGGTCCGAGGCGAGCGCGCTCGCGAGCGCGATACGCTGTCGCTGGCCGCCGCTGAACTCGTGCGGGTAACGGCTGGCCGCGGCCAGGGGGAGGCCGACCTGGTGCAGGACCTCCTCGACCCGCTCCAGCCTGCCGGCCTTCGAGACGCGCCGGTTCACGACGAGCGCCTCGGCGATCGTGTCCCGGACCCTGAGCCGCGGGTTTAGTGAGGACCAGGGATCCTGGAAGACCGCCTGGACCCGCGTGTGGTACTTGCTGAGATCCGCGCCCGTGAGCGCGTGGACGTCCTGGCCGTCGAGGAGCACGCGCCCTGCGGTGGGCCGCTCGAGCCGGAGTAGAAGGCGCGAGGTCGTCGTCTTGCCGCAGCCGGATTCGCCGACCAGACCAAACGTCTCCTGCCGTCCGATCGTGAAGCTGATGCCGTCGACCGCCTTCACCTGGCCCGTGGTCCGCGCGATCAGCAGGCCGCGGGTGACGGGGAAGTGCTTCGTGAGATTCTCGACGCGGATCAGCGGCTCGGCGGCGATGGCTCCACTCTCCAGCATGCGGCCTCGTGAGCGGGCCCGACGGGCAACGTGGGCGGGTATTCGCGGCGGCAGCGGTCGTCCACGTAGCGGCAGCGCGGCGCGAAGCGGCAGCCGACCGGCAGGTCGTGAAGGGGGGGCGGCTGACCCTCGATGGACGGCAGCCGCTCCACGCTCGCCTCCATCCGCGGCACCGAGGCCATCAGCGCCTCGGTGTACGGGTGGCGCGGAGCGCGGAAGAGGGCCCGCGTCGGCCCGCTCTCCACGATCCGCCCGGCGTACATCACCGCGACGCGGTCGCACATCCGCGCGACGATCCCGAAGTCGTGGGTGATGAAGAGCATCGCGAGCCGGGTCCGTGCCTGGATCTCCTTCAGGAGCGTCAGGTACTGGAGCTGGATCGTCACGTCGAGAGCGGTTGTGGGCTCGTCGGCGATGAGCACGCGGGGCTCTCCGGCGAAGGCGATGGCGCCGACGACTCGCTGCTTCATGCCGCCGCTCATCTGATGCGGGTAGGCGCGCATCCGCTGCTCCGGCGCCGCGACCTTCACGCTTCGCAGCGCCTCCTCGGCTCGGTGCGAGAGCGCCGGCGCCGCGTCGGCATAGAGCATCCTGAGCGCCTCGACGAGCTGGTCGCCGATGGTGAACACCGGGTTCAGCGAGGTCTGGGGATCCTGCAGGATCATCGAGATTCGACGCCCGCGGACCCGCCGCATCTCGGCCTCACTCTTCGTGACAAGGTCCTCGCCCTGGAGCAGCACCTGCCCCCGGACGATGCGGCCGGCCGGCTCCGGCAGCAGACGAAGCACGGAGAGCCCGGTCATCGTCTTTCCGCAACCCGATTCGCCCACGAGGCCCAGGGTCTCGCCCTCGCGAAGGACGAAGCTCACGCCGTCCACCGCCCGCACGACGCCCCAGCGAGTGTAGAGGTACGCGTGGAGGTCTTTCACCTCCAGCACGACCGGCGCCACGGCATTCAATGCGCGCGCGACTCCTCAGACCTGCCTGAGGCGAGGGTCCAGCCAGTCGCGGAGCCAGTCGCCGAACAGGTTGAAGGCGAGCACGACCAGCATGATGGCGGCGCCGGGCACGACCGCGAGCCACCAGGCGCTCGCGATGTGGCTGCGGCCGTCCGCCACCATCTGGCCCCAGGACGGTGTCGGTGGCGGGATGCCGGCCCCGACGAACCCGATGTGCAGGGTCAGGAGCACCATGAACGTGTTCAGGACGTTCGGCACGATGTGGATGGCCATGATGCGCAGATGCGAGCAGCCGTGGACCCGGGCCAGCGCGACGAAGTCGCGAGTCTTCACGGCCAGCACCTCGCCCCGGACCACGCGGGCAAAACGGGCCCAGATGAGCACGGTGATCGCGATGGCGATAGTCTGGAGGCCCTGACCCAGGCTCACGGCGAGGAGCAGCGCGATGAGGATCGTCGGAAACGTCAGCGTGGCGTCGACCACCCGCATGAGGAAGCTGTCCACGCGGCCGCCGAGATAGCCGGACACGATGCCCACGATGAGCCCGACACCGCCGCCCGCCAGGAGCGCCGCGGCCGCCACGATCAGGCTCACGCGCGCGCCGTAGATGATTCGACTCAGGACGTCCCGGCCGAGGACGTCGGTCCCGAGCAGGTGCGTCGTGCTCCCGCCCTCCTGCCACGCGGGCGGGCGAAGCTTGTCGGGCAGCGACTGCTCGGTGGGCGAGTGGGGCGCGATGAGCGGTGCGAGCACGGCCACGAGGATCAGGACGGCGATGATGAAGAATGAGGCCCACGGCAGTCGCGCCAGGTCCCCGCGCGATCGGGGGCCAGCCGAGACCTCGGCCGACGGTGAGGACCCGAAGCCGACGTCGATCCGCTCTTCGACCCGCGCCATCTATGCGTACCGGACCCTGGGGTCCAGGTAGGCGTAGAGAATGTCCACGCCGAGGTTGACGCCGAGCACGATGATCCCCTTCAATAAAATAATGGCCTGGAGCAGCGGGTAGTCCCGGAAGATGACCGCCTCGTACGTGAGCCGTCCGACGCCCGGCCACGCGAACACGGTCTCCGTCACGATCGCGCCGGTGATGAGCAACGCAAAATAAACGCCGAACAGCGTGGTGACCGGGATCAACGCGTTCCGTAGGCAGTGCTTCCAGATCACGACGGTCTGCGAGAGCCCCTTGAGTCGGGCGAGCTTGACGAACTCGCTCCCCATCACCTCGAGGAGGCTCGAGCGGACGAGCCGCATCATGCCGGCCACCAGGAACACGCCGAGGGTGATGGCCGGCAGCACGTAGTGGCTCGGTCCGCCCATCCGCGACGAGGGAAGCACTCCGAGCTTGATGCTGAAGACGTAGATGAGCACGATGCCGAGCCAGAACTG
>WNGF01008900.1_pt1 | contig 11671 bp, 10 predicted proteins | sample 5400641 | NCBI WGS metagenome assembly WNGF01 (sample SAMN13153371, study PRJNA577476) | soil metagenome | isolation source: 80 cm soil or saprolite under grassland replicate 2 | place: USA:California | collected 2016-06-15 | reverse complement strand
AGCAGCAGTACTTCTTCGTCGCCTGCTCGATCCACGACATCGTCTCGCGCCACCTCAAGATCCACGAGGGGTTCGACGACTTCCCGGACAAGGTCGCGATCCAGCTCAACGACACGCACCCGGCCATCGCGATCGCCGAGCTCATGCGCGTGCTCGTGGACGAGCACGGGGTCGAGTGGGATCGCGCGTGGGAGCTCTGCAGCGCGACGTTCGGCTACACGAACCACACGCTCATGCCCGAGGCGCTCGAGAAGTGGTCGGTCGACCTCTTCGGGCGCGTGCTGCCCCGCCACCTCGAGATCGTCTACGAGCTGAACGCCCGCTTCCTCGCGGGGATGCGCGCGGCGAAGAAGGCCGACGAGGCGGCGCTCTCGCGGATGAGCATCATCGAGGAGGGCCCGGTGAAGCAGGTCCGGATGGCGAACCTCGCCGTCGTCGGATCGAGGTCGGTGAACGGCGTCGCCGCGCTGCACACCGAGCTCCTGAAGCGCGAGCTGTTCAAGGACTTCCACGCGCTCTGGCCGGAGAAGTTCAACAACAAGACGAACGGCGTCACACCCCGCCGCTGGCTCCTCCAGGCGAACCCGGCGCTCGCGAGCGCGATCACCGAGGTGATCGGGCCCGGGTGGATCACCGACGCGTCGCGGCTGCGCGCACTCGAGCCGTTCGCGAACGACGCCGGGTTCCGGAGGATGTTCCGAAACGTGAAGCGAGAGAACAAGGCGCGGCTCGCCGAGATCGTGAAGGCCGAGAACGGCATCACGCTCGACCTCGACTCCATCTTCGACGTCCAGGTGAAGCGGATCCACGAGTACAAGCGCCAGCTCCTCGCGATCCTGCGGATCGCCGCGGAGTACCTGCGCATGAAGGAGGATCGGTCCTACCGGCCCCACCCGCGCTCGTACCTGTTCGGCGGGAAGGCCGCGCCGGGCTACGCGACGGCGAAGTGGATCATCAAGCTCGCGAACTCGGTCGGCGAGGTCGTGAACCACGACGTGGACCTGCAGGGCCGGATCACGGTCGCGTTCCTCAAGAACTACCGGGTCTCGCTCGCGGAGCGGATCTTCCCGGCCGCCGAGGTCTCGGAGCAGATCTCCACCGCCGGCAAGGAGGCCTCCGGCACCGGCAACATGAAGTTCGCGCTGAACGGCGCGCTCACGGTCGGCACGCTCGACGGCGCGAACGTCGAGATCCGGGAGGAGGTCGGGCCGGAGAACTTCTTCCTCTTCGGCCTCACGGTCGAGCAGGTGCAGGCGCTCAAGAAGCGCGGGTACGACCCGTGGGAGTGGTACCGGAACGACCGGCGCCTGAAGGCGGTGCTCGACGCGCTCTCCGGCGACGTCTTCTCGCCCGAGGAGCCGGGGCTCTTCCGGCCGATCGTGGATTCGCTCCTCAACGGCGGCGACCCGTACCTCGTGCTCGCCGACTTCGCCGCGTACCTCGCGTGCCAGGAGGAGGTCGACAAGGCCTACGCCGACCGGGAGCGCTGGACGCGGATGGCGATCCTGAACGTCGCGCGGGCGGGAAAGTTCTCCTCCGATCGGACAATCCGGGAGTACGCGGACGAGATCTGGGGCGTCACCCCGGTGCCGAGCGAATAGCCGCCGCGGACGCGCTCCTCACCGCGGACGCGGACCCCGCGTCGATCGTGCCGCCGGGGTCGCGGGCGCGCGGAGGCGCCGGCGCCACCCGAAGCGCGACAGGTCGATCCGGTCGCGGTCGTCGAAGCGCACGCCCTCCCGCTCGAGGAGATCCCGCTGCACGGCCGCGCCGACCGCGTCGAGGAGCGAGATGGCCGCGTGCCCGCGCGGGCGCGCGCCGACGACCCGCTGCCAGGGCACGTCGTGGGCCGCGCCCCGGAGCGCGGCGAGCGCGAACCCCACCTGCCGCGCGGCGCGCGGCTTCCCGGCGGCGAGGGCGACCTCGCCGTAGGTCGCGACGCGCCCGCGGGGGATCTTCCGGACGATGCGGTAGTAGACCGACCAGCCCGAGGGGAGGGGACGCACGGCGTCAATCTAGCGAAGAAGCCCGCGCTCGAGCTCGCGGAGCCTCGCGGCCGTCCGCTCCGCCTCGGCCCGCGCTGCCGCGGCGCGCTCGTGCGCCCGCCTCGCGTGGGTGTCCGCGTCGGAGGCGTCGCGCTCCGCCCGCTCGGCGCCCTTCCTCGCCGCGTCCGCCGCGCGCCGCGCCGCCGCGATCGCGCGCGCCCGCTCCTTCCGCTCACGCCCCTCCCGCTCGCGGGCCTCCCGCTCGCGGGCCTCCCGCGCCCGCGCCTCGCGTCCGTCGCGGGCCGGCCGCTCCTCGCGCACCTCGCGCGCGTGGTCCTGCCGCGCCGCCTCGGCACGCCCGCCCTGCAGGAGCGCGAAACCCCCGAGCTCGCCCGACGCGATCTCCGGCTCGCGCGCGAGGACGCCCCGGCGCAGCGCCTCGCGCGCCGCACCCGATGACGTCGCCGCGACGCGCAGGAGGAGCTCGAGCCGGGCGAGCGCGGTCGGTGCGGCGGCGCGCCCCTCCTCCGCGAGCACCCGCTCACCATCCGACCGGAGCGCCCGCGCGCGATCGCGGAGCTCGGCCTCCGCCTCGCGGAGGTCGTCCGCGCCGCGCCCGGCGACCGCGCGCCGCTGGCCGGCGCGGAGCCGGTCGCCCGCCGCGAGGAGCGCCTCCACCTCGCGCGGCCGCTTCCGCGCGAGACGGTTCAGCACCCAGGCTAGGCCGACCGGACGCGCGAGCTTCCGGACCGCCGCCGACGCGGGGTCGCGCCGGTCCCCGAGCGCCTTCGCGAGCGCGTTCCTCTCCGCGGTGAAGCGGGAGGGAGGGAGAGAGAAGAGCTCCACGGCGGCGTCCGGAATGTCCACGCGGTGACGTGTAAGGACTCCGCGGGCCACGGACCACGACCTCGACCGCGCCTTCGACCCCGACGTCCGCGCACCCTGAGCGTAGCGACGCCGAAGGCGGCGCGAAGTCGAAGGGGATCCCGACCCCGACCTCGACCTCGACCTCGACGTCGAGCGCGACCGCGACCTCGATCCCGGTCCCGACCCAGCCGCATCAACCCTCCGCCCGAACCCCCCATGCGGTACTCTCGGCGCCCAATGCAGCGCCTCTCACTCACGCTCGCCTTCGCCGCGCTCTCCGCGTGCACGAGGCCCCAGCCATGCCCGAGTCCGCTCGAGGAGTGCGACGGGCAATGCGTCGACCTCCAGTCGGACCGGCACCACTGCGGGATGTGCTTCTCCGGCTGCAGCCCCGGTGAGGCCTGCATCGGCGCGTCGTGCACCGCGGACGTGCGCGCGGCCTGCCCGGACCGGATCGGCGGCGCATTCGTGACGCTCGGTTATTGCGAGGCGTCGGTGAAGCTCTGGCTTCGGCGAACCGAGTTCATCGACGAGGCCCTGACGTTCCTCGGCTCGACCACGACCGCGCCGCGCACGCCCCTCCTCGCGGTGGTCGCCGGCTCCGACTGCGACAGCCAGTGGAGCTGGCACGTGGACGACGTGACGCCGTCGTTCGTCACGACCGTCACTGCGACCGGCTGCGACGTGTGCCCCGCCGACATCCAGGCGGACGTCGCGGCGCACCTCGCTTCGAGCGGGAAGTGGTGCCCGTCGAGCGCGAAGGTCCTCGCAGTGGACGTCCAGTCGCTCCCCTGACCCGTCCGGGCTGCGCGGCGGCGCCACGCGCGGCCATCGGGCTCGCTGCGTGAAATGATCCTTTCCGGGCGCGGGCCGCGGCGCTAGCTTCCTCGCACATGAGAACGAATCGGACGATCCCGCTCGCCCTCGCCGCGCTCGTCGCCGCTGGGTGCGGCTACCAGGCGATCCCGCAGGCGGAGAACGCAGTTGGCGCCGCCTGGGCGGAGGTCGAGAACCAGTACCAGCGCCGCGCCGACCTCGTCCCGAACCTCGTCGAGACGGTGAAGGGCTACGCCGCGCACGAGCGGGAGACGCTCGAGGCGGTCGTCTCCGCGCGCGCGCAGGCGACGCAGGTGAAGCTCTCGGTCGATCAGCTCACGCCCGAAAACTTGAAGAGGTTCGAGGCGGCACAGGGCCAGCTGCGTAGCGCGCTCGGCCGCCTGCTCGCGGTCGCGGAGAACTATCCCCAGCTCAAGGCGAACGAGAACTTCCGCGACCTGCAGGCGCAGCTCGAGGGGACCGAGAACCGGATCGCGATCGCCCGGCGCCGCTACATCGATCAGGTCCGCCACTTCAACGACCTCGTGATGGTGCCGCCGACGAGCTGGACGAACTCGATGGTCTACAAGAAGCAGCCGAAGGCGCAGTTCACCGCCACGACGGAGGGAGCCGAGAAGGCGCCGGAGGTGAGGTTCACGAAGTGATCCGACGAATGACCCGCCGCCTCTCGCTCGCCCTCGCCCTCGCCACGCTGCCTCTCGCGGGCGCCGCCGAGGCGCCCGTCCCGCCGCTCACCGGGCCGGTCGTCGACGCGGCCGGGCTCCTCGACGGCGGCTGGCGGCAGCGGCTCACCGACCTCTCGCGCAGCGCGCGCGCGCGCCAGAGCGGAGAGGGAGTCCAGCTGCAGTACCTCATCGTGCCCTCGCTGCAAGGCCAGGAGATCGAGGACTTCTCGATCCGGGTCGCGGAGGCATGGAAGCTCGGGACGAAGGGGAAGGACAATGGGCTCCTCGTCACCGTCTCGGTCGAGGACCGCGCGTTCCGGATCGAGGTGGGCGGCGGGCTCGAGGGCGAGATCCCGGACGTCCTCGCCCGCCGGATCGGCGAGCAGATCATCCGCCCCGCCTTTCGGGCGGGCCGCTTCGGCGAGGGGCTCTATGACGCCGGTGCCCAGCTCCTCACGCTCGCCGGCGTCGCGACGGAGGAGGTCGCGCGCCACGCGCGCGGGCGGCCGCGCGGAGTGACGGGACTGCCTTCCGGCGCCGGGGCGATCCTCGCGCTCTTCGTCGTGCTCTGGATCCTAGGCAACGTCTTCCGGGGCTTCGGACCTCGGCGGCGGCGCCACCTCTGGTGGGGTGGCGGGCCCTTCATCGGCGGCGGCGGGTGGGGCGGCGGGCTCGGTGGCGGACACGGCGGCGGCTGGTCGGGTGGGGGCGGCGGCTTCTCGGGCGGCGGCGCCTCCGGACGCTGGTAGAGGCGCGGACGATCGGCTGGCGGGGGAGGAGACGGCGATGCTCGAGCGGGAGTTCGATGAGGCGGCACGGGCGCGGGTCGCGGAGGCGGTGCGGCGCGCCGAGGCGCTCTCGCGCGGGCAGATCGTCCCGGCGGTCGTCGAGAAAAGCGATCCATATCCGGAGGCGCGCTGGCGCGGCGGGCTCGCCGGCGCCGCGCTCGCGACGATCGCCGCGCTCGCGCTCGGCGTCCCGCTCTCCGCGGCGGAGCTGCCGCTCCTGCAGCTCGCGGCCGGAATCGCGGGCGCGCTCCTCGCGACGTGGAATCCCGTCGAGCGGCTCCTCGCCGGCCGGCGCGCGATGGACGAGGCGGTCCGCGCTCGCGCGGTCCGCGCGTTCCACGAGCACGGCCTGCACCGGACGGCGGAGGGCACGGGCGTCCTCGTCTTCGCGTCGCTCTTCGAGCGCGAGGCGGTGGTGCTCGGGGACCACGGCATCCACGCGCGCATGGGCGAGGACTGGGGGAAGGCCGTCGCGGCGCTCACCGCCGGGCTGCGTGACGGCGATCCGGCGCGCGGGTTCGTGGACGCGATCGCCCTGTGCGGCGCGCGGCTCGCCGAGCACTTTCCGCGCGATCTGGCGTCGCGCCCGCCGCCGAACGAGCTCGAGGACGCGATCCGCGCGTCGCGGACCTAGTCCCGAGCCTGCACTCGAGCGCCCAGGTCCGCGAGGCGGCCTCGAGCGCAGCCGCGAGCGTCACCCCACCGTCGAGCCCCGCGCTCCCCGCCGGCGACCGCGCCGCGCTACTCGTCCTCCTGCCTTCCGAACAAGAGTTGCACGAGTGCCTTCTCCTCGGGGCGCGCAAATACGTACACGTGGTCCCCGGGCTCGAGGATGGTCTGCCCGCGCGGCGGGACGAGCTCGTGGCCGCGCACGATGAGCATCAACGTCGCCCCCTCCGGGAACGGGAGGTCCGCGATGACGGAGCCGGCCACCGCCGACGCGGGCTCGACGTAGAACGAGAGCACGTCCCCAGCGAGCGGATCGCGCGAGACGATCTCGAGCACGGCGCGCGGCGAGGGCGGGCCGGGGACGACGAGGTCGAGCTTCTGCGCGAGCCAGCGGATCGGCGCGCCCTGGAGCAGGGTCGAGACGACGACGACGAAGAAGACGAGATCGAAGATCCGCCGGGCGCCGTCCACGCCCGCGAGTACGGGATAGGTCGCGAGGATGATCGGGACCGCGCCGCGCAGGCCCACCCAGGCGATGAACCCGACCTCGCGCGGCGCGAAGCGGAACGGGAACAGGCAGGGCACGACCGCGGCGGGGCGCGCCACGAACACGAGGAAGAGCGCGAGCGCGAGGCCGGGGAGGGCGATCGCGGCGAGCCGGACCGGGTCGGCGAGGAGCCCCAGGACGAGGAACATCGCGACCTGACTGAACCACGCCATGGCGTCGTGGACGCGGACGAGCCCCGTCCGGTAAGGCAGCGCGCCGTTCCCGAGCACGACCGCCGCGACGTACACGGCGAGGAACCCGCTCCCCCTCAGGATCGTCGCGGTGCCGAAGGCGACGAACGCGAGCGAGAGCGTGAGGACCGGATAGAGACCACCCGCCGCGAGCCGCGCGCGCGGCAGGACGAAGCGGCCGGCGCGGCCGACGCCCCAGCCGACGGCGACCCCGACCGCGAGCTGCAAAGCGGTCTCGACGAGGAGCCCCACCCCCGGCGCGTGGTGCTCGACGATCGCGGCGGTGAAGCCGAGCGTCAGGATGACCGCCATCGGGTCGTTCACCCCCGACTCGATCTCGAGCACGTGCGCGACGCGGCGGCGGAGCTGGATCCGCGCGCCGCGGAGCACCGAGAAGACCGCGGCGGCGTCGGTCGAGGAGACGATCGCGCCGAAGAGGCCCGCGTCCTCCCAGTCGAGGCCGAACGCGCGCGCGCCGAGCGCGGCGAACAGCGCGGTGAGCGCGACGCCGACCGTGGCGAGGACGGCGGAGGGCGCGAGGACGCGCCGCACGCTCGCGACGGGGGTGGAGAGGCCGCCGTCGAACAGGATGAGGACGAGCGCGACCGTCCCGGCGCGGAACGCGAGCCGGTGATCGTCGAAGCGCATACCGGCTGCGCTCCCGGCGAGCATGCCGATGAGCAGGAACAGCAGCGCGGCGGGGATGCCGGCGCGCCCCGAGGTGCGCGACGCGAGCACGCTCGCCGCGAGGAGGAGGCCGGTGGCGGCGAGGGCGATCGCGGTGGGGAGTGGCTCGACGGGCACCCGGGAAGGGAGCGTAGCGCGACGGAGAGGTGGGGGCTGTCGTCACGAGGGGGTCGGGGTCGGGGGTCGGGGTCGCGGTCGCGGTCGCGGTCGGGGTCCCCTTCGACTCCGCGCCGCCTTCGGCGTCGCTACGCTCAGGGTGCGCGGACGTCGAGCTCGCGGTCACCCGCCTCCCGGCCTCCTGAATGGACACTCGCCGCAGATCGGATTCCCCTCCGACCCCTCGACAAACCTCCGGAGCTCCTCGCCCTCCCAGAGCTCCCCGAACCGCCGCTCCGCAGCCGATCCGAACTCCCCGAGCTCGCCGCGCGCCGCCGCGGGATGCGGGCAGGGCGCGAACCGCCCATCGGCGTGGACCCACGCCTCGCGACCCACGAACCGGCACGGCCCGCGGGCCAGCGGCGCGGCGGGATCCTCCGGCAGCGCCACGACGTTCTCGAGCGCGATCCGCTCACCGGAGGGGAGCCTCACCTGCTCCTCCGCCTCCCGCATCGCCGCGACCGCCGCGTTCCAGCGCCGGAGCGCCTCCGGGCTCCGCCGGAGCGAGCGCGCCGCGAGCGCGGGAAACCTCGGCTGGAGGTGGTTCACCTTCACGCGCCCGACCCCGAGCGACGCGGCGAGCCGCACGATCGCGGCGAGCTCGCCGACGTTCGCCTCCTGCGCGGTCACCTGGAACGAGAGCCGGCAGCGGCGGCCGGGTCGCGCGCGTGCGTCGCGCACCGCCGCGAAGGCGCGCGCCGACGCGATCGCCCGGGCGAGGTCGAGTCCGGGCATCACCGCCGCGGCCGTCTCGGGCGTGGCGCCGTTCCACGAGATTTTCACGTCCGACGCGACCGGGACGAGCTTCTCCGCCCATGCGGCCGCGCCGCGCCCCGGGAACGTCCCGTTCGTCGTGAGGTTGAGCGCGAGCCCGTGCTCGGCGCAGAGGTCCACGAGCCGGTCGAGCCCGCTCCACAGGAGCGGCTCTCCCATGGTCGACGGGATCACCTCGGCGAGTCCCGCCACCGCTGCGTCGCGCACGACACGCTCCGCGAGAGCGGGGTCCATGCGGCGCGGCGGACCGGGCCGGCGCGCGGCGCCGCACTCGCACATGTCGCACGCGAGGTTGCAGTCGTCGGGGTTGGTGACGAGGGTGAGACGCCAGGGTCCGCGCGCGGTCGGATGCGTTGACAACCCCTCCGTTGTAGCGGAAAAGATCTCCACCATGAAGAACGCACGCGAGAACCCCCGACGCCGCGGGCGTGCGGCCGCCAGCCCGCCGGAGCCCCGGCCGGCCGAGGGGCGCGACCCTGCCGCGACCGCGCGCGACCTGACTCCCGTCGTCGGCGGAAACCTGCGCCGCCTGCGCGGGCAGCGCGGCCTCTCCCTCGAGCGGCTCGCGCAGGTCTCGGGCGTCTCGCGCGCGATGCTCGGCCAGATCGAGCTCGGCCAGAGCGCGCCGACCATCAACGTGCTCTGGAAGATCTCTTCCGCCCTCGGCGTGCCGTTCTCCGCCCTCATCTCCGCGCGGACGCAGGGCAGCATCCACGTGCTCCGCGGCGTCGAGGCGAAGCTCCTCACGAGCCACGACGGCTCGTTCACCTCGCGCGCGCTCTTCCCGTTCGACGAGCCGCGCAGGGTCGAGTTCTACGAGCTGCGGCTCGCGCCCGGTGGAGTCGAGAAGGCGGACGCCCACAACCCCGGCACGACCGAGAACCTCGTGGTCGCGAAGGGGTCGGTCGAGATCGAGGTGGACGGGCGGAAGGAGACGCTCTCCGCCGGCGACGCGATGGTCTTCGAGGCGGACGTCCCGCATGTCTACCGGAGCCGGGCCGACGCCGAGAGCGTCATGTACCTCGTGATGACCTACGCCGACACGGTCGGCTAGCGCCCCCCGACCGGGGGTCGCCGCGTCGTGGGACTGCGCGCGCCGCTCGGTTCGAGCGACTCTTCGGGTGCACCGACGCGGGGGGAGCGCTGCCGCCCAGGACCGGAGAGCTGATCGTCGCCCGTGGCCTCGCGACCGCCGAGCAGGTCGAGGCCGCGCTCCGCGAATCGCGCGCCCGCGGCGAGCCGCTGTGCTCCCGGCTGCTCGACCTCGGGGCGGAAGAGGGGGCCCTCGCAGGCATCCTCGCCGACAAGCTGGGCATCCCCGGCGTGGACCTCTCCCGCTCCGTCGTCGCGCTCGATCTGCTCGAGCTCGTCCCGCGGGCGGTGGCGGAAGGCGACCTCATCCTCCCGGTCTCGGAGGACGGCGGCCGCATCCACCTCGCGATGGCGCACCCCCTCGACGATCGCGTGGTGTCCGAGGTGCGCTTCGTCACCGGCCGCGAGGTCTCGGCCTACGTCGCCGTCCGGGGCGCGCTCCTCCACGCCATCGGCGAGGCGTACGAGGCGCGGGCGCGCGGCGCGAGCGTCTGGATCGGGCGCGCCGCAGCTGTCGGGACGCCGCACCTCGAGGCGGTCGTCCCGGGCGCCGTCGCCGGCGCGCCGATCGAGGGCGAGCTCATCCCGGACGCAGAGATCGTCATCGAGGTCGACACGACGGAGCTGCCGCCTCCATCGCGCGAGCGTCCCTCGCCGCTCGTCCTCATCGTGGACGACGAGCCGGAGATCCGGCAGCTCGTCGAGCGGATGCTCGTCACGAAGGGCTACACGGTGGCGCTCGCGGTCGACGGGCAGGAGGCGCTCGATCAGGCCGAGCGGCTCGTCCCGGACCTCGTCCTGCTCGACGCGATGCTCCCGAAGGTCCACGGCTTCGACGCGTGCCGCCGCATCAAGGCGAGCCCGCGCACGCGCCACGTCCCGGTCATCATGATGACCGCGATCTACCGGGGCTGGCGCTTCGCCCAGGACGCGCGGGACTCCTACGGCGCGAGCGACTACGTCGAGAAGCCGTTCCGGATGGAGGACCTCCTCGCGCGGATCGAGCACGCGCTCCTGTCGGGGGCGGCCGCGACGGTGGGACCGGTCGCGCCCGAGGGGCAGCACTCGGCGCTCGTCGCGCACGGCAAGGAGCTGCTCGCCTCCGGGAACGTCTCCGACGCGATCGCGGTGCTCTCCGACGCGATCCGGGCCGATCCGCGCGCGCCCGATGCGCAGTTCCAGCTCGGGCGCGCGCTCCGCGCCGCCGGCGACCTCTTCGGCGCGATGACCGCGCTCGAGCACGCCGTGGAGGTGAGCCCGCGCCACCTGCCCGCGCTCCGCGCGCTCGCGGCCCTGTACGAGGAGAGCGGCTTCCGCCGCAAGGCGGCGGAGATCCTCGAGCGCGCCCTCCCCGCCGCGCCCGACGACGGCGCGCGCGGCGCGATCCGCAGCGAGATCGTCCGGCTCATCGCGTAGGGAGCTGTAGGGGCGGACCCTCGCGCGGCTACGCGTCGGGCCGTTCACTCTCGAGGGCGGGCTCGCCCGTCGGCCCGATCGCGGGGCAGCGACGCGCCCGATCCGCTGGCAGCGATCCCGAGTCCGCGGCGCGCTCCGACCCCTGCGCTGCACGTCCCGCGGGCACGGCCTGCCCGCCGTGCGCGCTCCCACCCCCGATCCGGGCCGGGATCGCCGTGCGGCGCGCGGCGGCACGCTCGCTGCAATTCGGCCGCACGAACCTCGGTGCTCGCCGCCTCTCGCGGCGGCGCGCGGGCGCGGCTCGAAACCGAAAGGAACCAAAGCAATGACACCGACCGTGGCGGAGCTGGCGAAGAACCTCGCCGACACCCAGACGGCCCTGAACATCGTCTGGACGATGGTCGCGGCCTTCCTCGTGATGTTCATGCAGGCCGGCTTCGCGCTCGTCGAGACCGGCCTGACGCGCGCGAAGAACGTCGCCCACACGATGGGCATGAACTTCCTCGTCTACGCGATCGGCATCATCGGCTTCTACTTCGTCGGCTTCGGCCTGCAGATGGGCGGCGTCGGCGCGCTCGCCACCTTCGGCGGCGAGACGACGCTCTCGAACGAGTTCGTCCTCCACCTCTTCGGGAAGGACTTCGGCCTCTTCGGGATGACCGGGTTCATGCTCCCGCTCGCGCAGTACACGCCGGCGGTCGCCGCGATGTTCCTCTTCCAGATGGTCTTCATGGACACGACCTGTACGATCCCGACCGGCGCGGCCGCCGAGCGCTGGAAGTTCAGCGGGTTCGTCGTCTTCTCGTTCGTGATGGCGATGCTCATCTACCCGATTTACGCGAACTGGGTCTGGGGCGGTGGCTGGCTCGCGGCGCTCGGCACGAACTTCGGCCTCGGCCACGGGCACGTGGACTTCGCCGGCTCGTCGGTCGTGCACATGACGGGCGGCGTCGCGGCGCTCGTCCTCGGCAAGATGATCGGACCGCGCATTGGCAAG
>WNGF01019638.1_pt1 | contig 11675 bp, 14 predicted proteins | sample 5400641 | NCBI WGS metagenome assembly WNGF01 (sample SAMN13153371, study PRJNA577476) | soil metagenome | isolation source: 80 cm soil or saprolite under grassland replicate 2 | place: USA:California | collected 2016-06-15 | reverse complement strand
CACCTCCGTTCGATCGCTCTGTGCCCCAGTGGAAATAGCAGTAACACGCTGAACTCGCACGGATATCAGTAGGGCTCACCGAGTCGCACGGTGTCACGTGCGGTGCCGTCGAAACGTAACTCCTCGCCCCACCCCGTCGTGACCTGACCGGCCGCCTCGGCGAGGCTCGCGCCCTTCGACCAGGAGGGCGTGATGGACACAGTGAAGGAGGCGGCGGCGTTTCGGGACGCGGTGCGGCGGGCGGGGTGTCGCGGGCCGGGGCGGCGCTACCCCGCGGAGCTGCGGCGGCGCGGAGCGGAGTACCTGCGAGCGCGGCAGGCGGCGGGCGCGCCGCTGAGCGCGATTCTGCGAGAGCTCGGCATGCGGCGCGAGACGCTCGCGGGCTGGGCGGCGCCGGCGGAACCGGAGGCGAGGCCGCGCTTCGTCCCTGTCACCGTGATGGAGGCGCCAGCCGGGCGCATCGTGGTGCACGGCCCGGGCGGCGTCCGCATCGAGGGGCTCGACGTGGCCGGGGTCGCCGATCTCCTCCGGCGGCTCGCGTGATCGGCTCGACGCGGCAGGTGGCGGTGCACGCCTTCGCCACGCCGGCGGACATGAGGAAGAGCTTCGACTCGTTGTCGCTTCTGGTGGCCCAAGGGCTTGGCCGCGACGTGCTCTCGGGCGATCTCTTCCTCTTCGTGTCGAAGAACCGCCGGAGAGCCAAGGTCCTGTACTGGGACGGGACCGGCCTGTGCGTCTTCGCGAAGCGACTCGAGAAGGGTCGCTTTGCTGCGCCGTGGGAGCGGGGCGACGGCGGCGAGCTGCGGCTCACCGTGAGCGAGCTCGCGCTGCTGCTCGAGGGCAGCGAGCTCGTCGGTCGGATCCCGCTCAGTCCCGCGCCGTTCGTGTTCCCCGCACCGTGAGTGTCTATGGGTCATGGGGCTTTCGCCCGCGATCCCGTCATGGGAGAACGCTGGCGCGTGCTCGATCTCGACTCCGAGAAGGATCCCCAAGTCCTCCGCCAGGCGGCGAAGCTGCTGGTGCGCGAGAACGAGCGGCTCACCGACAAGGTCGTCGCGCTGACGAGCGAGAACCTGGCGCTGAAGGGCGCGAGCCCAGCCGACCTCCAGCTCCGGCTCGCACAGCTCGAGGCGCAGCTCGCGGTGAAGAACAAGCTGCTGTTCGGGAAGTCGTCGGAGAAGCGCCCGGTCGAGAAGGTCGAGGCGGCGCCGGAGAAGAAGTCGCAGGTGGGCCACGGCCCGCGCGAGCAGCCGGCGCTGCCGGTCGTGGAGAAGCTCTTCGCGCTCGACGACGCCGACCTGGGCTGCCCGAAGTGCGGCAAGACCCTCGCCGCCTTTCGCGGCCAGTTCGAGGAGTCGGAAGAGATCACCGTCGTCGAGCGGCGCTTCGTCGTGGTGAAGCAGAAGCGGCAGAAGTACCGCTGCGAGTGCAACGGTTGCATCGAGACGGCGCCGGGGCCGGTGAAGCTCTTTCCGGGCGCGCGCTACTCGGTCGACTTCGCCGTCGAGGTGGCCACCGGTAAGTACGTCGATCATCAGCCGCTCGAGCGGCAGGTGCGGACCATGGCGCGCGAGGGGCTCGTCGTGGACTCGCAGACGCTCTGGGATCAGATCGAGCGGCTGGCCCGGATCCTCGGAAGCGCCAAGGAGGCCCTCCACGTCTACGTGCTCGCGCACGCGGTGATCGGCGCGGACGAGACACGCTGGCGGCTCCTCGACGGCAAGGGGAAGGACGTCGGGGAGGCGAAGCAGTGGCAGGTCTGGGCGGTGGCGGCGCCGGACGCGGTCGCCTACTGCATCGAGGACAGCCGCTCGGCCGAGGCTGCCAATAAGGCGCTCCGTGGTTTCAAGGGCGCGGTGATGGCGGACGGCTACGGCGTTTACGAGTCGCTCGCGAAGATGCCGGGCAGCTTCGTCCTCGCTCATTGTTGGGCGCACGCCCGGCGCAAGTATCGGGACGTCGAGCACGCCTTCCCTGCCCAGGTGAACGAGGTCGTAGATCTCATCGGCGAGCTCTACGCCGTCGACCGGCTATGCCCGACCGGGCCACCCGGCGACGACTTGCGACGACGACTTCGGGACGAGCGGTCGCGAGAAGTGGTGGAGCGGATCAGAGCCTGGGCGATCGCCGTGAAGACGCGGACCCTGCCGGCGAGCGGGATCGTGAAGGCCATCGACTACATGCTCGGCATGTGGCGCGGCCTCGTGCGCTTCCTCGACGACCCCCGCATCCCGCTCGACAACAACGGCACCGAGCGCGGGCTGCGCGGCGTCGTGGTCGGCCGCAAGAACCACTACGGCTCCAAGTCCCGGCGCGGGACCGAGGTGGCCGCGCTCTTCTACAGCCTCATCGAGAGCGCCAAGTTGGCCGGCGTCGAGCCCAAGGCGTACCTCCGCCTCGCTGCCCAGGCCGCGCTGCGAGGCGAGAAGCCGCCGCTCCCGCACGAGATCGCCGCAGCGGCCTGACCTCGGCCCGCAGGGGTGGCAGGATCGCGGCCGTGAAGAAGATCTCTGCCGCCATCCTCGACTTCGCGAAGCCGCTCACCGACGGGCTCGCGGCCGACGCGCCACTCGACCTCCGCCGCGACACGCTCCGCATCGCGATCACCCTCTGGAACGCGCTCGTGCTCCAGGCCTGCGGCCAAGGCGAGCTCCTCACCGAGCTCTTCGACCGCTTCCGCAAGATGCCCCACCGCGACTCGGTGATCATGGGCGCCCTGGTGCGGGACATGGTCCTGCGCAAGCACACGCTCTACGCCGAGGATCTTCGCCTCGTCGGCGAGTGGGAGCTGCGCGACGTCGGCGACGGCGAGGTCTCGCTGCGGGCCGTCGCTCACGCCGCGCCGAAGAAGTGATCCCGGCTAGACGGGGCGCGGCGAGCACTTACGAGAAGTACGCGGGCAGGAAGGGCTTCGCGCGGGCCGATCGGGCGACCGTACCCCCGGGGATCGCGGCGCTGCCGCAGTTCCGGGGGATCTGCCCTTCGACGGCGGTCTGCATGCGCGGGAGCATCGCGGGCGAAGCGCGCCACCATCCGCGCGAGGTGCTTCGGCTGCGGCCGGACGTCCCGGGCGCCTCGTACTTCGCCGTCGCGCTCGAGCGCGTGATGCTCACGTGGCTTGAGGTGGAGCCCGGGGCGCACTTCGAGCGCCACGCTCACGAGGCGGATCAGATCACGATGGTCCTGGAGGGAGTGCTGACGTTCGAGCTCGACTCGGGCCAGGAGGCGCACGTGGGACCCGGCGAGGTGATGGCGCTTCCCGCGGGTGTTCCTCATGCGGCCCGTGCGGGAGACCAGCGGGTGAGGGCCATCGACGCCTGGTCGCCGCCGCGGAGGTGAGGCCCCGTCGCCCACCGGTCCCGTGACGCACCAAGTCGCAACAAGGCGGCCGGCGCGGAGAACGCAACACCCTGCCCTTCTCGATGGGCCGACGCCCGCATGAAAGTCGCTGGGGCTCAGCCATTCTAGACACCCAGCCAGCACGCAACAGCGCCCGAAGTTGCCCAGACTCGGACCCTGCAGTGAGCTGAAGACGGGGGCGCCGTGGACGCGCCCCCGTGCGTGAAGCGGCTCGCTACGCGCTGCGCGTGCGCCGGCCGCTCGGCTCCGGCCGTGCGCATCTCTCCGTTACTTGGAGTCGCCCTGCTCGCCGGCGCAGTAGTCGTCGGTGGACGCCTCGTCAGTCGCGGAGGCCGGCGCTTGGATCAGGCTCCCCTCGGCGGAATTCGCGGTGGCCGGGGTCTTCGCCTGGGCGTGGGCTTCGGACGGAAGGTCGAGGACCGGTGGCTCCACGATCATCGGGATCTCGGCAGCGGTCGCGGGCATCGAGAGAAGCAGCGCGAAGAGCGCCATCGCTGGCGCGAGGAAGCGGATCATGTTCCTAGTGGTCATGGCGGCTCCCTAGGGGCAGTTCACGGTGGTGTACGTGATCGAACCGATCGAGACGCCATAACCGGTATTGGTCGTCGCGTCGGCATGGAGGCAGCGAACGTCCCAGCTGCCGGAAGGGATGTTGTTCAAGATAAACACTCCCGAGAGCGGGATCGACGCCGAGAGCTGGTTGGAGCCCCAGGTCCCCGCGCCGGGCGGCACCACGTACAGGCCGGTGATGCTCGAGCTCGACCCGTTCACCACCCTGAGGCTTCCAGTGAAATCGCTGGAATACACGGTGGTGGCGAAAGTCGTCCCGGCGGTGATCGGAAAGCCATACGCGTAGGCGTTGTAGCGGCCGACGCTGCCGATGACCACGACCTTCGCATCGTAGGTGTCCGGGGGAATGCCGTTCAGCGTCCAGACGGCCGACGGCGCGATGGAGGAGCCGTTCTGGATCGATCCCCAGGTCGCCGAGGTGGACGGGGCGACGTAGACTTCGTCGATGTAGGAGGACGACGTGCCGTTCGTAAGCTCCATCGATCCGGTGGTTGGCGCCGGCGGCGGGGGGTTGGAGGATCCGCCACCGCTACAGGCGCACAGGGCTGCGGCGGCGAACGCAAGCAAGGCGCGTCGGGTCTGGAAGCTGGTCTTCACAGGATTACCCTTCCCGAAGGCAGATGTGGCTGTTCCTGACGCAAGGTGAAACGCGAGCGTATCAGGATGGGCGAAGCGGCCCGTGAGCGAGATCAAGGTACAGCGCCGACAGCGAGCCGCTTCCGAACTCGACGCACCCGCCCGCGTCGGTCTGCCTCGTCACGTAGCCGGCCAGTAGCCGTTGGGCCTGACCTTCAGCGTGTAGCCGAAGTACAGCCGGTCCTGCGCCGTTCCGATCTCCCCGGCGAGCTTCGAGAAGAACCGGGTATCCTGCTCTACGAGGATCACTTCCTCCCGGTTCACCAGGTAGCCTCTCATGTCCCTCTCGACGGACGCGTAGTCCTCGTCGGAGAGCTGCTCGATGACCGGCTTCAGCGCGGAGGCGAGCTCGTTTCCCCGCCGCAGCAGTTGCTCCAGGGACGCCGTCCTGCCGGACGCCTCGATGCGCGACAGCTCCTTGCGGTATTCGGCGGCTCTCCGCAACAGGGAGACCACGTCGATGGCAGGTGCGACCTCGGGAAGAAGGAGCAGTCCGAGGACGACGGCGACATACCGGCGAGTCATGCTCGTCGAGTGATGCATACGGGATAGTCGCGCCGCGAGCCGCCGTCGGCCGGCTCACACAGCGTCGGCGTGTTGCTGTGGGTCACTCTGGCTTCGGCACCCGCTCCACTGCGTCGCGCACGTCGCTCCAGAACGCAACAAACAGCTCGTCCTGCCTCCCGCAACACTTGGCCCGAACATCGCGGCCTGCTGGCTGCACGAATTCGCTGCGCACCGCAGTTCCTGCGCCGCCCTTCGCGCGGCGCAGCTATCGCTTCCCGCGCTCAGCACGCCTCCCGCCGAACGCGTGGATGGTGCGCGTGCCGGCGGCCACGCGGCCCGCGATCCGAGTCCCGCGCGGGATGAAGTACTCCTGCCCGGCGGTGAGCCTCACTTCTTCGCCGTTCAGCGTCAGAACGTACGTGCCCTCGACCACCAAGAACCATTCGTCGAACGCGTGGACGTGCTCCGCCGTGACGGCGTTGCGCTCGACACGCCAGAAAGCAAGTTGGCTGCCGTCCGCACCATCGAAGACGTAGCCCTCGATGCCCGAGGTGTGCTGAGAAGAGGCGGCGATCCGGTTGATGGGATTCATCATGAACGCGGGGAAGTCGGACATGAACGGGCTCCCTTCTGCTCGACACTACGACGGCAAGCAGGCGCCAGTCAGCACGCGGCCACCGGCCGAACCCGCTTCCAGATCCGTCGCTCCAACGGCACTCGCAGGGCCTTCGGTCCAGCGTTCGGTCGATCTCGGTCCCGGGCGAGGTACTCCCGGATCAAGCCCACCCACCACGCTCACGATTCGTCGTCGCGGTGAGTCTGGTCGCGATGGCCCGCACCTCGGGCAGCTCCCGGACGGCGGAAACGGCGGCCACGAGCCGACGTTGGTCGGATTCGCTCAGGGCCGAGAGATCTCCGTCACGGAAGAAGACCAGAGCACGCAGGCTTTCCGCGGGCTGGAAGCTGGGGCCGAACAGAGCAACGGCTCCCGCAAGGCCAGCTGCGAGGTCACCGCCCGCATTGAGGATGGCGACGATATCGCGGTAGTCCTTGGATTCGGCCCTCTGGAGGACGACCTTCACCTTCGTCGCGAGGAGATCGGCGAGCGAAGCGACCGCCAGAACGCCGTCCGTGGTGCGCTCGGGCTCCCCGACCCGTCCGAAGTCGATTCCGCCGAGGAAGGAAACCTTCACAGCGCTGGGCGTCCCACCGTCGCTCGGCACGAGCATCGTCCAGGTATTCCGCTCGTCCTGCAGCACGCGCGCTCGCGCGACAAATGGAAGCGTCGCTCGGATCGCGTCGCGATCGAGAGGCACATCGGTGAAGAAGTCGAAGTCGACGGAAGCGCGGTGACCAAGTCGAAGGGCGATCGCCGTCCCTCCGTACAGGACGAGCCCGAGGCCGACGGTGGGCGCGAGTTCGGGCCACAGGCGACGCTGCTCGTCAGCAAGGACCTCGAGCCGTGGCGCGAACGTTCTGCTCAGGAGAACCTCCGGGTCGGAAGTGGCGGAACACGCCCGACGTCTGCCAGCCCGAGGCGCAGCACGGCGTCGCCGACGAGCCTCGCGAGCGCCTCGACGTCGCGATGGTCCCCCATGTTCATCACCTGCGCGATGAGTCGCTTCGGCAGTGCGACGGCTTCCGTGGGGGTCTTCCACCACACGTACCGGCGGGCGAACGGCAGCAGGGCTGCCGCCATGGCGGTGTCCCCCGGCCCCGTGCCCGAAGCGGCGTCCTGTGGGTCTGGCGAGCGCATGACACCCCAATTCTATCAGGCGGCGCCTGCGGTTCCGCAAAGCAGAAACCTGAGTGCCCCAGCTTGCTCCAGCAGAGCTCGATGAAGTTCAAGCGTCCCGGCAGGGCAGGCGAAAACGCAACAGAAAGCCCTTTTCGGCGATCGCAACACCGTACCCGCTCGTCCCAGGCGTACGATCCACTGAATCTCCACTCAGCAGGCACTTCCGTGCCGTTGCCGAGATGCAACACCTCCCGAAGTTGCCCTCACTACGACGTAGGTCTACGCGCCAGCCCCAACGCTTCGGCGTCTCTGATGGCCGGCGTGGGTGACGGCCCGAACATCCACGTCTTGACCGGCCACCGGCAGCGCCCGGGCCGCGTCAACGTGCGACCGGTAGTCGATACTCGGCGAGGCGAGGAATCGCTATCAGTTCGCCACGTCTACGCCACTTCCCGCGCCGCGCGTGCCAGCGGTTCCAGTTCGGCCGGCCCGTCAGCGTTTGGACGCAGCGGCGAAAGGGGAGACAAACCGCGTCTCCCCCCTCGCCGAGGGTCGCTACGGCTTGATCACCAGCGGACGCATCATCTCGTTGTCTTCATGCTCCAGGATGTGGCAGTGCCACACATAACCGGGCCCGCCCGGGTACCCGAAGACCGGATCCGTCGATCCGAGCGGCGTCGTCGGGTTGAAATCGAAAAAGTTCTGCCCGGGCTGCACTCCGCCCGCCGGCGTGTCCTGCGGCGCCCACCGGGTGACGATGCTGACGGTGTCCCATCGAGTAACGGGAATCGTGTCCTTCCATCCGCTCGCGTTCGCGGTGGACAGGTTCCGCGACGAGCCGCTCAGGACCTGGAACTCGATGAGGTGGAGGTGGATCGGATGCGTATCGCCGGTCTTGTTGTCGAGCTGCCATACCTCGGTAGCGCCGACTCTCGGCAACTCGGTGATCGCGGCGTCGAACGGCTTGCCGTTCAGCAAATACTGTCCGTTATCTTTCTCAAGCGTCATGTACCGCGTCGGCGTCGAGGAGGTCACGGTTGGCGAGAGCTTCACGATCGGGTTCTTCGGCCGCAGCGACGGTCCTGTCGCTGGGTTCAGGCTCCCGTCCGCCCCGCTCAGCGGAAGCGAAACGTTCACCTTCATGATCTCGCTGATGGTCCCTCCCGACCAGGACCGTGAGCCGTCCGAGTTCTTCAGGATGAACGACGTGCCGCTCTTCCCGGCGAAGTCGACAATGACATCCGCGCGCTCACCGGGCGCCATCGTGAGCTGAGTCACCTTGATCGGCGTGTCGAGCAGACCGCCGTCCGTCCCGATCTGCCAGAACGCCGGTCCCGCCGAACCGGACGTGGTCTGGAGCTGGAACGTGTAGATCCGGGAGTTCGATCCATTGAGGAGCCGGAAGCGGTACCTACGTGGCTCCACGTTGAGATAGGGCCAGACCTTCCCGTTCACGACAATGGTGTCACCCATGAACATGTCGACCCAGAACGGATGGTCGCGGTCGCCGCCAGCCGGGTAGTAGAGCTGACCATTCGTGTCGAACATGCGGTCCTGGACGACGATCTCACGCTCGTACGATCCGGCCGGAAGATTGGACGGCTCGTTGACCGGATCCCTCAGCAGGTAGAAGCCCGCGAGCCCGGCGTACACGTTGAGGCGCGTGATGCCGAGCGCGTGGTCGTGGTACCAAAGCGTCGTCGCTTCCTGGCCGTTCGGATAGATGTACGTGTTCGTGACAAACGTAGGGCCCTTGATCGCGAGCCCTGGAGTGAACCACGCCTCCGGGTGCCCATCGAACGCCGACGGGACCTCCCCGCCGTGCAGGTGTGTGACGATCGGAACCGGCCCGGTGTAGCGCTGAGTCGCGCAGGAAGCGTCCATGTTGCAGCCGAGCGGATCGGCCCAGTGCAGCGTCTGGTCGATGGGGAGGTACGGCAGCAGCGCGGGGTTCACGAGGTTGTTCTGATACGTCACCTGGAGCGGCACTCCGCGCTTCGCCTCCACCGTGGGGCCCGGATACGTCCCGTTATAGCCCCACACGCGCGTCTTCCCGCCCAGCGGACCAGCCTTGAAGTTCGACGGGAGCACTTGCTGAATGAGCTCGGACGCGGTGATCGTCTGAGGAACGGTGCCGTTGAGCTTCGCCGGGGCGGGCAGCGGGTCCAGGTACTTGGTGAGCGTGCTCGGATCGAGTGTCGTCTGTCCCGACCACGAACCCGCCCACGAATGCGCGGCGGGTAGCAGCAGTGCGAGAACGCCGATCACGAAATTGCGCAGCGTTGCCCTCTTCATCGTTCCCCTCCGTTGTTGTTTCGAGCGATGCGAGCACCCTTCTGCCTCACCGTTACCGGGATCGTACCAAGCGCCGATCGCGCGCTCCTTGACGGTACGCAGGAAACGCGAACCCGATCGGGGGCGTCACTCGCAATTCAACACCACCCGCCTCCCGTCTGGTTGGCGCGCCAACGACTCGCGAGCCAGCACGCGCATTGCGCAGAGAGCGGGGTTTCCCGAGTCGTCGCTGACGATCCGACCCCGCGCAGGTCGCAAATCCGTTCGTGATCGCCGCCGACCCCGTCAGGTCGACGGCTCGGGTCTGGGCGGCGTCCACCTGTGCGGCAGCAGCTCGTCGATGCGCGACGCTGGATGCGTCTGCACGCGCAGCAGCACGTCAGCGAGGTAGTCGACGGAGTTCACCCCGTTTGCTTCGCAGGTCGAGATGAGCGAGTAGAGGCCGGCCAGGTTCTTCCCGGCTTCGTCGTGCCCGACGAAGAGGAAGTTCTTGCGGCCCAGCGCCGAGACGCGCAGCGCCCGCTCCGAAGCGTTGTTGTCGATGGGTAGGTGCGGGTCAGTCAGAAAGAGCGTGAGCGCGTTCCATTGGCCGTGTGCGTAGCGGATCGCCTCGCCGATGGGGCTCTTCGGCGGGTGCCGGTCCTGCTCGATCTCGAGCCACACTTCAAAGGCGTCGAGGATGGCCCTGCTGTCCGTCTGCCGTCGCTTGAGGTGCTCGGGCGTGCCGAGGATGTCGTCCTCACGTGCGGCGCGCTCGAGCCGGTAGAGGTCGTGGATGTACTCCATCGCCTGCTTCGCGGCCTCCGGCGCGGTGGACTGCGCCTCGAAGAATTTCCTTCGCAGGTGGGCGAAACAGCCAGCACGCTCCCGGCCGCCCGGCACCGTCACCTTGTTGTAGCCGGAGTACCCGTCGACGAGGAGCTTGCCGCGCGTGTCGCCGAGGACTCGCACTGGCGTCTCGCCGGAGCGGCTGCGCGAGAAGACGTACGCGATGATCTCCTTCTCCCCCTCGTCGCGAGCGATGAAGCTCCAGAGCCACGCCGTGCGCGTCTTCCCCTTCGCCTGCACGCGCTGGGTCGTCTCGTCGGCGAGGACGATCTCCTCTTCCGCGACGAGTTCCAGCAGGCGGTCGGAGAGCGGACTCGTGATCTCGGCCGTGCGGCGGAAGGGGTCACCAAGAGTGGAGTCGTCTACCTGCACGCCCACGCGCCGGTATGCCTTCGCCTGGCGATGCAGCGGCAGCGAGTCGGCGCACTTCGAGACCGCGACCTGGGCCATGAAGGTCGGGCCGAAGCGCGCCTTGTCGTAGGCGCGCGCCGGTCCATCCGCCATGATGATCCCCTCGCCACAGCGGCAGCGCAGCTTCTCTTGCACGTGCCGCTGGCGCTCGACTCTCGCGGCGACGAGCTCGTAGATCTCGCTCGCGACCCCTTCGCCGAGCTTCGTGAAGTCGCGGCCGCCGCACTTGGGGCAGACCTTCTGGTCCTCCCGGACCTTGTGCTCGATGCGTCGCGTGACGAGCTGGCGCTTCTTCTCTGCGTTCTCACGTCGCTTCTGGAGCGCGGAGATCCGCGCCGCCTCGGCGCGAGCCGGGTCGCGGATCGCCTCGGCCACGGGCGGCATCTTCTCGGAGCGCTGACCGAAGACGTGACGCTGCAGCTTCTCGAGAGCGCCCTCGACCGCAGTGAGCTTCTCGCTCGTCGTGGCGATGGTGGCGTTCGCCTGGTCGAGCTGGACCTGGAGGTCCTCCGCCCGATCCCGCCACTCGCAGCGATGATCGTCACCGCCCATTGGCGGTTGTAGATCATGGAGTGGGTGGTTTGTCCATGGGGCGACCACCCTCACGATCCGACTGGGACGGCGTCCAGTGCTTCGGCCGGCGGACGCGCCCGAAGTCGATGCCGTCGAGGAGCATCGCGAGCTGCGTCGCGTCGATTTCGACGTCCATCGACGACGGGTCCATGTGCGGCAGCTTGAACTGACCGCGCTCGAGCCGCTTGTAGACGAGCAGGAAGCCTCCCTTGTCCCAGGTGAGGATCTTCACCCGGTCACAGCGGCGCGAGACGAAGACGAAGAGGTGGCCCGAGTACGCGTCTTTCTCGAGCTCCTGCTCGACGATGGCCATCAGGCCATCGATCGACTTGCGCATGTCGATCGGCGTCGAGCCGATGAAGATGCGGACAGACCGCGGGATCGTGATCACGGCTAGAGCGCGCCGGCGAGAGCGCGCAGATACGCGAGGTCGGTGCCGGCAGGAAAACGCAGCCTCGTGCCCGAGGGCAGCGCCAGCTCGAGGAGGGCGTCGCTAGGGAGGACCTCGACCTTGGTTCGCCGCGCCTTCGGCGCGGAGGCTACCACGCGCACCGGCAGCAGACGCGAGCCCCCCGGCGCAACGGGCTGCTCAGGCGTTTGATCAGAGCGCTCCGGCTCGCGGAACCTGTCAACGTGAATGAGACAGCGTGCTGCTGAGATTACTGACGCGCCTCCTCTGTCGGTGAAGCCTGCTGCGGCTTGTTGATCCAGACCTCGCTCGGCACCGCGCCGGCCGACGGCGCGCCTGCGGGGAACC
>WNGF01016218.1_pt1 | contig 11675 bp, 8 predicted proteins | sample 5400641 | NCBI WGS metagenome assembly WNGF01 (sample SAMN13153371, study PRJNA577476) | soil metagenome | isolation source: 80 cm soil or saprolite under grassland replicate 2 | place: USA:California | collected 2016-06-15 | reverse complement strand
CGCCACCCGCGCGATCGGCGACCAGGCGTCGTCGTCCTCGAGGGCGGACAAACGATCACCGCGGCCGGCGGCGGGACCACTGAGGATGGCGTGCTGCAGCTTGCCGGAGCGCGAAACGCCGCGGCCGAAGCCGGCATTATCGGCAACCGCGACATTTCGCTCGAGGCGGTGCCAGAGCTTCGACCCGACTACGTCGTCGTGACGGAAGGCAATCCGGAGCGGCCGACGCTTCTGCCCAAGCTGCGCGAGAATCCGGCCCTCTCGACACTGGCCGTGTTTCGCGAAAACCGCGTCTTCGTGGTCAAGGCGTCACTCTTGTCGACCCTCTCGCACTGGAACGTAGCGGGCGCCGAGCAGCTCAATCGCGCGCTGTATCCGGGCGAGCTGCCATGACACTAGTAGCCACCGCGGCCCTGCGAGTTGAACACCTGCGCGTGCGTTTCGACGGCACGGCTGTTTTAGACGATGTATCGCTCAGCGTCCGTGCTGGCGAATTGGTTGGTCTGGTCGGGCCAAACGGATCGGGCAAGACGACATTGCTGCGCGCGGTTGCGGCGCTCATACCTGCCGAAGGTAACGTGTGGCTGGCGGGGACTGAGCTCGAGCAGCTGTCGCCAAAGTCAATCGCACGGCGCGCGGCTCGGGTCGCGCAGTCGACCACCATCGAGCCCGCGCTGGCGTTGTCAGTCGAAGAAGTCGTACTGGCTGGTCGGGCGCCGCACCTTGGGCGCTGGCAATGGGAGCGATCGCACGATCACGCGGCTGCACAGCAGGCGATGCAACGCACGATCACGCGTCACCTGATCGATCGGCTCGTCGCGGAGCTCTCGGGCGGTGAACGACAGCGAGTTCTCGTGGCGCGTGCGCTGGCCCAGCAGCCGCGTTTGCTCCTCCTTGATGAGCCGACCGCGAACCTCGATCTCGCTCATCAAATCAGGGTTCTTGGCCTGGTCCGCAGTCTGGCGAATCAGGACGGCCTGGCGGCGGTGGCCGCGATCCACGACCTGGAGCTAGCCAGCCGCTTCTGCGATCGACTCGTGCTGCTGCATCGGGGCCAGATCGTCGCCGATGGGCCGCCAGCAACGGTACTCAGCACTGAGCGGCTCTCGGCTGTGTACGGCGTCCAGGCGGTAGTCGAGCCGAATCCGCACGTCAGCGGCCTGCGCGTGACTGTCCTCGGAACTGACGATTGAGCGAACTTCAGGCTGCGCTCCAACGAGTCGGCCCACTCGATAGCAGGGCGATGGCGGAGGCGCGCAGCCGCCTCGACACATTGACGAAGCCGCCCGGTAGCCTGGGTCGGCTCGAACGCCTGGCAGTTCAAGTAGCTGGAATCACTGGCGACGGGCGGCCGCGCCTGGCAAGGAAGCTCATCGTGGTGATGGCGGCTGACCACGGTGTGGCCGCGGAGGGCGTCTCGGCGTACCCCGCGGCGGTCACCGCGCAGATGGTCCACAACTTCGCCCGCGGCGGAGCGGCCATCAACGTGTTGGCTCGCCAGGTCGGCGCAGCGGTAGTCGTAGTGGACGTTGGCGTCGCGTCGGTGCTCGCGGGTGAACTCCCGATAGTGCACCGCAAGGTGGCGTTCGGCACGGCGAACATGGTGTGCGGGCCGGCGATGGACCGCAATCAGATGGTTGCCGCGATACAGGTCGGACTCGATCTCAGCTTGCGGGAGGCGGACGTCCTCTGCCTGGGCGAAATGGGCATCGGCAACACCACCGCGGCGTCGGCCATCATCGCGGCCATCACTGGGGGGCCTGTCGCCGAAATCACCGGGCGCGGGACGGGCATCGACGACGCGACGTGGCAGCGCAAAGTGCACGTCATCGAGCAGGCGCTGCGTATGAATCAGCCCGATCGGTCAGATCCTCTCGACGTCCTCGCTAAGGTGGGCGGACTGGAAATCGCTGGACTCGTCGGCGTCGTTCTCGGCGCCGCGGCGAGCCGCAAGGTCGTTGTGGTCGATGGCTTCATTGCCACCGCCGCGGCGCTCGTCGCTGCCGAGCTGTGTCCGGCGGTGCGCGGTTATCTGATCGCAGCTCATCGGTCGGTCGAGATTGGCCATCGCGTGGCTCTGGAACGCCTGGAACTGGAGCCGCTGTTTGCGCTCGACCTGCGCTTGGGCGAGGGTTCAGGAGCTGCCCTGGCGCTACCCATCATCGACGCCGCACTAGCGGTGTTAGCCGAGATGGCTACGTTCGAGGAGGCCGGCGTCGCCGGCGCCGTCGCTGCCGAGCCCGATCAGGGAGTTGTAGCATCGCCAGGTACTCGCGCTTCACAACTGCATACTCGTGGTGGAGAACCAGGGGAAGTCCGGTGAAGCACCGGCACTGTGCCGCAACGGTAAGTGGCTCTGAGCCAACAAGTCCGAATACCTGACTCCGTCCCGAGCCGTAGTCCTTCGAGCCAAAGGGCAAAGGCCGCCGCCGTCCGCACGAGCGATGTTTCCTGAGAAAGCCCCAGTCAGTTCGAAGGCCGGGGTTTTTTTGTTGGTCTGGAGAGGAGCCGCAACGACATGGCACACGTGTGGACACCGACAGCTACTCGACGTACCGGTCCGCTCCTGGTTGGCGCGCTCGGGTTGTTCATGCTCTACCTGGTTGGACTCGACCAGGGTCTGTTGCTGAGCGTGTTCGAAGGCCAGACTGCTTTCGACCAGAACCTGATCCACGAATTCGTACACGACGCTCGGCACTCGGCGGCGTTCCCATGTCACTGAGCAGGGTTGTCGTCTCGGCATTGTTGGCGGGCGTTGTGGCCGGCCTGGCCGCGGCAACGTTCCACTTCCTGGCAACTGAGTCGGTGATCGATCACGCCATCATGCTCGAAACACTGCATCGACAAGCTGAAGGCACGTACGAAGAGCCGATGGTGAGTCGAGAGGTCCAGAAGGTCGGCCTGTTCGTCGGCTTCCTGATCTACGGATTGACGTGGTCGCTGTTGTTCGGAGCCGTATTCCACGCTACGCAGCGTTGGCTGCCAGGCAGGACATTGCTGCAACGGGGCGCGTTTCTAGCAGGCACAGCGTTCTCGTCAGCAGCCCTACTTCCATTCCTGAAGTACCCCGCAAATCCTCCTGGCATTGGCGATCCCGACACCATCACGTTGCGCCAGACACTGTATCTGAGCATCCTCGCGCTGTCCGTGCTCGGCACAGCCTTTGCTGTCGCGCTGGCGCGCTTCCGAGGTTGGCCGACGGCGGCGGCATTCCTGGCTGTATTCGCGATCGCCGTCTACGTACTGCTCCCAGGAAATCCTGACGCTGTCCGACTACCAACTGATGTCCTGTGGACCTTCCGCGCTCTGTCCATCGCGGGCCTCGCCGTGTTCTGGACGGCGCTCGGACTCACGTTCGGACTGCTGCTGCAGCGCCAGGATGCACGCGTCGCACTTCGCCCTCAACCGAGTGCGGTCTGACCCATTCCAACGCTGGACGGCGCTGCAGAATGCGTCGACGGACGCAAGCAATCGCCTCGATGAAGAGGTCGATCTGGCGTTCTGGAAGCGCGTTGCCGGCGACTACGATTCGGGCGCGCTGGCCAATCGCGTACCCGCGGTGCTAAGGCGAGTGCGTGAGCTCGTGCCGAGCGGTGCGTCACTCCTCGAGATTGGCGCCGGTACCGGCGCGTTTTCGCTTGCGCTCGCGCCGACCGCGGCAAAGGTAACCGCGCTGGATTACTCGCCGGCAATGCTGCAGGTGTTCAGGAGCAAACTCGAAGCGAGTCCTGGCCGCGGGAACGTGCGCATGGTGCAGAGTCGATGGGAGGAGGCCGAAGTCGAGCCTCACGACGTGGTGCTCGCAGCGAACGCGTTCTACCGTGTTCGAGATCTGCGCTGTGTGCTCGAGAAGATCCTGTGCGCGACGCGTCATCGCGCGATCGTCGTGTGGAGCATCGGCCGCCAGGATTCGCCGCAACACCGCGTTCGCGAGCTGGTGCATCCAGGGCGTTACCAACCGGGTCCCGACTACGTGGACCTCGTCAACGGTCTGTTTGCGCTGGACGTGTTTGCGCAGGTCGAAATCATCGAGGTCGACGACACCCAGCATTTCCCCTCCGACGAGAAGGCCGTTGCGGGATTGCTGTCGTGGCAGCCGATAACGCGCGACGAGTTGTCCAGGGCCTGCGGCCTGTTACCACAGGTCCTGGAGCGCAACGCGAGCGGATGGATCTGGCGGCGCAAAGGCCGCATCGCCGTTATCTGGTGGGATCAGCCGGCGTGAGCACGCCCGGTACGCGCCGCAATCTGGTGATTCGCGCGGATGGCAAGACCGTCAATGTGCCGCGTCGGCAGGGCCACCTCTTCGTCTGCGCGACGGGCTGCTGCTGCGGGCACACCGATCGCGACTACGCACCGGTGCCCGTTGAGCTGTATGACCGCGAGTGGGAGCGGCGCAAGTGGCGCAACCGCGTTCACCTGACGATCGGCGGCTGTCTGGGTCCGTGCGTGTTGGCAAATGTGACCATGCTCATGTTCGACGGTCACACGCTGTACTTTCAGTCACTCAACAATGAGGCACTGGTTACGGCGCTGCTCGACTACGTCGACACGATGCTGGTGGCTGATGCCTATCTGCCACCACCGCCGGTGCTCGCCGACCTGCATTTCACCAGCTTCCGTTGGGAAGACCGACCAGATGGCTGCGAGCTCTACGACCGACACCTACCGTCGCCCGCGCGTGCGATGACCACGACGGCCGAAGCAGCGGGCTTCCTGTTTCTCACTCAATCAGACACCGATCTGGCAGTGCTCGATCGCGTGGCTGCCTGCCTGCCGACAGACTTCCCGCACGTTCGCGCGTATGGCCTGAACCACCTCAAAACTGACGGCGACGTTGATGCGTTCCTTGACAACGTCGTGCCTGGCGCGGAGGTGATCGTGGTGCGGCTGATGGGCGGTCGCGCCAGCTTCGCGCGCGGGCTCGATCGAATCGTCGACTACGTTCAGCAAACAGATGCGTGGCTGCTGTGTGTTCCTGGAACCGATGCGCTGGATCCGGAGCTCACCGCGATGAGCACGGCTGGCGTGCCCGTCGCACATGAGGCGTTGGCCTATCTGCAATTCGGCGGTGAGTCCAACTACGAACACCTGCTGCGCTTCCTGGCCGATCACCTGCTCGCCTGTGGATTCGGCTTCGACCGGCCGGTCGAACAGCCGCGGCATGGCGTGTATCACCCGGAGCTGGGCGGGCAGTGTTCAGTCGCTGACTTGTTGGCGCGGCACGATCCGCAAAGACCCACTCTTGGCATCCTGTTCTACCGGTCGCATTTGCTCGGCGGTAACACCGGTTTTGTGGATGCCGTCGTGCGTGAAATCGAAGGGCTTGGCGCCAATGCGCTGCCCGTTTTTGCCTATTCGCTCAAGGATGGCGCAGCTACCGGCGAGCTCCCAGAGGCCCTGCGCTATTTCATGGGTAGAGTCGACGCGGTGATCGCCACGATGAGTTTCGCGATGGGCCAGGTGAACACCGATGGCCCCACGCAGAGCGGCTGGTCGGTCGAAGCGCTCGAGCGACTCGACGTGCCGGTGCTGCAGGCGATTGCAGTGGGCTCCAGCCACGCCCAATGGGATGGCTCGCAACGCGGATTGTCGCCGGTCGAGACTGCGATGAACGTCGCGCTGCCGGAGTTCGACGGCCGCATCATCACTGTGCCCATCTCCTTCAAAGAGGAACGACCCGGCCAGCATGGACCTGTGACGGCCTACGTTCCGCGGCCTGATCGCATCGTTCGCGTGGTTGGACTTGCCTTGCGCTTCGCTGCGCTACGGCGGAAGCCGAACGCTTCGAAGCGAGTCGCGCTGGTCCTGACCAACTACAACGCGAAAGCGTCGCGCATTGGCAACGCGGTGGGATTGGACACACCAGCTTCGGTGCTGCGCCTACTGCATTCAATGCACTCGGCTGGCTATGACGTCGGCGATCCCGAAGCGCTTCCCGCGGATGGCGATTCCTTGCTCGCCGAGCTGATCGACCGCTGCTCGTACGACACGGAACTGCTCACCGAAACGCAGCTCCGGCACGCCGCCGGGCGGGTCTCGACGACGGACTACGTGACATGGTTCGACGGTTTGCCCGCCAATAACCAGAGCCAAATGGTCCACCGCTGGGGAGCACCGCCCGGCGAGAGCTACGTCCACGACGGCCACATCGCGCTCGCTGGACTCCGGTTTGGGAACGTGTTCCTAGCGATTCAGCCGCCGCGCGGCTACGGCATGGACCCAAACCTGATCTACCACCAGCCTGACCTGCCGCCGACGCACAGCTATCACGCGCTGTACCGCTGGCTGCGCGACGATTTCCGGGCTGATGCAATGGTGCACGTGGGCAAGCACGGGACGCTCGAGTGGCTCCCCGGCAAAGCAGTCGGATTGTCGGAGACCTGCTATCCGGACCTGCTTCTGGGGGATTTGCCGCTCGTCTACCCGTTCATCATTAATGACCCAGGCGAGGGCGCCCAGGCCAAGCGGCGCGCTCACGCGGTCATCGTCGACCATCTGACTCCGCCCATGACGACGGCTGACGCATACGGCAAGCTGGATGAGCTCGCTAGCCTGGTCGACGAGTACTACCGGGTCGAAGCGCTGGACCCGACCAAGCTGCCAATGCTTCAGCAGCAAATCTGGGAGCTGATCGTAGATGCTCGACTGGACGCCGACATTACCCTCATGATCCAGCGGCTCAACCAGCAGGGCGACCACACCCACGACTGGGACCCGGCCGTCACCGACGAGGGTGTTCCGACGACGCTTGCAGATATGCGGTCCAAGGATTTCTCGCACTTGATCGAAAACCTGGACGGCTATCTGTGCGAGCTCGGAAGCGCGCTGATTCGCGGCGGGCTCCACACGCTCGGCGAGCGCCACTCTGGCCAGCGGCTGCGCGATCTCGTGCTGGCGATGGTGCGTGTGCCGAACCTCGACGTGCCGCGCTTGCGCGCGGGCGTCGCCGCGGCGTTCAGATTGGACCTGGATGCGCTGATCGATGGCCTGGGCTCTCGGCTGGAGGGCGACCAGGCCGCGCGGCTTGCTCTTGTTGGCGGTCGCGCGGTAGCCAGCGCGAGCGACGCGCTCGAAGCAATTGATGTGCTGTGCGGCACGCTCGTCCAATCGCTGCAATCCGCTAGCTGGCCCACAGGCGCCGACGCTCGCAACTGCATCGCCCGTGAGGTGTTGCAGACGGCCAATGTTCCGCCGGCAGTCGAGCGCACGCTCGCGTTTGTCGTCGAGCGGTTGATCCCGAGCCTCGATGCGTCAGCTGACGCTGAGATCGCAAACATCCTGCGCGCGTTGGAAGGAAGGTACGTGCCCGCGGGTCCCAGCGGCGCACCCACACGCGGCATGGCGCACGTGCTACCGACCGGGCGCAACTTCTACGCCATCGATCCCCGCACGATGCCCAGCCGATCGGCCTGGCGCATCGGCCAGCAGCTCGCCGCCGAGCTTGTGGAGCGCCATCGTCGTGAAACGGGTGCGTACCCGCGACGTGGTGCCGTTGGGAAAACTCGGCCGGCCGCGCGTGGACGTCGTCTGTCGCATCTCCGGATTCTTTCGCGACGCCTTTCCACACATCCTCGGCGTGCTCGACGATGCGGTTCGCAAGGTGTCGGAGCTCGATGAGGCTCCCGAAGACAACCCGATGCGCGCACGGTATCTTGCCGATCGCACTCGATTGGAAGCGGACGGGGCGACTCCTGAAGCCGCCAGCCGGCAGGCTCGCTACCGGGTGTTCGGCTCAAAGCCTGGCACCTACGGCGCGGGCATCTTGCCGCTCATCGACGAAGGTAATTGGGAAACCTCGGCTGACTTTGCCACGGCATATGTCAATTGGGGTGGTTACGCCTACACAGGCGACGAGTACGGCGTCGACGCGCGACCGCGGTTCGAAGCCGTACTCGCTCGCGTCGAAGTAGCGGCGAAGAATCAAGACAACCGCGAGCATGACATCTTCGACTCAGACGATTACATGCAGTTCCACGGCGGCATGATCGCGACCATTCGCGCGTTGTCAGGATCGGCGCCACGACGCTACTTCGGCGACACGTCCGATCCCGCGCGGGCAAAAATCCGCGACCTCAAACAAGAGGCGCTGCGCGTCTATCGCACCCGTGTGATCAACCCGAAGTGGATAGCAAGCATCACGAAGCATGGCTACAAGGGCGCGCTGGAGCTCGCGGCGACGGTCGATTACCTGTTCGGCTACGACGCGACCGCCGACGTCGTCGACGACTGGATGTACGAGGAATTGGCGCGTACATATGTCATGGATCCGAGCATGCGAGCGTTCTTCGAGCGCAGCAACCCGTGGGCGCTCAAAGACGTGAGCGCGCGGCTGCTCGAAGCGATCGGTCGTGGCCTGTGGCAGCAGCCTACAGACGAAGCACGCCAGCAGTTGCAGTCGGCCTATCTCGCGGCCGACACGATGCTCGAGGTTCGAACTGACGGTGCCGTATTGGCCGGCAGCCCCCGATCATGACCGGCCAGCCCCGATACCCGTTCGCAGCACTGGTCGGTCAAGAGACGCTGAAGCTGGCGCTGGTCGTCAACGCGATCAATCCACGCCTCGGTGGGGTTCTGATTCGCGGACAGAAAGGCACCGCGAAGTCCACGGCCGCGCGTGGACTGGCCGGCCTGTTACCGCCAATCGACGTGGTGGACAATTGCCGCTTTGGCTGCGATCCGCAGCCGTCCGCGACGCGCTGTCCCGACTGCTTTGCCCGCGAAGCGGCTAGCGAAACGCCTCTCCCGCAGCAGACGCGGACCGCGGCATTCGTCGAGCTGCCGATCGGAGCAACCGAGGACCGCGTCCTGGGCAGTCTCGATCTCGAACGCGCCTTGAAACAGGGTGAGCGTCATTTCGAGCCCGGTCTGCTTGCACGGGCGAACCGGGGCCTGCTGTATGTCGACGAGGTCAACCTCCTACCCGATCACCTGGTCGACTCCTTGCTTGACGCGGCTGCGATGGGCGTCAACACCGTCGAACGGGAAGGTCTGTCATTTAGCCACCCGGCCGCGTTCGTGCTGGTGGGCACGATGAATCCAGAGGAAGGTGAGTTGCGACCGCAGTTGCTCGACCGGTTCGCACTCGCCGTCGACGTGGCTGGCATGCCCGACCCAGCGCAGCGGGCCGAGGTGGTTCGGCGCCGGATCGCGTACGAAGCCGACCCGGTCGCGTTCGCGCAGCTGTGGAGTGAGGCGGAATCAGCGGAGCGTCGTCGCATTGAGGCTGCACAAGTGCTCCTCCCCCAGGTTTCACTTGCGGATGCGCTTCTGGATCTGATTGCCCGCATATGTACCGAGTTCGAGGTCGACGGCCTCCGCTGGTCATGTACAAAGCGGCCGTCACGCTCGCGGCCTACCACGGCTGGCGTGACGTGATCGTCGACGATGTCCGACAGGCGGCAGAGTTGGCGTTGTCGCACCGGCGCCGCCGTCAGCCGTTCGACGATCACGGCCTTGACCGCGAGCGGCTCGACCGGCTGGTGGACGAGCACATGCGAGATGGTGGCGAAACGGAGTCGCCAGTCGATGAACCTCACAACGGCGATCCTCCGCCCGAACGACCAGGAGCACCGCCAGGCCGCGAGCAGGTCTTCGAAATCGAGCCTGTCGAATTCACACCGCCGCCATCCATCGCGCGATCGACCCTTACTGCGCGCACCCTTCGAAGTGCCGCCGGCCGGCGAGGAACACCGACCGAGAGCACGTCCGGACGCCATCTGCGAAGCGTGCCGTTGCAGTTGGCGGATTCGCGGTCGCTCGACGTCGCTGCGACTCTCTTGGCCGCGGCACCGCATCAGCTCGCGCGGCGCGGTCACGATGATGGGGAAGGGGAAATACGACTCGAGCGGCGCGACGCGCGAGTAAAGCTGCGTCACAACCGCGCGCGCCGGTGCACGCTGTTCGTGGTCGATGCCAGTGGGTCGATGGCTGCGCGGCGGCGCATGGCGGCGGCGAAAGGGGCCGTGATGTCGCTACTAATGGAGGCTTATCAGCAGCGCGACCAGGTAGGGCTGATCGCATTCCGCGGTTCGCGTGCCGAGCTGCTTCTGCCGCTTACTAACAGCGTGGAACTGGCGTCTGCCCGCTTACGAGAGCTGCCGACGGGGGGTCGCACGCCGTTGGCGTCTGCCCTGCAACTGGCCCACGCCACTCTTGCTCGTGTCACACGGACAGGCTCCACGGTCGGGTCTGCGCTCGTGGTGCTCGTCTCCGATGGCCGTGCCAACGTGCCGCTTGGCGACGGTGATCCAAACGCCGACACGCTTGCCGCCGCGCAGATACTCCGCGCTTCAGGCGTGTCATCGCTTGTCGTTGACTCGGAGGATGGCCCAATCCGACTCGGCCTGGCGCGCCGGGTCTGCGCCGCATTGAACGGCCACCACGTCCGCCTGTCGGATCTCCTGACCGCGACCGGCAAGCTCAATCCCCTCGCGGCCGCGGTCCAGCTCGCCCACGCATCAGGGAGGGCCTCAGCATGACCTCACCGACAAAACCACCACGCCAGGGGCTGACGCTGGTCTTTACCGGGAACGGCAAGGGCAAGACGACTGCGGCTGTTGGTCTGACGGTCCGCGCGGCCGGCAACCGCATGAAGGTGTTCTTCCTGCAGTTCATCAAGGGGCAGTGGAAGTCGGGTGAACGAGAGGTCCTGCGCGGCTTGCCTGGCGTCGACCTGGAAGTTACTGGCCGCGGTTTCACGATTGAGCGCCTCCGAAATCCCAAGATCCCGCTCGAGGATCATGCCGCGGCCGCCGCGCACGGCTGGCAGGTCGCTCAGCAGATCGTCAGCGAAGGTCAGTACGACCTCGTGGTGCTCGATGAGATCCTCGGGGCGATCAACGCTGGGCTTATTCCGTTGGCCGAGGTCGTCGCGCTGGTGCGGACGAGAAAGCCACCACCTGGTGCTGACCGGTCGAGGAGCTCCGCCGGAGCTTGTCGATGTGGCCGACCTCGTGTCAGAGATTCAACCGGTCAAACACCCGCTTCAGCGCGGCATCAAAGCCCAGCGAGGGATTGAGTTCTGAGAGCCTTGATGGCGGCACTGGCCATGGACGCCGCACTCGGGGAGCCGCCTGCCGCGGTCCATCCCGTCGTCCTGATGGGCCGCGCCCTGGACGCGTTGGAGCGGCAGGCCCCGCGATCGGAGCGTTGGCGATTGTGGTATGGGCTTGGAGTAGCGATCGGTCTACCCGCGGTGTGGGCGGGGCTGGGCTGGCTGCTCGAGCGTTGCGCGCCGTGGCCGGTTCAGGCGCTGGCACTGAAAGCCACGTTCTCGGGCAGGAGCCTGTTCGACGCCGCGCGACGCGTTGAGTGCGCGCTCGAAGCAGGTCAGCTGGACCGCGCCCGGCATGAGCTGGTTTGGCTTGTCAGTCGCCCAACGGCTGAGCTCGACCGGAGCCTGGTGGCATCAGCAGCCATCGAGTCGCTCGCGGAAAACTTCGTGGACTCCTGGCTCGCTCCGCTGCTCGCCTATCGCGTGCTGGGCCTCGGCGGCGCTTATGCATACCGCGCTGCCAATACCGCTGACGCGATGTGGGGATACCGCACTCCGCGGTACGAAAGCTTGGGGAAAGCGGCCGCGCGTTTGGACGACGTGCTCAATTGGCTCCCTGCGCGTATCGCAGCGGTGCTGCTGATTGTCGCCGGCCCGCGTCAGTCGCAGGCTTTTGCCA
>WNGF01011585.1_pt1 | contig 11675 bp, 14 predicted proteins | sample 5400641 | NCBI WGS metagenome assembly WNGF01 (sample SAMN13153371, study PRJNA577476) | soil metagenome | isolation source: 80 cm soil or saprolite under grassland replicate 2 | place: USA:California | collected 2016-06-15 | reverse complement strand
GCCTATGATCCGACGGTGCCGCTCTCGAAGAGCTTCGGCAATCCGGTGCATTGCGTGCGGCTATCGAACGACGGGCTCGTCTATGTCTGCGATCGTGTCAACGACCGCATCCAGGTGTTTCGCAAGGATGGCACCTTTGTGAAGGAATTCCGGGTCGAACCCAAGACGCTCGCCAACGGCTCGGTCTGGGACCTGGTGCTGTCGGTCGATCCGCAGCAACAATTCATCTTCATCGCCGACGGCGCCAATGGCCAGATCCACACGCTTGCGCGCGAGGATGGAAAGCTGCTCACGCAACGGGGCCGCCAAGGGCGCCAACCCGGCCAGTTCAAGTGGGTGCACAACATTGCGATTGATTCGAAGGGCACCCTCTACACCGCGGAGGTCGGCTTTGGGCGCCGCGTGCAGAAATTTCGTCCAGTGCAGTAGTGCCCGTACCGACGAGGTGATCGAATGAGGCGCCGCGAGTTTATATCGCTCATCGGCGGCGCGGCGGCGTGGCCGCTCGCGGCGCGCGCGCAGCAGGCGGGGAAGCTGCCGACTATCGGCTTTGTGGGCAGCGACTCGCCCGCTCCGTACGCAGACCGGTTGCGCGCATTCCGCTTGGGCTTGAAATCAACCTATGGGCATAGCTTCCTCTTCCGATCCGGTCCTGATGTAGTAGACGGTGTCCGCTCCCCGGCACCGAAGTGTCGTAGGGTGATCGTTGGGAAGACTTTCTAAGCTAATCTTTTCAGTTCTTTTTCGACGGCGGCCGCAGAATGCCCGACGTTCCTCACGGCTTCGGAGAGTCGCTCCTTCGATACATTGAATTTGTCGGCCCAATACTGGACTTCGTGCGGCTCCAGTAGGCTGATGCGGCTTCGGTCCTGCGGGCCCTTGTTCGTGAGATCGTCTGCCATGTGTTCTCTCTTAGTTGAGAGTTCAACGCGATCTCATCCGGCATGGTTCCGTCTTGACCCTGCGGTCAAGTCCCTTGGAACACCATTCCGCCGATCGCAATGTCCGCGTACGCAGCAACGCGGGAGGCCGCGATGGCGGCTTGCCCCGGCGCGATCAAGTTATATGGTTGGATATCTTGGCTGCTTTGCTAGGGAGGAACCACCAATGGAAGAGCAACAGGTCGGCTGGATCGCAGCCATCATCATTGGCGGAATTGCCGGCTGGCTCGCCGAGCAGTTCATGAAGAGCCAAATGGGGCTTGTGATGAACATTGTGCTCGGCATCATAGGGGCCGCTGTCGCTAGTTGGCTGTTCGGCTTTCTCGGTATCACGTTTGGCGGTTGGATCGGCTATCTGATTGCCGGCTTCGTCGGAGCTTGCATCCTAATCGTGATCGCCCGAGCGTTCAGCGGCGGCGTTCAGCAGCGAACATAAAGGCCCGGCGCGGAGGCGCGACGGTTTAGCCCCGGCCAGTCGGGGTGGCGCAGCCCGCGCGGGAGACCTGATTGAGGAAAGATCAATACCCCGGAACGCAATAGCTGATGGTGCAAATTCCGCTGCGACGTGCGCATCGGCTCAGGGCAATCACCTTGGCATCGCCGACAAAGAAGCTGCGACCCCAACCAACGGAGCGCACGCCGACAGCCTGGCATACGAATGACGAATAAAAAAATGCCGAGGCCTCAGAAGAGGCAAGCGCGAGCAGCGCAGTCGCGAATGTGAGCGAAACCAGAGTCTTACCCATACTCACCTCCTCACCAATAGTGGAACCGACCCTGTTCTTATCACCGTTTTCGTGGGCTGTCTCGAATAGTTGCCATCGCGATAGGACCGCACGCCGACACACGGCTACGCAGCAACACGCGAGGCCGCGATGGCGGCGTTCGCAAAGAGCTGGCGGCGGGAGTGAAAAAGCGCCGCAGGTAACAGCGGCTTTACATTTGGTAGATTGGACGGGCTCTCGCCTGACGAGGCGGCAGACAAGCTCGAATTTGTGCGGGCGATACTCGCGAAGCATATTATTGCGGCCGCAATGGAAGGCGAGCGCGACGTGGGCCGGCTGCGCGACCGTGCTCTACTCGCCTTGGCTCAATCAAATCTGCGAAGCGGGCAGGCGAAGTAGCGGTGATCCGGCGCTTCCAGGAACCTATGCCCTATGGGCCGTTTGTGCCGGACGTTCAGTGAGGAACCTTCTGGCGCATTCACGTGTTTTCCAAGCGGAGCCCTCATTTAACGATCCGGCAGAATAACCCATGGGGGTTCCCAGGACCCCGCCCCGGTGACAGGGACCTCCAGGAAAACACACGCGGGCGGGGTTCTCGTTTCGCGTAGGGAGGAAATTCAGTCATGAAGGCTTGGTCAGTCATTGGTCTGCTGTTCGCAGCCGCGATCCTCGCGACCATCCCGGTCTCACCGCAAGTAACGCCGCGCGGTCTAGAGCTGCGTGTCGATGAGGCGGGGGCCGTTACTTATGGACGTTACCGCCGAGTTCACCGGCGGGTGTACAGACGCTCCTACCGCTATGCTCGACGGGCTTACCCCAGCGCCTACTACTCGGGTGCTCCCTCCTATTACTACGGTGCCCCCTCGTACTCCTACGGCGCCCGCTCTTATTACGGTGCTCCTTCGTATTACGGTGGTCCGGGCTTTTACGTTGGCTTTGGGCGGCGTTGGTGGTGAGCTGGCGCAGCGTCCCTTCTGCAGCGATTACGGCCGCGGGGCTGTAGCGCCGAGATGCTGCGGTTACGGCAAGGTGCGTTACGGAGTAGGCCGCCAACTGAGGCGGCCTACTCCGGTCGCGCAATCAAGTAATCGGCTTCCTCGCCGCACTCGCACTGGTATCGGCATTCGTCAAGATTGGTGAAAATCGGTGACGGTACGGCAAGCGCGAGGCGCATTGTCTTGCCACATGCCGGGCAGACGGGTGTACTACGACGGGGGGAGGTTGGATCGGGTTGTTGGGTGTGCGGCATAGCGTGCGAGCACAAGCAAAAAGTCATCCGCACCAATAATACCGCTCCTGCGGCCGAGTTCCAGTGAAATTAGGACACTGTGGATTTCAAATTAGGACAAAGGGCTCGGAATTAGGATACTACCCTCGAAACGGAAGGGCTCACCTTACCGCTCCGGCCGCTCGCCCGATTGGCTCAAGATGAAGAACGCGGATGGGCCGGCAGTAAGCGTGAAGAGGAGGAAGAATGGGGCAAAAAGAAAGGGCGATGGACGGCAAGAACAGGATCATACGCGCCGTCAGTTTTCGGCCGTAGAAATCCCGCCGTACGGGGCCTTGGGGCTATGAGCGCCGCTTTTGACAACCCTTTGACTGCAAAAGCACGCTTGTCACGTAGCAGCAGGCTGGGCACTCATATCCGATCAATCCAGGCTCACTTTCGAGCGGCGCAATCCTCACCACCTCGTCCATTATGGTTTTGCATCGCGGACATGCATAGCCGCTCTTCGAAGGGTCTGTCACGACACACGACCCCTTGCGATAGGGTTCGAGTTCCCACCCCCTCCAGTAACAACCCCCCGGTCTGCGAGAGGTTCAGAAGGAAGAAAAAAAGAGCCTATCGGTATGCTTCCCGACAGAGACCTTACGGCCCATTGTGCTAAACTAACCAATCACCGACCGCGGCACTGAGCCAGGCGTTGGTGACTGAGAGACCAATCGCGCTCCCGCCTGTCACCAGGAGCGCGTCATGCCAATCACGCCATTCCTTAACGGCGAGCACTTCGACTTAGAGGGCGAGCGCGTCCTACGCGTTGCATTCGAAATGGTCTGCATCGCTCTGCGGACTGGAGACTGCGACGACGGCGTCAAACAAGCTATCGCCACGAAGCTGATCGCTCTTGCCAAAGCCGGTGAACGCAATCCCGATATTTTGTGCGAAGAAGCATTGAAGGACATTCGCAAGCCCCAAGAGTGGGCCGCCTCAGAAGCGGCGCGGTCTTTCGTCTTACAATCGGGACAGAAGACTCAGAATTAGGACAGCACGCGATTTCGACGTATTGGCGGATGGCGCTGTGGTCGGCAGAATCTTCAAGGCCAATGCTTCGCCAGTCGGGGCCTCGTGGATGTGGACGCTAGACTTCTGGCATCATGAGGACCGCACGGCGACGCACGGCTACACAGCAACGCGCGAGGACCCGATGGCGGCGTTTGCGCGGAGTTGGCGGCGGGAATAGTTCCGTCTGCGCGGCCAACTGTCCTATGGGCGAAATCATCACGCAGGGTGGCGGGTTAAAACCCGCCTCGCTCGTTCAGAAAGGATTAATATCCCGCTGGCAAGCTCGACCGAGAAATGGATACGGTTGTCGCCGAGCTAGTGAGCTTTTTCGAAGCCCTGAAAAGCGGCAGTTTGTTTGGTTATTTGATATTGCTGGCCATTGTTCTGATCGGTTTGGCGCTGATAATAGTTACGTTAGCGTACCAACGCATCGTAATTAAACGATTCCAGACAGCTTCGAAGGCAGCACAGGAAAACTTCGAAACTATAGCGGCAGACCTCAGAAAACGTGCATTGGAGGTCAAGAAGCAGGACGAGGGCCTGAGGAAACGCGATCTGGAGGTGACGGAGCGCGATGAATTGAAGGGCTTTGTCAAAGATGCCAATGCCGAACTCAGGTACGAGGTTCAACGTCCGCAGCAACAAAGACAGGTGCTGAAGGGATCACAACGGGCGCTGAAGGAGAGCGTCAGTCACATCATTACGGTCGGTCTTAAGGACATTCAAAACCGTATGGTCCAAACAGATTTCAAAGGGATGACGTCAGTTGTCCCTGTCGTAAGCCTACGCTCTGAAGTATTGATGGTGGAGTCCTGTCGTTCCCGAAAATCCCATCCGCTCGGAGTCTCGTAACCGAGCCTCACCATTCACGACCGTTTCGGTCAGCCCCTCGCAGCGGTGATCGCTACAAGGAACCCGTCGCACTTGCGGCGGACTCTCGCCTGGGCCATGCGTCGGGTCCGAGGATATGTAGACGCGCACTTGGGCGACAAAGTCGGTTTGGCAGCGCTGGCTGCTGTGGCGGGGGTATCGATCCACCACTTTGCCAGAGGATTTAAGCGATCCACCGGCATTACCCCGCACCAGTACCTCATACAGCAGCGAGTGGAACGAGCGCGGGAGATGCTGACTCACAGCGCATCAGATCAATTGCCGTTGCAACTCGTCGGCCAGGGCGTGCAGCCTTGGAAAGAAATGGCTGTGCATCGCTTTGAGCGGCATGCGCTCGCTATGAACGCCGATATTCAATGCGGCGATGATTCTGCCGTCCAACTTTCTCAACGGAACGGCAATCGACCGAAAACCGATTTCGACCTCTTGATCGACGAGCGCGTAGCCATCTTCGCGCGCTTTGAGAATTGCTTTGCGTAGTTCCTTCTTGTCGACGATGGTGGATTTCGTGACTTTTTTCGGAAGAACGTGCGAAAGGAATCTATCCAACTCGCGCTCGTCTAGAGCTGCAAGCAGGATCCGACCAAGAGCGGTCGCAACCGCCGGCAGTCGGTATCCAATCTGCGCGCTGACAGGAATGACGCGCTTAGGCGAAGCATGCGCAATCATCATGATGTCTTCGCCGTCCAAGACGGCGGCGGAACAAGATTCGTTGATCTCTTTGCTCAGTCGCTCAAGTGCAGGCTGCAAAATATCTATGACGGCGTTCGACAGCAAATAGGCGCGCGCCAACATTAGCACGCGTGGCGTCAGCCGGAACAGCCGATCGTCCACCTCAGCGTAGCCGAGTTGGACAAGTGTGTGGAGCGTTCGCCGGACCGACGCGCGTGGAAGATCGACAAGCTTTGAGATATCGCTCAGCGTGAGCTGTTTGCGATCCTGATTGAATGTTTCGAGGATGCGTAATCCGCGCGCAAGGGCTTCGAGAAAATCCGGCCCCGAAGCTTCCATCAACTGTTGCTCGGAGGCAGATCTCTTGAGAGTCGGCATATCGAGGCTCCCGGGGCTTGCCACGTCCACCTTGATCGGCTCTAATTCGAACTTATGTTCGTTGAGCGAACAAAATAGCCGCCTTCAGACCGGGCGTAAAGGGATTTCGAGTATCAGCCATGCTGAGCGCAGAGCAGAACGATCGCATCACTCGTGTCGGACCGGGTACGCCTGCGGGAACGTTGTTGCGCCGATATTGGCAACCGGCGGCGCTGGTCGACGAACTGGTCAGCAGCCGGCCAATTAAGCCAGTCCGGCTGCTTGGCGAAGACCTCGTTATCTACAGAGACGAGAAAGGCCGTTACGGCCTTCTCGGTCGCGCGTGCCCACATCGCGGGACTGACCTGGCTTATGGTCGCCTTGAAGATGGTGGGTTGCGCTGCGCCTTTCATGGCTGGCTGTTCGACGTGCAGGGCAACTGCCTGCAAACCCCGGCCGAGCCCGATGACAGCAGGCTATGTCGCACAATCCGGCAGAAGGCTTATCCAGTGGTCGAGCGAAGCGGAATCCTATTCGCTTATATGGGGCCCGGAAAGCCGCCGGAATTTTCGCGCTTCGATTGCTTTATCGCGCCAAACACTCACACCTTCGCATTTAAAGGCATGATCGACTGCAACTGGCTGCAATCGTTGGAAGTCGGCATCGATCCGGCGCACACCTCGTTCCTGCATCGTTTCTTCCATGACGAGGATCCAAAGCAGGGTTATGGCAAGCTGTTCCGCGACAGGTCGATCGATTCCGAAATGCCAATGACAAAAATTATGCGTGAGTTTCCGCGTCCGCGCATCGAGGTCGAGCAGACAGATTTTGGGCTTCGGCTCCTAACGCTGCGCGAGATCAGCAGGGAGAATACGCATGTGCGTGTGACAAATCTGATGTTCCCCAACGCTTTCGTCATCCCGATGAGCCGGGATATGACGATCACGCAATGGCACGTGCCGATCGACGACCGCAAGCATTACTGGTACGCGATCTTCACGAGTTTTGGCGAGCCGGTGAATAAGGACGAGATGCGCCGCCAGCGTCTCGAGCTTTATGAATTGCCGGACTACATTCCACGCAAGAATAAGAGCAACGACTACGGTTTTAACCCGCATGAGCAGGCGGACGACACGTATACGGGCATGGGCGCCGATATCAATGTCCACGATCAGTGGGCCTGCGAATCGATGGGCGCGATAGTGGACCGTACCCAAGAGCATCTCGGCCGGTCCGACAAGGCGATTGCCGCATACCGGCGCCTGCTACGGATGGCAATCGATGCAGTCGATAAGGGCAATCAAGCCCCTATGATATTCGACGCAGGGTCGGCTGCGAAGATTACCGGACCGGCGGCGATAGACGGTATTGGTCCTACGCAGGATTGGCAGGGCTATTGGCAGAGAGCTGACGCAAGCAAGCGCAATTCTGCCAGTTGGGCCAACTAGCGCTGAATTTCCGCGAGCAGAATATATGTCGTCACAAAAGTGCCGATCACTCGACTTGAGTTTCGTTGATCGGCACGGCCTCTGGAGCGATGCCCAAGGACACGCAGCCGCGACTGTAGACACGACGATCCGCCAGAAGAACCTCGAACTGGTGCGCTTCTCGTTTCCTGATCAACACGGCGTGCTGCGCGGCAAAACGCTCGTCGCCGCGGAGGCATCGCACGCGTTGCGCAATGGCGTTACGATGACTACCACTTTGCTCGCCAAGGACACGTCGCATCGCAACGTGTTTCCAGTATTTGAAGCGGGTGGTGGCATGGGCCTGTCCGAAATGGGCGGCGCAGGCAATTTCGTCATGGTCGCCGATCCGGAAACTTTTCGTGTGTTGCCGTGGGCGAAGAACACCGGCTGGCTGCTGTGTGACTGCTACTTCCCGAATGGCAAGCAAGTTCCGATCGCGACACGCCAGCTTTATCGCGATGCGTTGGCAAAACTGGCCAAGGCCGGCTTCGATTATTGCGCCGGACTTGAGGTCGAGTTTCACCTCTTCAAGGTCGAGGATTTTTGCCTTGCACCTGAGACGCTCACCTGGCCCTCGGAGCCACCGAGGGTGAGCCACACGACGCACGGCTTTCAGTATCTCACCGAGGGACGCTACGACCAAGTCGGGCCCATCATGGATGTTTTGCGGAACAATGTCGCGGCGCTCGGCCTGCCGCTACGCTCACTCGAGGTGGAGCTGGGCCCAAGCCAGTACGAATTCACGTTTGCGCCCGAGGCCGGCATGGCGCCCGCGGACGCGATGGTGCTTTTTCGCAGCGCGCTAAAACAAGTGGCGCGGCGGCACTGCTATCTCGCGAGCTTCATGTGTCGGCCGCGACTACCCAATACGCTGGCCAGTGGCTGGCATCTGCATCAGTCGCTGATCGATCGCAAATCCAACACGAACGCCTTCATGTCGCAGACCGACAAAGAGGTGCTTTCACCGCTCGGCAGGGGCTTTCTCGCAGGGCTATTGGCCAATGCGCGCGCAGCAACCCCGTTCGCGACGCCGACACTCAACGGCTACAAACGCTATCACGGGGTCAATACCATGGCGCCGATCCAGGCGATCTGGGCGCAGGACAATCGCGGCGTGATGGTGCGGGTGATGGGTGAAGCGGGCGATCCGGCGACGCACCTTGAGAACCGCGTTGGGGAGCCCTTAGCCAATCCTTATCTCTACATGGCATCACAGATTTACGCGGGCCTAGATGGCATCGCCCGCAGGCTCGATCCCGGCCCGTCCGCTGACGCACCGTACCAAGGTTCCGCCGAGCCGTTGCCGGGAACGCTTGAAGAGGCGCTTGCGGCGCTGCGCACGAACGCCTGCTTTCGGGCCGGTTTTGGTGATCGCTTTGTGGACTATTACGTGCATATCAAAGAGGCGGAGATTGCGCGGTGCCGCAAGGAGACGATGGACAAATCGGAGGACACTGAAGCCACCGAGTGGGAACACCGGGAATATTTCGATTTGTTCTGAACTAAACACGCGCGGGCGGCCAATGAATTTCACGCCTGAGTACCCCTTGCCTGCTGAGCTAACCGACGCAGTTGAAGCGGTAGACCACCCGACTGCCCTTGAAAATATTCTTTTCGGCCGTTTCGGAATCGATGATCTGCGCGGTTTTGCCTTCCCTTTGGCAATACTGTTGGGCCAAGTCGGCGATGGCTTTGCTCGAGTAGGCCCCTGTCCAGGCCGAATACTCGATGCCCGTCGACGTGTAGGACAGGACCCTCATCTCATCATCGGCCGTCGTGATGCAGCCGCACAGACCGATGGCCACAAGCAATATCGCCCGCCGCATGGCCTATACCCCCATGTAAAAGTTCGCGGATTGCAATGGTACGAAAACCGCGCAGCACTTACCAGCGCGCTAATTGGGAGGCGCGCCGCAAAGCTCGACGAGATAATTGATCAAGCCCCCCTGCACCGGCCCCTTCTGCAAATTTGGACGCGTGGCCACGAAGGCGCGGACGTTCTTGGCGAGTTGTTCATTCGAGAGCTGACGGCTTACAACGCACCTTGAATAGTGCCGAGCGGAAGATGCGGTCTCCGCGGTCGCGATGCTGACCAGCGAATCGTAAGCCCCCGCGATGTACGCGGCCCGGTCCGACTCGTTAAGCCGGTCCCAGTCCGCATAGTTGTAGTAGACCTGAGCATTGGCTTGATTGATCGTCAAAGCTGACAAAAGGCCCGCAATCAGAACTGATTTCATCGGCGCTCTCCGACGGGCAGCCTATCACAAGGGTGCTGCATCATTCTCAGGGAACAGCACCAATCGTGCCTCAAGAAACAGAGCAAGCTCAATCTGATCCTCACGACCTCGACGTCGGCGCCGTTTCTTGCCGTTGCCAATAGCAATTCGGCGGCTCGCTGCCACGCCTGGCGCAATCGGACGCCTTCCGGAGATATAACGCCCTTACATCGTGCAGTGTCGCAACGTCGCGCATCGTAAAGCAATTATCCCGGTCCCGTTTCGCAGCGGCATCGCCTGTCCGACGCCTTGAGGGTTGTGAAAGCCGCGCTACATGAGCAGCGTTGGGGCGTCGGATCGCTGCCCTGGCCGTGAGTCGGCGCCCCTCTATGGAGCGCGCTCGATGGAGCAAATGTCACTACTCAGTCGCCGCCGGCTGCTGCGCGCCTTGGCCGTCACCGGTGCGGCCGCGCTGTTGCGTCCGCACCTCGCGTCCTCCCAGCAGGCTCGCGTGCTCAGCAGGCCGATACCCTCGACCGGCGAAGAGCTGCCCGTGGTCGGGCTCGGCAGCTGGATCACTTTCAATGTCGGCAACGACACGATCGCGCGCGAGGCCTGCGCGCAGGTGATGCGCTCCTTCTTCGACTCCGGCGGGCGCCTGATCGATTCTTCGCCCATGTACGGCTCGTCCCAGAAGGTGATTGGGTACGGTCTCACCAAGCTCAACGGGCCGCCGAGCCTGTTTTCGGCCGACAAGGTCTGGATCTCCTCCGGCGCCCGTGGTCCGGAGCAGATCGAGGCCTCCCGTCGATTCTGGGGCGTGCCTCGCTTCGATCTGCTGCAGGTCCACAATCTCCTCTCCTGGGAGGAGCATCTGCGGACGCTGTTCGCCATGAAGGCGGCCGGCCGGCTGCGCTATGTAGGGGTCACCACCTCGGAAGGGCGCCGGCACGGCGAAGTCGAGCGGATCATGCGCGCCCAGCCGCTCGACTTCGTTCAGGTCAGCTACAACATTCTCGACCGCGAGGTGGAAGACCGGATCCTTCCGCTGGCGCGGGAGCGCGGCATCGGCGTGATCGTTAACCGGCCGTTTCGCGAAGGCGAGCTGCTCAGAAAGATCGAGCGCCATCCGTTGCCCGGCTGGGCGGCGGAGATCGGCTGCGCCAGCTGGGCGCAGATCATTCTCAAGTTCATCGTCTCGCATCCGGCCGTGACCTGCGCCATCCCGGCGACCACCCGCGTCGATCATGTGCAGGAAAACCTGGCCGCCGCCATCGGGCTGCTGCCGGACGAGGCCATGCGTAGGCGCATGATCGCTCATGTCGAGAAGCTCTGATGTCGGAATGGTGGACCTATTCGCTGTCGGACTTCCTGCTGTTTTCGCCGCGCACCTATTACCGCCTGCTCGAGCTCTACAATCTCGCGGTCTGGCCGTGGCATATCCTGGCGATCGTGCTCGGCCTCGCGGTGCTGGTTTTGTGGCTTCGTGGCGGAGCCTGGCAGGGTCGCATCGTCGCAGGCATCCTTGCCACCTGCTGGCTGTTCGTCGCCTGGGCCTACTTGCTCGCCCGCTACGACACCATCAACTGGGCCGCCAGCTATTTCGCCGCGGGCTATGCGGTCGAGGCACTGCTGCTGGTCTGGACCGGCGTTATCCGCAACCGGCTATCGCTACGCCCGAGCCGGGACGTCGCCGGCGCGGCCGGGCTCTGCATCTTTGTCTTTGCGCTGTTCGCTTGGCCGCTGGTCGGCCGGCTGCTCGGTCGGCCGTGGCTGCAGGCCGAGATCTTCGGCATTGCGCCGGATCCCACCGTAGTGGCGACGCTCGGCGTTCTCGTTGCGGCCGATCGCACGCTTTGGGAGCTGCTCGTCGTTCCCCTGCTCTGGTGCGCGATCAGCGGTGCGACCCTGTGGACCATGCAATCGCCGGACGCCTTGCTCGCACCGATCGCTGCGCTGCTGGGGCTCGCTCTCGCTTGCTGGAAGACACTCTCGCGGCTTCGACAAGCTTCGCCGGCCTAACGGCGCCAGCTCAGGAACCGCCGGCGGGCGAGGAAGGCTTCGAGTTGCAGGCCGCCCGCGAGACACGGCGGCAGCCGGGCCCGAGCCAATTTTTTGTA
>WNGF01008896.1_pt1 | contig 11675 bp, 9 predicted proteins | sample 5400641 | NCBI WGS metagenome assembly WNGF01 (sample SAMN13153371, study PRJNA577476) | soil metagenome | isolation source: 80 cm soil or saprolite under grassland replicate 2 | place: USA:California | collected 2016-06-15 | reverse complement strand
GCTGGCTCACGGGCTCAACAGCACCACTGGCGAGTCGGCCACGGTTCCCGGGCGCCCGGCTCCATTGTGCCTGTTCGCGCCCTCAGTTTCTGGACCGACGTATCGTGATCCATCACGTACCACGCTGGCTCGCAACTTGACCCAGTGCACTCAAGTAAGGCTCGCCTCACCCGGCTGAGCCGGCCTGGACAAGGGTAGGCGCGACTTGAGGATCTTGCCCGTCGCGCTCTTGGGCAGGTCGGCGACGATCCACACCTGGCGCGGATACTTAAAGGATGCGAGCCGCTCGCGGCCGAACGAGATGAGCTCCCGGGAATCAGCCCGCGCTCCCGGGCGCAGGGTGACGAAGGCCGCCACTTCTTCTCCGAGCTCGGCGTGGGGAATGCCGATCACCGCGGCCTCAGCCACCGCCGGGTGGCCGAGCAGCGCCGTCTCGACCTCGCCGGGCGTGACCGAGTAGCCGCCCCGGAGGATCAGCTCCTTCTTCCGTCCCACGATGCTCACGAAGCCTTCGGATGAAACCGTGGCCAGGTCGCCGGTCCTGAACCAGCCGTGCTCGAGAACGGCCTCCGTCTCCGCGGGAGAGCGGAAGTAGCCGTCGAGGGCGGCAGGCGACCGGATCCACATCTCGCCGACCTCACCGACCCCGAGCGCGCGCGCGGCATCGTCCACCACCCGCACCTCCACGCCTGGCACGGGTCGTCCAATGGCATCGGGCAGGTCCGCGACATCGTCGGCCAAGTAGGAGATGGGCCGGAAGAGCTCTGTCAGGCCATAGCCGCGCAAGATTCGCACTCCCGTGCGCTCCCTCCACGCCTGCGCCAGATTCCACGGGCAGGGCGCAGCACCCGAGACGGCCAGACGCAAGCTCGCGCACGCGGCCGGCGAGAGATCAGGGACTTCCAGGATGCGCTGGAACATCGTCGCGACGGCGGGAAGCACCGTGACGCGGTGACGCGAGATCGCGCCGAGCGCCGCCTCCGGAGTGAAGCGATCGAGCAGCGTCACCGCCGCCCCGGCGAGCAGCGGTGCCAGCAGCGCGCCATTGAGCCCGAAGGAATGAGCCAGCGGCAAGGCCGCGAGGACCGTGTCGGCGGGCCCGAGCCGCATGACGGGCCCGGCCCAAGACTCATTGGCCGCGCGGAGCGCGGCATGGGACAGGACGGCGCCCTTGGGCAGGCCGGTGCTCCCGGACGTATAGAGGATCAGTGCGGGCCCATGAGTCCCCACGCTGTCCCAGATGGCCTCCTCGGGGCGGACCTCGTCGACGACGAGCGCGGGCTCGAGATGCGCCAGCACCGCATGGCGCTCGTCGGCGGAAAGGAGCGGGTTGAGGGGGCAGACGGTGGCGCCCAGCTTGAGCGCGCCCCACAGGGCGGCCACGAAGCCCCAGCCGTTCGGGAGCTGGAGCGCCACGATGTCGCCCGCGCGCACGCCCTGTCTGGACAGCCGGCGCGCCACGCCCCCGGCCTGAAGCTCGAGCTCGCGCCAGCAGAGCGCCTCCCCGTCCCAGCGGAGCGCTGCTGCTTCGGGTCGTTGCCGCGCGGCCGCGTCGAGCAGCGCGGCGAAGTTCTCACTCACCAGCCAATCTCAGATCGGAGAGGCATCTCGCGCCGATTATGTTCGTCCGCCCAAAGCCTCGTCAACAACCGTGGAAGCTGCTGTGGGCGGCGATCGGAGGCATGGGCCGCGAGCCCTGACCCTTTGCGAACGAACCAGCCCATGGATCGCCTGGCCTTCGAATACTCGGCGAGCCCGCTCGTCATAGCGGGTGAGAGGAGGAAAGGTCATGAGTCCATTCGGAAAAGTCGTCACGACCGGCATCGCGCTCGTAGTGGGAACTTCCCTCCTGACGGGCGTCACCACCGCATACATGATCCGTCCCCCCGCACCCCCTGACACCATAAGTGCCACCTACGCCCCGGCACCCGTACGCCGCGCCGCCGTCGCCGTGCCGCGGCGAGCGACACCGGCGGCGAGCCAGACCACGTGGGACACGCCGCGGGCGACCCCGGTGGCGACGACGACGTCTGATTGCGCCACCGGGGGTGATCGCGCCTGGCGGATCGCCAAGCCCGGCGTCATCGGTGGATTGCTCGGCGCGGGCCTCGGAGCCGCCGGCGGGGCCATCGCGAACGGCGGCTCGGGCGCGGGCAAGGGTGCCTTGATCGGCGGTCTGGCTGGAGCCGCGGCCGGGACGGGCTACGGCGCCTACAAGACGAAGAACGAGTGCGGCACGATCTTTGGAAGTCCCGGCTTCACTGATGGCGCGGTGGTCCCCGGCGTCGGGGATCGTGGCCCCGTGACCGAGGCCGCCCTCCGTCCCCGCGCAACGAACGGCATCACGATCTACAACGCTCGATAGAGACGCTCACCGCACCATGCGGGCGTCACGCCTCCTCGGCGTGACGCCCGCCCAAGCCGCCCCTAGCCGGACCCCGCCGCCACATCGCGCGCGATCTGCAGAAGATGCGCTCGGGCCCAGCACCACTGACAGCCTTCCCTTGGGCGCAATTCGGCGGCTGGGCCTCAGTGGGGTGCAGGCCCTCCGTCAAGAGCCCAGACCGAGACGGCCTCACCCAGGAACAGGAGCCGGGCGCTGGGCATTGCTTCGAGAGCGGCCTGCTGGGTGGGCCATTCCGAAGATCGTCCGGGATGCGGAAGATGGACGACGCCCACCACCTCCACGCCAGCGGCTTTCATGTTCGAGAGGAAGGTCGAAGGGTCGACGGCGAGGTTCCCTGGCTCCATGGCATCGCCGATCGGCACCGTCGCGAGCCGACCATCCCGGTCGAGTCGCACGGACACCAGATGATCCTCACCGCCGAACGTCGGAAAGATCCACTGGTCACCGAACACCGCCACGCGCGTCCCTGGTCGCTGTCTGTCCAGTACCGCCGCGGCTCCACCGAAGAAGCGCTCCTGGTAGAAGGCTTCGGAGGTGGCTCTCGCCTTGCGATCATGCTGCCAGAGTGCGGTAGCCAGTACGAGAAGCACGATGATGCCCGCAGCGACCGCCTTGCGTTCAACTCCCCAGAGTTCCCAGTGGACACCGCGGAATGGGATCAGGGAGAGGACGCACCCAGCACACGCCAGAGTAACGAGGAGAAGAGGGGAACGTGACCCGGCCTGCCCGGAGGTCATGAGACTCGTGGACACGATCACGACGGCCGCGAGCATCCGCCAAGGACTGGCCCCACGTCCTGCGTCGATCAGGAACGCGAGCCCGACCCAGCCCAGGATCGGCAGCAGCCCAACGTAGCGCATGCTGTCCCAGTGGATGAGCCCCGACCGGAACGTCATGGCGTTCCCCGCAGAAAACGGCGTGGCGGGCAGCAAGATGACGACGCTCGCCGTAATCACGAGGGCGCCGACGGCGAAGTATGCCTGCGGTCGTGACAGCGATCGGCGCCGCCAGGCCAGCCAGCCGCCGAGGCCCAGCAATCCGATCACGGCCATCCCACCGTGAAACAGCGGCCAGTTCATGTAGACGGCAAGCGCATCGAGCGCGGCTTTGGCAAACCCATATCGCTGGCTGTACTCGAGCAGCCTCGTCTCGGGGAACGTGCTGCCTGGCCAGATGAGCACGGCAGCGGGATAGAAGGGATTGCCCGTGTAGAACAGATTCCGCGCATACCAGTATCCTGCAGTCAGGGCCCACGAGAGCATGAAGGCCAGTACCGTCCAGGTGGCCGCCCGCACACGGGCCGCCGCCGCCGAGCGAAGCGCGACCATAGCCAGGAGGACCAGGCCGGGAATCGCGGCACTCACTTTGATGCCCACCGCGATACCGCTGACCAACCCGGCGCACCACGCATCGGTCTTGACGTCCCGGCTGGGCTCATTCTCCTTGCGAGGCACCGCGAACGTGAAAGCGGCGAACAGCGCTGTCGCCTGGGCAAGGTCGGCATCCGAGAAGCTTGAGGCCATGACCGTGATCCGCTGCGAGGTAGCGAGAAGCACGAGGACCAGGACCCATGCTCCGGGGCGGCACTCGAGACGCCTCAGCAGGGTGGCGGCGCCACACACGATCATCGCGGCATAGAGCGGTCCCGTCAGACTGACCCACGCCAGCGTGTCGCCGCGCGATCCGTGAAACGGAAGCATGAACCAGGCGGCGACGACACTGGCCGAGAGCGGGAACCACGCCTGCATGGTGAACGCGTGGACCGGTGTCACGGCGGCAAGGGCGTGCTCGCGCAGCCAGAGCGTCGGGTACACCATGTGATACGTGTAGTCGTCCCAGACCCAGAGGCGCGTCGCGTGCACGAGATGCGGCCAGGTCCATACGGCGCCGGCGAGCATCGCGGCGAGCCGCAGGTACCAGTCGACCGCGGTGTTGCGGTCGGTACGAGGACCGGCGCCCTCGGGCTCGCCGCGGGCGCGCCACGCCAGCCATGTCGCGGCCGCGGTCATCCCGGCCAACACCACAGCGGCGCCACCCACGGTCAGATACCCGGCCAGGCCGCTCAGCATGACGACCGAATGGATGACGATCAGATACACACAGAGCGCGGTGAAAACGGCGGTGCCCGTCCGATCTCCACCCCGAGTCGCCAATGCGACGAGGATCGCCAGGAGCGCGGTTCCGCCGTTGAGCAGAATGAAGGCCGACATGTCCGTGCGCTATACCACGCTCCGCCGCTCTGCTCTACTGGCCGCGAGCCGGGGCTCTCGTGGCCCGCGGGGCGCGAAGGCGCCCGCAGACGGGTCCATCGGGTGTCGCGTGTACACTGGGTGCATGGCATCGGCGATCGTCTCCGCTCTCCACGTGCTGGCTCTGGCTCTCGGGCTGCCCGGCGTGTATCTGCGGGGTCGGGCCCTGAAGGGCAGGCTCGACCGCGACGGGATACGAAACGTCCTGGCCGCCGATACCGTATGGGGCATCGCGGCGGTGCTGTGGATCGCCACCGGTCTTCTCCGCGCCTTTGCCGGCCTGGACAAAGGCAGCCAGTTCTACCTCGCGTCGCCGCTCTTCTGGACGAAGATGGCGCTCTTCGTCGCGGTCTTGATCCTCGAGATCTGGCCCATGATCACCTTCATCCGCTGGCGCGTCCAGCTCCGGCGCGGCCAGGCCCCGGACACGTCGCGAGCGCGCGCGCTCTACGTCGTGAACCACGTCGAGATGGCGCTGGTCGTGCTCATCGTCTTCGTGGCCAGCTTCATGGCTCGTGGCTTCGGAATGAGGTAGCTCGCGACAGCCGGGATCAGATCGAGACGCTCTGCAGCCATGCGGCTGTCCACGGTTGAGAGCAGTCCGCGCGTGGAATTTCCCCCGCTAGAGGCCGAAGTCCTTCAGGTCGATCCGCCGCGAGACCTCGGGCGGCACCCGGTGGCGCGGCGTGTAGGCGCCGAGCGAGGGCTTGGCGGTGGCGTCCACGCCCCACTTGGCCGAGTAGCCGTCTTCCTTCGTGGAGGGATCGAGGTCCGAGCCGCGCGCATGCGTGATGATGGTGATGTCGCGGTCGGGCTGGCAGCGCGTCGCGAGGGCCCACGTCACCTGACGGTCATCGAAGATGTCCACGTCCTGGTCCACCACGACCACGCGCTTCATGTACATGTCGGCGCCGAGGACGGCCAGGATGGCGTTCTTGGCCTGGCCCGGTAGGCGCTGCTCGATCGAGACATAGCAGGTGAAGGGCCCCGGCACGCGCACGGCCTTGACCGATGGCACCATGGCACGGACGGCGCGATAGAGATTGGCCTCCATCGGGATGGTCGAGAGCAACATGTGGTCGAGATGCGCCACCGCGATGTCCTGGAAGAAGGCCCCGGCCCGGTGGGTGATGGCCTTGACCTTGAACACCTCGCGATCCCGCTCGCCCAGGCTATAGCCCGTGAACTCGCCGAACGGGCCCTCGGGGGTCCGGGCCCCGGGCAGGATCTCGCCCTCGATGATCATCTCGGCATGGGCCGGGACGAGCACGCCGGAGGTCTCGCACTTGACGAGCTCGAGCGGCTCGCCGAGCAGGGCGCCCATGATGGCGCGCTCGTCCTCGTCGATGGAGCCGATGGCGAGCGCGCCCAGCGCGATGGCCGGATGCACGCCGATGGCGAAAGCCACGGGCAGCGCCTGCCCCCGCGATTCGGCGATCCTCTGGAACTCCCAGAGGTGCTTGCCCGCCGTGAGGTGGATGGACGTCGTGTCACGCCCCTTGATCATCAGGCGGTTGTAGGCGCAGTTCCACGTCTCGCTCGAGGGATCCTTCGCGAAGGAGATGGCCGCCGTCACGTACGGCCCGGCGTCGCCCTCGTGGTGGAGGATCTGCGGGAGCTCGTAGAGGTTGACGCGGTCGCCGGTCAGCACCACGTCCTTGCACGGCCCGCTCGTCACAACCCTGGGCGGGATGGGCGTGTCCATGGCGCGGAGATAGGTCATCAGCATGTCTTCCGGTGCCGCGCCCATCGCGAGGGCCAGCCGCGACCGGCTCGCGTGGAGGTTGGTCAGGACGGGGAACTTGGTCCCCTGGACACGCTCGCAGATCAGGACCGGCCGGCGCTTGGCCTCGCGCTCGAGCTTGACCACCAGCGCCGTCAGCTCGAAGGCGGGGTTGAGCTCCCTGGAGATCACGACGATCTCCTCGGGCTTCTTGCGCTCGATGAGGTCGAGATAGGCCGTGAGACTCTGAGCCATCGATCGCTCCTTCAGTTCGTGCGTTGGACCCACGGACAGCCCACGCGCTCCAGCCACTGCAGGAGCCACGTGGACGCTACGCCGAGCAGGCCGAAGGTGACCACGCCCACAAAGACACCTGTGGTGTCAAGCAGCTGGAAAGCCTCCCAGAGAAGAAAGCCGAGCCCCGCCTTCGTCGCCTCGATCTCGGTGATGAAGACGAGGATGAGTGCCATGCCCGCGCCGAGCCGGAGCCCCGTGAAGATGTTGGGGAGCGCTCCCGGCAGGATGACCTTGGTGAAGACCTGGAGCCGGCTCGCGCCGAGATCGCGGGCCGCCTTGAGCAGCACGGGATTGATCGCCTTGACCCCCGTGACGGTATTCACCAGCACGAGAAAGAGCACGCCCACGGCGATCGTCACGATCTTGGAGGCATCGCCAAGGCCGAACCAGAGCAGAAACAGCGGGAAGAGCGCCGACTTCGGAATCGGATAGACCGCAGCGACCCACGGGTCCAGCACGTCCTCGACCCAGCCCACCGCGCCGGCGACCAGGCCAAGGACCACGCCTGCCGCTGCGCCGTACGCAAACCCCTGCACCACACGATTCAGGCTCACGAGCACGGCCCAGGGCAGCTGGCCCGAGCGCGTCATGTCCCACATGGCGGCCAGCACCGACAGTGGCGCCGGCAGGAAGAGCGGGCTCAGCCTGCCGCTCTGGACCAGGAGCTGCCAGACGAGGAGCAGACCCGCCACCGAGGCGATCTTTCGCCAGTGGGAGCGCGTCACGTCGCCATCGCTCGGTTGACCTCCTCGCTCAGCAGCACGTCGAGGCGGTCGAGCATCTCGGCCTCGGCGCGCCCGGTCAGGTGGCGCGGGCGGGCCAGCGCCACGTCCACGAGCTGCTTGATCCGGCCCGGCCCGGCGGTCATGAGGACGATCCGGCTGCCGAGCAGGACGGCCTCCTGGAGACTGTGGGTGACGTACACGAAGGTCTTGCCGGTCTCGGCCCAGATGCGGAGCAGCTCGTCCTGCATCACGCGCCGAGTCTGGGCGTCCAGCGCCGCCAGCGGCTCGTCGAAGAGCAGGATCTGGGGATCATTGGCCAGAGCCCTCGCCAGCGCCACACGCTGCCGCATGCCACCCGACAGCTCGTGCGGGTAGCGGTGCTCGGCGCCCTTGAGGTTGACCATCTCGATGAGCTTCTGCGCCTTGTCCTCGCGCTCCCCACGCGGCACGTGCCGCACCTCGGGTCCGAACGCGATGTTGCCCAGGACCGTCCGCCACGGAAACAGCGCGTAGTCCTGGAACACCATGCTGGTGAGCTTGCCGTTCCCGGCGCCGCCGACCCCGGCTGTCCTGGGAGGGAAACGGATCTCTCCCGAGGAGGCCGCCTCGAGCCCCGCGAGGATCTGGAGCAGCGTGGACTTGCCGCAGCCGGACGGGCCGAGCAGGATGAGGAACTCGCCCGGCTCGATCTCGAGGCTGATGGACTGCAGCGCGCTCACGCGCTCGCCGGTGCGCTCGATGAGCCAGACCTTGCCGACGTCGCGGAGGATCAGGAGCACGCTGATCGCGTCTACTCGAGGAAGCTGAGATCCACAACCCGCTCCATGGGCACGGTCTCCTTGACCCAGCCCATCTGGTGGAACCAGTCCTGGAGCGCCGACAGGTCCTGGATCCGCGGCCGCGCCCCGGGATCGACGTAGAACGGGATCGTGCCCTGGATGGTCTCGGCGGGGACCTTCGTGTGCTTGGAGATCACGGCGGCGATCTCGGGATCCTTGAGCCCGCGCTGGTTGTAGTACTTGATCCCCTGAACATAAGCCTGCAGGAAGTCGCGGGCGACCTTCGGGCGCTCCTTGGCGAACTTGCCACCGTACATGACGACGGCGACCTGGAACGTGCTCACGGCGGGCGCCTGCTCGCTGAGGAAGAGCCGGACTCCGACCTTCTGCTGCTCGGCCTGCATGCCCCAGGGCTCCGGCGCGATGGCGGCGTCCACCGCCGGGCTTGCCAGCGCCTTGATGGCGTCTGGATAGGCCAGGTACACGAGGTCGACGGCGTCGAAGGCCACTCCGCCGTGCTCGAGCATCTTGGCCAGGAGATAGTCGAGGTTGATCCCCTTGGCACCGCTTGCGATCTTGAACCCCTTGAGGTCCTTGATCGCCTTGACGCGGCCGGAGTCCACGAGGTCCTTCCGGACGATGAGCGGGACGAAGCTGTAGCCGGGCCGCGACTGCCCCTTGTCGGCCACGATCTTGAAGTCCATGCCTGACGCGATGGCGTTGTAGAGGCCGGCCGACGGCGTGCCGATGGCGATGTCGATCTGTCCGGTGGCCAGCGGCGCCACCATCTTGGCTCCCGAGGCGAAGCGCTCCGTCTCCGCCGTGATGCCACGCGCCTGGAAGTAGCCCTTCTCCATCGCGATGTAGAGGCCGGCATTGGAAATGGCGGGCAGATCTCCCATCTTGACGACCTCGACGGCACCTGCCGGGAGCGGCAGGGCGACCAGCAGCGCCGCGAGGGCACCTCGCATCCATCGGCACGAGCGCATGACCGCGGTCGACTCCTCCCCTTTCCACCAGCGCGGATGAATGAGCGTACGGAGCCCGGAGGGGGTCACGAAAGCGGCGCTAGCTTAGCCTGGTTTGGCTGTGGGATTCAAGGCGCTGGCCGGCATGATGCCGGCCGGCCCTCCACCGACGACACAGCAGCGCGCCGTCACCGCATCAGCGGTCATGGGCGCTCGGCGGTCTCCAGATTCGGGCGACGCGGGCCACGCCGGGTTGCGGTAAACTCCGGCAAGGCAGGGCGCTGGGACTGGTCACGCACGGCTCATAACCAGAGGAGATACGACGTTGGCACTCACGGCCACTGTGTATCACATCGATCTGACCCGAGGGAGCATCGGGAAGACGGTGCTGCCCGAGGACGTGTACCGGAAGTATCCGGGAGGCAGCGCGCTGGCCGCCTACCTCCTGCTCCAGACGATTCCCGCCGGCGCCGATCCGCTCGGCGCCGACAATGTCCTCGTGATGGCCGTGAGCCCGCTCACCGGTCTCGCCATCTCGGGACAGAGCCGCATGACGGCGTGCGCGCGCTCGCCGCTCACGGGCGCCATCGGCGACAGCCAGTGCGGCGGGTTCTTCCCCGCCGAGATGCGGGCCGCCGGAGCCGATGCCCTCGTCTTCACCGGGCAGGCCAAGGAGCCCGTCTACCTCTGGCTGCACGACGGCCAGGCCGAGCTCAAGCCGGCAACGCATCTCTGGGGCAAGGTCACCGCCGAGGTGGACAGCCTCCTCAAGGAGGAGCTCGGCGATCCCAAGGTGGAAGTGGCGCAGATCGGGCCGGCCGGCGAGAACCTCGTCCGCTTCGCGGCGATCATGAACATGGTCAATCGCGCCAATGGCCGCACGGGTCTGGGCGCCGTCATGGGCTCGAAGCGGCTCAAGGCCGTGGTCGTGCGAGGGAGCCAGTCGCCCAAGCCGGCGGTGCCCGACGAATTCCGAGGTCTGGTCAAGCGGCTCAAGGAGCTCCAGGAGGCCAACCCAGGCATCGTGTGGTTTGGCGAGTACGGCACGGCCGGCGTCCTCGCCATCCAGGACAAGATGGGCGGGCAGCCGACGCGGAACTACACCGAGGGCACGTTCGACCAGGCCAAGGACATCGACGGCTCTACGCTCGCCAAGACCCTCCTCAAGGAGCGCGACACCTGCTACGCCTGCGTGGTCAAGTGCAAGCGCACCGTCGAGATCCACGAGCCCGGGCTCGACGTGGATCCCGTCTACGGCGGCCCCGAGTACGAGACGCTCACCTTCTTCGGCTCGATGTGTGGCGTGGGCGACCTCAAGCTTCTGTCCAAGGCCTCTGCCGACGCCAACAAGTACGGGATGGACACGATCTCGGCCGGCGCCACCATCGCCTGGGCCATCGAGGCCAAGGACAAGGGGCTGCTGGACGACAAGGGCCTCGGCCTGGCCTATGGCGACGGCCAGTCGGTCCTTCGCGCCATCGAGGCCATAGCGCTCAGACGCGGGATCGGGGATCTGCTCGCCGAGGGCAGCCTTCGCGCCGCCAGGACTCTCGGACAGGCGGCGGTGGACCTGACCGTGACCGTGAAAGGCCAGGAGCTGCCCGCCCACATGCCCCAGCACAAGCGCTCGCTCGGGCTCGTCTACGCGGTCAACCCCTTCGGGGCCGACCACCAGTCCTCCGAGCACGACTCCGCCTTGAGAGCCAAGCCCGGCAGCCTCCACAACCGGCGACTCGAGCAACTGGACATCGCCGCCCCCCTTCCCCTCACCGATCTCTCGGACGCCAAGGTCCGCTTCGCCTACCGGTCGCAGTGCTTTTACTCGGCGCTGGACACCCTCGGCCTCTGCCAGTTCGTCTGGGGCCCTTCGTGGCAGCTCTACGGCCCGTCCGAGACCGTCGAGCTCGTGCGATCCGGCACCGGCTGGGACGCCACCATGGAGGAGCTCCTCACCGTCGGCGAGCGACGGATCAATCTCATGCGCGCCTTCAACGCACGGGAGGGCATGGGCAAGGAGGCCGACATCCTGCCGAAGAAGCTGTTTCAACCCCTGGGCGGCAAGGGCCCGACGGCGGGCGTGGCGCTGACGACCGAGGAGTTCGAGCACGCGCGCGAGACGTACTACCAGCTCGCCGGCTGCGACCCGGCCACCGGCTATCCGACGCGCGCCAAGCTCACCGACCTCGGCCTGGACTGGCTCGCGGACAAGGTGCCGCAGGCGCGCTGAAGATCAATTGACTGCGATGCGTGTGTGCCTGCTCGGCGCCGGTGGAGCGGCGAACGAAGCGCGGCACCAGGCGGGTGTGCTCGTCGAGTGGGGCGAGGGAGCAAGGGGAGGGCGGATCCTGCTCGACACGGGGGTCGGCCTGGACATCGTCCGTCTACTGATTGCCGCCAAATGCGAGCCCGCCGAGGTCCGCGATATCTTCGTGAGTCATCAGCACATGGACCACGTGGGAGGGTTGGAACCGCTTCTGCTCTGGAGCATCATCAGGACGTTGGGCAACCAGAGCTACCCACCGAGCGA
>WNGF01019875.1_pt1 | contig 11676 bp, 9 predicted proteins | sample 5400641 | NCBI WGS metagenome assembly WNGF01 (sample SAMN13153371, study PRJNA577476) | soil metagenome | isolation source: 80 cm soil or saprolite under grassland replicate 2 | place: USA:California | collected 2016-06-15 | reverse complement strand
GCGTTTCGCTTACCCAGGCCCCAGATCATGAGACCGAGCAGGCAGGCCACGACGAGTGCGACGACCAACGCGACGGCCCGCGCAACCCACGGATTTGGCTCGCGCTGGACGGCGACGTCCAGGCGTGGCGGAGCGGTGGAGGACACGGCGACCTCGGTAGCGCGGGTGAGCAGCCGCTACGCGAAGGATAGCACCCGTAGTCGCGCGTCGCGAGTCGCGAGTCCCGACGCGACAGAGTTTCGGTCGCGACTCGTGACTCCTGACTCGTGACTCGCCGTTAGCCGATCAAGCCCTGGCGGACGGCCATCACCGCGGCCTGAGTGCGATCGCTGACCCCAAGTTTCTGAATGATGTGGACGACGTGGTTCTTGACCGTGTCGGGACTGAGGATGAGTCGGTTGGCAATCTCTTTGTTCGTCAGGCCCTCCACGATGAGCGCCAGGACGTCCAGCTCGCGCGCCGAGAGCCGCTCACGCGGCTCATCCGGCAAGACGTCGGGCAAACTCTTTGCGACGCGGGTGTAGGCCTCCACCGCGTTGTGGAGCACGTCGCCAGGCGAGGATTGTCGACGGCCGACCCTGACAGTCGCCTGGTGGTGCTCCGCCTGCATCCGCAAAAATCGGTCGACGAACAGCTCGAGTCGTTTCTCCTTGCGGGCCAGGTCCTGGTAGAGGCGGCCCACCTCGATCATGATGGCCGCCTGCGTGGCCAGGATGCTGAGCAGACTGACCTTCTCGGACGGCAGATTGGTGCGGCCTACCCGTGTGTTGATGTTCAACACGCCGAGCAGACGTCCACTCACGCGAAGCGGCAGCACGAGGCCCCAGCCGAGCTCTTGCGGATGGTCTGAGGTCGGGCCGTGCTCGCCGCTGGGCCGACAGCCGCCGTGACCACCAGCTCCCGTCCATCCTCCGACAGCAGCATGATCGAACCGCTGTCGCCGCCGGCGAGCTGCATGCCGGACTGGATAACGCGCTCGAGGACCGCGTCGAGGCGCAAGCTGGCGGCGAAGCTCTCCCCGATCGCCTGAATCGCCGCGACCACAGCCTGCGTCGTTTCATCGCGAAGGCTCATAGCCATGAGCGTTCGCGCCGGAGCAGCGGCGCCGGGCGCCGGCCGTTCCATCGGCCGCGGACGCACAGATGCGCGACTCTGGTCATCGCTTGGATTCTAGTGACCCGCAGATCCTGGAGCTTCTGGCGGCCCGACACTTCTTTGCGCTCTCGAAGCGCTGCGCCCAGATCGTTCGTGACCGTGAGCAGGTAGACTTTGGGGGTCTCGTGGAGGTATGTTCGGAGCAGGCTGTTGCGGTGTTTCACCTCGGATCGGGCCCATTCTACGCTGCTGCATGAGTGAAGGCAACCAGCCCCGCGAACGGCGCATTGATGCGTCACTACGAGGTCATGAGGGCAGGCGCGTGGAACAAGCCGATGTTGCGAAGATGATGGCCGGACCGGCGGTCGTCAATATCGGCCTGGAATTGTTCGCGGAAACGCTTCAGCGGGCCGGTCGGCCCGTCGAGATGGTGGCATGGCGGCCGCCGCCTGGCGGGGCCGCGTCCGGGTCCGCGCTGGACGCGCTGGAGACCCCGGAAGTGGATCAGGCGACGTCTGAGTCTTTGGCCCGTCTCCTCGGCGCCGAGCCGTGGCTGGTCGACGTTCGGCCGGCTCGCGACGTCGTGCCGAACATGGCCCCAGATTTACTCCTTCACGCGGGGCCGCCGATCGGCTGGGAGCGAATGTGCGGCCCCATGCGCGGCGCGGTCGCCGGGGCGCTCGTCTCGGAGGGGTTGGCGGCGGATCTCAGCGCGGCCGAGCACCTGGCCGCCAGCGCCACGATCCGCTTCCAGCCCTGCCACCACCACAACGCGGTCGGGCCGATGGCCGGCCTGCTGACCGCGTCCATGCCGGTCCTTGTGGTCGAGAATCGGACCGCCGGCAACCAAGCTTACTCGAGCCTGAACGAGGGCCTTGGCAAGGTGCTTCGCTATGGGGCGAACGGGCCCGACGTGCTCGAGCGTCTGGCCTGGATGCGGGATGTGCTCGGCCCGGCGCTCGGCGAGGCGGTCCGGAGGGCGGGTGGGGTCGACGTCGGAGCCCTGGCAGGGCAGGCTGTCCAGATGGGCGACGAGTGCCACAATCGTAATCGGGCCGCCTCCGTCTTATTGCTCAAGACGCTTGCGCCCCACTTGGCGGGTGGGGGCCTGGGGCGCGCCGAGCTGTGCCGACTCTTCGAGTTTATCGGCGGCAACGAACACTTCTTCTTGAACGTCGGCATGGCCGCCTGCAAGGCGGCGCTGGACTCGGCCGACGATATTCCGCTAAGTGCGATGGTTACGACCATGGCGCGCAACGGGACCGATTTCGGGATCCGCGTCTCAGGCTTGGCGGGTCGCTGGTTTTCCGCGCCGGCCGAGCTGCCCCGCGGCCTCTACTTCCCCGGCTTCTCGGAGAGCGACGGCAACCCGGACATCGGCGACAGCGCGATCACCGAGACCGCCGGCCTGGGCGCCTTCGCGATGGCTGCCGCGCCAGCGATCGTCCAGTTCATCGGCGGCACTCCAGCCCAGGCTCTAGCCTATACCAGCGAGATGTACGAGATCACCTTGGGCCAGAGCGAGGCATACCGAGTGCCGATCCTGGATTTCGCCGGCACTCCAACCGGGATCGACATCCGCAAGGTGGTGCGCGCGGGCCTATCGCCGATCATCAACACGGGCATCGCCCATCGCGAGCCGGGGATCGGCCAGATCGGAGCCGGCCTGGTGCGGGCCCCGATGGCCTGCTTCGAACGAGCGCTAACGGCGCTGGCCGAAGAAGCCGCCGCGGGCGATGGCTGAGCGGATGTCTCCGAACTCTGCCAGGCGCGCGGCCGGTCTGTTACCGTTTCGACGTGAGCACGCGCGCGCTCGGGGCGCCGATCCGTCGCAACGAGGACCCGCGCTTATTGCTTGGCCGCGGGCGGTACGTGGACGATGTTCGTCTCCCGGACATGCTCTACGCGGCGATCCTCAGGAGCCCGCACGGCCACGCCCGCATCCGCCGCATTGACTTCCGCGAGGCCCAGCAGGCGAAGGGGGTGGCGCTGACCATCTCGGCCGCTGAGCTGGGTGAGCTCAACCAGCCGGGACCGCTGCTGATCCCACATCCGGCCCTGTTCCATCCGAAGACTCAAAGGCCGCTGGCTGTCGACCGTGTCCGCTACGCCGGGGAGGCCGTGGCCCTAGTAGTGGCGGAGAGTCGCTACGCGGCCGAGGACGTCCTCGACCTCATTCAGGTCGAGTATGAGCCTGTGCCGGCGGCGGTGGACCTGGCGCAGGCGTGTGAAGAGGGTGCGCCCCTCGTGCACGAGGACGCGCCACGAAATGTGTGCGCGACGTTTCCGCAGCGCGTCGGGGACACCGACGCCGCGTTCACGCGGGCCCACCGCGTCCTTCGCGACCGCCTGAGCATCGAGCGAAGCGCCGGCCAACCAATCGAGGCGCGCGGTGTGGTGGCGCACTTCGACGCGCAGGACGGGACGCTGACGGCTTGGATCTCAACCCAGGCCCCGTTGCCGCTGGCAAATGGACTGGCCGGCCTGTTTGGCCTGCCGGAGCACAAGGTGCGCGTCATCGCCCCCGACGTCGGGGGCGGCTTCGGCACGAAGATCATGATGTTCTACCCGGAAGAGATCCTGGTCCCCTACGCGGCGATTCGGCTCGGCCGACCGGTCAAATGGACCGAGGACCGCCGCGAGCATTTGATCGCCGCGAATCACGAGCGCGGCCAGGTGCATGATGTCGAGATCGCGGTCGACGAGCGCGGCGTGATCATCGGCCTGCGCGACCGTTTCATCCACGATACCGGCGCCTACACCCCGTACGGGATCGTGGTGCCCTGCATCACCGCCACGCAGCTGCCCGGGATGTACAAGCTGCCGAACTACGACGTTGAGTTCTCCGTGGTGTTCACCAACAAGGTCCCGGTCAGCCCGTACCGCGGGGCCGGACGCCCGCACGGCGCCTTCGTCATGGAGCGGATCATCGACCGCGTGGCCCGTGAGCTGAACCTCGACCGCAACGAGGTCCGCCATCGCAACCTGGTGCAGCCGGATGAGTTTCCCTGGGACGTGGGACTGACCTTCCAGGACGGCGGGCCCACCCGCTACGACAGTGGGGACTTCCCGGCCGTGCTGAACAAGGCGCTGGCGACGATCGAGGTCGATCGATTTCGGGCCGAACAGGTCGGAGCACGGCGGCACGGCCGTCACCTGGGACTGGGCGTCGCCTGTTACGTCGAGGGGACGGGGATCGGGCCCTACGAGGGCGCGCACGTTAGGGTTGAGCCGTCTGGCAAGGTGTACGTCTCGACGGGCCTGACGACCCAGGGCCAGGGCCACTACACGACCTTTGCCCAGCTCGTTGCGCACGAGCTAAGCGTCGACCCGGCCGACGTGACGGTCGTGACCGGGGACACGGCTGCGTTCAACTGGGGGGCCGGCACGTACGCCAGCCGCGCACTGGTGACGGCCGGGAACGCGGTGGCCGCGGCGGCGCGGTCCGTCCGCACGTATCCACGTGCGCGGCTCCCCTGGCCAGAACCTGGCGCTCGGGGCGCTGGCGACGGTGGCAAACCCGATCCGCTACGCATACGGTAAGGAATCGGCCGCCCAGGCGCTGCAGCTGCTGAAGCCACGGCTGGGCGCCGTCCTGGCCGACGGCGAGGAACCCGGGCTCGAAGCGAGAGCCTATTTCGCACCGCAGCAATCGACGTTCGCCAACGGCTGCCACGCCGCGGTCGTGGAAGTCGACATCGAGACCGGCGAGGTGGTCTTCGTGCGTTACGTCGTAGTCCACGACTGCGGGGTACTGGTCAATCCGACGATCGTGGAGGGTCAGATCCAGGGCGGCGTATCGCAGGGCATCGGGGGCTCGCTATTCGAGCGGCTGGTCTACGACGAGACTGGCCAGATGCTCTCGGCCTCGTTCATGGACTTCCTGATGCCGACAGCGGCCGAGATCCCATCGCTGAGGATCGAGCACCTCGAGACACCGTCACCGCTGAACCCGCTCGGGATCAAGGGAGTCGGCGAGGCCGGCGCGATCCCGGTCCCGGCCCTGGTGGCCGAGGCCATCGACGACGCGCTGTCGCCGCTCGGCGTGCGGATCACGGAGATGCCGGTCGATCCCGCCGCCCTGCGCGGGCTCATTCGCCAGGCCAGCAACGAGCGGCACGCCCCCTCGTCATCCTGAATGCCTCCTTGTCATCCTGAGCCCTTCGTTCCTCAGAACAAGTGCGCTTCGCGGGGTAAACTCCGCGCAGGACCTCATGGTCAGGCGCGCGCCATTCAGCCCTGCGCTCGTGGTGACCCGGCTCGAGTGTCCAGACAACGATACGCGCTGATCTTTGAACGCACGGCTGCGCAGCCGAACGCCGAGGTGATCGCGGAGCACCGCCGTCGCCTGGGTGAGCTGGCGCGGTTGGGCCTGGTTGTGATGGCCGGCCCGTTCGAGGGCGGCGGCGGGATCGTGATCCTGGAGGTGGCGAGCCGGAGCGAGGCGGAGGCCGTCGTCGAGGCCGACCCGTTCGTAGTGCAGGGCACGCACAGCTACCGCCTCGTTCGATGGCTGCAGGACCTCGGGCCCGGCGCGACCGAGTGACACGCCGGACTGCGGTGAGCGCAGAGCTGAGGGCCGGTCGCTGGCGCCTCTTCGCGGCGTGCGGACTCGCACTCGTCTTCGCCGTCGGGACACTGGCATGGGAAATGGTGGAGGAGATCCGACAGGCCCAACCGGGCGCCAGTGGTCGACTGCTCATGCCCCAAAGGGGTGGCCTGGTGGTCTTCGACTTCGCGACACGCCAGTCGCGCGAGCTGCTGCCCGCGGCGCAGAACTCGACGGTTACCGCTGCCACGTGGAGTCCGGACCGTGCGCGGGTCGCCTACGCCCAGTTCCACCGCCGGCCTGACGACACGGTCAGCAGCTCGGAGCTGTTCGTCCTGCCGACGGCCGGCGGGACACCGGACCTGATCGTCCCGCGCGACAGGCCCGGGACGCTCCTGGATACTCCCGTTTGGGCGCCTGACGGCCGGATGCTGTACTTCGCCTACCAGGGCCTGGACGGACGCCGCCCGGTGGTCCGCGTCGAGCGAATCGGCATGCCGGGCGGGGGCACACCCCAGGTCCTTTACGAGGATGCGTCGTTTCCGGCCCTGTCGCCCGATGGACGAGCGGTGGTCTTCGTCAAGGACGATCCGGCCGGCCAGGGTTTATGGGTCGGGGCGTCCGACGGCGGTGATGCGGGCGAGATGCTGCAGGCCGGGCTCTTCAAGGCGATCATGGGCCCGCGATTCGCGCCCGACGGCTCACGGGTGGCCTTCACCGCTCAGGGCTCCGGGCCGCAGGCCAATGCGGGCTCGCGGGCTACCAGCCTCCTCGAGTGGTTTCGAGTCCCAGTCGCCGAGGCGCATGGGGAACCATGGAACATATGGACCGTTCGACCTGACGGCACCGACCCACGCCGACTGAGCTTTCTGCAGGAGGACGAACCGCTCGTCGCCTGGTCGCCAGACGGTCGCTGGCTGGCCGTGCTGGGGACCGGTGGACTGTGGTTGCTGGACCCGAGCGGGGTGCGCGATCCTCAGCGGATCGGCGAGGGCAGCTTCGGCGCGATCGACTGGGCTAGTTAAGCTCGAGCTGGGAGGTGTTGATGTATCCACGCACTCCGGCGGCGATGGTGATCGGGATGAGTCTGGCGTTGGGCCTGATTGGTTCGGCGGGCGGACAGCAGGGAAGCTGGGCGTCGGGACCGCCAGTCCCGACGCCCCGGGCCGAGGTGGCCGTGGCCGAAATGGGCGGCCAGGTCTATGTTTTGGGGGGCGGGGTTGGCCCCTCACTGCAGGCGAATGAGGTCTTCGACTCCGCCGCCCAGACCTGGGCCAGCCGCGCGGCGATGCCGCAGGCCTTGAACCACCATGGCGCCGCATCGCTCAATAACAGGTTGTACGTGTTCGGCGGGTTCGATCCGAACGGCCGGCCAACGACCGCGGCTCTTGAGTACGACCCGTCGAGCGATAGCTGGCGCTCCCTTGCGGCGCTGCCCACACCGCGCGGCTCGCCCGGCGTGGCCGTTCTGGGCGGGTTGATCTACGTGGTCGGCGGGATCGGTGTCCGCAATACGCCAGTCACCGAGATCTACGACCCGAGCGCGGATTCCTGGCGCCCCGGCGGTGACCTTAACCTGGCGCGCGATCACTTTGTGCTGGCCAGCGCCGGCGGGTGGCTGTACTCGATTGGCGGGCGGATCGGAAATTTCGCGCGCAACGTCGATACCGTCGAAGTGTACGACCCATCGGCCGGGCTTTGGTCGTTTGCCACGCCGATGCCGGAGGCTCGCAGTGGGATCACTGGGGCCGTCGTTGGGAGTCAGATCTACGTCTTCGGCGGCGAGGACCCGGCCCAGACCCACGGCGAGGTATTCGTGTACGACACCGCCTCCGACAGCTGGGGCCAGGGCGCCCCGATGCCCACGCCCCGCCACGGACTGGGCGCAGCGACCATCGGCGGATCGATCTCCGTCCTAGCGGGTGGACTCCGGCCCGGCGGTGGCAGCGACACCGACACGCACGAGATCTTCACGCCGTAGCGGCGCTACTCGCTGCAGCAGGCTGGGAAGCCCGCACCTACCAGCCGACGGCGTACGCCTCACGGCGGGGATCGCCAGCGCCGAGCAGCGCGCCGCTTGATGGCTCGACCATGATCAGCTTGCCGCTGCCGATCGACCAGACCGGGACCAGCTCGATCTCGTGGCCTCGCTCGGCCAGGCCCGTGGCCAGGGCAGTCGGGACATTCTGCTCGAGGCGCAACGCGTACGGCGTCTCGGCCGGGCGCGACCAGGGCACCGTGCCAGGCGTGCTGCTCCAGCGCGGCGCCTCGACCGCGTCCTGGATGTTCATGCCGTAGTCGATCACGCTGCTGATCACCTGCTGGTTGACCTGGACCTGGTCGTCCGCCCCAGGCGTCCCCCCGGCCAGGAAAGGGCGGCCCGCTCGGAAAAGCATGTACTGGTTGAGGGTGTGAATCGTGCGCTTGCCGGGCTCGAGCCGATTGGGATGCTCTGGCTCCAGGAAGAAGCCACTCAGCCGATTGTTCAGCAGGATGCCGGTGTCGCCGGCCACTACCCCTGAGCCCCAGGCACTGTACAGGCTCTGGATCATCGCCACCACGTTGCCCTCGCGGTCGGCGGTCGCCAGGAACGTGGTATCGGCGCCGACACTGGCCAGCAGCGGCATCTCGACGCGTTCGGCCGCCTGCCTGCGGTCGATCGATCGTCGGCACTGCTCGACGAACTCCGGGCTCAGCATCGCGTCGAGGGGGTTGTCTCGCCAGGCCGGATCGCCCAGCCAGCGCAGCCGGGCCTCGAACGCGAGCTTCTTCGCCTCGACCATGTGATGGACCGCCTCGGCGGACAGATGGCCCATGCTCGAGAGGTCGAATCCGTCCAGGATCGCCAGCTGAAGCAGGAGAACGACACCCTGCGAGACCGGCGGCTGCTCGTATACCAGGTAGCCCCGGTAGCGGCCGCAGATTGGCTCGACCAGCTCGGCTCGGCAGTCGGCCAGGTCCCCGACCTCGAGCAGGCCGCCGGCCGCTTGAGTCTCCGAGGCCAGTCGGCGCGCGAGCGTGCCTCGGTAGAACTCGTCGGCGCCGCCCTCGGCGATCGCTCGAAGGCTGCGGGCCAGGCTGGGAAAGCGCATCGTCTCGCCGACTCTCGGGGCGCGTCCTTCGGGCATGAACGTCTGGCGCCAGCCCGGTTGGTGAGCGACCGTCAATTCCCCGCCCAGCACGGCCTGGACCAGGCCTGGCGAGGCCGGGTAGCCGTCAGCGGCGTAGTCGAGCGCTGCTTCGAGTAGCGCTGCCAGGGGCCGAGTGCCGAACCGACTGATGGCCAGCTCCCAGCCAGCTACGCCGCCCGGCGTCTCGACGGCCAGCGGCCCGAACTGGGGTATGATGTCCAGGCCGCGCTCGCCGAACAGCTCTCTCGTCGCCCGCCGCGGGCCTGGTCCGGTGGCATTGATCGCGTGGACCTGATTCTCGCGCTTCAGGTAGATGAGGGCGAACAGGTCACCACCGATGCCCGTCGCCCACGGCCGCGCGACCGCGGAAACAGCCGACGCCGCGACAGCGGCGTCGACCGCGTTGCCCCCGTTCTGAAGGACCCTCAGCCCGGCCTGGGAGGCGAGTGGGCTGCCGCTCACGACCAGGCCGTTGGAAGCGACGATGATCGGCCGACCGCCCACCCTGTCGATACCCTCCGCGGAACCGGGGCCCAGCCCGCCGGCAGAGTATACAGGGCCCTGGTTGGGCGCGGCGCTATACTTGCTCGCGTGGAAATGCCAAAGCTCATGGTCCAGGTCGAACATGAAGAAGACGGGCGATGGATCGCCGAGGTGACTGCACTCCCCGGAGTCATCGTCTACGGCGCTACCCGCGACGAAGCCCTGGCCCGGGTGGAGGCGCTCGCATTGCGCGTCCTCGCCGATCGGCTCGAACACGGCGAGGCCGTCCCTGAGTTGGGCGGTCTGTTCGACGCGGCGTGAGTGACTGGCCTTCGACCAGGGCCAGACGAGTCCTCGCCGCGCTCCTTCGGATTGGCTGGACCGTCAAGCGGACCGCAGGCTCGCATCGCGTTCTGGCACGGCCCGGGTGGTCGGACGTCGTCTTTGCCTATCATGATCGGAGGAACTCGGGCCCCGGATACTCGCTCGACTCGCACGGGTGACTGGACTCAACCCTGAGGACCTTTAGGCCAGAGCACCGCCGGCGCCGCCTGAGAACAGCGCGTGTGGCAAGCTGTCGCGGCGCGTCCAGCCGCACCGGGCGGCGCTATACTCGGTGACGTGGGCTCGCCGCAGCACATCCTCGACGGGCAGCAGTTCTCGGTCGACTGGCTGACGGACGAGCTGTTTCCCAGAGCCGACCTGATGCGGCAGGTGCACACGCTGGGCGACTCGCGGCTGCTGACCGGGCGGCGACTGTTCTACCTCTTCTACCAGCCCAGTACGCGCACGCGCGTCTCGTTCGAGAGCGCGATGAGCCTGCTCGGGGGGTCTGTCAGCGGCATCGAGGTCGGCCGAGAGGAGCGCGAGCTCTTCGACGAACCGCTCGAGGACCGCGTCCGAGTTTTGTCGTCCTACGGCTACGACCTGTTGCTGATCCGCTACCACGAGGAGGGCGGCGCCCGGCGGGCCGCGGCCGTCTCGACTGTCCCGGTCATCAACGCCGGCGACGGCGATGGCGAGCATCCGACACAGGCGCTACTGGATGCCTACACGATCCTCCGCGAGCTGGGTCGCCTTCAGGACCTCGAGGTGGCCTTCGTCGGCGACCTCACCTACGAGCGCTCGGTGAACTCATTGGCAGAGCTGCTCGCTAAGCTGCCCAGTGTCAGGCTCCGATTCGTCTCTCCTTCGACGCTTCGCCTGCGGCCGGCCGTGCGCGAGCGCCTGACGACAGCCGGAGCGGCCTTCGACGAGATCGACGATCTGGGCGCGATTGCTTCCACGGCAGACGTCGTGTACATCACTCGCGCCCACTCGGACCGCATCGCGATGGCGCAGCGGTTCGAGCCAGAGCCCCGAAGCTACCAGGTTGACCAGGCTCTGTTGGACACCATGAAACCATCGGCTATCGTGATGCATCCGCTGCCACGCGGGCCCGAGCTCTCGGTCGGGCTGGAGGTCGATCCACGGGTGGCGTGCTTTCGGCAGGCGGAGAACGGGCTGTACGTTCGGATGGCCCTGCTGACGCTGCTGCTGCAGCCCGGCGGGGCCCCCTCGGCTTGACCGGTCCGGAGAGCGCCGGTAGAATTGCGGTCGGCCTGCTCTGGCCGGCTAGGCTCCGTTTGCAGATCGTCGAGGGCGTGTTGCACGCCCTCATTCCAGGGCCGGCGGGGCACCTCGAACGAAAAGGGCCGCAGCGGCATGCCGGTGTGCGGCGCCCTGTAGGAGCGTGCCACATCCGATGCAGACGCGCGTCGCGCCGACCGTATAGCCCGACCGACACGCGATGGAACGGACCGGCCAGGCTCGAATACGACGCTTGAGGCCTTTTCTGAACCGCCAGTACCGTACGATCGCCATGCTGTCGCTCGTGGCCGCGGTCCTGATCGGGCTGCTGCTTGGCGTCCTGGCCGGCAATGCTGACATCGCCTGGCGGACCTCGGTCGCCTTCCTGGTCGGCGCGGCCTGCTCGGGAATCTCCGGATTCGTTGGCATGTGGATCGCCGTCCAGGCCAATCTGCGCGCCGCCTCGGCCGCGCGCCGCAGCCTGAAGGAGGCAATCACTGTCGCACTGCGCGGCGGGGCGGTCTCCGGCCTTCTGGTCGTTGCGCTCAGCCTGCTTGGCGTACTGGGAATCTTTATGGCTTACGGTGGCCTGCAGCGGCCGAACGAGGTGCCCTTCCTGATCGTGGGCTTCGGCTTCGGGGCCAGCTTCGTGGCGCTCTTCGCCCAGCTCGGGGGCGGCATCTACACCAAGGCGGCCGACGTCGGCGCGGACCTGGTCGGCAAGGTCGAGGCGGGCATTCCAGAGGACGATCCTCGCAACGCGGCGGTCATCGCCGACCTGGTGGGCGACAACGTCGGGGACTGCGCCGGCCGTGGCGCCGACCTGTTTGAGTCGACGGCCGCCGAGAA
>WNGF01015955.1_pt1 | contig 11679 bp, 8 predicted proteins | sample 5400641 | NCBI WGS metagenome assembly WNGF01 (sample SAMN13153371, study PRJNA577476) | soil metagenome | isolation source: 80 cm soil or saprolite under grassland replicate 2 | place: USA:California | collected 2016-06-15 | reverse complement strand
CCAGGCCGGCCCGAGTGGCCAGAACGAGCGGATCGTCGCCCGGGTGGTCAATCCGGAAGCTTCGTACAGGCGCATGACGATGCCCTGTCTCGGATCCACTTCTCCGTCGGCCAGGCGCGCCAGCGGATTGCCGGCGGGCTTGAGGGCCGTGAGCACGACGGAGGCCGGCTCCACCTCGAGGAGGCTAGCCGTCGCGGGCAGCGGGCCCGGATGGGCTTCGAACGTGCGCGCGATCAATCGATTGTTGTATTCGTGGCCGGCCCGTACGAGCCCGGTCTGGTCGGGTCCTCCGCGCCAGTCGCCGCTGGTTCCCGCGAGGGCGTACTCGAACGTGTGGCTCCAATGCTGGAACTGGAAATTCGATCCGTCGGGCGTCGCCCGGCGGGGCGGGTCGATCCAGACCCCCGACGGCCAGCCACTGCAGGATCGCAGCAGCGACAAGTAGAGGTCTCCGCCCGCCTCGACGTTGAAGCCGGGCATGCCCCGATTGAGCACGGCGACCGTGTAGTCCTCCAGGGTTCCGCCTGCGCCGGCGAGCTCGGCCGGCTGCTCGACCGCGATCGTCGCGTCGTCCAGGTCGGCGGCGAGCGCGTCGACCGCGTGGCGGGTGGCGTCCGCATCGACGCCGGCCACCACGAGCACCGGCAGATCCCGAACGCCGCGCCGGTCGGGGATTCGATCCGGCACCTGGCCATCGGTCGCGATCGCCGGTATCCACAGCCGGGCCCAGCCGTGCGCCGCCAGCTGCCGCTCGAGCTCGGCGGCATAGCCCGGCTCCGCGGCATCAAGGACACTCGCGACGAACCGGTTCTCGCCCGACCCGCCGATCGCGATCCGGACGTCCGGCAGGTTCGAGTCGATGTGGAGAACGCCGTAGCGGGGCCCGTCGTGCGTCGACGTCGTTGCGGTGACGCCCTGCCGGACGAGGGCCACGACGAGGCCCCGGACGGCGTCGTCCAGCGCGGACAGGGCGGCGGTCACGCCCGGGGTCACCACCTCGGCCACGCCGATCGCCAGCGAGGCATGTGGCGGCGTATCCGCCGCGACGCCGTCGACGAGGAGGACCCGGGCCATGGCCCCCAGGGCGAACCAGTTGTAGGCCGGGTTGTCGAGCGTGAACGGGACCTTGGCCACGTCGACGTTGGGGAACCCGAAGCCGCGCCCGACCACGGCGTTGCCGACTTCCGAGACGGGCGCACCACCCTCCACGGCGGCGGCGACCCGGACGCGGAACAGGCGGTCCTGACCGCGGTAGTCGTCGAGCCGGGTGATCATTTCGACCCGGTCGATCCCCTCCCAGAGCACGATCTCCTGGCTTCGCCGGCACTCCTCGAATGGGCCGTCCAGGCGGATTCGGCGGCCGATCGCCGATTCCTCGGCAGCGATCTGGACCGGGTATTCGGTCGACGAGGTGGACCGGCCGTCCGGCGTCAGATGCCAGGGGCCCTCCCCGAAGAGCGGATGGTTGGGGTACTCGCGATAGGCGAGCAGCTCGTTGGCCAGCCGGCCGGGCCGGATGAGCTCCTTGCCGGTCCGCCTGTCGACCAGGCTCGCGATCGCCCCGCCACGCTCCGGGTCGACCGTCACCCGGTATGCGCCGTTCTCGATCTCCGTCGTCGCGACCGGCTGCCAGCCCGCTTCGTCCAGGGATGTGGCGCTCGGCCGGACGCGATAGATCCGGTACCCGACGGCGGGCACGTCCCGCGCCACGAAGGCGACGGTCGCTCGAGCCATCGACCCGTCCTCGCCACGATCGGTGACTTCCAGCACAAAGGGCACGGTCTTGCCGTCGCCGTCCACGAGCTCGATGCCCGGCGAACCTGGATCCGGCAGCTCGACGTCGGCGCGGACGACGTCGGTCCGGGACCACGACAGCTGGTTGAACACCGCGAGGGCCCTGCCCTCCCCCGTCGTGTCGATCTGCGAGCCGATGTGGTCGAGCGCCCCGGCCAGCGTGGCCCGGCCGAGCTCCTGCGCCTCGCGCCAGCCGCCGATGAGGTCGAGATAGACCTGGTCCGATTCGGAGCCGGTGATCCCGTCGTGATGCGCGCCGAACAGGAGCTGGCGCCAGGCCTTGTCGATCGCCTCGCTCGGGAAGCGGGCGCCGAGCAGCCCCGCGATCGTGGCGAACTTCTCCGCACTGAGAAGGGTGTTCTCGGCGGCTCGTTGAGCCTGCTTGGTGTCGATGAACGAGACGTCCTTGCCCGTGTAGATCGGGTTCATGTCGCGTGTCTGCGGTGAGAAGCCGCGGCCCGTTGTCGCCCGCTCCGCGCGGACGGCGGCGAAGAACTCGCTCGGAATGGCGGCGACGAACTTGGGCCAGACGTAGCGGCGGCTCCAGTCGCGGTGGATGGCGGTCAGCCACTTGTTCGGCGGCGTGTAGTCCGTGCCCACCGGCAGGAGCACGTTCTTCGTCGCGGCGAGCGTCGCGAGCTCCGTGAAGAGGCGGTGGACCTCGGCCTCCGCGTCCTCCAACGTCGTCGCCGAATCCATCCACCAGCCGGCCGAGTAGTGGTTCGCCATGAAGCAGGTCAGCAGGGATCCGCCGCTCGGCGAGATCCAGTCGAACTCGGTCTCGAACTGCATCCGCGGGTGCTCTCCGTCCGCCAGCTCGGCGAACGGCAGCCGTGCCGGACCGCGGACCCAGTGGGGGCCCCACTCATGGAACGGCCCGCGGGCCCAGGAGCTGGATGAGATCCCGGCAGCGGCCATGATTCCCGGGAACTGCGGATCGTGACCGAAGGCGTCCAGCTGCCAGGCACTGGCCGGCGTGCCGCCCAGCACATCACGCTGGTAGCCGACGCCGTAGATCGCGTTGCGGATCGTCGATTCCGCGCTCGTCAGGTTCGTGTTGGGTTCGTTGTACGTGCCGCCCATGAGCTCGAGCCGGCCATCGGCGAGGAGCTCCCGGATGTAGGTGCGGTCCTCCGGATAGACGTCCCAGTACGGCTTCAGGTAGTCCAGCTCGGCCAGCACGAACTTGTAGTCGGGGTCGCGGCGGGCCACCTCCAGGTGCGCCTTCACGAGCGCGAGTCCCGGCTCCTGGAAGGGCGAGCGGTACTGGATCGAGGTGCCCCACGTCTCCGTGTAGGCCGCCTGCGTGTTCCACCATACCGGGTCGTAATGGAAATGGGAGACCATGAACATGCGCCAGCCGGGCTCCGCGACCGTGACGGCGATGGGGTGGCGAATCGTCTGCGGACCGTCCTCGATCACGACCTCGGCCGGGAGCTCCTGCCCGGCCATGCCCTCGGCGGGACGTTCGCCCGTGCCGTCGCGACCGCGTCCGGGAGGGCCATCCACCACGATGCCGACCTCGAGCCTGGCCTCCTGCCCCGGGCCCAGCGGCCCGACGGCGACCGCATCCTCGGTCCGCAACCTGCCGCCTTCGATCCGGACGCGGGCGGGGCCCCGGGCGTCGAGCGGCTCGTTGCCGCGGAGCCGGAGACGGACGACCTGGCGCGGCGCGGATTCTGTGCCGATGAAGAGGTTGGTGGACTCTGCGGCCAGGATCTCCATGCCGACTACCGCCCGTCCGCTCGCCGACGCGAGGCGCCCGCAGGCACGGCCAGCGCGTCCCGCCACGAGTAGGCCGGCGCGTAGCCCAGGACCCGCCGCGCCTTGGCGATGGAGAGGAGGGAGTCGTGGTCCCCGGTCCCCGTTCGGAGCGGGACTGCCGGGAAGCAGGCGGCCATCAGGTCCGCATTGGGGCGATCCATGACCGTATCGCCCGCCGCGATGATGAAGGCGTCGGCGCCGGCAATCTCCGCATGGAGGCTGAGCCGGCACGCCTGGGCAACGTCGCGCGCATCGACGTAACCCCACAGGTTCCATTCGGCCAGGTGGGTCCAGCGCGCGAACTGGCGAGCCATCTCCTCGCCGAGAACCTTCGAGAGCGAGTAGCTCGAGTGCGGCCGCAGCGGGTGCTCCTCGTCGATCGGCGCGTAGTCGGGCTCGGGCTGGTGGCCGGGCACGGCCTGGTCGTCGAGAAGGTTGCGAGCGTGGCGGCGGCCGAAGGGCAGGCCCAGGACAGTTTCGCTGGAGGCCCACACGACGCGGTCCAGGCCGAGCAGGGCCGCGGCGCTGAAGACGTTGTACGTGCTCAGCATGTTGATCTCGAACGTCTGCTCGACGGTCCTGATCCGGGGAGCCGGAATCGCGGCCAGGTGGATGACCGCGGCCGCGCCGCGAAGCGACTCGATCGTCTCACCGAGGTCCGTCAGATCCGCTCGCAGGAACGGCGCGCCCGGCGATGGCGACGGGACCACGTCCACGTTCACGACGTCGTAGTCGTGCTCGAGGAGATCCGCAACGACGGCGCGACCCGCCTTGCCGCTGCCGCCGGTGACCACCACTCGCGTCATCGTTCGCGCACCTTCGCTCAGTGTCTGTGGCTCCGCAAGCCGTGAACCGGATCGCCCGGATGGGCGAACGCTGGCTCGATCACGGCGAGCGCCTTGCGCCGGCCCTCCAACCACGCATCGAACGCACGGGAGCGGGCGGCGGTGATGAGCTCGGCCCGGATCGCAGGGCGGGCCTCCGCATACGGTACGACTGATGGCGGAGTCGCGCCCTCCACGCGCGCGACGTGCCAGCCGTGCTCGGTCTGGATGGGTCCGACGGTTTGACCAGGGACGGCGGCGAAGATTGCGTCCTCGAGCGGTCCGCTGAGCTCGCCGCGACGCAGCTCGAGCTCCTCGGCCGAGTCGATCCGGGCGGCACCGAGTCTGGCGGCAGCCTCGTCGGCGCGGACGAAGCGGCGGATCCGTCGGGATTCGGGACGTCGATACAGGTCCGCGTTCCGGTCGTAGTAGGCCCGCACCTCCTCCTCGGCAACCGTCACGTCCCGAGTGACCTCGTCGACAAGGCCCACGCTGTCGGCGACCCCGGCCAGTCGAGCTTCGTGAGCGAGCACCTCTTCGGTCACCAGATCCTGGACGAGCCAAGCACGCAGGTACTGCCATTCGGGTCCCCATTCGGCGACCGGCCCTGGTGGCAGGTAGCGGCCACGGGGCCCCAGCCGGACGCGCGCAGCGCGCTCTTCCAGGCGAGCCATCGAGATGGCCCGGCCGGCCACCATCGCGACGAGGATGCCCATGACCGGATCCGGGGATTTGGAGACCGCCATCGAGCCGCCGGTCAGCCCTTCACGCCGCCGACGGTGATGCCCTCGATGAAGAAGCGCTGAGCCAGGACGAAGACGACGACCACCGGCAGGACGATGAGCGTCGAGGCCGCCATGAGCAGGTTGAAGGCGACGTCGTGTTCGCTCGTGAAGAAGGCCAACCCGATGGCCAGCGGGTACTTGTCATTCTCCTGCAGGTAGAGCAGCGGCAGGAGGAACTCGTTCCACGCGGCGACCGCGGCCAGGATCCCGATGACGGTCACCGCCGGCTTGGTCAATGGCAGGATGACGTGCCAGAACGTCTGCAGCTCGCTGGCGCCGTCGACCCTCGCTGCGTCGGACAGCTCCCTGGGGATGCCCATCATGAACTGGCGCATGAGGAAGATGTAGAAGGGGTTGCCGAAGAATGCCGGCACGATCAGGGGCAGGAACGTGTTGATCCACGAATGACCACCCTGGATCCCGAAGGACGGCAGCTTGCTGAAGATGTCGAACAGGGCGACGAGGACCACCGGGTACGGCAGGAAGATCGTTGCGACGCAGACGTAGAACACCTTGTTGCGGCCCGGCCACTGGATCCGCGAGAAGCCGTAGGCGATGAGCGTGTTGGACAGGACCGCCCCGATCGTCGCGCCGACGGTGATCGTAAGTGAATTGAACGCGTACAGGCCGAACGGGATGTAGTTGACGGCGTCGATGAAGTTCTGCCAGCGCCAGGCTTGAGGGATGAGCGTCGGCGGGAAGGTCGACGCTTCCTGCACGCTCTTGAGGGCGCTCACGACCATCCAGTAGAAGGGCGCGATGAAGACCAGGCAGCCGAGAATCAGGACGATGCGCGGCAGGATCGAACCGGTCAGGGCGCGCCGGAATCGGGGCCGCGACGGAGCGGTCATGGCGACGGGTCGAACGGCCTCCGTGGTCGCCATCTACGCTTCCTCGCCCCCGTAGAAGACCCAGCCGCGGGCCCACCGGAAGACCGCGCCGGCCAGCAGGAGGCTGACGACGAACAGCACGACCGACAGGGCGGCGGCGTAGCCCATCTGGCCAAACTGGAAGGCCTGCTTGTAGATGAAGTAGACGTAGGTCAGCAGAGAGTTGTCGGGCCCGCCGGAGCCTCGCGTCCCGCCGCCGGTCAGGATGAATGCGGACGTGAAGACCTGGAGCCCAAACGACAGCCCGATGATGATGTCGTACAGGATCACCGGCGTCATGAGCGGCAGGGTGATGCTGCGGAATTTCGTCACCGGCCCCGCACCGTCGATCTCCGCCGATTCGTACAGCTCGATCGGGATGCCGCGAAGCCCGGCCAGGAAGACGAGCGCCCATTGGCCCGCGCCCAGTTGGGCGATCATGACCAGGGCCAGCTTCGTGTACGCCGGGTCGCCAAGCCAGTTGGGCGACGCCAAGCCCAAGCTGGCCAAGAGCCAGTTGACGAGTCCGTAGCCAGGGTTCAGGAGCACGACGAAGACGAACGAGATGGCGAAGACCGGCAGGATCGAGGGTAGATAGAAGATCGCCCGGTAGATCGTCACCTCCCGGACCTTCTGGTTCATCGCGATGGCGAGGAGCATCGCCACGACCACCCCGATCGGAACCGCCAGCAGCGTGTAATAGAGGGTGTTGTAGGCGGACTTCCAGAACAGCGGGTCGGCCGCCATGCGCGGGTAGTTCGCGAGCCCGATGAAGACTGGATCGCGCAGTCCCGAGTAGCGTGTGAGGCTGAGGAAGAACGTATACAGGATCGGCAAGATCCCGAAGATGATGAAGCCGATCAACCAGGGGCTGATGAACAGCAATCCCCAACGCAGGTTCCGACGCTCGATCTTCCCGAGCCTGAACCGCGAGGGCCGGCGGCGAGCGGGGGTTGCGGCTGCCGTCATGTCACTGCCTCGTTGAAGGCGGCTGCCTAACGGTCGCGGGGACCGGCGATCGGTCCCCGCGACAGAACGGCGGTGCTGGGTTCAGCAGCCGACTTCGTCGAGCCTTGGCTGAACCGTTGACTGGACCTCCGCGAGGGCGTCCGCCGGGGTCTTCGTGTTGAGCTCAACAGCTCCCTGGGCCTGTGTGAGCGCATCCCAGTAGATACCGCCCACGGCGAGCGGCGGCCGGTTGAGCGCGCCCGGGAGCAAGTCGAGGAAGATCTTGTGCTGCGGGTCGAAGAGTGACGCGTCGGTCTGCAGCGCCTTGAGCGTGGGCAGGTGCGTCGTCTCCTTGGTGTACACCTTCTGGCCGTCAGGCCCGGCAATGTACTTCATGAACTTGATCGCCTGGTCCTTGGCCTTGGAGTCGGGGATCAGCGCCATGGACCAGCCGCCGGCCCAGGTCGCCGGCTTGTCGCCGGCCTTGGGAATGGGGATGTAGGTGAAGCCATAGTGGCTGTTCGGCGCGTACTTGGCGGCGTTGGCGATCTGCCAGTCACCGCTGATCGTCATGCCCAGCTTGCCGGTCCAGAAGGGGAACTGCTGCTGGGGCGCGTTGGCTGTCCAGTTCGTACTCACCCAGCGGGCAACGGCCTTCGGGTCGTGAGCCTTCTGCCAGTCGTACATGAACTGGAAGCCGGCGACCACGCCCGGATCGGTCGGTGTCACCTTGCAGGCCGCGAGGTCGGCGAACTTGCCACCGTACACGAAGCCCCAGGTGTAATGCCAGCCCTGGTCGAATGCCCCCGGACCGTTGTTTCCAGGGCCACCCGGCATCCAGCCCATGACGTCGTAGTTGCCGCTGGCGTCCTTCTTGTTGATCTTGTCGGCGATCTTGGTCACCAACGCAATGGTTGGGGCGCCCTTCGAGATGTCGAGCTGCGCCGGGTCTTCGCCCGCCGCCGTGATCAGGTCCTTGTTGTACCAGAGGGCCCGAGCGTCCGTGTCGAACGGGATCGCGTAGGTCTTGCCCTTGTACTGGGTCTCGTTCCAGGCGAACTCGAGGTGCTGATCCTTCAAGGCCGCGACGTCGGCCGGAAGCTCCGCGAGGACGCCTTCGGCAGCCCGCTGCGGCACGGTGAACCGGTCCGCTTCGTACACGTCGGGGGCCACGCCGCCGCGAATCGCGGTGATCAGCTTCGTCACGTCCGTTTCGCTACCCGGCACGATCGTCATCTTCACGCAGATGTCGGGGTTGGCCGTGTTGAAGGCGTTGACGATGTTCGTGAGGCTGTCCGTATCGGGGGGTGTGTGACTCGTCCAGAACTTGACGACGGTAGCCGAGGCGGCACAGGACGCGCCTGTGACGGCGGACGGCTCGGCGCTCGCGGCACTCGCGGGCGCAGACGCGGGCGCGCTCGCCGGCGCGGTGGTCGCGGTCGGGGTCGCGGACGTGCCGCATGCACCCGCCACGATGGCGATCGCCGAGAGGGCGGCCAACCACCGGAATCGTCCGAGAGACGGACTCATAGCTCCTCCTATTCGATTTTCCCCCCGATGATCACGTACCGCTATCGCCCACCACGCGGAGAGCCGGTTAGTGCACGACCTCTCCCGATGATTCACTCCCACCGTCAGCTGGAGCGGAGATCGTGCGGCTCGCGTGCGCAACGTGGAGCTCGGTCGGCGGCGCGCAACTCCTCCTGGCGCGCTGTCGGTCCGACGGAAGCCGAGCGGACCTGTCGAAGCGTGTCATAGCGTACTCCCCGTCCGGTCGTCAAGGTTCAGAGTCGCTGCAGCCAACAGCCTCATTCCGTGCCGGGAGGCCGTGAAGGAGCGGTGTGCGCATCAGGGGTAGAATTCTGTCGTCGATCCGATCGGGAGTCGAGACAATGGAAATGATTTCGGTGATCGTGTGGCTGAGCCTCGCGGCGGTTCCGCTCGCCGTGCTATCAGGCTGGCTCGCCGGCGTCGGCAACCGACCGCTCACCGCCCTCGTGTTGGGTCGCGACGCATGGCGACGGTCCGAGACGGCCTGGCCACACGGCGTCCAGGAGGACGACGAGGTCAGCTGGCGATTCGGCGAGGCGGGCTCGCCGCCGATCGGTTCGGGCGAATCCGACCCGCCGTCCGCGCCTCTCGAGGTCGAGCGCGTCCGGCCGACTTTGCGCGTTCGTTCTCACTAACCCGCCGAGGGCGGTCGCGTCGATCGCACCAACGCGCCGACGCGGCGAAGGCGCTCATGTGTCCCGGCCATCCAGTCGATGCCGGCCGGCAGGTAGCGCTTCGCGATCTTGGCCACGATCGTGTAGTTCGCGTCGCACACGTTGGCGATCGGCGAGCGCGAGGCCTGGGTCACGAGCTGGTAGGTGTCCATGACCGACAGGCCGGAGTCGGCGGAGATCCAGAGGATCAGCTGCGTGTGGGCGATCCGGAAGGCATCTTCGAGCGGCCGGTACGAGCCGGCCACCATGATCGAATCGTCGTCCTCGAGGCGCGGCCACTCGCAGTACCGGCCCTTGATCACGTCGACGGTCAGAAGCGTGTTCATCGCGCCCTCGACGGCGACCCCGCACACCTCGCCCTCGCCCATCGTGTAATGCCCGTCGCCGATCGAGAACAGGGCGCCGGCGACGTTCACGCCGAGGTAGATCGTGGTTCCGGCCCGGGCCTCCGGGGTGTCCATGTTCCCGCCGAACGCCTCCGGGACCAGCACGTTGCGCGCTTCGGACGCCGCCGGAGCGACGCCGATCGTGCCGAGGAACGGCTCGAGCGGAAGGCGTGCGGCATGGTCGGAGTCGAGCGCCCGAAACACGACCTCGCCCGCTGCCCGGTCGACGTCGTAGACCCACGTCCGTTCCGGCAGGGGCGGCTGGAGGGTGGGCGTGTACTTCGTGGACGTCAACGACCCGAACAGCGGGACTGTCGTCGAGACGGCCCAGTCGCGCGCCGGCTGGACGTCGATGAGGTGGATCGCCAGCGTGTCTCCGGGCTCGGCGCCCTCGACGTGGAAGGGACCCGTCTGGGGGTTGACGAACGGATAGACGATCGATTGGCTCGGGACGTCCTGGCTGGAACGGATGCGTCCCCCGAAGGCGTCCTCCGTATACAGGTCCAGGACGTCGCCGGGACGGATGCGCATCACCGGCTCGCACCCGCCGAACGTCCACGCGAACTGGTCCTCGGTTGGCACGAATCGGGTGGCCACGATCTGGCTGCTCACGGGTCTGCCTCCGATCTGCCGATGTCGTCTCCGCCGATGTCGTCGCACAATCCTATGCATGATGAACGGCATCCAGGCCACCCGTGACGGCCGGCCCGATGCCGCCACCCCCTCCCCCGTCCCGGGCGGCCACGCCCCCATGAAGGTCGTTGCGATCGGTATCGGCAGCGTCATCTTCGGCGTCGAGCTGCTCCGCGACGTCTTTCGCGTGCCGGAGTTCCGCGGCGCCGACCTCTGGCTCGTCGACGTCAATGCCGATGCCCTCGGCCGGATGTCGCGTCTGGCCGGCCGGCTCAATGGCGCCGCCGGCTGGGACGTCGCGCTCCACTCGACATCGGATCGGCGCGAGGCCCTGCCCGGCGCCGATTTCGTCGTGACCTCCGTGGCGATCGATCGGATCGCGACGTGGCGGACGGACCACGCCCTGGCGCTGAGCCATGGCTTCGCCAGCGTCCTCTCGGAGAACGGCGGGCCGGGTGGCCTCTCGCACACGCTCCGTTCGGTGCCGCTCATCCTCGAGATCGGCCGCGACGTGGAGCGGCTCGCTCCGCGTGCGCTGCTGTTCAACTACACGAATCCGGAGAATCGAGTCTGCCTCGCTCTCCGGCGCCACACCTCGGTGCGCGCCATCGGGTTGTGCCACAGCGTCGCGGAGGCCATCGAGGACTGTGCGCGCGTGCTGGGCCGGCCCCGCGATCAGATCGAGGTTCTTGCCGCCGGCGTCAATCACTTCACGTGGTTCACGTCGATCCGCGACGCGCGCGACGGCAGCGACCTCATGGCCGAGTTCGGTCGACGGTTCGCGGCGATGGATACGGGCGACGCACCCCTGCGGCGGCAGCTCTTCGATCGGCTGGGAGCGTGCCCGGCGATCGACGACGACCACGTCGGCGAATATCTGCCCTGGGCCGCCGAGGTCATCGGCACGGCCGGCTACGACTTCGGGGCGTTCGATCGGCGAAGCAGCGCGGCGATCGCCCGTCTCGAGGCGTGGGGATCGGGCGATCTACCGGTCGCCCGTCTGCTCGCGGAGCCGTCCCAGGAAAGCCGGCTGGACCACGGCGCGGCCGACATCATGGGTGACGTCATCGGCGGCCGGACCCGACGCCGGCCGTCGTTCATCATGGCCAACGAGGGCTGCATCGACAATCTGCCTGCCGACGCGGTCGTGGAGGTCCCCGGCATCGTCCAGGACGGCGTGCCGCGGGGCGTCCCGGTCGGCTCCCTGCCGGACCACGTCGCGGCGCTCGTCCGCCACGAGCTGGCGATCCAGGAGGTGGCCGTGGAGGCCGCCGTGACCGGCTCGCGAGAGCTCGCCCTCCGGGCCCTCCTCCTGGATCCGGTCGTCAACGGGGCGCGGTCTGCCGAGCGGTTCCTCGACGACGTCCTGAGCGCCCACCGGGACGTCCTGCCCCGGTTCTGGTCCTAGCGCCTCCGGCCCGATCGATCGGATGCCACCGGAATCGACGACG
>WNGF01028950.1_pt1 | contig 11680 bp, 11 predicted proteins | sample 5400641 | NCBI WGS metagenome assembly WNGF01 (sample SAMN13153371, study PRJNA577476) | soil metagenome | isolation source: 80 cm soil or saprolite under grassland replicate 2 | place: USA:California | collected 2016-06-15 | reverse complement strand
GAGCCCGGCTTCGGGTCGATCGCGAACTGAATGCTCTTCAGAACGGTTGTATTGCTGACCTGCAGGGTCAATTTACTGATGAAGGGCGTAACACCTGCCGTTTTTCCGGTGATCGTTATAATGGTGTCATCTGCCTGACTGGCGCCGGCAAAATGGGAAAAGACGATGAAGGCGGCGCCGACGATGATTAATGCGTATGTTTTCATAAGGCGTTTATTTTAAAATAGGAGTTTTCTTGAAAAAAGTGCCCGAGTGTGTCAGAGGAGGCCATTCGAGTCCAGCAAAAACTTCAATGAGACGCAATTTTTTTTTGGGACGGATCCTCGAACTCAAACGCGCAGCGAAATTCCGTGCCAGCTTTTCATACAACGGATGAGCGATGCAAGGCGAACACGGCCCGTTGGAAGCTCTCTGAACGTGAGAGAGGACTGGATTAGCCAGACGCTCCGCTCAAGTTTTTCAAGAGCGATTCGTCGGCTTTCTTCTTGAAATCGGAAATGAACAGGCCACCTCGCACCAAGTCCCCATGTTCGAAAAACAGGTTTCGATGGACCTCTATTTCCGATAAACCTGCTGCCGCAAGGTGCTTGAGCAGATCACATTCGGCGAAAACTCGCGTTTCTAAGGTGGTTTCCCGCTCGCAATGAAAGACAAGATGGTCAAATATCTGAACCGAACCTTCGCGTGTCACATTTGTGAGGACGTAATTTCCCTGGGTCTTCGCAATGCAGCCGGAAGAGTTGTCAAAGGCGCGTGCCACGCGAGGCAGGACGTGTTCGAAAACTTCCAAAGGAGATAACAAAGTCATTCGATCCCCAGAGGTGAACCCAATTTTGGTCAACAAAAGCTTTTCATTGCCGTTGAGGCGTGTGATCGGATAAGAACAATCAAGCGACATGCTTCTTCATCATTTGCCTCAGCTGATCTCACAGCTCGCCTCGCTCGGCCGGCACGCGGTCGGTCTTTGTCATGCCGCCACACGTACGGTGACCGTCGCGCTTGACCGCCTCGAATTGTCCCGAAACGCTGGCCGCGCCGCATTCAGAATAATATGTCCGCTTCAAAAACGTGAGCTGCAACGATCACGCGACCCCTCCGCTATTGAGTATTAGACTTCGGCCCGCGTTCTGGAAATGACAGCCAAGGAGAAACTGGAAGACCATGACCCAACAGAAACGATTTCGCCATCCTTGGCATTGGGTCACCGTCGATTTTCGCTTCGGGTAGCAACAGGTATTCTTTGCTTCGTTCTCTCGCTTCTTTTTTACTACGGGGCGGTTCTGCGCATCGATTTCAAGCGAACCTCTTTCCTCGACCTTGGCCCTTATACGGATGCTGTGGAATATTTCGCGCAAGCTAACTCGATCATGAAAGAAGGCGCGCCGACAATCCAGATTGGCTACGACAAATTGCCATCTCGGTATCCTCCGGGATATCCCATCCTGATGATCCCCTGGCTCAAAGTTCTCCCCTACCAGGACATTATTCTTGCGCCATTTAGAACTAACCAGACGATTGGGCTGTTGTTACTGTTAGGTTGTTTCGCACTTTACCTCCGAATCGGGAGGCCTCTCGCAGGCGGCTTGGCAGCCCTGTTGCTCGCCACTCAACCAGCGTTCGTCACCTACAGCCGATCATCCATGAGTGATTTGAGCTGCGCGGCAGCCGCGGTCTTGGCATTTGCGTTGGTTTATTTGGGGCTCGCATCACGACGCCGTTGGCCGATTTACTGCGCGGCGGTTGTCCTCGGCGTGTCCCTTTCCATACGACCACAACTGTTGTTCTTTGCGCCATTGTTGATCAGCATGGCTCTCTTTCCGGTGTTCCGATCTCGAGCGAAGTGGCTATTGCATTGCGTCCTGGTAATCCTCACCTTCGCGCTCGCTGCCAGCCCATATTTCGTTCTAAACACTTTCGAATTTGGTCATCCGCTTAAGACAGGGTACGACTTTTGGGTGCCATGGTTTACTGAGAAGCAAATGATGTTCTCTGTGCATAATGTTCCCCACCAACTTGCCATGATTTGGTCTGAGGTTTCGGCGAGCTGGGACCAGTTTCGCGTGGCCAACCTTTTCGGGACCGGCACTTACGTCGTGCCGGCATTCGTGCTTCTCTCTGTTGTCGGTTTGGCATTTTTACAATTCAGGCGATTTGAAATCAGTGCACTTCTGGCGGGAACGGTTTTCTTCGTCGCGACCGCAAGCTTCCGTTTTGTTGATGGAAGATTTTACATGCCTATTTTATTTCTCCTTGTGGCACTTGCGGTTCTTCCGGCGGAGTGGGCAATAAGGGAAAGTTTCAAGTCGCGCTATTCATTTTTCGGGCTCGCTGTGCTCGCGCTGTTCGTCCTTAGCTGTATTGGTTATCCGTCTCAATCAGGCTTCAAACCCAAGACTGGCCGTTCTCAAGCATGGGACGCCCTTCATTATGCGGAGGGTACCGGAAAGTCGCCCCGGTACGAAGCGCAGAATGAATTCCTTCGCACCTTTCGACACGCACCTGGCATTGTTTTGTCCGATGTCGAGCCCCCCTACTTAAACGCTTTGTTGCCGAAGCCATTCGTAGCGGCTCCGATTGACGATCACCATAACTACTGTTACAGCCGGCTCTGGCATTACCGGAAAGTCGAAGCGATCCGACTAGTCCAAAGTGGCCTCGATCACGCGACTCCTGTGTACGCTCTTCTTGTACCTTCAATAGATGATGATCAGGATGTTCAGCGCTTGCCGTCGATCCAAGGGTACAGTTGGAAACGGAGCGAGAAATCCAATTCAAGAGCTGTAATTATGACATTGACAACGGATGCGGCTGCTCCGACCTTAGACTCCACCTCTCGCTCAATGGAATGATGCCAAATGAAGCTGTCCGTCGTTATTCCTTGTTATAATGAACGATCGACGATTGAAGCTGTAGTTGAAGAAGTTCGCTCGGCACCAGTCGAAGACGTGGAAATTATTGTTGTGGACGACGGGTCAGCGGATGGAACAAGGGAACTTCTTCAAGGAAAGCCCCCTGGGTGGGTGGATAAGCTGGTGCTGCAGGAACGCAATCTCGGTAAGGGAGCAGCCCTGCGCGCTGGTTTCCAGGCTGCTACAGGTGACCTCGTGATCATTCAGGACGCGGACCTGGAGTATGATCCAAAGGAGTATCCCATCCTTCTTGCACCGATTCTGGAAGATCGTGCCGATGTTGTGTTTGGTTCCCGGTTCATGGGTGGCAGACCTCATCGGGTCGTTTACTTCTGGCATATGGTGGGAAACCGATTTCTCACGTTACTCTCCAACATGTTTACGAACTTGAACCTCACTGACATGGAGACAGGTTACAAAGTATTTCGGCGCGAGTTGCTGCATGACATTACCATTGAAGAGAAACGGTTTGGTGTTGAACCTGAGATCATCGCAAAGGTGGCAAAAGCCGGCTATAGAGTTTTCGAGGTCGGCATTTCGTATAGTGGCCGAACGTACGAACAGGGAAAAAAGATAGGCTGGCGTGACGGCGTGAGAGCTGTTTATGTGATTGTTAAGTATAATCTATTTCGTAGGAACAAGGTATTATGGAAGGACAATACTCAGGAGTCGACATCCTCGAAGCGCTCGAAAGCGCGCACAACTACAACGATTATTTAACTCGCTTGATTCGCGAATCAACCGAGTCAATGGATCTGATCGACTTCGGCGCGGGCATCGGGACGTTCTCCAACCGGCTGCGGACGGCCGGTTACAACGTTACATGCATCGAACCGGATCCGGTACAGAGGCAAAGACTTGAGGAACAAGGTTTTGACACTTTGGAGAATATTACTTCCGTCCCGGACGAATCGGCGTCATTCATCTTTTCGCTAAACGTCTTTGAGCACATCGAGCACGACTCGGTCGCCATAAGAGAGATTCGCCAAAAATTAAAACCAGGAGGCACTCTCCTGATCTATGTGCCTGCGTTTGAGTGCCTTTGGTCAAGTCTGGATGAGAAACTTTGTCACCATCGGCGCTACACGGAGACAACGCTTCGGTGTCTTGTTGAGCAAGAAGGCTTCGCGATTGAAAACGTTCGATACGCAGACTGCCTCGGGTTTATTTCCGCGCTTGTTTTTTTTTATGATCACTGGCTATTTCCGCCCAGCCGGACTTTGGATCAACTCTTTGATCGATGGTTTGGAAAGAACGTCTGGGTCCTCTGCCGGAAGTAAGCTATTGATTTTAACGCGCCGAACGGATCGCGTCGGACAAATGGCTCGTATGGTTTCCGGAAAACATCCGGAGCCGATGGCGAGCGTCGCACAGCTGCGGGCCGACCGAGTGGCTTGACAGCCGGAGATGCTAGTGAAGCCTTTGACAATTTTCTGAACGAAGCTTCGTTTTAGAATGTCGTATCGAAAAGTAAATGGGCTCGTTACAAAATTGAGAATGCGTGGCAGGCGCGGTCGATTTGGCTATGCCAACGGGACAGCTTGTCCGCTTGGATCACAACGCGGAAGAATCAACAAATACTGGGAAAAAAAGGTGGCCTCTAAACTCACATCGCGATTTGTAGGACAGGCGCACAGCCCATCATTTTTCCTCGTTGCCACAACAACCGTGTTGGTTGCCCTGTCGTTGCTCCCCTTAAATGGCAGCCCTGTTACTTCTGGAACGACAGATTCGCCGATCGCTAGCACCCCTAAACCGGGCAATTCCACGATGACGAATGACATGAGTGGCCCAAGCCCAGACAAACGCCGTCAATTTAATGTCAAAACATACGGAGCTGTCGGTGATGGCTCAACTGATGACACTGCTGCGATTCTATCTGCGATAACGGCTGCTTCGGCAACCGGTGGAACAGTATTTTTTCCGCCCGGTGTATTTGTTTTACCCAGCCGACTTGATTGCAAATCATTAAACAATGTATCATTTCAGGGCTCTGGTAAGTCTACTACAATTCTAAAATCAGCTATTCCGGTAAGCTTCCCTCCGAGGAACGGGGGACCCACAATGCTGGGTTTCTTCAATTGCGCTAATTTCTCAATTCGAGACATCACATTCGATAACAACAACATAATCACGGTACTTCGATCGTGCATGGTAAGCGTTTCTGGTTCTACGAACTTCACGGTCTCTAACTGTGCATTTATAAATGCAAAGCATTTCATATTATCTATTCAAGCTAGCTCAAAGTTCTGGGTTAAAGACAACTACTTTAATTGCACAGAGCTCGACGGTAAGGTGTTTACCGGGGCAATCATGTTATTTGATAACGTTGGCAAGACTAGTGATGGTCACATCGTGAACAACGAAATAATAGGAGCGCAGTCAGGCGGCAGAGGAGTTGACATCGTTTGGGAACACAACCGAATCACTAACTTTGGATACGGTGCAGGGATTTTCTCAGGTCATGACGGAGTTGGCTTTGGGACGCATAATTGGACGATAATCGGGAATTCAATTACTGGCGGGCAGCCTGCCCGAGATGCTAACGGATTTTATCCAAAGGGGATCGAAGTGTATGCGCCCACAACAAAAATCATCGGCAACACTTGTTACAATAACTCAGGCAGCGGAATTGTGTTTGGCGGCCGAAATTCTATAGTAGCTAATAATTCCTGCTTCGATAATGGTCTTCCCGACAACAAGGCTTCCGGCATCGCTGCATGTTATGTTCCTCCTCATATTGATCCGTCAAATAGCATCATTAAAGGCAACATCTGTAGAAATATTCGAGGGGGGTTCCAGCATTACGGATTCTCAGACGCCGGAGTCCGCATTGCTACCTCGGGACTGCAGTTCTCCGGCAATGATTTCTCGGGAAACCGGTTAGGTGAGATGAAAAGAATGGGACAGCACCGATGAAAACGCCTGCCCTCGGCTCGCTCTTTGCGTGGATTTATTCGCCGACGCGCGAGATGGATGTGGAACCAGTTTGAGATTTGCTGGTCGGCGCTGGCGGGGTTCACCACGCTCATCGTTGGGAATTGCCCTGGTCGAATGCCGCTGCCAAGATATGCCGTTTCATTGACGCTTCAACCCGGCAGGCCTCTTTTGCACCACAATAGAGCGTCTCGGCTCCAAGAGTGATAGGCTTTGGTGTTGGATTGAAGATTGTGGCTTTTGCCGTGTTAGCGGCATAAACCTTGGCTGTGATTGCCAGGTTATCGCTAGTTAACATATCAAATCCGGCCAAGCTATTCCTTCAGCTACATTCCGCCTGGAACTGCCACGAACAAGGTGACAAAGGAAAGCCAATGCCGGCTGGCGATGAATTGGGAAACACACGAATCAGTTGGCGAAGGCAAGCGCGCATAATCGCGCAGCTTTATGTTGCTGAAACGGGGGAGAAAAGCCTATGGGGAAAGATTCGAAAGAGGCACTAACTCGCCGTGGATCGAACCTGGATAGACGGTATCCGCTCTTTATGATTTGAACGGCCTCAAATAAACTATTAGTTAGGGTTACGGGTGACGGGGCCGCCCGAGGAGCGAAGGGCCACCGCGGCCGACACGCCGGTACTTGGTATTTCTTCTACCGCTACCTCACCCTCACTCGGCGGTTAAGTTGCTTTCTGTGCAGCGGCTTGGGGAGCTCACCTCGATCATTGTGTCGGGTCCCCAGCACGGGATAGGCGTGCGTGTCTCGCAATGAGATTGTGAAAGCTGCCCAATTGGCTCCGCAGCTTCCATCTAAGTAAATGGCGCCATCGATCCGGTAGAGCTGTGGAGAGTAGGAAAAGCATACCGATTAACCAACAACACATTCCTGGGATCAGCCACCACGGATGATATGACCATTGGACTGTACTTGTTCCCGAAGGTACAGTCACCGACATAAAATGGGGCCAACTTGAATCGATAGCAGTCGCGACGCCATTGATGCGGGCATGCCATCCAGGGTAGTTGGTCTCGGCAAAGGTAAGTTTAACTGGCTGATTTGTTGATACCTCTAAATTTACACCGTTTCTCTGCCACTTCACGAGGCCAATGGTCCCCGATGCCGCCTGGTCTGGGCTACCACTCCAATGAAAAACGGGGCGCGCTGCGGGGCGTTCGTAAAGCAACAAGCCATTAAAAGACGATAAGAACGTCAGACCCTCGCTTGGCTTATCGGTTACAACGTACCGAGCCCCGGCCTGATCAAGGGCTTGCGATGAAAGGCTCCAATCTCTGCTGAGCAGATCAAAGTAGGCGATCAACATGCTGGAGCGATAGCCGAGAACGGTGCTAAGTCGAAAAATATCCCCGTCGTTAGGTGGTATCAGGTCCTTAGGACGTGCTAATACGCGGTACATTCCTGGATCCGCACGGTTCCGTTCTTCGAGAAAGGTGATCAATGGCGTTTTCCTGTAAGCTTGATCTGCCGTTAATGGAGAATTCGTTGAGGGTCCCAACAAGGGGAATCCATTCTGCCGAGCCTCGCATGCAAAAATGCTCATTACGATAACGAAGATCGTAAATCTTCCGCCGCGTCGTGGAATTCCATTAAGTGCCATCTGGAGGCCGGAGGCTGCCAGCGCCGCGAAACAAAACTGATAAAGATACAGGATTCGAACCGGCTCTCTCACCATGTTGAGCAGTGGGAGCCGATAAGCCAACCAACCAAACGGAGTATTTCCCGCCAGTGCGACAAGCAAGATGAAACCGGTGATTGTCAGCACAAACCAGCGCCAGGTTCCGGGCACCCCCAGCCCAAAGCACGCGCAGATCAAAGCGGTGATTGTTATATAAAGCGTACCGCCATCGAGAGCGCGGCTGTGAGCAGTAATAACGCTAAACAAATCCGGAAAGGAGAGGCTATATCGGTTATAGACTTCGAGCGGCACTGCAGTTTGAAAAGCCTTTATGGGGCTGGCGAGGCCGACCCAACGATAAGCCCTTGCAAAATACTCGTGACTTGAGGCTAGCTGAATATAAGCAAAGAGGAACGCTATCACGGCAACCGTGAGGAGCGCGCTAGCGGCCCGCCAGAGATTAATAGTCCAACTCAAACCCGGCGTGCGCTTTTCAAACAACAGAAACACGGCAAATAAACCGAGCATCAGACTATTGTGAATAAACGGCTGCGGATGGCCCGCGAGGAGCGACAAGGCAAGCGTCAACCCGGCGAGGCCCGTCCAAGAATTGCGCCACGCGTTTTTAGAAGCGAGGCCAAGTTCAAAAAAATAAAGAATCCAGGGAAGATAGATAAGTCCCACGAAAATATTGGCTTGTCCGGGAGCACGGTTTGCAAACGGTCCAATCCAGCAAAACACAGCACCGCCAAATAGACTCGGCCACCTTTCGACGCCCCGTTGCCGAAGAAACAGGCTCATGCCCCACATCGCCGCCGCGAAATGGAACAGAATCAGTACGTCAAGTTTGACGGGCGTCGGAATTCCGGTTAGCCAGACATAGAGAATATTAATTGGGTAGAACGCAGCCGTGTTCCATTCCCCAGGAAATGGAAACCCAGCCTCGACTGAGAAGTCCCAGAGCGGAGGAGCAAGCGCCCGCCAGTCATCCGCGAGCTTGTGCATCCATGGGTAGTATTGTAACATATTGTCACCGTACAGGAACGTTTTGGTTCGTGGGAACACCGCGGAATGAAAAAAGATAAAGGTAAGAGCCAGACATAAGAGTGCCATCGCCGCTTCAGATGTGACTCGTCGTGAAAGACTGTTCATAGCTCTCTCGTTCGGCTACAATGGTTGTCGACAGCGGTTATATTTCACTATGACATAAGGGCTCTGAGGCCGTCTTTCCAGTTGATCTTTTTGCCTTCCCTGTAAGTGCGTCCATTGTATGAAATGCCAACCTCGTAAATTCTACAGTCGGTGCGGGTGAGTTTGGCGATAATTTCAGGCTCAATCCCAAAACAATCTTCTTCGATCTGAATCGATTGATCAAGGAGGCTTTAAAGGCTTTGTAGCCCGTTTCCATGTCCGTCAGGTTGAGGTTGGTAAACATGTTGGAAAGCAGGGTCAAAAATCTGTTTCCGGCCATGTGCCAAAAAAAAAGAACCCGATGTGGTCGCCCGCCCATAAACGGGAGCCGAAGAACCACATCCGCCTTGCCTGATAGAAGCGGCTCCAAAAGCACCGGGTCATCTTCGGGGTTGTATTCGAGATCCGCATCTTGCACTAGGACGATGTCGCCAGTCGCCGCTGCGAAACCACTGCGTAAAGCCGCTCCTTTGCCGAGATTAATCGGATGATAAATGATCCGGTCCACCATTGGCGAGATTCGGAGCAATCGTCAACGAGAATGATCTCCTTGCTCTCAATCGGCGCGGAGCGAACTGCCTCGACAATCTTTTCGACCGTATTCTTCTCATTGTAACAAGGGATGATGATGGAAACTTTCATCGTGTCAAGAGTTGGGGGCAGCGGGATTGTAGCGCGCGCTCACGCGAAGTTGCCGAATGCCGCATCCGGTTCTCTCTTTATAGGAAACTCGTGCTTCGATACCCGGCCGCGCGGTGCTATGACTCAGGCATACGGATACAATGAAGTGGGTAACGGGTTGAAGAACATCAAACACTTCGAGAATGACTACAACCGTAATAGGATCTGGCCTGCTAAGGTTTCCAGTGCTGGCGATCAGATGCCGATTTCGCCTGAGATGAAAAGTAAGTTGAAAGCGCTCGCCGAAGATGCGGACATGCCGGACAACGCCCGTCGCGTCGTCCGCGAATACCTCAGTCGATAGAAAAAACCTCTGCGCCTTAACTGCGAACTCGCCGAGTATCCGAAAAAGAAAAGGCGATGACTTGTTCGCCAATAAAGCCCGGCAATCGCAACGAGCCGTTGCCAGCGCTGGAGCAAACAAAAAGCCGCCACGCGTTGAAACGTGACGGCTGATTGTGAAATGCTGCTGCTTTGTTGGGGCCGGGCGCGGCTTTATTCGTTTTTGTTGACCACTTTCGCCGCGGGCTTGCCCATCTCAACCTGGGCGCTCACCTTTTGGATTTGCGCGGCCTGCTCTTTGAGCTGGGCCTTGAGAGTCCCTATTTCTTTCTGTTGCTGCGTAACTGTTGCTTGCAACTTCTCAACTTTGAGATTAAGCATGGCTTGCTTTTGGGGTTGGGCGGCTTGGCGCTCGGGAACGGCTTGGGGATTGCCTTGGAGAGAAGATAGAGGCACCCTGTTTCCATTGGCATCGATGGAGAACGTGCCTAACTTTCCACTGCTATCGACGCCCACAATACCGACAAAATTCGCGGCGGAAATGGGCTGGCCGGCGATGTTACCGATATAACAGCTGTTATCGAGCTGGCCAAGATCACTGTCGATGCCAGACAGGAACGCGCCGATTGCGATAATGTTACTGCCGGTGGTGACACCAAACCCCGTGTCGGAACCAATAAACACGCCGTTATCGCCCGTACTGACATTGTCGCCGGATCGCCAACCTACTGCGGTGTTGTTATTGGCGGCGGTAAGGGACTCGAGCGCGCGCCTGCCAACAGCCGTGTTTTGTATACCACTTGTCAGGGCCCTCAGCGCAATGCTACCAAGAGCTGTGTTACCGCCATCGACGCCGCCATTGAAACTTGCCAGCGCGGAGTCACCAGAGCGCTGCAGCGCCAATTCCGGTGAGATGGTTGCCGGTGGTGTTCATGAAGCCCACTCGGAAACCAATGGCCAAGTTGAAGTTGGCGTTGTTGTTGGTGAGCGCCTGCGTCCCAATGGCCATGTTAAAATCGCCAGTGGTGTTGTTGGCAAGCGCCCCAGAACCAACCGCCACGTTATAAGCGCCGGTAGTATCGTGACTAAGCGCATTGGCACCCACGGCGGTATTGTTGATCCCCACGGCGGTGTTGACGTCGTGCAGTGCGTTATTGCCCTCAGCGGTGTTGGCGCCGGGATAGCCGCCATCCGGTGACGGCGCCGGCAGTTGCGCTTGCGTTGTCGGTGAAAGCCCAAAACAGACGAGCGCCAGCGGGACGAGAACAAAGCCGCATCGCCCCGACAGCGACCGGCCGATTGATTTTTTGAAGTGTAGAGTTGTCATATTTTTTGTTTTCATTTTTTGTTGAGTTGGATTGTTGAACTGCATTGACTGCAATCCAGTTCCGCGCGGAACCAGGAATCATCCTCACAAGACGCTTTGAACAGCGCCGTCACTTGGCTGACTCGGGGCTCCAGTTGGATCTGGAGATCGCGCTAAGCGGTGTCCCAGCGAAGGTCCAGCCCCACGGGCTTCTTCAGTCCGGCCGAAGATGCGCTGAAACGTCGGGTGACGTGATCGACCGCTCGTTTACCAACCCCACAAAAATTCGTCAAGCTTTATTATTTGGGAGCGGGCATACTCTTGCTCTGAAAAGGATGTTCTGGGGTCACGCGAAAACGCGTAAACGGAAATTCAACTTGGAATTGCTTCGCTCCGGCGCCGCGATTTCTTCTAGATTTCTAGTGCCAGCATTGTCACCAGACTCATCCAGATCGCCCTCCCGCGGTTAATTTGCCTGCGTTTCGAGAAGGACCGAAGCAACGCGCGAAATCTTTTCCTCTGAGAGTTCAGGATAGATAGGAAGAGACAGACATCGTTGACACAGAGTCTCAGTTACGGGCAGATCCCCGGGCCGGTATCCGAGATAATGATACGCTTTTTGCAAATGGACAGGTAAAGGATAGTGAATTCCGGTTTGAATGCCGGCTTCATCCAAACTGCGCCGCACCCGGTCGCGTTCAGGAGTTTCGATTACGTAACAGTGCCATACACACTCAGAGT
>WNGF01008893.1_pt1 | contig 11680 bp, 5 predicted proteins | sample 5400641 | NCBI WGS metagenome assembly WNGF01 (sample SAMN13153371, study PRJNA577476) | soil metagenome | isolation source: 80 cm soil or saprolite under grassland replicate 2 | place: USA:California | collected 2016-06-15 | reverse complement strand
ACCCCGACGGCATCCCCACCGCCAGCGAGCACGACCACGAAGTCGACCGGCAGCTCAGTGGGCTGTTCCGGGACCGGGCCGGCAGCGACCTGTATGCCAGCGTGATCGTGTCCCCCCATGCCGCCGGGCTGGCCTTCACCGGCCGGCTCTCCACTCCGGACGGCGACCAGCGCCTCGAGCGGCTGTGGACGGTCGGCCGCCGGCTGCACCTGGCCGCTGCCGACGGTGCCAAGGCGGCGGCAGTCCCGCCGCTGTACGACCGGCAGATCCGCGCCTTCGGCGGGGATGTCCAGCGCGTGCTGCGCGCGCTGCGCATCGGCGTCATTGGTGCCGGGGGGACCGGCTCCGCGGTCGCCGAGCAGCTCGCCCGGCTCGGCGTCGGCACGCTCACGATCGTGGACCCCAAGGACCTGGCGGACACCAACCTCACCCGCGTCTACGGCTCCACTCCTGCGAGCGTCGGCTTCCCGAAGGCCCAGGTGCTCGCCGAGCACCTGGGCCGGGTCGCGCCCGCCTGCGAGGTCCGCCCGATCCGTGGCCGGATCACCGAGCGGCACATCGCCGAGCGCCTCACCGGCTGCGACCTCCTGTTCGGCTGCACCGACGACAACGCGGGCCGCGTGGTCCTGTCACGCCTGGCCGCCTACTACCTGCTGCCGATCATCGACTGCGGGGTGCTGCTGGGCTCCGACAACGGGCGGCTCACCGACATCGTCGGCCGCGTGACCGTGCTCGCGCCGGGCTACCCGTGCCTGGTATGCAGAGGCCGCATCGACCTCGCCCGCGCGGCGGCCGAGCAACTCGACCCCGCCGAGCGGCAACGGCGCCAGGACGAGGGCTACGCCCCCGAGCTGGGACAGGTCGAACCCGCCGTCGCGGCATACACCACGATGGTCGCCGGCCTCGCCGTCGCCGAACTCCTGGAGCGGCTGACCGGGTACGGACCGGACCCGGCGCCGAGCGAGATCCTGCTTCGCGCCCACGAGCGGGAAATCAGCACCAACACGCGAGCGCCGCGTCCTGGCCACTACTGCGACCCCGCAGCCGGCATGCTCGCCACGGGCAACACCGAACCATTCCTGGGGCAGACATGGGCAGCATGACGATCGCAGGTCCCGCACGCCCGGCTCGTGCTGGCCGGTTGCCATGGCGGGCATGGCTGTCACGGCGCCGCTACTTCGTCGCCGCACGGGTCCCGGCGGCCGACGACGTGCCAGCACGGCTTCCCCGCCGCGCGATGGTGATCGCCGGTCCGGCGAGCGCGCCGACATGGATAGTGTTCGACTGCCCATGCGCGGAGCGGCACCGCATTCTGCTGCGCCTGCGGTCCCAGCCCGGCCGTCCAGCGTGGCATCTTGCCAGCGTTGGCCGGCCCACCTTGTTCCCGAGCGTCGATGCACACACTGGCGAGCGGCGCTGCCACTTCTGGATCCGCAAAGGACGCATCACCTGGGTCCGGTCCAGCCATATCCCCCACAACCAGCGCCCGAATGGAGGCAGCGCCTGATGACCGGCAACCACCAAACCACCGAGGTCGCCTCGGAGGAGACCAGTTGCGAGGTGGACAGGCCAGGCGGCCTCGTCACCAGGCCGCAGGTCACCCCCCTGTTCTACGCCACGCAGGCACCTCGCTACGGCCGGCAAGAGCTCATCCGCCGCATCGAGGAACACACCGCGCGGCAGCTCATCTGCTATGTCTCCGGCCCCGCCGCAATGGTCACCAGAGATGACGTGCTGCCACTGTTCGATCTGCTGCACCACGTCACGGCCGGCGCGCGACTCGACCTGATGTTGCACACCATGGGCGGTGACGTTGACGCCGCTGAGAAGATCGTGCTCATGCTGCGCAAGGCGACCGACTCTGGCGGCGAGCTGCGTGTCATCGTCCCAGACGCCGCCAAGAGCGCCGGCACGCTCATCAGCCTCGCCGCCAAGACGATCGTCATGAGCGACCCCTCCGAGCTTGGTCCCATCGACCCGCAGATCCTCATCACCGGGCCGAACGGGCAGCTCAGCCGGCGGCCCGCTCAGTCCTACCTTGACGCCTACGACGACCTCGTCACCAGGCTCAAGAACCCCGATGGGGCGGCCGTCGCCTATCAGCGGATGCTTGACACCTACGACCCGGCCCTGCTCGATATGTGCCGCAAGGCCCTCGCCCGCTCGCAGAAGTTCGCCGAGCGATTCCTGCGCGAGGGCATGTTCGCCGACGGGTCCGGCAACTTCACCGCCGTCGCCAGCCGCCTCAACGACAACCGCCAGTGGCTGTCTCACGGCGCGGTCATCAACTGCGACGACGCGCGGGGCCTGGAACTCAATGTCACCTATCTGGACCCGAAGAGCCCCGAGTGGCAGGCGTATTGGCGTCTCTACTGCCAGCAGCGCCTCGCACTCGACAGCGAGGGCCAGAAGCTCTTCGAGTCGAGCATCGCCTCCCTGCCCGTGAACTGAGAGGAGGCTTCCGACGGCGGCCGCTCCTCGGCCGGGCAAGCTCAAGGAACGAAGCTGTCGATCGCGCTTTGATCATCCCGGCCATCGCGCTCACGTCCGATCCTGGTCCACCAACTTCTTGGACTCGCCGGCCCTCAAGGGGCGGGCCTCGATGGAGCAACCCCAGCAGCGAAGGCACGGATTGCGCTGGCGATGTCGTCGGCCGTCTGGCGAGACAAGATCGCTCGCTCCAGCCGGGGCACCGGATCATCCCCGCGTGCGGCCACGATCAGCCAGCGCAACAGCACTCGCCGGGTCAGGTGATGCACGGTCGCAAGGTCGAGTGTCTTCTTCTTGCCCGCAGGCGGCCGCGAGTCGTACTGGGCGTGCAGCTTCCAGGGCTCATCGCCATGGCGGTAGCTGGACCCCGCAGCGTAGGCCGCCTTGATCTGCGCCTGGACCTCCAGGCGACCGTCATCGTCGAACCCGCAGAGCACGGCGGCGCGCTGGGAGACGCGCCGGAGAACCTCGGTCTTGGCATCCCCACCGAGCAGCGTCTCCAGCGCGATGGAGTAATCCATGAGCGCCTTGCCCTCGGCGCCGAGCATCAGGTGGCTCTCCGAGGCTGAGAGGAAGTGCGTGGCAGCGCGGGCGAAACGACGCTCATCACGTCCCCGCGTGGCCAGCGAATCGGGCAGCAAGGCGACCGCGTTGGCGAACCGCGTGAAGCGCTCCTGCTCCTCGGCAGGAATGCCGTAGGGACCGTATTGGACCTGAAGATGCCCCTCATTCTCGTCGGGTCCGGCAGGAAGCGCCTCCAATTCCTGCCCGGCGATCCGATGCACCCGGCGGCCGACCTCGACGCGATACTCCACCACCACTCTGGGGATCTCGTCCTGATAGAGGGCGAGTACCGTGAGCGGTCGCCAGACCGGCTCGTACAGGAACGGCGACCGGAAGCTCACCACCAGACCAATAGGCGGGGCGAACCCTGGAGACCTCCGCAGATACCACGTCTCGCTTGCGACCTCGCGGGACCACGGCTGATACGGCTGATAGCGAGCTGCCGCTGAGACCGGCGCGAAGCGATCGAGATCCGCTTCTGTCAGTCGCACGAGTTCCCACCCAGCGACCGGCGTCGGCCCATCCGGAGCGTCGTCGATGTCCAACCCGACAAGCTCGAGATGCTCGCAGTCGCCGATGGCCGCGTACCGTGCGAGGTCGACCGCGATTCTCGCCAGGTCGAGGTCATCGAGCGCCCCCCTGGCCGCGGCATCGGCGAGCAGCATGATTACCCCGGTGCGCTCCAACGCGTTCTCATCCAGGTGACCGCCGAGGGCTGCCGCCAGTCGCCGGGCGTCGCCAAAGGCAGGCTGGCTCATGAGATCCATCAGTCTGGCCGACATTTCGGCGCTTCCACCGGTGGACCCCTGGGCTGCCGATCGTAGCCGGCTCACGGCCTCGTCGAGGAGCTGCCGCATCGCCTCGCGGAGGAGATCAAGCTCGGCATCGCTGAAGCGGTTGTGCGCACGGCAGGCCGGACAGCGGTCTGGAGGCTCTCCGTCGCAGCTCAGCGCCTGCCAGCTCGTGCCGAGCGGGAGGGCCAGGCGCTGCACGTTCTCCCGCCCAGGCAGGCGTCGGGTGCCGGCGAGCATCTCCTCGATGCGGTCAAGCCCAAGCCCGCTGGCCTCGGCGAGATCGGCTGAGGTCAGCTCCGAGGCCTCAAGAGCGTCTGCGAGTCGGGTTGTGTGAACATGCATCGCATTGCCCAGAGGAACTTTGACTCGTCTGATCGGGTGGGTCGTACGGCGCCGGCCGAAGGGGCCTATGTCCAGGAGGTCTCACGCGCGTGCTGGGCGAGATGGGATGGCGACCAGCACGCGGCGGCGTCAACTACGCACAGCCTCGACGTGAAGGGCGAGGGCGTCCAGTTCATCGGCGAAGTTTGGGTCAGTACCGCGAACATGCTCCCGCACCCCGTCAAGCAGACTGCGCGTCACGGTCCTGCTCCCCATCCACAGTCCCAGTTCGTGCCGACGATACGCCGGGCTCTCCAGGAAGTGCAGGAACTCGAAGCTCGTCACGACCGCAGCGGTCCCGTCAACGAGCAGGAGCTTGCAGTGTAGGTGGAGCGGCTGAGTATTGACGAGTAGCCGGCCGGGCCTGTCCTGGGCGAGATCCTGAAGCTGCGCGGGTAACTTGGAGGGAGTGGCGTCCTCGGGCCGATCCTCTTCCTCGCCCCAAAGCAGGACGACATTGACCCCCCGGTCGAGCGCGCTTGTGAGCGCCCGACGGAAATTCGGCCCGAGCGGTCGCGGGGAGAGCTGGTGGGAGCAGATCACGACCGATGCGCGAGCGTGCTCAAGCGCATCGAACATCATTGGGCGGTGCAAGACGGTGCGCACCAGCGCGCAGGGCGCATACCCGCCCTCCTCCAGGCGATCTGCGATATCGCGCACCAAGACGAACAGCTCCTCCGCCGGGACTTGCCCCTCCGGCCGGCCCTGGGGCCGTGTCCGCTGCTGCTCGTCGAACCAGGCCCGGACACCAAGCAGCAGTCCTCGCAGCTGGACCGGCGGATCATCGCCCTCCAACTCACGGTTGACACGGGTCACGATGTCGGTGAAGCGATCGGGCACATCCAGGTCCGGCGGCAGCGGATAGTAGGCTTGGGGCCGCCGGACGGCGCCGAGCTCATCGGGACGCCAGCGGAGCCGGTTGGGCCCCTGCTCCCAGTCCAGCCGACCGGTCAGGGACTTGGCCCACGCGAGCGCCCCGGCGGTGCCGGGGCCGCCGTCGATCTCGACCGCCACGTCGAATAGCCTTGCGTCCGGACCCGAACTGAGGAAGTTCTTGGTCGCGATCAGCGTCCGGCGGGCGTCCTGCACGGCCACCTTGGCATGCACCTGCGCTCCGACGGCAGGGTCGACGAGGACATCGTCGAGGGTGCCGGCCGCCTCGGCCGCACGCTGGTCCACAGTGGCCTCGATGCCGTGCAGCACCGCTACCGGAGCCGACCTGCCCGCTGGTCGCTGGAGCGCGGGTCGCATCCGCTCGACGCCCTCTGGCGTGAGGAAGGGGCAGACGAGGACCGCCTGCCGCTCGCGACCGGCGGTCAGCGACGCCACCGCCTCCCAAACGGCTCTGGCACCCAGCAGCACCCGCATTCGCTCGGCATCGCGCACGGCGGTCTCTGCTTGGTCGAGCACCTCCCGGACTTGGATGCGGTCCAGCTCAACCGAGCCGCGGCGCTCAAGGAGACCAGCGATGTCCCAGAGCGAGCGGGGCAGCGCCGTGGCGACAGGGACGCGTACCTCCTCGGCTGCGATGCGCCGGGCACCGAGCCGCTGCCAGAGCCATGGCTGGTCCCGGCGGGTCTCGAGCAGCGCCTGCTCAAGCTCGTGCAGCTCGCGTGGGCTGACGTTGTGGCGCGGGTCGAACTGCAAGGTGGCGGCGGCCTCGTCATCGCCGTCTCCCCACTCGATGCAGGTCACCTCGGCGACCAGACCGCCTTCGCGGGTCGGAGCGGCGTCGGCGAGGTCCAGGTCGCGCACCCGCATCCCCTCGCGCTGCAGCAGCGAATTGGCGACGGAGATGACCTCTAGTTCGTCGAGGTTAGCGAGCTCAAGCAGGCCGCGCTCGGGCTGGAACGGGATCTGGTCCTGGTCTCGTTGCCCGAGGAGGCGCCGCTCCCGCGAGACACTCCCGGTGCAGCGGTTCAGGCAGAACCTGAGCTCACGTGCCTCCGCACGGTCGTAGCCGCTCTGCTGGAGCCCGACCGTCCCACCCCCGTTGCTGGTGCGCAGCGCCTCGGCGACCCGTCGAGGCAGGTGGAATCGGCCCGCCCGGAAGTCGATCACCAGCAAGTTCCGGCGCAGCATCTCGTTGAGGACCTCCATGGCCGGGCGGAGCTCCAGGCCGAACAGCCCCCGCAAGTCCTCCAGACGGTCGATTCCCTCGGCGACGGCACGCAGGACGTGCAGCTCGACCGGTGACACGTCCTCGTCGGAGATGATCATGACCGGCACGCGGAAGTTCACGCTCGGAAAGTAGACCCTCATGCCGTGTCCTCCACAGGCAGCGTGTCGGTAGGCTCCTGCGCCGCCGCGATGAGGCCCTCATCTTGTGGCGGGAACCACTCCGCAGGAACCAGGTCCAGCGGTCGGTGCAGCCCCACGGTCGCGGCCGTTCTTGGATCTGGCCAGGCCCGCAGCAGCCCGAGCAGCTTGTTGAGCTTGCCGGCCTCCGCGCCGAAGCCGGCGAAGTGCTCGGCGTCCCCGACCACGACCAGCAGCCGCTTGGCCCGCGACAGAGCGACGTTCAGGTAGTAGTCGTCGCGGATCTGCCCGATCGAGCGGCCCGGCACCTCCTCGGTGTTGCTGCGCGCAAGGCTCACGATCACCACGTCGGCCTCCTTGCCCTGGGAGGCAATGACCGTGAGCGCGCGCGCCTGCGGATGGCTCTCAGCGATGCCGCTGAGCCGCTCCCGCTGGCGCCGGTAGACCGAGAGCAGCAACACATCCAGGCTCGAGTCCTGATCAGCGAGCCGTCTCAGCAACCGGTCGACGATCTCCGCCTCCAGAGGATTTTCGCAGCTCGTCTCGCCCTCGCCGCGCAGCCGCTCACGACGCCCACGATGCTGCGAGGTGTCCAGCCACACGACCGCCTTGCCTGCCAGCCAGTCGGTCCCGGCCCAGTCGGCCCGGTAGGGGTGGGTTCGCTCCTCGGCGGGCAGCGCCGGCTCAAGAAGGCGTTGGCCGTCATCGCCGGAACGGTAGAAGAGCCGGTCGATCAGCTCACAGATGCTTGGGTGCATGCGGTAGACGGCGGTCAGGGTCGCCCGCTGCGCCAAGGCGGCCTCCTGGAACATGTGTGAGAACAGCGCGAGGTACCGGTCGGACTGCTCGGTCAGCGTCGGATAGGGCTCTATCGCCCGCTGATCGGCATCGGCCTGCTCTTGCCGGTCCTCCAGGCGCTGCTGGATGCCCTTCTTGAACGCGGCGCCGAAGACCTCGGCCTTGAAGGGTTGGAGCTGCAGGTGGTCCCCGATGAGAATCCAGCGCTGCGCCTTCAGCAGCGGGATGAGCAGCTCGGTTGGATGGGCGCGGGCCGCTTCCTCGACCACCGCCCAGTCGAAGATCGTGACACCGTGGCGGTCGAGCTGGTCAGCCCCCAGGCAGGTCGCGAAGACGAGGTTGGCGCTGCGGTAGATAATGCGCTCCAGGTCCGAGTGCCGCTGACCGAGCAGCCGGTGCCAGGAATCGATGATCGGACGGACCTTCTCGGCCACATCGGGCTGTTGCTGGCCAAGGTAGCGAAGGTAGCCCCGCCCCTTGTTCGTGGCACGGTCACAGAACGCCTGGATGGCGGGCAACGGCTGGCGCGCGCGGATGTCATCCCGCTTCGGCTCGTAGGTTCCCGACCGGACACGCAGGAAGAGGTAGTCACCCTTGTGGGGGAGGTTGTCCAGGACGTTCTCCATCAGGTTATCGAGCGCCTCGTTGGCCTGCGCGCTCACCAGCACTCGGCTGGCGCGGTTAGCGGCCATCACCTGCGCGATGATCTCGGTCGCCGTGGCCGTCTTGCCCGTACCGGGCGGCCCTTGGAGGAAGAACGCGGGGTAGGCCTTGAGGCAGGCTTGAAGTGCCTTGCGTTTGTTGGAGTCAGGCTCCAGCGGTGTGCGCCAGTCGAGCTCGCCCACGGGGACGCTGACGTTGACAAGCCCGGGCTCGCTCAGCAATTCCAGCCGGTATGCGTCGCCCTCCATCCGTCCGAGCGCTCTCCGCTGCCGGCGCAGGGTGTCCTCGCTCTCGTCGGCGACGCGGACGAATCCCTGCGACGGGCAGACTGCAGAGCCGGGCGGGAGCTGGACGCGGACGACGCCGGTGACCGGGTCGGCGTGCTCGATGACACCGTCGACGCGCACGCGCCGGAAGCGGAGCTGCTCGGACATTGCTGCGAGCTGGACCCGGGCGCCGTCGCGAAGACCGCGGCACCACGACTCGAACCCCAGGCGGCGGGCCGTGGTGCTCTCGAACAGCCTGATGTAGGGGTGGCCCTCCACGAACGCCTCGTCGCGCGCGGGCGCGGACCGGAACTCGGCCACGCTCGTGCCCAGCGGGCCATCCGGCTGGTCGAGGCTGGCCAGGTCGACCGCGTAGGTATTGGCGTCCGGCGCGGCCTCCTGCACCGCGAGTGCCTCCTCGAAGGCGGCCATCACCACGTCGTCCTGGGAGCTGGGGTGCTGCCAGGGCTCGTCCTGGGCGCGACGGAGGTGCTCCAGCAGCTCGTCCCAGCGCCCCGTGTCGCCGGGGTCACGACCGCGGTTGGCTGGCCGACGGGCGTCTTCGAGCGGGAGCACGACCAGCTTCTCGAACGGCACGACGGTCAGCTTCTCCAGACTGGCGGCGCCGCGGACGACCTGGAACAGGTAGGCCAGCCATGGGCACTCGACGTTGCCGTCTGCTCGGCTTCGGAACGTCTCCAGCCGGTACAGGTGATGGTGCCCGCGCAGCAGCCAGCGTTCCTTGCCCGCAGGGTCCCGGCCCCACCGCTTGTCGTCATCCGCGCCGACCCGGATCGGACCGTGGTCGAGGTCAGCCTGCAGCTCGTCGCTGATAGTACGAATCTGCTCATTGCGGTCCAGCTCGGCACGCTTGTACTCACGCGGACTGCTGAGATCAAGATGCTCAGCGCACGAGCGTGGCGCGAACACGAGCTTGAAGGGCCTTTCGCACAGCTTGCGATAGCTGCGCTGCCGGAAGAGCGCCTGCACGTCCCGGGTTGCACGGACGAGCTGCCCGGCTGTGGTGAAGCGGTCCCCGGGATCGAACGCCACCATCCTCCGGAGCAGGTCCTTGAGCCTCGACTCCGCCTCGCGGTCGTTGCTCAGCGCCGTTCGGTCGACGCGTGGATAGACCTCCTCGAGCACCCAGTCCAGATGGTCGTACTGGTTGTAGGGCTGGCTGTCGGGCAGGAACAGGAACCTGTGGAAGGTGCCCGCGTCAAACGGTTCGGTGAGCCACTCGGTCATGATGAGCCCGAGTGAGAAGATGTCCTGTCGGTAGTCCTCGCCGGCCTGGACGATGTCGGCCGTGTCGGACGACAGGAACGCCAGCCGCTCGGGAGCCGAGTAGCCGAGAGTGGTCGTGGGAACCCCACCGCCGTTGAACGCGTCCGGAGTCGGCGCCCAGAGGAAGCTGTTCAGAAAGATGCTCATCCCGAAGTGGGTGAGCGCGACTCGTGGCGTGCGGTCATCCCAAACGCACACCGCCCGTGGGGTCAGCTCACGGTGGATGATCCCGTGCGCGTGCAGCTCGTACAGCGCCTCCACGAGCAGGACGAACATGTCGACCCGGGTCGGCAAGTACTGCAGGTCGCTGGCCTCGACCGCCTCGTCCTGCAGCAGGTCCGCCAGGGTGTACCGGTAGGCGTTCTCCCAGGCGACGAAGAGAGTATCGGTCGGCTCGTCCCAGTCGCCCTCGACGAAGCGGACCAGACCGGGCCGCTTCCACTGGTAGGGGACGAGCTGCATCAGCGCGCGGACCTCGGACTGCCACATCGAGCGGGCCAGCTCCCGCGCATCGCCCTGCACCTCCCGCAGGTCGTACACCTTCAGGGTGACTGGCATCTCCTGGTCCAGGTCGCGGACCTTGAGCAGTACATACGAGGACGTCGCCTCGACGATCCGACCTTCGCGCGCGGGGAAGGTGTAGCGCCCGTGGTAGGTGGACTTCTTCTCGTCGCCGAACAGCCGGACGACGAGATCTGACGATGCGCTCTGGCCCGTGCGCATTGCGCGTTCTCCTGCTTCTAGCGATCCGCCGGCAGGCACCGATCCACCTGCCAAGGATCATGTTGAGAGCGCCGAGAAGCCGCCGACCACGACCAGCGTAGCTGAGCCGCTCCTCGATGATCGAGAAGGCCTGACCCTTGGCGACAGTCTGTGACTGCCGATCCACCGTCCGGCGCATGAGTCCCCGTCGTCTTGATTGCGCCGAAGGCCAGTAAGTCTAGCTCACACCAGAGCCGGCCGCTCCGTTGTCAGAGCGTTGTCACGATCCTGTCAGCGGCTCTGCAAGAAGGTGACAACGACCGTGGAAACGCTCGACTGCAGGTTCCAAGAACCGCCAAGGCAATGCGCCTCTGCTATCGCCGCTGCTCAGAGCACGAGCGTCGTGGTGAGGCGCTGGTATCCGAATGGTTCGTGTCGGAGGGTCGATACCCTCATACTGCAACTGGCGCAAACCGTTGTCTCTCGCCGGGAGACTCTCTGACCGATCCTGACAACGTTGTGACAGTGCGCGACGCCGGGTCGCGGTATCTGCGTACCTACCGCTTCGGCCCTCACTAACGCGACGTTAAGCACTCTTCCTGTCCTACGATGCTCGATGACCTGCTTCCGGCGGCAAGGCATTGGCTTGGCGGGTACGCCAACACCGGGCCGAAGCCGAACACGAGCCGCCTGAAGTGGCGGCCGCGACCGACTGGCAGTTGACGAGCCAACAGGCCGGCGGGTGGCCGTGGCTCTCGACGACCTGACCTCGCCACATGAACCGGGGTCCGGGTCGCAGCCTCAGCATGCCATGGCTGGAACACCTCGCAACACACTCAGAAGTGGGTGCAGCTCGGGGAGAGAGACCACTTCGGTGTTCTCGGGGTGAAGAGGCCGCTCAAGTGCATTTAGATCGGTATGTATGGAGATCACCTCTCGCGACAAACAGGATTAATCCTTGTTTACGGCGAGACAGAGGTGTTTGATAGTCTAGAGCGATACCGCAGTATCTAGGATGCGTCGGGCCGATTCGGCCAAGGGGAGGCACTATGACCGAGGGGACACCAGAAGTGCGAGTCACGGAGGGCTCAGGCGAGATTGGCAGACTCCTGCGCGAGGAGATGGAGCCGGACCTCATGCTCAAGACGGGGCTGACCGAGGGGCGCCGGTATGACATCTTGATTCGGCCGCGCGAGGGTCGGCCTGTCCTGATCGCTGTGCACCTGTAAGGGCTGCGCCGCATGGTGAGCGATGCCATCGGCACACACGCGGTCCTCGCTCTGGTCGGGCGTATCGACGGTACGGCACGGCTCCTCCTGACTCAGCGCGCGTCCACGCTGAACACCCACGGCGGGTCGATTGCGCTGCCCGGCGGCCGGCGGGAGGACGGCGAGACGCCGGAGGTTGCGGCCCTCCGTGAGGCCGCCGAGGAGGTTGGGCTCCAACCGGACACCGTGCAGGTGCTGGGATGCGGTC
>WNGF01029354.1_pt1 | contig 11683 bp, 9 predicted proteins | sample 5400641 | NCBI WGS metagenome assembly WNGF01 (sample SAMN13153371, study PRJNA577476) | soil metagenome | isolation source: 80 cm soil or saprolite under grassland replicate 2 | place: USA:California | collected 2016-06-15 | reverse complement strand
ATGATCGACGAAGCGAAGGGCTCGATGGCCGAGGCCACCACGACGCCCGATCGCGAGATGACCGGCGTCGAGCTGTCCGCGTTCGACGCCGCCGAGGCCGAGGCGGCGGCGGCCGTCGGGTCGGCCGATGACGAGATCGCGACGATGAGCGACGACGCGCTGGCCGCCCGGCTCGCCGGGCTCGTCCCGGATCGCGCGCCGGCCGAGCCGCCTCCGGCCAAGTCCGCCGGGTCGGCTACGACGACGCAGGTCGTGGTGGTCGGCCTGGTCAGCGTGGCCAGCATCGCCAGCTTCAAGCGCCATCTCGGCCGGATCCCCGGCGTTCAGTCGGTGGGCGTCTCGTCCGGCCCCGACGGCGAGTTCGTCTTCGCCGTCAATCACACCGAGGACGTCTCGCTGCGCGACGTGGTGCCCACCGTGCCGGGCTTCCAGGCTCGCGTCACCAACGCCGGCGACGGCGTCGTCAACGTGACGGCTCACGATCCCGAATCGGACGGCTGACCGGCCGTGGCTCGCCACGCCGTCGTCATCGCGCTCCCACCCGGCGAATCGGGTCCGGTTGGCGCCCAGCTTGCCGGCGCGGGCTATGAGGCCATCAACGTCAGCGCTCCGGCCCAGCTGGAGGCGCTCCTTGCCCACCGGCGGGACGTGACCATCGCGGTCCTCGACGGAGAGAGCGACTTCGACTCATCGCTCGAGTACTACTCGCTCCTCCACGACGCCGGACGCTCGATTCCGGCGCTCATGGTCCTGTCACCGCGGGCCATGGAGTCGCTCACCGCGACATCGGTCGCCAGCTCGATCGACGACGAATACTTCACCCGACCGTACTCGCTCGAGTCGCTCCGCTGGCGGATCGAGGCGATGCTCATCCGGTCGCAGACCATCGACGATGGCAGCGGCAGCCCAATCATCGAGACCGGGCCCCTCGATCTCCGTGGCTGGTCGGGCCGAGCTCAGGTGATCGTGGTCTTCAGCCCCAAGGGCGGCGTGGGCAAGACGAGCATCGCGGTCAACCTGGCCGAGACCCTCCAGGCCCGTCGCGGGCAGAAGGTCCTCCTCGTCGACGCGGACACGGTGACGGGCCACGTGACGACCTCGCTCGGGCTCGAACAGCTCCGGACGGCCGCCGACAGCTGGCGCGGCCGAGCCGAGGGCGGCCCCGTGGAATCGCTCGACGACCTGGCCACCGAACACGGCAGCGGGATGCGAGTTGTCGCGCTCACGAGCTCGCCACTCGAGGCCGACATCCTGGAGCCTCGTCGCGTGGCGGGCGAGATCGCCGGCGTCCGTCGCTTCTACGACTTCATCGTGGTGGACGTCCACCCCAGCTACTCGGCCGTCAACCGGGCGATCTTCCGCGAGGCCGACCAGATCCTCGTGCCCGTCACCCCTGACGTGCCGGCCCTGCGGGCGGCCGTGCAGCTGCGCGAGGCCGCTCGCGAGCTGGGCATCGCCGACAGGTTGGCGCTCATCGTCAATCGTGCCAACAGCGGCGTGTCCGTGGCGGACATGGAGCGGACGGTCGGCATGCCGGCGCTGGCCCTGATCCGATCGGCAGGCCTGCTATTCGTCCGCGCGGCCAACGAAGGCCGCTCGGTGGTCGAGCGCTTCCCGAAGGAGAGGGTCAACGCAAGGCCTGTTCAGGCGCCAGCAACCCGCCCGGGCCTGACGGCCCCGAGCCGGTCCACTCGACGGCTCGTCTTCTGGCGCGCTACGCCACGTTGGCGCATGCGGCCGGTTAGCGCGATCGGTCCGAGTAGCTCACACCGCCAAGGGGACGGCCGGGTAGCGGCGGCACCGGGCTGCGCGTGCGCTTGTCCACCTGCTCCACCCCGCGCAGGTAGAAGCGGTTGACGAGGACGACGTCGACGTCGGCGTCGGTGACCGGCACGTCGTCCAGCAGGGTGATCGCGTCGGTGACCGGGACGAACATCTCCGTGGCCCGGTCCAGCAGTCGATCCGGCTCGGAGCCGGGATACAGGAACACCGTGCCGACGATCCGGAACGGGGGGGCCTCCAGGGCGACGTCGTAGGGGATCTTGTGGACCTTGAAGGCCGCCCGCTCGGAGTCGGACAGGGGCGGCTGCGAGTCCTCGCCCGCGAGCACGACGATCAGGTCGTAGGGATCGAGGCTCTTGAGGCCGGGCACGGTCGCGAACGGAGCCGAGCCGTCGATGGGGGCCCACGACACGTCGATGATGGCGATCGCCTCGCGCTTGTTGAGGGCATCCGACAGGCGACCGTGGATGTCCATCGTCCCGGCCAGCCGCCATTCCTCGGTCAATCCCTCGAAGGCCACGCCCAGCCCGTACGTACGGGAGGTTCCCGGCGCGGCCGCTCGCTTGGCCTGCGACTTGCGGCGGAACCCGAACGGCACCCTCAATCCTCCTCGGCCTGGCCGGTGTTCGCCCGGATGGCATCGACGACGGTGCTGTCGGCGAGCGTGGTCGTATCGCCCAGCGTCCGGCCCTCGGCGATGTCGCGGAGCAGCCGGCGCATGATCTTGCCCGAACGGGTCTTGGGCAGGTCCGGCGTGAACATGAGGAACTTCGGCCGAGCGATGGGACCGATGATCTTCGAGACATGCTCGCGCAGCTCGCGACCCAGCTCGTCGGACGGATCCTGGCCGCCGCGCAGGCTGACGAACGCGAAGATCGCCTGGCCGGTGATCGGGTCGTTCTTGCCCACCACCGCGGCCTCTGCCACGCCCCGATGGTCGACCAGGGCGGATTCGACCTCGATCGTGCTGATCCGGTGGCCTGACACGTTCATGACGTCGTCCACCCGGCCGAGCAGCCAGAAGTAGCCCTCCCGGTCGCGCTTCGCGCCGTCGCCCGCGAAGTACATGCCCGGGAACCGGCTCCAGTAGGTCTCGAAATAGCGCTCGGGGTCTCCGTAGATGCCGCGGAGCATCGCCGGCCACGGCCGATTGAGAACGAGATAGCCGCCGCCGCCGAGGGGCACCGACGATCCCTCGCCATCGACAACGTCGGCGGAGACGCCCGGGAATGGGAACGTCGCCGACCCGGGCTTCGTCGCGGTCACGCCGGGCAGCGGCGTGATGAGGATCATGCCGGTCTCGGTCTGCCACCACGTGTCCACGATCGGCGTCCGGCCGCCGCCGATGTGCTCGTGGTACCAGAGCCAGGCCTCCGGGTTGATGGGCTCACCCACCGAGCCGAGGACCCGCAGCGAGCGCAGATCGTGTCTGCCGGGGAACGACTCGCCCTGCTTCATGAAGGCCCGGATGGCAGTCGGCGCGCAGTACAGGATCGTGACCTTGTAATCCTCGACGATCTGCCACCAGCGGTCCCAGTCCGGCGTGTCGGGCGTGCCCTCGTACATGACGCCGGTCGTGGCGTTGGCGAGCGGCCCATACACGATGTAGCTGTGGCCGGTGACCCAGCCGACGTCCGCGGCGCACCAGTACACGTCGTCGGGCTTGACGTCGAAGATCATCTCGTGGGTATAGGAGGTGCCCACCAGGTAGCCGGCCGTCGTGTGGATGATGCCCTTGGGCTTGGCGGTCGTGCCGGACGTGTACAACAGGTAGAGCATGTGCTCGGAGTCGACCGGGACCGGCGGGCAGTCCGCGACCTGACGATCCACGATGTCGTGCCACCAGACGTCTCGGCCGTCCTTCATCACGCACTTGGCCGCCTGGTCGCCGAGGCGGCGGACGACGAGCACGTGCTCGACCGACGGCGTCTCGGCGAGAGCCTCGTCGACTGCGGGCTTGAGTTCGCCGGGCTTGCCGCGCCGCCAGCCGCCATCGGCGGTGATCACCAGCTTGGCCTCGGCGTCGTTGATCCGGCCGGACAGCGCCTCAGCGCTGAAGCCACCGAAGATCACGGTGTGCGGGGCCCCCAGGCGCGCGCAGGCCAGCATCGCGATCGGCAGCTCCGGGATCATCGGCATGTAGATCGCGACCCGGTCGCCGGTCGCCACGCCCAGCTCCCTGAGCGCGTTGGCGGCCTTCTGGACCTCGCGGTGGAGGTCCGCGTAGGTCAGCGTCCGCGTGTCGCCGGGCTCGCCGATCCAGTGGTAGGCGACCTTCGCGCCGAGGCCGCGCTCGACGTGGCGATCCACGCAGTTGTAGGAGATGTTCAGCTGGCCGCCCGTGAACCACTTCGCGAACGGCAGGTCCCATTCGAGGGTCGTGTCGAAGGGCCTGGCCCAGCTGACGCGCTCGCGAGCTATGTTGGCCCAGAACTCCTCGAAGTCCCGCTCGGCGGCGTCATACAGGTCGGCCGTTGCGTTGGCCTGGGCAGCGAAATCCGGCGACGGCGGAAACGTCCGATTCTCGGCGAGGAGTGCCTCGATCTCGGGCTTCGACGTGGACGGTTCGATGCTCACGGAAAACCTCCTGCCTACAACCTGGGCATTCTACGCGGGCAGGGACCCAGGCGGCCGTCGCCGACGAGGACGCCGGCCCGGCTGTGGCCTATGCCGGCGGCTCTTCCTCGACAGGTTCGGTGGGCGGGCGGCCGTCAGCGACGGAGCCAAGGTCGTCCGCCGGCGTCGTGGCACGACCGTCCGGCTCTCGAGTGATGACCACCCGCTGCGGCCGCGGGATCTCGATCCCATTGGCATGGAAGGCGGCCAGCAGCCGCTTGCGGAGCTCGCCCGCGGCATTCCATCGGTCTTCGGCACGGACCGTGCCGAGGATCTTGATGGTGACGCCGTACTCACCGAGCGACTCGACCCGCTCGACGCGCGGCGCTTCGAGGAAGACCTGGCTCCATGCGCCCTCGCCCGCCAGGTCGCGACCGACGCTATCCACGGCTTCGCTCGCCCGATCGATGTCGGTGCCGTAGGCAACGGTGACGTCGAGATTGATCCTGGCCCAGATCCGGGTGAGGTTGGAGGCGACGATGATTGCGCCATTGGGGACGGTGTGGACCGTCCCGTCCAGGTCGCGCAGCGTCGTCCGCCGGAGGCTGAAGTCCTCGACCGTGCCGCTGACCCCGGCGATCCGAACGACATCGCCCTTGCTGAACTGGTTCTCGATGAGGATGAGGGCGCCGTTGAGGTAGTCCTTGACGAGACTCTGGGCGCCGAAGCCAAGAGCCACGCCGGCGATCCCCAGCCCGGCAATGGCGGGGCCGATGTCCAGGCCCGCCGCCGTCTGGAGCACCCACAGGCCGACGATGGCGACGACGAAGAACTGGATGACGCTCGTGGCGAGCAGCTCGATCGTCGCGATCCGCTTGGTCATCTCCACCGCGGTCAGCTGGCCCGGTCCCTCCGCGGCTTCGCGATCCATGAGTGCCTTGACGATGCCGCGGACGAACACACGGGAGACCCGGATCGCCACGAAACCGACGACGACCGCAACCACGATCGGACCGATGTGGCGGTCGTAGAACGCATGGAGATCCGTGAACGGCGGCTCGAAGAGGTTGGGCATCGCTCCTAGTGTGCCCGAGTCCAACCATGGCCGAAAGTCGGAGGGCGCCTACGGCGGCCAGACGAGCGCGACCACCGAGTCGCCCTGGTGCGGGGTACCGCAATGGTGACCGACGGGCCCACCGCGTGAGGCCCCGGGGCGAATGAGCTATGCCCGTCTGGTGGTCACCTGGTCACGGCCAGGCACCATGACGGAGGGACGGAAGGTCGCTGGTCACTTGGGGACTGGGCCGCATCAAATGCCGTCCGTGGCATCAGCGAGGATAACCGAGCAGCAGGCGGGCCTCGGCCCGGCGGAGCTTGCCGCCTGCCGTCCGGGGGATGGCATCGACGCGCTGGATCGCGCTCGGGACCTTGAACGCCGCGAGCCGTGCCTTGCAGTGCGCGACGAGATCGGCCTCCGTGACGTCGCTGCGTCCATCCAGCACGACGAGGGCCAACGGAACGGCCCCCCAGCGTGCGTCGGGCCGGCCCACGACCACGGCGTCGACGACCGCCGGATGCTCGCTGAGAGCCGCCTCGACTTCGGCCGGATAGACGTTCTCGCCGCCGGAGACAATCAGGTCGTCGCGCCGATCGGCCACGGTGAGGAACCCATCGGCGTCGAGCGAGCCCAGATCGCCGGTCCGCAGCCAGCCGCCGGCCAGCGCGGCCGCCGTGGCCTGTGGCTGCCTGTCGTAGCCGGCAAAGACCATGCCCCCGCGGATCTGGATCTCGCCGATCTCGCCCGCCGCGACGGGTGCGACCGTGGGCGCGGCGGCGGCGCCGTTGCCGATCGCGATCCGCAGCTCCACCCCCGGCAACGGGCGGCCGGCCGAGCCCGGCAGCCGATCGGCATCGGCCGGCTCCAGTGCCGTGACGCCCGAGGCCGTCTCGGTCGCGCCGTACGTCGGCATCACCGGCAGCCCCAGCCGCCGGGCGGCGCGGACCCATTCCGGTGGGGCCGGCTCGCCGCCGACCAGGACCGCGCGGAGCGTGGCCGGCGCCGACCCGCCGGAGCCCGCCTCGACGATCCGGCGAAGGGTCGAGCCGACGATCGAGCAGTGGCTGGCCGGACGCAGCACCTCCGCCCAGGCCTCGGCGCTGGCGAGATGATTGCCGTGAGTGAGGATCGCGCCCTTCTGGCGACCGGTGGTGCCCGAGGTGAAGACGATCGTTGCCGGCGCGGCCGGATCGACGACGTCGCGCAGCGTGGCGAGAGCGGAGGTGGTTGACCCGGCGGCGGCCGCCCGTTCGAGGAGACCCTCCAGCCGCAGGAGTTGCGCGGGAGCCTCAACCGCCCCTGCGGTCATCGACGCTGCCGCGGCCGCCGACGCCGCCGCAGCCGCCCCGGCGCGCGCCGCGTCGTGCAGGATGAGAGCCGGCCGAGCCGCGGCCACGAGGCGGCCGAGCTCCGGCGAGGCCGCGCGACGGTTGAGAGAGACGAGGACGGCCCCGATCCGGCGGATGGCATGGATCGCGGCGACCGTGACCGGCAGGTCATCCGACAGGAGCGCGACACGCGCTGTCTCGCCGAGGCCTCTCGCGGCAAGCTCGAGGGCCATCCGCCGGGAGACGAGCTCCAGGTCCTGCCACGTCCAGTGGACCCCGCCGCCGACGACCGCATCCTCGCCGGGCAGGGCCGCGGCATTGGCGAGGAGGGGCTCGCCAATGCTCATCCGACCAGGTGGGCGCGGACGGCCTCGGGATCGAGTTGCACGCCAAGGCCGGGCTCGCCCGTCAGGACCACCGAACCGGCGTCCATGATCGGCCCGTCCAGGAGCAGATCGGAGGCAAGCATCCCGGCCGTGGCCAGGCCGTGGGCCGCCTGGCCGTCGGGCACGGTCGCCGCGACCTGGAGGGCGGTGGAGAGGCCGACGCCGCTCTCGAAGAGGGACGAGACGCTGACACCCACGCCAAGGTCCGTCGCGAGCTCGACGATCCGCCTGGCCTGTCGCGGCCCGCCGACGCGAGACGGCTTGACGACGAGCACGTCGGCGGCTCCGGCAAGCATCAGCTCGGCGGCCGCGGCCGGGTCCGTCACGGACTCGTCGGCGGCGATCGGCACATCCACCGCGCGCCGCACCCGGGCCATGACCGCCGGCCCAAGGCTGGGCGGAACCGGCTGCTCGACGTACTCGAGATCGAACGCTGCAAGCTCTTGGATCAGCTGTACCGCCTGGCGCTCCGGCCACGTCCCATTGGCGTCGAGACGCAGGCGGACGGACGGGCCCACCGCGGCTCGAACGGCGGCGACCCGCTCCACGGTGTCGCCGCCCGCCTTCAGCTTGAGGCACCCGAATCCCGCGGTCACGAGGGCCACGGCCGCGTCTGCCGCCACATCCGGCGGGTCCGCTCCGATGAGCCCGTTGAGCCGGACCCGGTCGCGAGTGCGGCCCGCAAGGCGATGTCGAAGCGGCGTTCCGTCGGCCCGGGCCGCGAGGTCGAGCGCGGCCGACTCGGCACCGGAGCGAGCGGCACGACCGAGCGTCCAGCCGTTCTCGATCGCCACCAGCGCCCGATCCAGGGCGGCCGGCGCGGACACGTCGACCCCCACGAGGAGCTCCAGGAGGCCCCGCGGGATCGGGACCGGCAGCCCGCCCGGCGCTTCGAGAGCGATCTCGCCGAGGCCTTCGAGGTCGTCGCCCGCCAGGTGCACGATGGCGAGGCGGCGCGACCGCCACGTCATGTCGGCGGCCTCGAAGGGCACCCGGAACGGGATCTCGAGCTGATCGACCTGGACCGCCCGGACGCGCATCAGGCGCCTCGACCGCCCGCAGCCGGCCCCGCTGCGAGGCCGGCCGCGAACAGCACGGCATAGACGAGCGAGAGGCGGGCGGTGGCTCGCAGCACGGCATTGAGGCGGCGCGGGTCGCCGTCGCCGGCGATCTCTCGGATCGGGGAGATGGCGAGAGGCAGGCTGACCAGCGGCAGCAGGGCGGCCGGACCGGCCGCGCCGCCGAGGACGAGCGCCACCGGGACGGCGTAGGCAAGCAGGACGAGCCCGACGTATTCGGCGATCGTCGCTCGCGGGCCGATGATCACGGCCAGCGTCCGCTTGCCGGCCCGGCGATCGGATTCGATGTCGCGGAGGTTGTTCACGACGAGGATCGCGGTCACGAGGGCACCCACCGGCACGGCTGCGGCGAACGCGACGGGCAGCCACCGCCCGACCTGGAGGTACGCCGTCCCGGCCACCGCCACCACCCCGAAGAAGGCAAAGACGAACACCTCGCCGAGACCATGGTAGCCATAGGGCCATGGGCCGCCGGTATAGGCCAGCGCGCTGATCGCGGCCAGGATCCCAAGGGCCAGCACCAGCGGGCCGCCGATGACCACGAGCATGAGCCCGACGACCCCGGCCAGGGCCAGCACGACCACGATGGCGATCGTCAGGTTGCGCTCGGTCAGCAGGCCGCCCGCGGCGGCCCGCGGCGGACCCAGGCGATCGCCGGCGTCCGCGCCGGACCGAAAGTCGAACAGGTCGTTCGCCAGGTTGGCGGCGATCTGAAAAAGGAGGGCGACCGCCAGGCAGGCGGCGGCCGGGAGCGGCCTGAGGCCCACGCTCGGCCAGGCCCCGCCCAGCCCCACCAGCACCGGCCCGATCGCGGCCGGGAGCGTCGCGGGGCGGATCGCCATGAGCCAGGCCCTGGCGCGCGGTGACATGCTCGTCAGGGTCGCCTGGGAAAGCGGCGGAAGTCCGGCTTGCGCTTCTCCAGGAACGCCCTGCTGCCCTCGTGGGCCTCCTCGGTCTCGTAGAACAGCATCGTCGCGTCGCCGGCCAGCTCCTGCAGCCCGGCCAGCCCGTCGGTGTCCGCGTTGAATGCCCGCTTGAGGAGGCGGATCGCCGTGGGGCTCTTCTCCAGGATCTCGGTCGCCCACTGGACTCCCTCGACCTCGAGGCGAGCGAGCGGCACGACGGCGTTGACCAGCCCCATCGCCAGGGCCTGGTCGGCCGTGTACTGGCGACACAGGTACCAGATCTCGCGGGCCCGCTTCTGGCCGACCGTGCGGGCCAGCAGGCCGACTCCGAAGCCGCCGTCGAAGCTGCCGACCTTGGGGCCCGTCTGGCCGAAGATGGCGTTCTCCGACGCGATCGACAGGTCGCAGACGAGGTGGAGCACGTGTCCGCCACCGATCGCGAAGCCGTTGACGAGGGCGATCACCGGGATCGGCAGGGAGCGGATGAGGCGCTGCAGGTCGAGCACGTTGAGCCGCGCGACGCCGTCCGATCCGCGGTAACCGCCGCGGACCTTCACGCGCTGGTCGCCGCCCGAGCAGAACGCGGTGTCACCGTCACCCGTGAGGAGTGCCACGCCGATCGAGGCGTCGTCGCGCACCCGCCGAAAGGCGTCGATGAGCTCGGTCACCGTCTCCGGTCGGAATGCGTTGCGCACCTCCGGCCGGGCGATCGTGATCCTGGCGATCCCGGTCCCGGACTGCTCGTAACGGATGTCCGTGTAGTCGTGGGCGGCGGTCCAGGCGATGGCCATCGGGTCTCCTTCAACTCAACCGGCCGGCGGGATGGCGTCGAGGAATTCGCCAACGAGGCGCCGAAACGCCGCGGGCCGTTCCAGGTGAGGGGTGTGACCGGCGCCCGGCACGATCTCCAGGCGGGCATCGGGGAGTGCGGACGCAACCGCTGCCGCCCGGTCGCGACCGACCTCGTCGAGCTCACCCGCGATCACGAGCGTGGGAGCGCGGACGTCTCGCAGCCGGCCCAGGATCGGCGGCTCCACGCCCTGGCCGGCGCCGCGCAGGCTGGCCGCCAGGCCGTGATCGCGATTCGCCAGCCGCTCGGCGCGGAGCCTGCGGCGCGCGGGGGCGGGCAGTGCCGCGTGGCTGGCGAACACGGGCTGGGCTTCCCAACGGTCCACGAGGGCGGCTACGCCCTGACGCTCAATCGTCTCGGCCAGGCGCTCGTCATGGGCCTTCCGTTCTGCCCGGGCGGCCGGATCGGCAATGCCAGGCGACGGGCTCTCCAGGACGAGTCGACCGACGGCGGCCGGGTGGTCGGCCGCGAGTCGCAGCGCGATCCGGGCGCCCATCGAGTATCCGACCACATCGGCCGGTGCGTGACACAACCGGGCGAGGATCGCCGCGACGTCCCGCGCCTGGCACGCCACGGCGTAGCGTGCCGGATCGGCGGGCGCATCCGACCGGCCATGTCCCAGGAGATCCACCACGATCGTCCGATGCTCGCGGCCGAGCTTGCGCAGGTGGGCCGACCAGCTGGCGCCCCGGCCGGTGAAACCATGGAGCAGGATGACGGGCGGACCCGTGCCCGCCGACCGAACCTCGAGGCGCACACCGTTGACCATCAGACGAACCATCGTCAGCTCGGCTCCTCGTTGGCGGGCTCGGCTGGTTCGGCGAGCCCGGCTCGTCCGGTGAGCCGGGCCGGTTCGAGGCCCGCGTCGAGCGCCCGGCGGACCGCCTCGAAGCAGGCTCGGTGGAGCTCGACGTTGCGCCGGCGCTCCGTGCGAAGCTCGAGCACGTGGACCCCCGGTCGTTCGGCCGATGCGCGGAGTGCCGGTCCCAGCTCTCCCGCGGCGACGAGCCGATGCTCGCCGCCCAGTGCTCCGACGATCGGGGCCACGTCGATGCCGTGCGGCGTGCCGAACAGGGCCTCGTAGTGCTCGGGCAGGCCGACATCCGGCCGCTCGCTCGCGGCCTGGGGCAGGAACGAGAAGATGCCGCCGCCGTCGTTGTTGACGAGCACGATCGTGGCGGAGAGGCCGTGCAGCCGGGCCGCGATGAGGGCGTTGAGATCGTGCAGGAACGACAGGTCGCCGACCACGAGCACGACCGGGCCGACCTTCGCCGCGGCAACTCCGAGGGCGGTCGATACGACCCCGTCGATCCCGTTCGCCCCGCGATTGCCCAGGCAACGCAGGCTCGTCGAGCCACCGGGCAGGAACGCGTCCATGTCCCGGACCGGCATGCTGTTGCCGGCCAGCAGGATCGCGCCATCGGGGAGAACGCTGGCCGCCTCGGCGAACGGGCTGCCCTCGAACGGTTCGTCGAGGGCCCCCAGCCAGTCGACGATGGCCCCGTCCGCCAGCCGATCGGCGGCGAGCCAGGCTTCCAGCCAGCCCGACCGGTCGCCCGGTGATCCGAGACGCTCCAGCCGTTCCGCAAGATCGGCGGCGAATGCCACAGGATCGGCGCGAACGACCGTGACCGGGCGCAGCGTGGGCTCGTTCCAGCCGCCATCATCGACCGCGACCTGGCTCGGAGCGTCCCCCTGGAGCATCGTCAGGAGGGCCTTGGACGTCGGCGTACCGCCGAA
>WNGF01008889.1_pt1 | contig 11683 bp, 8 predicted proteins | sample 5400641 | NCBI WGS metagenome assembly WNGF01 (sample SAMN13153371, study PRJNA577476) | soil metagenome | isolation source: 80 cm soil or saprolite under grassland replicate 2 | place: USA:California | collected 2016-06-15 | reverse complement strand
CCGGATCGCGATCTCGAGACCTCGGGCCTGGCCGAAGGCAAGGGCCGCCGCAACATCGTTCCCGTCGACGCAGCGGGCGATCGCCGCCGGGCGCCGATCGATCAGCAGGTTGAAGCAGAGGCGCGCCCGCTCGTACTCGTGGTCGCCTTCGACCAGCAGGTCGCCCGTCAGCGAATCACGGAGCTCGTCCAGAGGCTCAGCCATCGAAGTTGAAGACTCTGCCAGGGAGAAGGAGTGATCGCTCGAACGAGCCGACACGAATTCGCAGTCGCCCCGTTAGGCCCTTGGTCGCAGAGGGGATCGCCCGGTCATCGCCCAGGGGTCACAGGAGGCATCCGAATGGCCCAACAGGTAACAGCCACCCGAAAGCGGCAGCGCACGTCGACACGCAAGCCTGCGACGCGCAGACCTCGGCAGCAGCGCTCCCCCAAGCAGCGAGAAGCCGAGAAGCAAAACCTCGCCCGCGTCAAAGAACTCGGCGAGCTCTACCGGCCGCTGCATGAGGCAGCAGAGGCGGAGCTGGCAAAGAGCGCATCGGGAAAGAAGCTGCTTAGGGAGGGGCGTGCGCTCGGCAAGGAACTGAACAAGCTTTACGAGAACACCGCCTCGGGAAAGACGCCGTCTGAAGAAGGCCAGCGGCTCGCCGACCAACGTCGCGAGGAGTTCGTCGGCCGGCACCAGGAGCAGTTGCTCGAGGCCTATGCTCCCCATGCTCGACTGGAGCCCTCGGTTGAGGCCATAGCCGAGGTTGTTGAGCCGGAGATGGCCTCCGAGACGCTCTGGGTAGCGGAAACCTCACTCCATCGTGGGATGGTGTTGCGGCCCAAACCCGACCACGAGATGGTCTTGCCTGTGAAGCCCGACCCAGAGGAGCTCGGGACCGTCGGCCAGGGACTTGGTGACCCGGCACCGATGCCGGGTCCAATCCATTCCTGCCTGGGGCCGGATTTCCCACACAAAGAGGAGTACGTATGGTCGCCGCCGACCGGGCGCGCCCTAGCCCAGGCGGAGGTAAACGGGTCGCTCGTCAGCTGGGGGGAGGCCTATACGGGCACCGGGATACCCGTAAGTTCGGGGGCACAAGCCTGGGTGACCGCAGACTTCGCCGTCCCGGGCGGGTTCACCGAATACGCGCTGTTGGTCGACTATTGGTTCGAGTTTGCCGAAAATGCCCTCGCCTACTTCGGGGTCGCGGTTGCCAACCTCGACGTGGCCATCCAGGTCGACGAGAAGGACGGCACGCCGCCGGAGAGGTGGGCGGAATCGATCAGCTGTTTGGTCTGCCCCGTCTTCGCGGGCGACCACGCCTACCACTGGGGGAACGAGAAGGACGGCGACCCGGAGCGCGTGACGCTGCTCGCGGCGGCGGGCGAGGAGGCGCAAGCCGGCCTCGGCGAGCTGCGCGAGCTTGCCCACGGCATCTACCCCGCGATCCTCGCCGAAGCCGGCCTCGAGCCTGCGCTGGCGACGCTGGCCGACGAGGCGCCGCTACCGGTCGAGTTCGGCGAGGTGCCGCCCGAGCGCTATCCCGGGCCGGTCGAGACGGCCGCCTACCTCACGATCTCCGAGGCGGTCAACGACGCGGTCGGGCGGGGAGCGTCGTTCGTCTCGGCCGATCTGCGTCGCGAGGGCTCACGACTCGTGGTCACGGTGCTGGACGACGGGGCCGCCCGCAGCTCGGCCTTCGTCCACGTGGCAGACCGCATCGGCGCCCTCGGCGGGACGCTCGAAGTCGAGGCGACCACTCTTCGCGCGGTGATCCCGTGCGCGTAGTCGTCGCCGACGACGTCATGCTGACGCGCCAGGGGATCGTCCGTTTGCTCAGAGAAGCGGACGTTGACGTCGTCGCCGAGGCCGAGGACGCCGACGGCCTGCTCCGCCACGTTCGCCTCGCCCGGCCCGACGCGGCGATCGTCGACATCCGCATGCCCCCCACGCACACGGACGAGGGGCTCGTCGCCGCGCGGCAGATCCGCGCCGAGCATCCCGACGTGGGGGTGCTCGTCCTGTCCCAGTACGTCGAGCCGAGCTACGCGATGCGCCGGCTCGAGGAGCACCCCGAGCGGGTCGGCTATCTGCTCAAGGATCGGGTGTTCGACGTGGCAATCCTCGTCGATGCCCTCCGGCGCCTCGCCGACGGCGAAACCGTGATCGACCCGACGATCGTCTCGCGCCTCGTCGGCCGCCGACGCCGGGAGGACCCGCTCGAGGAGCTTACGGAACGGGAACGTGAGGTGCTGGGCCTGGTCGCGGAAGGTCTCTCGAACAAGGCGATCGCTGCGCGCCTGTTCGTGACCGGGCGGACGATCGAAGCGCACGTGAAGCAGATCTTCTTCAAGCTCCGGCTCGACGCGAATCCGGAATCCCACCGCCGGGTGCTCGCCGTGCTCGCGTACCTGCGGGCCCCGCAGCGGTCCGGATAGCAAGCTCGACGAGCTGGGTGCTTGCCGGCTCCTCGCGCCGGAGCTCAGGTGGGCGAGACGGCGAACAGCAGGAACTGGGTGAACTGCGACGGCGCGAAGTTGTTGTCGCTTACCATGATCAACGACCGGCGCCCGTCCGGCAGATCCGGGCCGAAGGTCATCCCCTCGACGTTGTCGAGCGGATCCCGAGTGTGCCAGATCGAGCAGTAGCGTCTTCTCGGCCGGCCGGATCGAGCCGAGGCTGCCGGCGAGGCTCGCGAGGCTCTTCACGTCGTCGGCGCCCGGCAGCGCGAGTTCAGATTCCAGGCTCGGCGACCGCATCGTGCGTTTCGTGGTCGTCGGATGGCCGCCTCCTCTCGTACGTGACCGGGAAAGAGGTCGTCTACGCGCACTTGCCGGGTGGCGCGGGAGCCTGGGGCCGGGTAGGAGCGGTCTGGCTCGTGCGAGCTTCGGCGCCGCGCCGTCCGTTGCGGATCGCAATCGGTTTGTCCGCTTGGGACGCATGCCCAGCGTAGTCCCGGTTTGGAGCGACCCTCGCCTACTTGATCCGACCCGATCCGGCGAAGGCAGAGACGCCGATCTTCGCCCCAAAAGGAGCTCGATTCCCGCACCCTGAAAGTGTTTCTCCTGCAAATCGGCGCTTTTGGAGGGGTCGAAAGGGGTCGGGAACGGGTCGATTTCGCCCCCCATTGTTCGAGCCCACGATCAGGTCGCCCAACCGCACAATTGAGGGGGCGAGGCCATCCCCCGTTGTGGCAGTACTTCTGCGCCTGGACAAGGCTGGCAATCGTGCGGACGCTCGTTCGCGGCAGGTTGATGGAGGTGTCGGCCCGCTGATGGACGTGCTAGCCGCGTACGCCCTGCGCTCGTTTGAGCTCGAGCTGACGAAGCACGATGCGGCGGATCTTGCCGGTGAGCGTCTTCGGCAGGTCGGTGACGAACTCGATGCGCCGCGGGTAGGCATAGGCTGAGAGCCGCGCCCGAACGAACGCCTTGATCTCCTCGCCGAGCTCGCCCGAGGGCTCGTAGTCGGGCGCGAGCACGATGAACGCCTTCACGACGTTACCGCGCAGCTCGTCCGGGGAGGCAATCACCGCCGCTTCCCGCACCGCCGGATGTTCGAGGCACGCCGACTCGACCTCGAAGGGGCCGATCCGGTACCCGGCCGCAATGATCACGTCGTCGGCTCGTCCTTCGTACCAGATGTACCCGTCCTCGTCCTGGCGAGCGGCGTCTTTGGTGTGGAACCACTCGCCACCGAACACCTCTTCGCTCTCGTCCGGCCGATTCCAGTAGCCGAGCGGGAAGTGCGGGTTCGAGCGAGCGCGGAGGCAGATCTCACCTCGCTCACCGCAGGCGACCGTGCGCTCGTCCTCGTCGAGGAGCTCGACCTTCCAGCCGGGCATTGGCTTTCCCATCGACCCCTCCCGCACCTCCATAAAGGGGTAGTTGGCAACGAGGGGGTACGACTCCGTCAAGCCGTAGTAGTCGAGCACGGTCACGCCGTACTGTTCCCGGAACCAGCGGATCGCCTCGGGGTTCAAGGGCTCGCCGGCCGAGCAGACGCGGCGGAACTGCTGCGGGTAGCGCCTGCCCGCATCGGCGATCGCCATCATCGCTCGCATCGCCGTCGGCGTCGTGAACACGTTCGTCACCTCGTGGCGGCTGAGGAAGTCGAGTTGCTTGTGCGGATCGAACCCCGCCTCGCGGCGGTACACGCACTGCACCGCCCCAAGACGCCACGGCCCGAGCAGCGGTGCGATCCCGGCCGCCCAGGCCCATTCGCCCATGCCGTGGAAGCGTTCGCTGTCCTCGACCTCGTGGCAGTAGACGAACTCTTCGTGCGCGAGGATGTAGCGGTGGGCGTGCACGATTCCCTTCGCGAGCCCGGTGGTCCCTGAGGTGTAGTAGAGCTGCGCCGGATCGTCGGCCGAGGTGTCGCAGCTGACGAACTCGGTCGGCGTGCCGGCAAGCGTACGTTCGTCCAGTGTCAGCAGCTGCGCGCTCGAGTCGTCGAAGCGGTGTGCGTTCGCGGCATCGGTGACGACGAGCTTGGCACCGGAGTCGGAGAGGCGGTGACGGATCGAATCGTCGCCGTAGAGCACAGACATCGAGAGCAAGATCGCGCCCAGCTTCCAGACGCCGAAGAAGATCGCGGCTGTTTCCGGCGCCGCCGGCAGGATGACCGCGACCCGGTCGCCGCGCTCGATGCCGCGTGCGCGCAACACCCGCGCCGACTGGTTCGCGAGTTCCTGGAGCTCTCCCCACGCGAGCTCGCGATACGAGCCCTCGAAGCTCTCCCACACCATCGCGAGCTTGTCGGGCGGGTGCTTGTCGCACACATCCGAAGCAAGGTTGTAGTGGGCGGGCACCTCCCACCGGTGAGCCGCACAGGCCTGCTCATACGAGGTCGAGTTCATGGGCCGACGGAGTGAGCATGGCACCGCTCGTGCCGCGTCACAACCACCTCGATTGCGGGCTAAGCCAGACGAGCCCATCGCTGCCCCAAAGGGCGCGAATCACGGACCCAGGCCCTTCCCGTGCAAACCAGCCTCTTCTAGGGTCGCGCGAAGGGGCGATGATCGCCTTCGTGGATCCCTGGCGAGCCGCTGCCGTGCTAGGCGGCGAAGGCCATGCCCCCTTTGTGGCAGTACTTCTCGCGGCTGCCAAAGGTCGCTGTAGGCAGACGTGCGCATGGCGGTCCCCAAAGGGAGAGGTCGCTAGCTCAGCGTGTAACCCGAGTCGATACGCCATTCGGTACCGACTTTGGCGAGCACGAAGTGGGCGGGTTGCGGCTCCGACCAGCGCGCGGTTGCGCGGTTGCCGTTCACGTCGATGTCCATCGATCCGTCGGCTGCCCTTCTCAACGCGTCCGGGTCGAGCCGGGATAGGCGCTGCTTCAGCGCCTGCTCGCAGCGGTCGCCTCTCGCGCGGAGGGTGAGCCGGAGGCAAGCCTTGGCGGTATCGCCGTCGGCGAGCGCCCTCAGATACGTGGTTGCGGTCTTGCTGATCTTCTCTTGGTTCGAGGCCTTTCCGACGCCGCACCCCGCTGCCAGGGCGGCGGCGAGAAGCACGAGGACGAGGACTCCGAGAATGCCGATCGGTTTCTGTGTGCTCATGCCCGTCCTTTCATGCGTCGCGGGTTACGGTCCGCCAGGCCCCGGCGGCGAGGGGCACGATCGTCCAGGCCGCGACGACGAGCACGGCCGCAGTCAGCGACATCGGCACGTGGGCGCCGTCGCCGAGCACCGCTGCTGGCTCCAGGCGCTCGGTGGCCGCGCCGATCATCGTCTCTCGGAACACGCCCAGCGAGCCGATCTGCAACAAGAGGGGCATGGCGACGAGGAGCCAGCCGAGCAGGATGCCGATGGACGTCCCTCGGGAGGAGATGAGCGACGAGACGCCGAGTGCGATCACGAAGCTCGCCGTGGCCAGAAGCCCGAGCCAGCCCGCCGAGTGGAGGAGCAGCCGTCCGGACGGCGGGTCGAGAGGCCCGGCAAGCAGGGTCGCGGCTATCGCCGAAACGGAGAACGCGATGCCGAAAGCCAGGAGCAGGACTCCGAGCCCGGCCGGCACGCGTGCCGCGAAGAGCGCGAGGCGCGATCGTCCGGTAACAACGAGCTCCCGGAACACGCCCGCGCCCAGGTCGCCCGTGCCGAGTGTGGCTCCGACGAGGATGCCTGCCACGATGGTCAGCGCTCCGAGGAAGTTGAGCGAGTCCGCGAAGTTGTGGGCGCTGCCCGCCGGGCCGTGTTTTGCCGGGTCGACTCCGTGCAGGATCGCAAGGATCACGTAGGCGACGATCATCGGGAGAATCGTGAGTGCAAGGATGGCGGCGAGAAGGCCGCGGCGCTTGCGTACCTTGAGTAGCTCTGCCCGCACGAGTCTCGGCGACCGGCGAGTGTTCCAACGCCCGCGCGGCAGCTCTGCTGTGACCGTCGACGTGTTCATGCTGCTTCCTCCAATCGCGATGTGATCTCTAGGAACCGCTGCTCGAGCGAGGCCTGTACCGGCTCGAAGCGACGGATGGCCAGCCCGGCGAGGACGACGCTGCGGCTGATCTCGTCCGCCGCCGGTTGGGCTTCGACGTCCTTGGCGAGGCTGATGTGAATCCCGTCCGGGCCGGGTGTCGCCGAATCGACCGCGCGCTGCCCGGACACGATCGCGAGCGCGCGTGCATCGTCACTTGTCGCGACGAGAACCGACTGCTGTCCCCCTCGGGCCAGGTCGGCGATCGATCCCTGCATGACCACCCGGCCGCTGTCGACGATGGCGACCTCGTCGCAGATCTTCTCGACCTCGCTGAGCAGGTGCGACGAGAGGAGCACCGTTCGCCCCTCGGCGACGAAGCCGCGGATCATGGCGCGGAACTCGTGGATTCCGGCCGGATCGAGGCCGTTGGTCGGCTCGTCCAAGATCAGCAGCTCGGGGTCGCCGAGCAGGCTGCGGGCGACACCCAGCCGTTGGCGCATGCCGAGCGAGTAACGCTTCACGCGTTCGTCGGCACGATGGGCCAGACCGGCGCGGGCCAGCGCGCCGTCGATGCGCGCGTGCGCCTCGGGCTCGCGTGCGGCCGCGATGATCTCGAGGTTTTCGCGACCGGTCAGGAAACCGTGGAAGCGCGGCTCTTCGACGATCGCGCCCACGCGCGCGAGAGCCTCTGCACGCCGGGCTGGGACGGGTCGTCCCAGCAGGTGCATCGTGCCGGCCGACGCGTCAGTCAGGCCGAGCAGCATCCGGATCAACGTCGTCTTGCCGGCGCCGTTCGGGCCCAGATAGCCGAAGGCGGATCCCCGCGGAATGCGCAGGTCGACGTCCGCGACGGCGACGCGGTCGCCGAAGCGCTTTGTCAGCCCTGTCGTCTCGACGACGAACCCCTGGGACTCCCGGGCTCGTCCGTTCACTCGTTCGTGGGGGCTCATTTCTCCTCCTGTCTTGCTGCTGTTGGGCTGTGATCGACTCTAGGCCGTGACGCTCCGCCCGCCATCGGCCCGAAGGTGGAATTGCGCTCCCGATGAGGACGGTCTTCTGGGGCGCCGTCTCCTCCCTACGGGGGAGCCCGAGTCGTTCCTGGAGCCGAGGCGATCCGCCCGCCTCTGGAGTACCTTCAGGACGTGGAGACGTTTCTCCGGCTTGCCCGCCGGTACTGGTTCGAAGCCCTGGTGCTCGCGGGCATCGGCGTGGGTCTGGCCGGTGTCGTCGCCGGGCAGGGCCGGACGGACGGGCCGACCGGCCCCCTGTGGTTCGACGTCCTGGCGATCGTCGCGATCCTCTCGCCGCTGTTCGCCCGCCGGCGCTTCCCCTTCGGCGCTCCGGTGGCGGTCGGCGGGGCGGTCGTCCTGACGACGTTCGTCGACCCCCGGGTGACTCCGTATGCGTTCGTGACCTTCCTGGCAGGCTGCGCGGCGGTCTTCCTGGTGGGCTTGGTCCGCGATCGTTCCCTGGCAGCGGCGGGGCTCGCGCTCGCGCTCGGGGTCGAGGCGCTCGTGGCCTACAAGGATCCGAAGGGGAACCTCGGCGCCTTCATCGCCACGAGCATCGTCTTGGCGATCCTGTGGACGATCGCCTTCGCCCTCAGTCGCAAGTTCCAGGAGGCAGACGAGGCGAAGGAGCGCGCGTCACGAGCGGAGCGGGAGCGCGAAGAACGAGCGCGGACCGCAGTCACGGAGGAGCGTGCGCGAATCGCCCGGGAGCTGCACGATGTCGTCGGGCACAGCGTCAGCGTCATGACCGTACAGGCCTCGGCCGTGCGCAGGCTGCTCCGGCCCGAGCAGCAACGCGAGCGCGAATCTCTCCTCATCGTCGAGCAGACCGGACGAGAGGCGCTTGCGGAGATGCGCCGGATGGTCGGTGTTCTCAGGCGGCCCGAAGAGGCGCCCGCGCTGGCGCCCCAGCCGAGCCTCGAGCATCTGAACAAGCTGGTGGAGCATGCTCGCGAGGCCGGGCTGCCGGTTGAGCTCCGAATCGAGGGCGATCCGCTGCCGCTCCCGGCCGGCCTCGACCTCACCGCCTACCGGCTCGTACAGGAGGGGCTGACGAACGCGCTCAAACACGCCCGCGCACAGCACGCGGAGGTGCTCGTCCACTACAGCGACGGGCACGTGGAGCTGACCGTGACCGACGACGGACGCGGCGCAGGGGACCGCGACGGGGGCGGGCATGGGCTCGTCGGGATGCGCGAGCGCGTGACGGTCTATGGCGGCGAGCTGGAGGCGGGGCCGCGGCCTGAGGGTGGGTACCGGCTTCGCGCCAGACTCCCGGTCGGGTGACGATGGAGGAGACGGCCACCGGAACCGTCACCTTCCTTTTCTCGGACGTCGAGGGCTCGACGGCGCTCCTGCGCAAGTTGCGGGATGGCTATGGCACAGTCATCGGCGAGCACGAGCAGCTGCTGCGCGCGGCTTGGGCGCAGGCCGGGGGCCAGGAGCTCGACGCCGACGGCGACTCGTTCTTCGTCGCCTTCCGCCGGCCGAGGCAGGCAGTCGACGCAGCCGTGTCAGCCCAGCGAGCCGTCGCTGCGCACGCCTGGCCCGAGGGAGTCGCTCTGCGCGTCCGCATCGGCATCCACACGGGGGAGGCATCGCTCGCCGGCGATCAGTACATCGGCCTCGCAGTGCATAGGGCCGCCCGGATCTGCGACGCCGGCCACGGCGGCCAGATCTTGCTTTCGGAGACGACGCGGTCACTGCTCGAGGACGAGGAGCAGGAGTTCGAGGGCTTCGAGCTGCTCGACCTCGGCGCGCAGCTGCTGAAGGACTTCGACCGCCCCGTCCGGATCTACCAGCTCGCGGTGACCGGGCTCGAAGCTGAGTTTCCACCCCTGCGCACGGCCGGTCATGGGGCGACGACGCTCGCCGACCGTCAGGACGACCTGCCGAGCCCGGAGGATGCCAGGATCGTGCGCGTCCTGATCGTCGACGACCAAGCGCTCGTCCGCGCCGGCTTCCGAATGATCCTCGAGGCAGAGTCCGAGATCGAGGTCGTCGGCGAGGCCGCAGACGGCCGCGAGGCGGTCGCCGAGTCGCAGCGCCTGAAGCCGGACGTCGTGCTGATGGACGTGCGCATGCCGGAGGTGGACGGCATCGAGGCCGCCCGCCGGCTGCTCGGCCAGGACGACTCGGAGCCGAAGGTCGTGATGCTGACGACCTTCGACATGGACGAGTACGTCTACGAGGCGCTCAGGGCCGGTGCCAGCGGCTTCCTGCTCAAGGACGTCCCTCCCGAGCAGCTCGTTGCAGGAATACATGCAGTGGCGAGCGGCGACGCCCTGCTCGCGCCGTCCCTGACGCGGCGTGTGATTGAGGAGTTCGTCCGGCGCCCGCCCGACTCGGTGCGGAAGCCGCCGGCGAAGCTCGCCGACCTCACCGCGCGCGAGCTCGAGGTGCTGAAGCTGGTCGCGCGCGGACTCTCGAACGCCGAAATCGCGACGGCGCTCTTCGTCAGCGAGACGACCGTGAAGACCCACGTTGCGCACGTGCTCATGAAGCTCGACCTCCGCGACCGCGTGCAGGGTGTGGTGCTGGCGTACGAGTCGGGCCTCATCCAGCCCGGCGACGAGTCGTCCTCTGAGCCTCGGGGCCATGGCCGAGAGAGCGACTAGTCGGCGGCGAAGTCGAGGTACAGCGTGAGCGTGGGCCGCGTCGCGGGAAGCGCCCGGGTTAGGCGGTTCAATTCACCACTAGGGCACGCTGTGGGGACATAGCGTGATTTGCTTGGGTCTGCCGCCGGCAACCTTGACGACGAAGATTCCGTACCACGCGCACCTCCGCATGGAGCCGACGTAGGCGATCCTTCTCCCATTCGGAGACCGCACGAGGTCTCCGTCAGGCAGACGAGTCCATTGCTGCCCCCAAACCGCATTCCCTGGTATTCGGCTTAACCATGCGGTTTGCGGCGATCAGAAGGGTGCGGAGGGGGTGCGATTCTCGCCCCCCATCGCAACCTGTCGGCGAAGGCCATGCCCCCGTTGGGGCAAGTACTTCACGCGGTGTGGGAATAGGCACCGGAGCCTTCGGGCATCTGCTGGCGGCAGGGGGAAGCGAGACACGCAAGCAGCGCAAAACCCTGCAAACGGGCCGATGAAGGTGTCGTTCCGAGCTATCATCACGTCCAGGCAGTCGGGCCTCGAGGGCCGGACTTCCTCTCTCTCCCGAGACCGGCCCTCGCGGGGGAGCGTCTTTCTACGGCGACCGCCTGCGCCCGGCTCCCTCCCCTTAGCTCTGCGCAGCTTGCCTTTTTCGGCAACGGATTTCAAGACGAGGAGCTGCTTTCGGAACCCGGTTGGGCCTGGAGAGCACGCATGTGACGGGTCAGGCCCCGGGGACAGACCGCGTAGGGTGCGTAAATCCGGTCACGGCAGAATTTACGCACCGTACGGGTTCATGCTACCCCGATGGAGTGTGCGCACCCAGGGTTTTGAACAGAGATCGACGACCGCGTATCGGTTTGTCGAGGTGCGGCCCCTGCTGTAGCGCGGAGCGATTCGCGCTTATTGGAGAACGCTGCGTTCCCCTCGAATGGGTCGCCGACGCACGTCGCAACTCGCCGTCTATAGGACGAGGTCGGCGGGGTTGGGGAGCTTGCAGCGGTCGAGCGAGAGGCAGCCGCAGCCGATGCACTGCGCGAGCCCGATCGGGATAACGGTGCCGCTGCCCCCCGTTTCCCCGATTGCGACGCGCCCTTCGCAAGGGATGATTGCGTGAGCGTCGAGTACGGAGTGCAACTAGGACGAAACTCCTCCGAGAAGTCGTAGGAAACGAAAGCTCCTCGGGGAAGCGGACGAAAGCACCACCGGCTCGACGATTTTCGTGGTCCGGAATCATCGTGCCGCCGCCGCTGGTTCGTTTCCTGTTCGGCTCGGCTCTATCTTCCTGCCAGTGAAGCAGGCGCGGTGGTCGTCTTGTCGCGCCGTGAAGCGGGGCCGATGCTGCCGAGGAGCTTCGTCGCCGTCGCCGTGGACGCCGTGCCGGCGATGGCGAGCGCCGGGCCCGCGGCGAGCACGAGCAGGCGAATGCGCACCGATGACCTCCCTTCCTCGGTTCCGGCGAACGTGCCACGATTGGGACGCGGGACCCACGCGGATGCGGAGGTGAGAGCATGGAGGTGCCCGAGGACTGGGCCGAGATCGAGGGGGCGCTGCAGCGCGAGTTCCACTTCAAAGACTTCTCGGCGGCGATCAACTTCGTCAACCGGCTGGCCGAGGTCGCCGAGACAGCGAGTCACCACCCCGACATCTCGATCCACTGGAACCGGGTCGTCGT
>WNGF01043201.1_pt1 | contig 11685 bp, 10 predicted proteins | sample 5400641 | NCBI WGS metagenome assembly WNGF01 (sample SAMN13153371, study PRJNA577476) | soil metagenome | isolation source: 80 cm soil or saprolite under grassland replicate 2 | place: USA:California | collected 2016-06-15 | reverse complement strand
GAGCCGCAGGCCGAGCGCAGGCGCATCGATTCCGGTCAGCATTGGTTTTCTGCCAACGGAGACGAGGACGTAATCCGCTTCGAGCGATTCGCCTTTCCCGTCTTTCTCGACCTCGATCGTGACGCGGTCACCGTCACGCCTTCCCCCTGTGACTTTCGTCGCCGGCCTGATCTCCATCCCCTGCTTTCGGAAAACCCTGTCGGCTTCCTTCACGATCTCGGCGTCGTTGCCTGCGAGAATCGTCGGCAACAGCTCGATCAGCGTTACCTTTGCGCCGAGCCTCCGCCAGACGGATCCGAGCTCGAGTCCGATGATTCCCCCGCCAATGACGACGAGATGCTTCGGCACCTCCGGGATTTTAAGAGCGCCGGTGTTCGAGAGAATCCGCGCTTCATCAAACTTGAGGAATGGAAGCTCGATCGGAACCGAGCCGGTCGCGATGATGACATTCTTCGCCGCGTAGGGCGTGATCGCACCATCTTCGGCGGTGACATCCACGATATTCCCCGCGCGCAACGTTCCGTGACCTTTCGCCCAGGTGACCTTGTTCTTCCGGAAGAGGAACTCGATTCCCTTCGTGTTCTGCGCGACGACGTCGTCTTTCCGTTTGAGCATCGTCGGCAAATCGACGGACGCCCCATCGATCCTCACGCCATGTGCTGCAGCATGGAGGCGCGCAAACTCGTAATGCTCCGAAGACGACAGCAGCGCTTTGGACGGTATGCACCCGACGTTGACACATGTTCCGCCGAGCGTCTTGTCCATCTCGACACAGACAGTGGAGAGTCCGAGCTGTGCGGCGCGGATGGCGGCCACGTAACCGCCCGGTCCACCGCCGATGATTACGACATCGGCTGCAGTTGGCTCAACCATGTGACGAGTTCAGGAGATGAGCATCGCGGCCGGATCCTCGATCAGCTCTTTCACTCTGACGAGGAACAGCACCGCATGCTGCCCTTCAACGATTCGGTGATCGTAGGAGAGGGCGACGTACATCATCGGCCGGATCTCGACCTTGCCATCGATGGCGACGGGACGGTCCTGAGTCTTGTGGAGGCCGAGTATTCCGACCTGCGGATAGTTGATGATTGGCGTCGAGCGTCCGATCTGAATGATTCCCTTGGCGTGTGCGTCCTTGATGTTGGGAACGACGAGTCCGGCGTCGGATGCGACAGCGATGCCGATGTTGACGTAATGCTTGTAGATGATCGAGTCACCATCCACCTGCGCGTTGACGATGGGATATGTCTCGAGCGCCATGCACGCAGCTTTCACGAAGAACGGCATGAAGGTGAGCTTGACTCCGTGCTCTTTCTCGATGCGCTCGCGCATCCGCTCACGGAGCGCGTTCACCGCAGACATGTCGATCTCATTGAACGTCGTGAGATGAGCCGTCGAGTGCTGCGACTGCAGCAGATTCTCGGCGATTCGCTTTCGCCGGGTGGACATCTTCTCGCGGGTCTCGCGCTCCCCCGTGGCAGTAGAAGCGGCACGCGTCGGAGGCACAGTGGACGTGGGCGCAGTGGACGTGGGCGGCGCAGTGGGTATGGGCGCAGTCTTCGGGCTTGAAGCAGCGCTCTCCAACACGTCAGGCTTGCTGACAACACCGCCGCGTCCGGTGCCTGTCACTCCCGCGACATCAATCCCCGCCTCCGCGGCAGCGCGTCGAGCAGCAGGGGACGACTTCACGTTGGCACCATCGCCTGCTGTTGCCACACTCGGCGAATTCGAGGCGGGAGTGGCGGGTGCAGTTGAGATGCCAGCCGAGGAGGGAGCGGGGGGTGGGGATACGACTGCGTGCGCAGCCTCTCGGAGACCGCCGGCCGTTGTTTTTTCGGCGGGCTCCGAGATTAGGCGAGCATTAGCAGTCGAAGTCCCACCCCCCGCTCCCGACCCAACACTGGAGCCGACTTCAGCACCTACCACCGAATCGTCGAACTCGGCGAGAAGATCGCCGACTTTGAGCACCGTGCCCTCGGAAGCAACGATACGTGAGAGAGCGCCTGCCCGCGGAGCCGGAACCTCCACCGTGATCTTGTCCGTCTCGAGGTCCACGAGCGTATCGCTAGCGGCCACCGGCTCGCCCTCCTTCTTCAGCCAGCGCGACACCGTCGCTTCGACGATCGATTCACCGAGTGGCGGGACCTTTATCTGGAGCATTCAGGTGAGAGCGGAGTGGGTGCAAACCCGGTATCTTCCGGCGGCACGCGCGGGATGCTTGCTGAATCGCGCGCGCGCACGACCAGGATTCTGAATATAACGCTCGAGGTTTTCGTTGCGAGCACTCACCATCTCCGCGCACGGCGGACTCGACCAGCTCGAGTACCGCACCGATCTTCCGATCCCCGATGTTTCAGTGGGACAGGTGCGCATACGCGTGACTGCGGCTGCTCTCAACCACCTCGACGTTTTCATGCTCGACGGATTGCCCGGAGTCACTCTGCGGCCGCCATGGGTGATGGGCGCAGACGGAACCGGGATCGTCGATGCCATTGGCGACGGTTCAACCACTCACGTAAAGCTCGGTGACACCGTAATCATCAATCCCGGAATAAGCGACGGGACCTGTGAGTACTGCAGAGCCGGTGAGCAGTCGCTCTGCGTCCGCTTCGGATTACTCGGCGAGCACCATCCCGGAACTCTCGCCGAATATGTCGTTGTTCCAGCGACGAACGTGCGACGTATTCCGGAAACCATCCCGCGAGAGGAAGCGGCGGCGTATGCGCTCGCTGCGTTAACCGCGCGGAGGATGGTCATCACGCGCGCCAACGTCCAACCGACCGACGATGTGCTCATCTGGGGAATCGGCGGCGGCGTCGCACTTGCTGCGCTCGCGATCGTGAAGCAGCTCGGCGCACGCGCGTGGGTGACATCGAGCAGTGATGAGAAGCTCGTGCGCGCCAAGGAACTCGGCGCCGATGAGACGCTCAATCATCGCACGACTGACGTCGGGAAGGAGATCCGCGCGCGCACTGGAAAGCGAGGCGTAAGCGTAGTGCTCGACAACGTTGGCCACGACACGTGGAAGCAGTCACTTGTCGCTCTCGGGAAACGCGGCCGCCTGGTGACCTCTGGTGGCACTTCCGGACCAATGGTCGAGACCGACATCCGCCGGCTTTTCTGGAACCAGTGGACCATCATGGGATCGACGATGGGAAATGACTCCGAGTTCGATGCCGTGGCGAAGGAGTTCTCAGCGGGACGGCTTCGTCCGGTGATCGATTCCGTTTATGACCTCGCGAACGGCAGGGAAGCTTTCGCCCGGCTTGCCGGCGGCAAGCAGTTCGGCAAGATCGTGATCAGGATCGCGTGACCGAGACCGCCCAGTACTCGCCCGACGAGGTTACTCGCATCCGCGAGGGATTCGCCGCCGGCGTGCCCCCCGACTGCCCACGCTGCCATGTCCCGATGACCCAGCGCCCCATCGGCGGCGGCTCCTTCGGGCTCGGCTACGCCCGGCGGAGGGAGTGGCTCATCTGCCCCCGCTGTCACCGGAGCGCCATCTTCGACGTACGGCGGGGAACGAGGAATTAGCCGAGTTTCGCCGGCGCTGCTATTCTTAAGCGTCCTTCACGCTTTTCATTAGAGAGTCATCAGTGGACACCACCACCGTGAGCTTCTCCGACCGCCTGCAGGAGAGCTTCGCTCAGCTTTACCGCTACGTGCCCGCGCTTTTCGGCGCGATGGTCATTCTCTTCGCGGGCTATCTCCTGGCGCGCCTGTTCGAGAAGGGAACAGAGCGGGTCCTTCGCCGGATCAGATTCAATCAGCTGCTCGAGCGGGGCGGAGTCATGGATGCTGTCGAGCGCGCGGGATCCCACGTCAATCCGACGCGCATCGGAGCGAGCCTCGTTTTCTGGTTCGTGATGTTCACGGTGATGCTCGTGGCCGCGAACGCGCTTGGCCTCCAGTCGCTCGCCAACGTTTTCTCCGAGCTGGTGAGCTACATCCCGAGCCTCATCGCGGCGATCGTGATCATCATCGTCGGAATCGTGCTGGGCGGATTCGTCGGCGGTTTGATCATGGCATCGGCGGGCGGACTGCACGGCGGTCCGACGCTGTCGCGAGTGGGGAAGGGCGGGGTGATCGTCCTCGCGGTGTTCATGGCGCTCCAAGAGCTGGGCGTCGCGAGCGAGATCGTCACAACCGCGTTCGCGATTCTATTTGGAGCTGTAGCGCTCGCGCTGGCTCTGGCGTTCGGGCTGGGGAACCGTGATCTGGCGGCCGAGATAACGCGGGAATGGTACGCACGCTACAAGGCGGAGCGCGATGCAATCGACCGCGATCACGCGCAGCTCGAGCTCGAGGATGAGGCGGAAGCGTCGGGGTACAAAGGCCCGGCGCACTGACCTCCCAAGCTAGGCGCTCGTATCCGCGGTTGCCTGCGCCTTGCGGACGGCCGCCTCGATTTCCTCAGCCGCTTTCTTCGACAGACCGTTGATCTGAATCGGCTGCGACCCGCCGGAAGTCTCGATCGTCATGGTCGACCACATCATCCCGTGCCACACGCGAAGAGAGGAAACGTGCTGGCAGTTGATCGCTTCCTCCGTCGAGCCGAACCAACGGTTCTTGGTGTATCTGATCTGATTGCCGTCGACGGTGATGCTTGCCGGGAAGATTCTGTTGCCTCGGGTGAGGCGGCTGGCTCGGTAGACGGTTGGCATGCCAGATAATGCCGGAGTAAAGGCGGATTCGCAACGCGACGCTTCTCTCGACTGATTCGAAGCTCTCGACCAAGAACAGGTTATGAGCTAGTACATTCACAAAACGATGGCAATCACTGCGGTGTTCGGAGAGCACGATGAAAAAACTTTGGCGCAGCTCAATGACGTTGCGTCTCGCGCAGCCTACACCGCACTCATGGCCGACGGGCACGCCGGCTACCGTCAAGATCTGACTCAAATCGCCGACGAAATCGCGGCGACGGTCTCGTTTGGTATCGGGCGCACGAACAAAGACGAAACAGCGCCAGTCGATCATCCGCTCTTCGAATCGGACGCGTGGTCACTCCTTCCGGCGGAAGCGAATGTGAAGGAGCTAAAGGAGAAAGCGCGTTCGCAGCTCGGCACTGTCGGCAGCGGGAATCATTACGTCGACGTCTTTGCCGACAGAGCCGATGGCACGATGTGGGTTGGCGTGCACTTCGGCTCACGCGGACTCGGCCACACGATTGCGTCGGGATTTCTCTCGCTCGCAGCGAATCAAAAGTGGGGGACGCGTGCGAAGGAGACCGAAGCGATCCTCGATCTCGAGGCGCCCATCGGTCAGGACTATTGGTCGCTGATGAATCTGGCGGGCGAGTACGCGTATGCGGGTCGCGAATGGGTTGCGCGTCGGGTCGTTTATCTGATGGGCGGCGAAGAAATGGAGCTCGTGCACAACCACCACAACTTCAGCTGGAAGGAGAATCATTTCGGCGAGCCTCTCGTTGTCGTCCGCAAAGGCGCAACGCCGGCCTTTCCTGGTCAGAAAGGATTTGTCGGGGGCTCGATGGGAGACGATGCGGTCATCGTTCAGGGAACTGCGAAGAGCTCGGAGCAGGAGAAGGCAATGTTCTCAACTGTTCATGGCGCCGGACGAGTGATGTCGCGAACGCAGGCGCGTGGAAAGACCAAAGGTTGGGGACCAAAGGCAAGGATTGTTGCGCCGGGTCTCGTGTCGCAGGAAATGCTCGACGAGTGGATCAAATCCCGCGGGGTCATTTTGCGCGGCGGCGGCCTCGACGAGGCGCCGCAGGCGTATCGGCGGCTACCCGACGTGCTCGCACAGCAGGGTGATACGATAGAGGTCGTCCACACTCTCGTGCCGCTGATTGTAGTTATGGCGGGTGCGCGGGAGTTCGATCCCTACAGGGATTAGCGTCTTCCCTGCACTTTCGACCGGATGCTAGCTGCGCGTGCTTCCAACCGTTCTCTGAGGTCGTGAGGAACATGAAAAGCAAACGCTCGTCCCACCTTCCTCTGATTGACAATCTCCAGTCTTGCTAGTCCCAAGAGATCACTCCGTGATGTTTCGTAGCTCACTCCATGAGAACGCTGGTGTGATTCGACGGTGTATCGCGCATCCGGATCCTTGAGCGCATGATTAATGAGAGCCAACTGGCGAGGGTTTAGTTCGTCACGAAGCAGACGGGTCTGAGCCAGTACTTCTTCGGTGTCACGAAGCTCCGCCCGTTTCCGCGCGAGATACTGCTGGAGTTCTCCGATGGCTTGGAGCAGCACGCGAGATTGATACAGTAGGAAATACGTGACATCGTTTTCGTCACTCTCGGTGTAAAGATAGGCTCGCGCGTAGGCACCGCGCGCCTTCTTAAGTATCCGCGAGATTGAAACGTATTCGGAGAGCCAGTACCCTTGGCGAGCCATTGCCCAGTAGAACAACGCCCGCGCCGTGCGGCCATTACCGTCGACAAATGGGTGATCGTATGCTAACCAGAAATGGAGAAGAATTGCTCTTACCACAGGCGGCATAAACTCCGTCGTGCCGTGGCCGTTTGCAAAATCACACATGGTCTTCAGACGAGCTGGCAGTTCACCGGCTTTGGGGGGCGTGTGCAGTCGTCGTCCCGTTTCGTCTTCGATTACGATTTCTTCGTCGTCTCGCCGAAATCTTCCGGCGGCGTCGGGGTCATCGAGAGTTCCTTCCGTCACGATGCGTTGAAGATCGAAAACGATGTCGGGCGTCAGTTCGTCTTTGACAACTTCGCGAACACGGAGCATCGCTTGGTAATTATTCAAAATCATTCGCTCGCCGAGCGTTCTCGGCTCACGGCCTTCTTGGATCATGGCTTTCGCGACTTTGCGTTTAGTTGCGGCGCCCTCCAACTGACTCGATGTAATTGCCTCTTCGACGAGCGACTTGAAGAGGTAAGTATTCCTAGTTGCAGGATTGGCAACTTGGTCGCTTCCCTCGATGTTACCTGACGCGTCCCTGTCGATCTTGTGAAGCATCTCGAGAAGCGGAGACGGGAGCGCGTATTGGAAAGGGCGGCCAGCGGTATCCCTCAAGGGGAGTTGCCGGTACAGTGACTGGCGCGCCGTTTTTACGCCAAACCATGCCTCCTCTGTGGTGAGACCCTCGGGCGGAGTGATTTGTCGAAATGTATCCCAGTGGCGGTACTGACCTCCTGGAGCGGGCCCCAGTCTGCGGGTGCTCAATAGCTGACCAAGTTTCTTGGTTCCGTCGGGCTCTTTAAACGTCCGGTCGATGATAGTGTTAAGATCTGGTGGCACAACTGGAAGTTTCATGGGAGTTCCGGTTAAACTACTAATTACTGCTAAATTAGTATTTAGGACTTCGTCGGTCAAGCCCCAATTCCTAATCCGGGAATTATTAGTAATAAGCCGGGATGGAGCCACTTTGCCCTAGCCGCAGGGAGCGGTATTGATTTAACGCCAACTGAACTAAACAATTTAGTTGCACCTACTTAGGTGGCAGTTACGAGCGTTCGTTAGAACGGAAAATCGCAGCTCTCCCACAGCCCCGGCACCCCTCCCGTCGTGGATGGGGGCAAGCCGTCCGTAACTCTTTACTGCACAAACGCTTATAGCCGCATTTTCACATTGATTTCGGCCCCTCTTTTGGGGTATATTTGAAGCCTGTTGAAAACCGGGCAAATCACACTTCTTCGCCCGACCTGAACGCCTCAAAAATCCCATGACCGCTCCCAACAACCGAGAGCGAATTCTTCCCCGGCTGATCCACGACGAAGTCAGGGAATCGTTCCTCAATTACTCGATGAGCGTCATCGTCTCGCGCGCACTGCCCGACGTGCGAGACGGTCTCAAGCCGGTCCACCGGCGCGTGCTCTACTCGATGAACGAGCTCGGCCTCGTTCCCGGCCGTCCTTACAAGAAGTCCGCTACCGTCGTCGGAGACGTGCTCGGCAAATACCACCCCCACGGCGACTCCTCGGTCTACGACGCGATCGTTCGAATGGTGCAGGACTTTTCGCTCCGGTATCCACTCGTTGACGGTCAGGGAAATTTCGGCAGTGTAGACGGCGACTCGGCCGCCGCCTACCGGTACACAGAGGCGCGCCTCACGCGCATCGCGATGGAGATGCTGGCCGATATCGACAAGAACACGGTCGATTTCGCGCCGAATTTCGACGACAGGCTTCAGGAGCCGACTGTTCTTCCGTCGGCCGTTCCCAATCTTCTGATCAACGGCTCTTCCGGAATCGCCGTTGGAATGGCGACGAATATCCCGCCCCACAACATCAGCGAAGTCATCAATGCCTGCATTGCGATCATAGACAATCCGGAGATCGACGTAGCAGCGCTCAGAAAGATTGTGAAGGGTCCAGACTTCCCAACCGGTGGCTACATCTATGGCCGGGCGGGGATCAAGGATTACCAGGAGACCGGACGTGGCCGCATCGTCATGCGTGCCCGCGCGGTGATCGAGGAGAAGGAATCGTCCAACAAGTCGCAGATCGTCATCAACGAGCTGCCGTATCAGGTCAACAAGTCGAAGCTCGTGACCGATATCGCCGAGCTCGTGCGCGACAAGAAGCTCGAAGGTATATCGGACCTGCGCGACGAGTCGGACAAGGACGGAATGCGAAGGTGATGCCGCTCAAGGAAGTGCTCGAGCACTACATCGAGCACCGCCACACCGTCATCGTCCGTCGCACAGAGTTCGAGCTGGCGAAAGCGCTGGAGCGCGAGCACATCCTCGAGGGACTCAAGATCGCCGTCGACAACATCGACGCGGTCATCAAGCTCATCCGCGCGGCGGCCGACACGCCCACGGCGAGCGCTCAGCTCCAGAAGCGGTTCAAGCTCAGCGAGCGGCAGGCCGAGGCGATCCTCAACATGCGTCTCGCCAAGCTCACTGGTCTCGAGATAGACAAGCTCGAAGCCGAGCTAAAGGAGGTGCGGTCGTTCGTGAAGGAGCTGCGGTCGATTCTCGCATCGCGTCCTCGCCGAATGACGATCATGCGCGAAGAGCTCCTGGAAGCCGCGAAGAAGTTCGATGATGAGCGCAGATCGGAGATCACGAGTGACGAGGGTGAGTTCACTATAGAAGACCTGATCGCCGAGGAGGACATGGTCATCACCATTTCTCACTCGGGGTATATCAAGCGGACGTCGGTCTCCACGTACCGGAAGCAGCGCCGCGGCGGACGCGGGCTGAGCGGTCAGGGTCTCAAGGAAGAGGATTTCATCGAGCGATTGTTCATCGGCTCGACGCACGACTACATCCTTTGCTTCACCGACGACGGGCGTTGTTTCTGGCTCAAGGTGCACGAGATCCCGCAGGCGGGACGTGCGGCGAAGGGCAAGCCGATCGTCAACCTGATCAACGTCAATCCGGACACGCAAATCAAATCGATGGTGCCGGTGCGCGAGTTCACCGACACGCAGTTCCTGCTTTTCTGCACGCGAAAGGGAACCGTCAAGAAGAGCGCGCTATCGCAGTACTCGAACGTCCGCACGACCGGGATCAAGGCGATCAAGATCGAGCTGGGCGACGAGCTGATCGACGTTCAGGTGACAAGCGGTACCAACGACATCGTGCTCGCCACAAAGCACGGACTTTCCGTGAGATTCCACGAGCAGGACGTGCGTGAGATGGGTCGCGACACCACCGGAGTGAAGGGAATCGAGCTCCGCGAGGGTGATTCACTGGTCGGGATGGTCGTCATCAAGCGCGACGCCACGATCCTCGTCGTAACCGAGAAGGGACTCGGCAAATGCTCCCACATCGATGATTATCGGGTGCAGCGCCGGGGCGGAAAGGGGATCATCACCGTCAACCGCACGGAGAGGACAGGTGACGTTGTGGGGGTAATGGAAGTGCTGCCGGAGGATGAGATCATGCTGATCACCAGGAACGGTGTAATCATCCGTTCCTCGGTGGCTCAGATCCGTGTAACCGGACGTATCGCCCAAGGGGTGCGGCTCGTCCATCTTGATGACGGCGATGTGCTGACTGCAGTCGCCCGCGTCATTCCTGAAGACGACACTGAGTCGAACGGGGATGAATCTGCTGCGCCGGAGGGCGAAGTCGAGGTCATCGCCGAAGAAGAGTAGTCCACAACCGAGGCACGCCCGCTTTGGAAACAGAGGTCCTCAAGGAGCTGCAGTCGCTACGGGCGTCCCTCCGCAACGCGGAAACCGAGCTTCAGCGCGTACGTGAAGAGGGCGAGTCGCGCCGCCATCTGGTGGACATTCTGCACGAAGTCATGGGGGACCTCCCCACCGATGAAATCTTCCACTTTCTCGCGCGCCGTCTGGCGCGCGCGCTGCGTCTGTCGCATGCGTCGGTAATTCGGGCCCACCCGGGCGCCAGCACGGGCGTCGTCGCGACTGCGTTCGAGCAGCCTTACCTCCACGACCTCGAGATTGAGCTCGACCGATACCCTGAGGTCGTCGCCGCATTGAACGGACAGATCCCCGTACTTATTCCCGATCTCGAGACGTCTCCGCTTTACACGTCGTTGCGCGAGGGGTGGGCCAAGGAGGGGACGCAGGTGATCGTCCGCTCTGTGATGGCGCTGCCTTTTCCAATCGACGGTGAGAGCATGGGGGTTTTCCTTCTCCGCCGTACGGCGCAGGAGCCGAGGTTCGATGCGGCGGACGTGGAATTCGCGTCCACCGTTGTCGGCAGTGGAGTCGCCGCAATACAACGGGCGCATGCGATCGAAACGGCGCGCGCCGACAACACCCGGCTCGAGGCGCTGGCGCATACAGATCCGCTTACGCAGCTCGTCAACCGCCGTGCGCTGACCATTCGTCTGGTGACCGAGATGGAGCGCGTTCGCCGGTACAACGCACCACTGTCCATGCTGCTCATCGACCTCGATCATTTCAAGCTGGTGAACGACACGTACGGACACATGGCCGGTGACGATGTCCTGGCGTCAGTGGCGACGTTGCTTCAACGTGCGGTGCGAAGTGTGGACATGGTCGCTCGCTACGGTGGGGAGGAGTTCGTTATCGTGCTGCCGGAGACGGGGCGCCAGGGGGCGGTGGCGTTCGCTGAGCGGATCCGGGAGAAGGTCTCGAGTCACGGCTTCCGAATCGGTGAAACGAACGCGATCCATGTCACGACGAGCATTGGAGTGGCGACGTATCCATCGCCTAGACTCGACTCAGTCGAGGATCTCTTCCGCGCCGCGGACATCGCGCTCTATCGCGCCAAAGGGAACGGGCGTAACCTAGTCTGTTGCTGAACATTGCGGCCTCTCGAGCCCAAGCCTAACTCGAGCCACTTACATGAACGACACCAATCCAATCGCTGTCACGCCGGCGACCCCGCGGGCACGCGCGATGGCGGTTGCCGCTTTCGCGCTATTTCTCATCACTGCCTGCGTCGAGGTCTCGAACAAATCGAACGCCGACAGCGGAACAGCGAGGGTCACGCCTACGATCAGTGCGGCGTCCGTGAACCAGGCGACCTACGGGCTGCGGTCACGCGTCCGCTGGGTGATGCCGTCCGACAGCTCAGCCATTCTGGTGGTGGTGGACCCTGTTGGTTTGGAGAACGATGCGATTCCGAACGCGTTCTTCTTCGGGAGCGAGACGCGGAATTTTCAAGCCCGGATGGACAGCGTGTGGGATGTCGCGCCTTCGCCCGACTGGCAGGCGCTGGCTTTTTCGCGCGCGTATGTCGTGAAGGGTGACGAATCTGATTCAATTCCGCCGGCGGAATGGCTCGCGCTGGCGCGACGCACGG
>WNGF01010312.1_pt1 | contig 11689 bp, 10 predicted proteins | sample 5400641 | NCBI WGS metagenome assembly WNGF01 (sample SAMN13153371, study PRJNA577476) | soil metagenome | isolation source: 80 cm soil or saprolite under grassland replicate 2 | place: USA:California | collected 2016-06-15 | reverse complement strand
ATTCCTCGCGGCTGAGGCGATGTTCGGCGCCACCAACGACGAGCGATCGGATGTGCAGCGGCACGTCGCGGTCGTCGAACAGCTCCTCGGTGGTACGGTCGACCTTCTCGCCGACGACATCCGGCGGGTCGTCCTCGAGGATCTCGCACTGCGCCTTCACCGACTCGGTGCGCCGAGTACGAGACGTCGCCGTACGCGAGGCGGCGACCCTTGCGCTTCTGGGGGGAAAGGGGAATGCTCGCGGCGAGAGTTACTCGCACGAGCAGGGGCGTAAGGAAGGGGATGGGGCGCATGATCGGACAGGTCAGATCCGTTCGGACGGGGGCAGGACGGCGTTCGTCCTTGCCTCGGTTCTGGTGCTCGGTCCCCTGGCGTGGATCCCGACGGCCTCGGCCGTATCTTTCTCGGGAGGCTTCTCCCCGACGATCATCGCCGGAGGGGCCGACCTGAACGGCGACGGCGTTGTCAACGGTCGGGACGACTCCAACGCGTTCTTCGGCGCCACCAGCATCATCGACGGGCACCTCGATTGCGACGCTTGGGGCGTGACCCAGAACGCCGGTACCGCCGGGAGCGGGACGATCACCGCTGCCGACGACTGCACGCTCCGCGGCTTCGACGGCACGGTGTCAGGAGTGACGATTACCGTGACAGACGGCGTGTTCGCGTGGCCGAGCGGGACGGCTCTGCCCACCGTGTACAACGCGGCCGACCCGGCCAACCCAGGCGTCAGCGCGTCCGACTTCGCCTGGTCCACGATCGGTGGGAAGGTCGACTCGAACGGCAACGAGTCAATCGAGGGCACCGACTGCACGTTTGGCCTCGTCGGGCAGACGGTGGCCGTCGGGCTCGGCGACCCGACGGACGGGGCGGACATCCTCGGATCCAACGCGGGATGTGGCTTCGCCGGCAGTCCTCTGTCGTCGTCCATGAACGGGCTGGTGGACCTGAACAGCGACGAGGGCATCACGGCGGCCGACTCCTGCACGAACGGCTGCTTCTTCGGCCACAACGTCACGAGCGGCATCGTCCAGGTTGGCTCGGGGGCGGCGCCGACGATCACCTCGTTCGCCCCGACCGCCGGTCCGGTGGGGACCTCGGTCACGATCACAGGGACGAACCTGACGATCACCGTGACGACTGCTGGCGGAACGGCGACCAGTCGCTACGAACTTCACCGTGACCGGCCTGTCCCACGCTCGCAGTATCTCCCTGCGGCTCAGTGACTCATTGGTCGCCCGGGGGAAGGTCACCGTGAGCGATGGTTCGCCGCGTGCGCGGACAGCGTGTCGGTGAAGATCGAGAAGAAGGTCTCCGGTCACTGGCAGACGGTCAAGAACACGACGACCTCGTCCACCGGCGGCTACCGGACCCACCTACGGAACAGGCACGGCAGGTACCGCTCCCTCGCCCCGCTGGCGACGAAGGGCACGGACACCTGCGGCAGGGCTGTGTCGCCGACACGGACGCACTAGCCCGGTAGCAGGCGCTCAAGCGGCGGTAAGTACCGGGGACCGGCTCCTTCGGGGAGCCGGTCCTCTGCCTTCATGCGTTCTCCTCCTTCGGTCGCCGGCGATGTCATCTGGGTTCTCGAGCGCCGACTCCCTCGGGGTACGCTGCACCGCAGCAGACGACGCGGGGCCACCGCTTTGCCCCAACTCGAAGAAGTCCTATCCTTGGCCCCCGTGAAGCCGAAAGGAGCCAGCCATGGGCCGGGAGTGGATCTTGCGGATCAGACGGATCGACAGGCTGGAGCAGCGACTCGATGGACGGATCGACAGGCTGGAGCAGCGACTCGATAGACGGATCGACGAGTTGGAATTGCGGGTCAGTAAGCTCTTCGAGCACCCCACGATGGGTGTCGGTGCGATGGGCAAGGGCGGCGACTTCGGCTCTGGCAGCCACGGTCTGGCAACCACCGACTGAACGATATGGTTCGCCAAGAGCTCCGGCCTGAGCCCGATGTCGCGGTCGCATCATGATGTCAGTGGCCAGTGCTAGAGTCGGACTGCGATGGAGGCCGTGGCGTGGACCGCGATCGGGCTGCTTGGGGTTGCCGTCCTCGGATCATTCAGTAGCTTCTTCTATCTCGGCACGAGGATCGATGCCCTCGGGGCGCGTCTCGACTCCCGGATCGACGCCCAGGGGCTGGAACTCGGCTCCCGGATCGACGCCCAGGGACTGGAACTCGGCTCCCGGATCGACGCGCTGAGTGCGCGGATCGACGCCCAGGATGCCAGCATCCAGGCCCAGGGACGGGACCTGACCGCTGCCATCCAGGCCCAGGGACTGGAACTCGGCTCCCGCATCGACGCCCTCGCGGCCAGGATGGACGACCATCTTGGCCGTCATGCGGGATGACTCCGTCCCTACGGTGATGCACGGGTAGGACGGAAGGAGGCGACCGTCAGGCGGCCCGAGCCGGACATGCGTAGTCCGGAGGCGAGTCCACCCTGATGTCCTTGGGGAGCGGGACCCAAGCGTGCTTCGTGAGGCCCAACGCGCCGAAGGTCACCTGGAACTGGGTGTACGTCTCGAATGCGTCGGCCTCGAAGCGACCGCAGTTCGCGAAGCGCGTGCGGACCACGATCCAGCGGCGATCGCCGCCGTCCAACGTGAACGGAATGAACTTCTCGAGGTCGGGATCGCCCACGCCGAGGCTGCCGGCGTCACGTTTCGCGGCCGTCTCGAGCCTGACCGGTATCAGTAGCTCGTCCTGTCCGGTCAGCTGGATCCTCTGGATCTTCAGGGGCAGCGGCCCATCGTTCACCAGCAGGAAGCCGAAGGAGAACGTTCCGCCGTTCGCGTATTCGAGCCGGATCATGCCCGGGCCAGACTCCGTCACCGTCCCGGAGGCGAAGTTCGCCGCCGAGAGGGGCTGGTACCGCAGGGCGAAGAGCACGATGCCCGCCACGCCCGCCACGACCACGAGATATGCGACCAAGGCCCAGAAGAGCGCCTTCCACCGCGCCGTACTGTCGTAGCTGATGAACGACCCAGTCGACTTTCGGGCAAAGGTCATGATCTTTCGCTCCTCGCCAACATCACTCGGCGAGGAAGCCCGGGAACCTTAGCGCTTGATCTGGATCTGTCCGCCGACCTCCCCGGACGCCGCGAAGAGCGGCGTCGGTGAGGAGATGTTCGTGCCGGGTTCGTAGACTCGGAGTTCGAAGCGATCGGCGGTGGTCGCATTGACCCCGTCCTCGATCACCACCACGAAGGGAAACTCCGCGTCTATCCCCTGGATAAAGGCGGAGCCTCCGAGATAGGCGATATGAGCGTCCCGTACGGCGAGCCAGGAGAGGTCCTTGCTCTGGAGCTTGAACCTGCTCCCGTAGGAGAACGTGAGGTTGCCCGCCGGCGTGACCGATGACGGCGTCCTGTACTTAGCGGTGAAGCCGAACGATGCCTTCTGGACCCCATCCAGACCGGGCAAGACGTCGCCCGGCTCCGAGGTTGGCCCGCCGGGCACGATCCATCCGGTACCGTCGGTCGAGCCGGCCGACGGGTCGTAGGAGACGAAGGGGCTCGCCGAATCGGCGACCCAGCCAGCCCTATCACGAGCCGAGACGATCACGTTCGAGAGATCCGGCCTCGTGGGAACGAACGATGCGGTAAAGCTCGATCCGGATTCCCACATGTCTCCGCTAGCAAGCGGATCAGAAGCGGTTCCCAACACCCTGAATTCGACGGATCGGACGCCAGAGCCTGGGTAGTCGCTCACGCTTGCCCAAACGGCGACGCTCTCTCCGACCTTGGCCACCGTCGGCGCCAGGAACGGTCTCCCGATCGATGGCGGGGTGAGATCGACCCGATAGAACGCAGAGGCGGTGGTCGAATTGCCGGCCTGGTCCGTGGCAGTGCAGTGGAGGTTGTGGTAGACCTCGGGCAGGTTGGCCTCGGCTGTCGTGGTCGTTCCGACTTGGCTGATGATGAGGCTCATTTCCGAACCGTTGTCGATGCAGGCGATGGACGGCGGCGATCGGTCGTCACTCGCAACGATGTCCACGGATCCGGCGAAGCTGGCGTCCAGCCAATCGCTGGCCGAGGGATCCGGTCGGAACTCGATCGTCGGCGGAGTGTAGTCCGGCGGTGGAGGGGTGGAACCAGGAACCGGACCCCACGCCGCATCGCTCCGTGGGGGGTTTCCCTCGAGCAGGTACCCGCCCGTGTTGTCCGTTCGAATCACGCACCAGAGGTTCGGCTCTCCGAGTTCGCCGGTGAGGGGATCTGTTATTTGCCTGGACGTGAAGACGACGTATTGGCCGTCCGGCGAGAAGGTAGGCTCGGACGGGATGCCGCAAGGCCCCAGGTAGTCGAGCCGCTCTCCGGTCGTGGCGTCGTACAGCCCCACGCCTGAGGGGCCATAGGGTGGACCCTCGTCGGCGCCGAATCGGGCCACGATCAGGCGTCCGTCAGGCGACCAGTCGGGGTGGTGGAGGTCAAAGAAGTAATCCCCTGCGACCCCTCGAAGGGTCTGGCCATCGAGGGACGCCTCCAGGATCCCGAAGCGGCAGGGCAGCTGGTAGCACAAGGCTCTCGGGGGCTTGTTCGCCAAGGCGATGCTGGTCCCGTCAGGCGACCATGACGGCTCCATGGACACCCCGGGGACGGGCAGTGTCGTGACCGCCTCGGTCGAAAGCGTCACGATGGCGATGACGGAGGCGTCGCCGTCGAGCTTGCGGGTGAACGCGATCTGTCTGCCGTTCGGCTCCCACGTCGGATCGGTGTCGGAGAACGCCGGCGTCGTGACCTGACGCGGAGTTCCCGATCCGACGGCATCGGCCACGTAGATGGCGAACGTTCCGCCAGGCGATGTCTGGCCGGCGAACGCGATGCTTTCGCCATCCCACGACCATGCCGGGTTGATCGCGTCGCGACCGCTGCCGAGATCGGCCAACGGACGAGGGTCGGCACCTTGGGCATCGACCGTGTAGATGGCCTGATGGTCGCCCGCCGTCGTGACGTAGGCGATCCTGCCGTTCTGTCCCGGGAAGGCCGCATGCGCGACCGGCACGACGGCGAGGCTCGACGCCATGGTGAGCGCCGCCAGTGCGCTCAACAACAGGCCTCGTCTCATGGCGAACGCTCCTGTTACGGGTTTCCTCAGGGTAGGAGGCGGAAGGCCCGCGGAACAATCGGCCGAACGGCGACGCGGCCTCTTACGACCTTCGGCCGGTGAGCTCGGCAGCCAGCACGTGCCTTGAGCGCGCGGTTCGAGCAGGAAGTCGGTTGTGTCGCGCCGATTTCTCGGCCCTGGCGACACAAATCTCGTCCATGGGCATTTTGTGTCGTGCGCTTTTGTTCGGTGCCCGCGACACAAATCTGGGTTAATCTGGCGCCATGGCTGTCGAGACCCGCAGAGGCCGGAAGAGCCGGGGGGCGATCTACGCGCAGCTCGCCGAGGCCGTACAGGAGCTTCGAAGCCGCTTCGGCGGCCTCCCCTCGCCCGTCGAGGCGGAGGACATCTGGGGTGACATCTGGTACCAGGAGGCCCACAACTCGACAGCGATCGAGGGCAACACGCTCGCTCTCCGACAGGTGGAGATCTTGCTGCGCGAGGGCAGGGCGGTCGGTGACAAGCAGCTCGCCGAGTACATGGAGGTCCGGGGGTACGCGGACGCGGCCCAGTGGGTGTACCAGCAGGGCCTGTCGGAGGGCGACTGGACGACCGGAGACCTCGTCACGCTGACCGAGGTTCGACACGTCCACACGCTGGCGATGTCGAAGGTGTGGGAGGTGGCGCCACACCCCGACGCCGGCCCGAACGAAGGTCCGGGCTCGTTCCGCCAGCACAACATCCACCCGTTCCCAGGTGGCATGCGGCCCCCAAACTGGCCCCAGGTCCAGGCGCTCACGACGAACTGGGTCGCGCGCGCGTCGGCCCTGCGCGATGCCGCCGAAGGGCCATTCCCCGAGGCCCTCGCCGCACTCCACGCGGAGTTCGAACGGATCCATCCGTTCCTGGACGGCAACGGCCGGGCAGGCCGCCTCATGATGAACCTTCTCCTCATCCGGCTCGGCTACCCGCCCGCGATCATCCGGAAGGCAGAACGGACCCGGTACCTGAGGGCACTTCGCCGAGCCGATGGCGACGACCCCAGTCCGCTCGGCGAGTTCATCGCTCGGGCGATCATCGACACCCTTATGCGCTTCATCGTCCCGGCCGTCGCGGGACCGGCGAGGCTCGTGCCGCTCGCCGCCCTCGCCGACCGTCATATTTCGGCCCGTGCACTGCGCGCGGCTGCCGAGCGCGGGCGCCTACGAGCGCAACGGGACGAACGAGGCCAGTGGCGGAGCACACGCAACTGGGTCGACGAGTACAGAGCCAGTCGATACAAGCGCGACGGGAGCGTTTAGAAGGACGAGGCCGAGAGACGTCGAAGGGCCGGCGGGGCCGGACCTTCAGCCGGTGAGCTGAGTTGCCAGCTCCTCCGGTTGGCCGATGGGGAGCCGGCACACGAACCGTTCGCACACGTAGGCGATGGCCTTGCCATCGTCGGCGACGCGATCGCGAAGCAGCGGCACCGTCTCCCGCGACCGGGCGTCGTCGGGTGCGGCCACCGCGAGCACATGGTTCGGCAGGAATCGCTTGGTCGTGACCTCGGCCACGAGCGCTCGCGTGTCCTCGCCTTCGGGGTCGCCGATCACGGCCACCTCAGGAACGCGCGACACGTACAGGTCGAGGGCGGAGAGAGCCTGCCCAAACCCCGTCGGGGCGTCGGCGATCTGCTCGCGCACGAGCCGGAGCGCCGACAGGGCCGCGCGCTCGTACTCCTGCTCCCCGGTCATGAGCGCCACCCGCTGGAGCACGTCCGCCGCGGCCGAGTTTCCCGAGGGCACGGCGTTGTCGAACAGCTCCTTGGGCCGCACCACGAGCCGCTCGGCGTCCGACCCGGTCTGGAAGAACCCACCACGCTCGCGGTCCCAGAACAATCGGAGCAGCTCGTCGGCGAGGGCCCGCGCCTCCTCGAACCACCGGATGTCGAACGTCGTCTCGTACAGCGTGAGGCAGGCGTCCGCCATCAGCGCGTGGTCGTCGGCGTAGCCGGATCGTCCGGGCTTGCCGTCGCGCCACGACCGAAGGAGCCGGCCGGAGCCGTCGCGAAGGCGCGTGAGCACGAAATCGGCCGCCATTGCGGCCGCCTCGACGTAGCGCTGGTTGCCGAACGCCCGGCCCGCCTCGGCCAGGGCCGACACGGCCAGGCCGTTCCACGCGGCCAGGACCTTGTCGTCGGTGGCGGGACGCACCCGCGATTCGCGGATCTCGAACAGCGTCCGCCGTGCGGCCTCCACGCGGTGGCCGAGCTCCTCCCGGGCGATCCCGAGCTCCTCGGCTACCGCCTCGACCGGGTGCGGACGCCACAGCACGTTCGTCCCTTCCCAGTTACCGCGCGGGGCCGAGCCGAAGACCATGGCCACGTCCTCGCCGGCGAGCGAGGCGAGCTCGTCGTAGGACCAGAGGAAGAACTTGCCCTCGACGCCCTCGGAATCGGCATCCTGCGACGAGAAGAAGCCACCCTCCGGATGTCGCATCTCGCGCAGCAGGTACTCGCAGGTCTCGGCGGCGACGCGCCGGTACCGTTCGTCGCGCGTCACCTGCCATGCTCGCGTGTACAGCCGCGCAAGCTGGGCGTTGTCGTAGAGCATCTTCTCGAAGTGCGGTACGTGCCACATCGCGTCCGTGGAGTACCGGTGGAAGCCCCCGCCGATCTGGTCGTACATGCCGCCAGCCGCCATCCGGTCGAGGGTCGTCCGGAGCATCTCCAGGGCTCCGTCGTACCCGCGGAGCTGGCAGCGGAGCAGGAACTCGAGGGTCATGGGCTGCGGAAACTTGGGCGCGCCTCCGAAGCCTCCCCACCGGTGGTCGAACGACCGGCGCAGCGCATCGAACGCCCGGCGCAGCACATCGTCCGACAGCGGATCCGGTGAGGCGCTCATCGTCCCGGCCCGGGCGATGGCGTTCACGACCCGCCGTCCCTGGGTGATCGACTCGTCGCGCCGGTTCTCCCAGGCATCCGAGACGGCCGCCAAGATCTTCCGGAAGGCCGGCAAGCCGTGGCGGTCCTCGTTGGGGAAGTACGTCCCCGCGTAGAACGGCTCACCGTTCGGTGTCAGGAAGGCCGTGAGCGGCCACCCGCCGCCGCCGGTCATAGCCTGGACGGCGTCCATGTAGATGGCATCCACGTCCGGCCGCTCCTCCCGGTCCACCTTGATCGAGACGAAGCGCTCGTTCATGAGTGCCGCGGTCTCGGGGTCCTCGAAGGACTCCTCCTCCATCACGTGGCACCAGTGGCAGGCCGCGTAGCCGATCGAGACCAGGACCGGCTTGTCCTCTCGATGTGCGCGCTCGAAGGCGTCCTCGCCCCACGGGTACCAGTCGACCGGGTTGTGGGCGTGCTGGAGCAGGTAGGGGCTGGTCTCTCCGGCGAGGCGATTGGTGGCCGGTTCCTCCGACATCACCCCCAGTCTGGGCCCTTCACCCGGGTTTCGACCACCCCGGCCCCGAAGGCCCAGCGCGCGGCTTCAGGTGCCGAGGTCCAAACGCCGATGTATCGGATATGACTCGGGTGCTCCGCGTCCTCGTCGTCGACGACCACGAGATGTTCTCCGAGGCGCTCGCACTTGTCTTCGGGCGTCAGCCCGGCATCGAGCTCGTGGCGACGCTCCCGGCTGGCGAGGAGGCGGTTGCTCGGTGCCGTGATGAGGCTCCGGACGTGGTCCTGATGGACGTCGACCTTCCGGGCATGGACGGCATCGAGGCCACCAGGCGCATCCGGGCCGCCTCGCCGGGCACTCGGGTCGTGGTGCTCTCGGCGATGGAGAGCCCGACGCTGATCGTATCCGCCATGGCCGCCGGGGCGAGCGGCTACCTGCCCAAGACCCGTGCAGCGGACGACCTGGTCGCTGTAGTGCGGCGAGCGGCAGCGGGGGAGATCGTCATGGCCGACGACGATCTACCCGTCGTGCTCGACGAGCTGCGGACCGGCCGGGAGCCAAACGTCGCGGCCGAGCTCGCGCTCCGCCGCCTGACCGCGCGGGAGACCGAGATCCTCCGGGCCATGGCAGCCGGTGATGCGGCCGGCGAGATCGCGGAGACGCTCGGGATCAGCTCGCTCACCGTGCAGAGCCACGTGAAGAACATCCTGGCCAAGCTCGGCGTCCATTCCAAGATCGAGGCCGTGACCATGGCATGGCGACATGGGTTGGCGACGGTCTCCCGGCCGGCGTGATGGAGCGGCGGCAGGCCTCGACGGTGCTCGGTGCCGTGGCGGACGTCGTGGCTTCGGCGCGGGTCCTGATCGTCGCGGATCAGCCGGTCCTTCGAAACGTGATCAGGACGGCCTGTGGGGCATCGCAGCACCTGGAGGTGGCGGCCGAGGTCGCGTCTGGCAGGGAGGCGCTGGACGCGTATCGTTTCCTGTTCCCCGACCTCGTGCTCATCGACGTGTCGCTCCCGGACATGAGTGGGCTCGAGGTTGCTCGCCGGCTCCGGCGCGAGGTCCCACGGCCGAAGATCCTCGTGTTGAGCGGCCGGTCAGACCACGAGACCCTGTTCGAGGGCATCCGTGTCGGCGTTGACGGGTACCTGGAGAAGACCGCGGGCGTCCAGCAGGTCGTGGCGGCCCTGGAGCGCCTGGCCGCCGGCGAACGGCTCATCACTCCGGAACAGGAGCGTTCAGCCATCGAGGAGCTGGGGCGCCTGGTCCGCCGGGCCCGGGAGGCCTCCGATATCTCGTCCAGCATCGCGCCCCGTGAGATCGAGATCCTCGAGCACCTCGGCAGTGGCCTCACGATCCGGCAGGTCGCGAACCGGCTCGGGGTGTCCACCCGGACCGTGGAGGCCCGCGTAGCCAAGCTGTACCGGAAGCTCGACGCGTCGAACCGGGTTCAGGCCCTGGCCAAGGCGGCCGATCTGGGGCTGATCGAGCTCGGCTGAGCCGTTACATCAGCCTGCGGTCCCGCCGATACGAGGGGGCATGGTGTCCAAGCTGCGCCTCGGCGTCATCGTGGTCGACCCGTTGCCCGTCGTCCGGTCCGCGTTGGCCCTGATGATCGACGACCGACCGGACATGGACGTGCTCGCGGAGGCCGGGACGGCCGAAGAAGCGCTCGAAGCGATCCGGCGGATCCGTCGAAGCCAGGTGGGCGTGTTGGTCAGCCTGGGGCTCGAAGGCGAGCACGACTCCTACTGGCTGATCCGAACGATCCGCGACAATTTCCCCGGGCTCTCGGTCCTGGCCTGCGGCGCGAACGCCGACCCCCTGTCGATCTCGCGGGCCCTGTTCTCGGGAGCCGACGGATTCCTCGACAAGAGCTCCGATCCCGTCGAGTTCCTCCAGTCGCTCCGAAAGGGTGCGACCGGAGAGATGGTGCTGGCCGGTCCTCCGACCGAGTGGGTTGGGGCGATCGCGGAAGGGATCGAACGCCGTCGGCTGGTGGAGACCACCCTCACCGATCGGGAACGCGAGGTCCTCGTGGTTGCGGCCGAAGGCCTCACGGCCCGTCAGATCGCCTCGCGCCTCGGCGTGCGCGAGCGCACGGTGACGACTCACCTGGGCCGCATCTACAGCAAGCTCGGTGTGGGGACCCGTGTCGCCGCCATCCGTTTGGCCACCGATGCGGGCCTCGTCTCCGTGGGGGTACCCGAGTAGTGGCTGTTGCCAGCCTCTCGGGCGAGGACTGGAGGAGCGTGGCCCGGCGGTTGGTCCCCTTTGCGCTGCTCGTCGTGGCGGTCGTGCCCCGTGTCGAAGAGGTTTCCCTCCTTCTCCGCAAGTTCGAATCAGGGCAGACCGTTTCGCGGGCGACATACCTCCCCAGGTTCACGGAGATCGCCGCCGCCGAGGGCCGGGCCTACCGCGACTTCCCCGTGGAGTACCCGCCCGTGGCGCTCGGCGCGATCGAGCTGGTGGCCGGAACGAACGCCAACGAGACCGGCGCCAACCTCGTCTGGCTCATGGTCCTCTTCGACCTGGTCACCGCCGTCGCGCTGGGGATCGGTTGGGGTCGGAGGGCCGCGGTCTTCTACCTGCTCCTCACCGTGCCTCTCCTCGCCTTCCTCTACACGACGATCGACCTCATCTCCGTGGCGCTGGCGGTGAGCGCAGTCGCGCTCGTGGTTCGAGGGCGCGAGCGACTGGGCGGCGTGGCGTTGGCCGCAGCCGTACTGGCGAAGGTGTGGCCGGTTGCCCTCGTGCCGATGATGGTCGTGCAGCGGAAGCGACGAGCGCTCGCATGGTCGGTGGGGGCGCTCGCGCTCGGCACGCTGGTGTGGGTGTGGTGGGGCGGGCCGTCGGGCCTTCTGCAGGTGGCCACCCAGCGCCACACCCCGGGGTGGGAATTCGAGAGCCTGGTCGGCTCACTCCTGTGGGCCCTCGGACGCGGCGGCCTCGTTAGCATCAGCGACTCAACGCGGGTAGTGGGCGTCGCCCCGTGGTGGGCCAAGGCCTTGCTGCTCGGCGCGGCCTTGGCCGGGATCGCCGCCGTGTGGCACCGGGCATCTCGGCGGAAGCCGCGGGAGCTCGGACTCCCAGCCGTGGCGGCGGTGTCGATCCTCTTGCTGGCCGCACCGCTTCTCTCGCCCCCCTACATGATCTGGCTCGCTCCGTGGGCCGCGATCGCCTGCACGGAGCGAACGGGGTACATACGGTGGCTGCTGGCCGCACTGATGTTGGTCGGTGGCCTGACG
>WNGF01009581.1_pt1 | contig 11691 bp, 9 predicted proteins | sample 5400641 | NCBI WGS metagenome assembly WNGF01 (sample SAMN13153371, study PRJNA577476) | soil metagenome | isolation source: 80 cm soil or saprolite under grassland replicate 2 | place: USA:California | collected 2016-06-15 | reverse complement strand
GAACTACCACGAGATCGCCACGTTCTTCGACTCGCTCGGGCGCATGCGCCGCATCGTGAACGTGAGCGAGGTCTCGCTCGATCAGCCGAAGGACGTGAACGGGAAGGTCGTCTTGAACGGGAAATTCCTGGTGACCGCCTTCATGTTCGTGGACCCGTCGAAGCCGGTGGCCACCGTCGGCGCCGTGCCGCGTCCCGCCGGGGGCGCCCGATGACCGCGCGCGTCGTCGTCGCGCTCGCCCTGGGCGCCGCGCTCGCCGCCTGCGGCTCCAAGCCCGCGCCACGCCCGGCCCCGGCCGCGCCGATCGCAGCCTCGCCCGCCGCGCCGGTCCAGCCCGCCGCGCCCGACGCGAAGAAGCCCGCCGAGCCCGAGTGGGCGTACTCGTCGGTCGGGAAGCGCGATCCCTTCCGCAGCTTCCTCTCCGAGATCGAGCGCGGCCAGGGCAGCCTCGCCACGCGCTGCGCGACGCCGCTCGGGCGGTTCGAGCTCGATCAGCTGAAGCTCGTCGCGGTCATCACCGGGCTCGAGGATCCCGTCGCCATGGTCGAGGCCCCGTCGGGGCGCGGCTACTCGGTGCGGCGGGGCGCCTGCATCGGAAAGAACGGCGGCGTCGTCGCCGCGGTCCGCTCCGGCGAGGTCGTCGTGTCGGAGTGGGCAGTGCGCGCCGACGGCACCCGCGATCGGACCCAGACCGTCGTCCGCCTCCCCAGGGAAGCGGCGCTGAATCTCGAGGAGTAGCCATGAGAACGCACGTCAAGCGCCTCGCCGGAATCGTCCTGTGGGGCGTCCTCGCGGTCTCCGCTCCTCCGCGAGCGGCGGAGCCGAACGTCATCCGCGCCATCGACGTCGCCGAGAAGGACGGCGCGATCGAGCTGGCGATCCAGGGGACGCGCGCGCCGTCGTACACCGTGTTCAAGCTCCAGGATCCGCCTCGCCTCGTCGTGGATCTCGCCGGCGCGGACGTGTCGCAGGTGACCTCGCCCATCGAGGTCGGCAAGGCGGGCGTCATCGCGGTCTCGACCGCGCAGTACAAGGACGAGCGGAGCGCGGTGGGCCGCGTGATCGTGGCGCTCGAGGGCGCCCGCCGGTACGAGGTGGCGCCGCGCGGCGACGCGGTCGTGGTGAAGGTGCTCGGGGAAGGGGTGGAGGCGAGGACGGCGGTCGCGGCGGCGGCGGCAGCGACCGCGACGGTTCCCGTGAACGAGCCCGCGCCCGCGCCCGCGCCCGAAAACGACGGGCTCGGGCTCGGGCTCGGGCGCGTGCTCGGGGTCGGCGCTGGAGCCGCGACCGAAGCCACGCCAGCTCCACCCGCCGACGACCACGTCGTCTCGCGCCGCGTCGACGAGGCGAAGGTCGCCTCCCCCGCACGCGCCCTCACCGGTGTCACCGCCGCGAGGGGGAGGATCCTCCTGCGGACCGACGGCGGCGTCGCGCGCATCGAGGTGATCGAGCTCCGCGATCCCCCGCGCCTCGCGCTCGACCTCGACGGCGTCGCGCGCGTCCCCGCGAAGCCGGTGAAGGGAAACGCCGAGTTCACGCAGGTGCGCTTCGGCAAGGCCGAGGGCAAGGTCCGGGTGGTGCTCGACACCGCCGGATCGCTTCCCGCTTACGAGGTGAGGCGCGTCAGGGGCGGGGTGGCCGTCCTCGCCGGGAAGGCGCAGCAGCTCGCAAAGGCGTCCACGTCCCCGACCCCGACGTCCGCGCACCCTGAGCGTAGCGAATCCGTTCGTCCTGAGCCCTTCGACTCCGGGCCTGCTCCGCAGGCCCTACGCTCAGGGCAGGCGGAGTCGAAGGACGCGGAAGCGTCGGAGCGGAGTCGAAGGGCCGCCGCGCCCCGCGCGAAGATCGCGGACGTCCGCTTCGTGGAGCAGGGCGGCTTCGCCCGGATCGACATCGCCGGCAAGGCGCGCCACGCCGTGTCCCGTCCCGACGAGCGGACGGTGGTGCTCTCGTTCTCCGGGGCCGAGCTGCCGAAGAAGCTCGAGCGGTCGCTCGACACGACCGCGTTCCAGGGGCCCGTGATGATGGTCTCCTCCTTCAACCAGCCCGCCTCCGGCGAGGTGAAGATCGTCGCGACGCTCCGCGGCCAGGCGACCGACACGGTCGAGGAGACGAAGTCCGGCCTGTCCTGGACGTTCCAGGCGGTGAAGGGCGCCGCCGTCAAGGACGCGGAGACGCCGGTCATCCGGATCTCCGAAGCGCAGTCCGCCGGCCTCGCCCAGGAGGCCCCCGGGTACGCGCTCTCCGGCGCGCCGCAGGCGCGCGGCTACACCGGCCGCCGCATCACCCTCGACTTCCACGACATCGAGATCCGCAACCTCCTCCGGCTCATCGCCGACGTCTCGAAGAAGAACATCGTCGTCGCGGACGACGTCACCGGGAAGGTGACGGTCGCCCTCCGCAACGTCCCCTGGGACCAGGCGCTCGAGCTCGTGCTCAAGTCGAAGGGGCTCGGCAAGGAGGAGATGGGGAACGTCATCCGCATCGCCAAGTTCGAGCAGATCGCGAAGGAGCAGCAGGCGATCGCGGACGCCCGGAAGGCAGCCGCGCCGCTCCTGCCGCTCAAGGTCCGCATCATCCCGGTGAACTTCGCGCGGGCGGGCGACATGGCCGGCCGCATCAAGGACGTCCTCACCGAGCGCGGCTCCGTCTCGACCGACGAGCGGACGAACGTCCTCATCGTGAAGGACGTGCAGGAGGCGCTCGTCCGGGCCGAGGGGCTCGTGCGGAACCTCGACACCGAGATCCCCCAGGTCCTCATCGAGAGCCGCATCGTCGAGGCCTCGTCGAACTTCAACAAGGCGCTCGGCGTGCAGTGGGGCGGCAACGCCGCGTTCGCCCAGACGCTCGGAAACCCGACCGGCCTCGCCTTCCCGAACAACGCGGCGGCCTCCGGCGGTATCCCGGGCGGCACGAGCGCCGGCACCGCCTCCACCCCGAACTTCGCGGTGAGCCTCCCGGCGCCCGTCGGCGAGGGGTCGGGCGGCGCGATCGGCCTCATCCTCGGGTCGGCGGGCGGCGCGTTCAACCTGAACCTCCGCCTCTCCGCGCTGGAGAACTCGGGTGTCGTGAAGACCATCTCCGCGCCGAAGATCTCCACCATCGACAACAAGGAGGCGACGATCGGGCAGGGCATCTCGATCCCGTTCTCGCAGACCTCCTCCTCGGGCGTGAACACGACCTTCATCGAGGCGAAGCTCGAGCTCAAGGTGACGCCCCACGTGTCCGCCGACGGATCGATCCTCCTCAAGATCAAGGCCACCAACAACGCCCCCAACCCGCAGCTCACCGGCGCGAACGGGCAGCCCTCTATCTCGAAGCGCGAGGCTGAGACGGAGGTCCTCGTCCGCGACGGCGAGACCACCGTCATCGGCGGCATCTACACCCGCCAGACCGCGAACCGCCGCTCGGAGGTGCCGTTCCTCGGGAAGATCCCGCTCCTCGGAGCGCTCTTCCGGGCGACGAGCGAGTCGGACGATCACACCGAGCTGCTCATCTTCATCACGCCCCGCATCCTGAACCGCCAGGCGACCACGGTCGCCAGCGGGACGAACTAGGAGTCCGCCATGAAGACGAGCGCTCTTTTCGCGGCCTCGCTCCTCGCCCTCGCGGCCGCAGGCTGCGCGAAGAACATGACGTCGATCCAGATCGCGGAGATCTGCTTCCCGCCCGACGACGCGTCGAAGTGCGCGTTCGCGGCCACCTGCGCGCGACAGCTCATGGGGAACGCCGCGATCGACACGGGATCGACGCAGACGCTCGTGCTTGCGGTCCAGGTGGACAACCACACCGAGGACAACGCGGACGCGGACACGTTCCGCGCGAACAGCCACGACGCCTACGTGGAGGAGGTCAACGTAGAGTACGAATCGACGTTCTTCATCCCGAGCGTGCGGCAGCGCGTCGGGCCCTTCGTCGTGCGCGCGAACGACACGAACGTCATCGAAATCGAACCGGTGACCCAGGTGTCCGGCGACGCGATCCAATCGGCGCTCGCCGCCACAGCGGCCCCCGTGGGAATCCTCGCGAAGGTGCGGCTCAACGGGCACTACCAGGACCAGAGCGCGTTCGAGACCGCGGAATGGGACGTCGCGATCGACGTGTGCAACGGGTGCGGCGACTTCGACCCGGCCCCCTGCACCACGGGCATCCCGGTCGCTTTGTGCCCGAACAATCCAGGCCAGCAGCCGCTGACGGTCAAGTGCCAGTGACCGGCGCGCGCATGACGCGCCGCGTCCGCCCTCGGTCCTTGACGCCCGGAGCGCGGGCGGGCTAATGACTAGCCCTTCCGCGCGCGCGCGCCCGAAAAGACGGGCGTTTTTTCGCGGGAACCCGACTCCATGAGCTTCAGAGAGCATCTCCAGGACGTCTGCCGCAACGTCGACGGCGCGGTCGCCTGCTCGCTCATGGGCGTGGACGGCATCGAGGTCGACACGCACGTGCAGGACGGCGGCGAGCTGGACGTGAAGTCGCTTCTCGTCGAGTACTCCGGCGTCCTGCGCAGCGCGCGGGAGGCTGCCGAGGCGCACGAGGCAGGCGGGGTGGGGGAGATCTCCATCAGCACCGAGAAGCTCCAGGCGGTGGCCCGCATCGTCTCGCCCGAGTACTTCATGGTCGTCGCGCTCACGCCCGACGGGAACATCGGCAAGGCGCGCTTCCTGCTCCGCGTCACCGCTCCCAAGCTGAGGGCCGAGCTGTAGCGGGCCCGGGCGGGCGGCGAGGCGGGCGCGCGGCGGGCGCGGCGCCGCGCGGTCCGCCCCTCACACGGATTCCGAAAGAGGAGCTTTCAAGATGGCCGACACCCTCGACACCTCGGCGTTCCGCCGCGGGCTGAAGATCGAGATCGATCGCGAGCCCTGGGAGATCATCGAGTTCCAGCACGTGAAGCCGGGCAAGGGCTCGGCGTTCGTGCGGACCCGGATCAAGAACCTCATCACCGGCCGCAGCATCGAGCGGACGTTCAAGTCCGGGGACGTGGTGGGAAAGCCCGACATCGACGAGCGGGAGATGCAGTACCTCTACCGCGAGGGTGACCACTACAACTTCATGGACAACAAGAACTACGAGCAGACGTTCGTCACCGCCGAGCAGATGGGTGACTCGAAGAACTTCATCAAGGAGAACACCACGACGCACATCCTGTTCTTCAACGGGAAGGCGATCGGGGTGACGCTCCCGAACGCGATGGATCTCCGCGTGGCGAAGTGCGATCCGGGAGTCCGCGGCGACACCGTCTCGGGCGCGACGAAGCCCGCGACGCTCGAGACCGGCTACGTCGTGAACGTGCCGCTCTTCATCAACGAGGGAGACACCCTCCGCATCGACACCCGCACGGGCGAGTACCTGACGCGCGTGGCAGTGTAGGCTCCGAGCCTTTGGACAGGAGACCAGAATGGCGACCCGACCGCTGAAGCAGCCCGACCGCACCCAGGACTCCGGCGCCGCCGCCGGCTTCTCGCTCGAGGACGTGAGGAAGCTCGTCCAGCTCGTCGAGAAGAGCGACCTCACCCACATCGAGTGGGAGAAGGGGCCGGAGAAGGTCGTCATCAAGCGCGGCGGCTTCACGCCGGCCGCGGCCACGTTCGCGCCCGCGCAGAGCGCGCACCCCGCCCCCGTCGCGATCCCGGTGCTCGCGCCGGTGCCCGGCCCCGCCTCGGGCGGACCGAAGGCGGACGCGAAGGCGGCCGACAAGCCGGGGGTGATGGTGACGTCGCCCTTCGTCGGCACGTTCTACCGGGCGCCCTCGCCCGAGTCGCCGCCGTACGTCGAGGTCGGCGCCAAGGTGAAGAAGGGCCAGACCCTCTGCATCGTCGAGGCGATGAAGCTCATGAACGAGATCGAGTCGGAGGCGGACGGCACCGTCGCCGAGATCTTCGTGCAGAACGCCACCCCGGTGGAGTTCGGCGAGCCCCTCTTCCGCATCGTCCCGGGCTAGCGGCATGTTCAAGAAGGTGCTCATCGCGAACCGGGGCGAGATCGCCCTGCGGGTCATCCGCGCGTGCAAGGAGCTCGGGCTCGCTACCGTCGCGGTCCACTCCACCGCCGACGCCGAGTCGCTCCACGTCCGCTTCGCCGACGAGGCGATCTGCATCGGCCCCCCTCCCTCCAAGCTGAGCTACCTGAACGTCCGCGCGCTCCTCTCCGCCGCGGACGTGACCGGCGCCGACGCCATCCACCCCGGGTACGGGTTCCTCTCGGAGAACGCCGAGTTCGCCGAGATGGTCACGCGCATGGGGGTGAAGTTCATCGGCCCTCGTCCGGAGATGATCCGGCTCATGGGGAACAAGGTCGCGGCCCGCGAGGCGATGGAGAAGGCGGGGCTCCCGCTCCTGCCCGGCGCGCGCGGCAAGCTCGCCGACGCCGCGGAGGCGGAGCGGGTCGCCGAGGAGGTCGGCTACCCCGTCATCCTCAAGGCGGCGGCGGGCGGCGGCGGCCGCGGCATGAAGATCTGCCGCAACAAGGCCCAGGTCCGCCACATGTTCGAGGCGGCGAGCACCGAGGCGCTCGCGGCCTTCGGCGACGGCTCGATGTACCTCGAGCGCTACGTCGAGCAGCCGCGCCACATCGAGCTGCAGATGGTCGCCGACGAGCACGGGAACATCATCCACCTCGGCGAGCGCGAGTGCTCCGTGCAGCGCCGCCACCAGAAGCTCCTCGAGGAGGCCCCCTCGCCGGCGGTGACCCCCGCACTCCGCCGCGAGATGGGCGAGGTCGCGCTCGGCGCCATGCGGAAGATCGCCTACAACAACGTGGGCACGATCGAGTTCCTCATGGACGAGAACGGTCGCTACTACTTCATGGAGATGAACACCCGGATCCAGGTCGAGCACCCGGTGACCGAGCAGGTCTACCGGCTCGATCTCGTCCGCGAGCAGATCCGGCTCGCCGCCGGGGAGCCGCTCGAGCGTACCCAGGACATGGTCGTCCCGGGCGCGCACTCGATCGAGTGCCGCGTCAACGCGGAGGACCCGGTCACGTTCGCGCCCTCGCCCGGGAAGATCACGGGCTACCACCAGCCCGGCGGCTACGGCGTGCGCGTCGACACGATGGCGTACGAGCAATACAAGGTTCAGCCCTACTACGACTCGCTCGTCGCGAAGCTCGTCATCACCGGGGCGACCCGTGAGATCGCGCTGAAGCGTGCGGCGCGGGCGCTCAACGAGTACGTGATCGAGGGGATCAAGACGAACATCCCCTTCCACAAGCGCATCCTCGCGCACGCGGGCTTCATGGCCGGCAAGTACGACACGCGCATCGTCGAGCAGATCCTGAATCCGCCCGCGCCCGCGGAAGTGGCGAAGCCGGCGGCGGTGGCCGGCTAACTCCTTCGGGCGAGGCTTCCACCGCGCTTGATCTCGGCGCGCAGGATCCCGGAAAACTCGGAAAACTCCCGTAGGTTCGCGGGATTCGCGGCTTGACCGGACGGGAGCCATCCACTACGCTCATCAGGCCCCGGGCCTTGCGAGGGCGAGGTGCGCGCCTGCGCGCTCGCTTGGCCTTGGGATCCGCCCGCGGAGAGCGAGCCCCCCGGCCCGATGGCTGTCGACAAGAACAAGATCATCGCCGAGGCGACCAGGCTCGTCCAGAAGGGTGCCTACGACAAGGCGATCGCGGCCTACCAGCGGATCCTCGCCGACGATCCGAGGGAGGTCCGCAGCCTGCTCAAGATCGCGGAGCTCTTCCAGAGGAAGGGCGACGACAAGGCGGCGGCGCAGGCGTTCGAGAAGGTCGCCGAGACCTACGCCGAGCAGGGCTTCTTCCTCAAGGCCGTCGCGGTCTACAAGCAGATCGTGAAGATCGACCCGGACGACGTCCGGGTGAACGAGCGGCTCGCCGGCCTGTACCAGCAGCTCGGGCTCATGAGCGACGCCATGAGCCAGTACCAGTTCATGGCGGCGGCCTACGAGAAGGCCGGCGACGGGGCGAAGCTCACGGACGTCCTGAAGCGGATGGTGGAGCTCGACCCCGAGAACATCGCCTCCTCGATAAAGCTCGGCGAGCTCTACGCGCGGTCGAACCAGGCGCCGCCGGCGCTCGAGTGCTTCCGCCGCGCCGCGGACTACCTCAAGAAGCACAATCGCGCGGACGAGTACCTGAAGGTCGCCGAGCGGATCTGCGCGCTGTTGCCGGGCGACCTCGGCCTCACCCGCGAGCTCGCCAACATCTACCTCGCGAAGCGCGACACGAAGCGTGCCCTCGCGAAGCTGCAGCTCTGCTTCAAGGCCGAGCCGAAGGACGTCGTCACGCTCCAGCTCCTCGCCCAGGCATTCCGCGACCTCGGCCAGAACACGAAGACGATCTCCGTGTACAAGGAGCTCGCCCACGTTCACGAGGAGCACGGGCGCGCGCAGGAGGCCCGCTCCGTCTGGCGGAAGGTGCGGGAGCTCGCCCCTGACGACGCGGAGGCCGTCGCCGCCACCGGCGCGCCCTCCGCGACCCCGCCGCCGATCGCCGGCGCCGCGCGGTCCGCGCTCACTCCGCCCCCCCGCGCGTCCGCGCCGCCTCCGGGAAGGCCCCCCGGCGCAGCGCCGCGCGCCCCCGCGCCCGGCCCGCCGCCGGGCGCCCTCCGCTCTCCCGCGCCCGCCGGGCCGGAGGCGATCCCGAAGCTCCTGAGCGAGACCGACGTGTACGTGAAGTACGGTCTCCACGACAAGGCGCTCGACCACCTGAAGAAGGTGCTCGCCATCGCGCCGAGCTCCCCGGAGGGCCTCGAGCGCGCCCGGGAGCTCCACCTCGCGGCCGGGCACCCCGAGGAGGCCGGGCGCGCCGGGGCGCTCCTCGTGCGCGCGCTCGTCGAGCAGGCCCAGATCGACCGGGGGCGCGAGGCGCTCTCGCGGCTGCGCGAGATCGCTCCCCGGCACCCCGAGCTCGGCGAGCTCAACGCGGCGGTGTCCGGGACGGAGGAGGTCGCGCTCGGCGACGGCGACGTCGAGGAGGAGCTGGTCCTCGCCCACGATCTCAGGGAGGAGTCGGAGATCGACGACGACGCGCTCGCGCTCGCCGCCGCCGCACAGGACGAGGAGGTCGTCGAGGAGGAGGAGGCGCCCGCCTCCGCCGCGCGTCGCGCACCGCCGGGCGCCGACGACGAGGTGCTCGCCGCCGCGCGCGCGTCGGCCGAGTCCGAGGACGAGATCGTCGAGGAGCCCCCTCCGCCCCGGGCGCCGGATGGCGACGAGGAGGTCGATCTCTCGGACGAGATCGAGGAGGCGGACTTCTTCGTGCAGCAGGGGCTGCTCGACGAGGCGCGCGAGACGCTGCAGAACCTGCTCGCGTTCTACCCCGGTCACGCCGCGGTGGCGGCGAAGCTCGCCGCGGTCGAGCGGAAGGGGCGGCCCGCCGCGAAGGCCCCGCCGGCGAGGGCGCTCGCCGCCGCCGCGGCGCCGCCGAGCGCGGGCGATGCGAGCTTCGAGATCGCGCGCGAGCTGGCGGACGAGATCGGCCCGTCCGGCGGCGGCGCGGTCGAGGAGGAGTTCCAGTATTCGGTCGAGGACGTGTTCAACCAGTTCAAGAAGGGGGTCGAGCAGACGGTGAAGAGGGAGGACAGCGCGACGCACTACGACCTCGGCATCGCCTACAAGGAGATGGGGCTCATCGACGACGCGATCCACGAGTTCGAGACGTCGCTCGCGGGGAACGACCGGCGCAAGGAGGTCGACTGCCTCTCCATGATCGGGCTTTGCCAGCTGGCGAAGGGAGACCCGCGGGGCGCGGTGAAGGCGTTCCGGCGCGCGCTCGCGTCGGATCACCTGAGCAAGGACGCGGCGAAGGCGATCCACTACGAACTGGCGAGCGCGTACGAGGACGCCCGCGACCTCGAGGCGGCCCTCTACTACTTCCAGCGGGTGTCAAAGGCGGACCCGGCGTTCCGCGACACGAGGAAGCGCGCGGCGGCGCTCGGGGGCGGACCGGGGCGGCCCCCGCCCGAGGACGCCCGCGGCAGCTCGCCCGCCCCGCCCCACGCGGCCCCGTTGCCCCTCGCGGCGCCGGCCCGCCCGGCCCCGCCCGGTGGCGCGCCCAAGAAGAACATCGGGTATCTCTAGGCCCCAGGACTCTTCGTGAACTACCTCGAATTCTACGAGCTGTCCCAGGAGCCCTTCTCGAACGCGCCGGTCTCGCGCTTCTACTACTCGTCCGCCCAGCACGCGCAGGCGCTCATGCGCCTCACGCACGCCGTCTCCGGCATGAAGGGGCTCGCCGTGCTCGTCGGCGACATCGGCGCGGGCAAGACGACCCTCGCGCGCCGCATGCTCGACAGCCTGCCCGAGGAGGAGTACGAGGCGGCGCTCCTCGTCATCATCCACTCCGGCATCACCGCGAGCTGGCTCCTCAAGCGGGTCGCCCTGCAGCTCGGCGTCGAGAACCCGGCCGAGGAGAAGCTCGCCCTCCTGTCGCAGCTCTACCAGCGGCTCATCCGGATCTACGAGCACGGGAAGAAGGCGGTCGTCCTCATCGACGAGGCCCAGATGCTCGCCACGCGCGAGATCATGGAGGAGTTCCGGGGCCTGCTGAACCTCGAGGTCCCGGAGCGCAAGCTCCTCTCCTTCGTGTTCTTCGGCCTGCCGGAGCTCGAGGACAACCTCCGGCTCGACCCGCCGCTCGCGCAGCGCGTCGCGCTCAAGTACCGGCTCGAGCCGCTCTCGCCCGACGCGACGGAGGCATACGTCCGGCACCGGCTGCGGCTCGCCGGCGCGCCGCGCGTCCCCTTCAGCCCGGGCGCGATGGCGCGCGTCCACGCCCACAGCCGCGGCACCCCCCGCCTCATCAACACGATCTGCGACAACGCGCTGTTCGAGGGATTCGTCGCGCGCGCGAAGGAGGTCGACGAGCGGCTCGTCGCGCGCGTCGCTCGCGACCTCGGCCTCGAGGCCCCGCCACCGCCCGGGCCGGCCGCCGCCGGCGCCGCGGACTTGGCGCTCCGCGTCGCCCGCGAGACAATCGTCCGGTTGAAGAAGCGGACCGTCGCCTTCGCGTTCCTCGCCGTCGTCCTCGCGCTCGTCGCGGCGACGCTCCTCGTCCTTCGTACGCGCTGGGCGGGTGAGCGGATCTGCGCATTCGCGGCGGCGCGCGCGGAGGCCGCGACCGGCCTGCCGCTCGCCTTCCGCACCTGCCGCGTCGACCCGGTCTCCCTCGAGGTCGAGGCGGAGGCGGTGACGCTAGGGCCGGCGGACGCGCCGGTCCTCGCCGCGGATCGCGTCGCGATCCGGCTCGCGCCGCTCTCGACGGAGGCCACGGAGGCGTACGTACGCCACCGCCTGCGCCTCGCCGGGGCGCCGCGCGTGCCGTTCACGCAGGCGGCGATGGCCCGGATCCACGGACACAGCCGCGGAACGCCGCGGCTCATCAACACGCTCTGCGACAACGCGCTGTTCGAGGGGTTCGTGGCGCGCACGCGGGAGGTCGACGAGCGCATGGTGGACCGCGTCGCGCGGGACCTCGGCCTCGAGCCCCCCGCACCTCCGCCGCCGCCGGCCCGGGCAAGCGGACGGGCGGGCGAGCGCTCGCGGATCGACCTCGCCGAGATCGACCGCTACCTCGAGTCGCTCAAGTGACCGCGCCGCGGACTTGGCGCTCCGCGTCGCCCGCGAGACAATCGTCCGGTTGAAGAAGCGGACCGTCGCCTTCGCGTTCCTCGCCGTCGTCCTCGCGCTCGTCGCGGCGACGCTCCTCGTCCTTCGTACGCGCTGGGCGGGT
>WNGF01010790.1_pt1 | contig 11692 bp, 7 predicted proteins | sample 5400641 | NCBI WGS metagenome assembly WNGF01 (sample SAMN13153371, study PRJNA577476) | soil metagenome | isolation source: 80 cm soil or saprolite under grassland replicate 2 | place: USA:California | collected 2016-06-15 | reverse complement strand
ATTCTCTTGCTGAGCAAAGCCACCTGAACCTGTGGGGAACCTGTATCCGTATCGTGGCTGCGAAAATCGTTAAGTATCTGTACTTTCGTTTCTTTGGCTAATGGCACCGCTTAAAATGATCCTCCAGAACAGCAGAAAACCGTCTCCCGACGGCTCCGCTAAGATTAAGTGACGAAGTAAGTTAACACGCGACTGCGGGCCTGTCCAGCGGGGGTGCTGACGCGGTGGAACAGAGCCACAGATACACACGGATTGCACAAATCTGAAATCTTTATGACTTCTGATCCGTATTATCCGTGTTCATCTGTAGCAAGTTTCCGTTGCTATTTCGGGAAGCGGCCTCGGTATTCACTCGATACGACACACTCGATACGACAAACGCCTTGACCATCTCAGCCTGTTCGAAGTTGCCGTCAAACTGATTCAGTTTGTTCAACCAGAATTGGTAGCCGCTCTCATCCGGATCGCGTCGCAGATAGCCGAAGTATTCCATCATCACAAAGGTTGCATTGCGCTTCGCGCTCACGAACCCTTGATTCTCCGCTACCTGACGCAACACCGCGGCGCGCGTTAAAGAGCCGCTGGTTAAACCGTCGACCAGCGCATCGCGATCGCCATTGAAGCTACCGCCCGTCTGGCTGATTAGGGTATCCACGTAGCTTTCGTTTGTCAGGCCGTCATAAGCAGAACGGAACGCCGGTCGTTGCACCCAGGCGTCGACAAATACTTGCTTATTCGCCTCCAACTGGCGCGCCCAGTCACCCGTGCCCACAATCACGTTCTTCGCGACGGTTGCCGCGTCAGGCATGAACTCGGCATAAAACGGCCGCCGGCCATAACTCGCGCGGTAGAGTCCATCAACCAGTCCGCCGGTTTCCTGGAACTCGATGGAGAGGAAGTAAGCTGCCGAAACGTTGATTCGCCGCCGCTCAATGCAGATTGCGTCGTCCGCGCACTCAAGGATCTGGTCACTCCAGAAGTTGAAACCGCTTTCGTCAGGCTCGCGTCCCAGGAAATCCAGATAGTGCTGGCGAACAAAGTATTCCGGAACGTCAACTGGATTCCCAACTATGACCGAATTTGGAGTAGCGGTGAAGACACCGTCTGTATTACTGCTGAAGAGTGAAAAGGAGCGATTTTCCGGATTGAAGGTGTAATTCACGCGAGACGGTGTGACCGTATAGAAACTGCTCGTCTGAACATTCTCGAAGCGATATTCGCCGTTGCTATCGGTAATAGTTTTCCTTGATGCGCCCTCGCTCAATTGGACGGTCACACCCTCGAGAGGTTGCCCATCTGTCGTTGTAATCCGACCGCTGATGCTTGCCGACGCTGCCGTTGGTACGGCATTTACGGCTGCCAGCGCATTGACGCGACCATAGCCGAAGGAGTTGTTTGGAATCTGCGTCGACGGCGTGCCACCGCAAGTTTGCGTCGGATTGACCGTTACTGCGGGATTGGCTGTACTCTGCAAAATCGATTTCGTCGTAGCAATGTTACGAACCAGCTGCGGACGGGCCGACCAAAGCAACGCCACCACACCAGCGACGTGCGGTGCCGCCATCGATGTGCCGCTCAGATTTCCGTAGCTGGTATCGCTAGTGCGCGTAGTGGACCGGACGTTGACGCCGGGGGCTGAGATGTTTGGCTTTAAGAGATTTGGATTGTAGAAGGTGCTTGGCCCGCGGCTACTGAAGCTCGCCAGCACATTGCTGATATCAATCGCCCCCGTCGAGAAGGAAGCGGCGTAAATCGCCGGCGGGTCCGCAACAGTAGAACAGGCGGGGCCGCTGTTACCAGCCGAGACCTCAACGAAAATACCTGCCGCTTCAGTGTTGTTGACGATCGTCTCCAGCTCGGCGCGTGTAACGCAGCCTTCGCTGGCGGGGCAGCCCCACGAGTTATTGATTACATGTGGACGGAGTGCCGGATTCGCATTGTTACCCGCTAGATCGGTTGGGGCGATAAAAAACTGAAAGCACTCAGTGTACGTGGCCGGCGTGCCGTTGCCCTGGTCCATGTTGCGGCAGCCGATCCATTTCGCGCCGGGCGCCACCCCAACCTGGTTTCCCGCGCCATCATCACCGACGGTAGTGCCTGTGGTGTGTGTGCCGTGTCCGCTATCGTCGCAAGGTGCGACGCTGTTGGCACCACAGCTACCGCCGCCAGTATGGATTGAATCGTGCCAGTTGAAGTTATGATCAGCGCTGCTTCCATTCCAACCTCGGTACTTGGGCTTTAAGGCGTTGTGTGTCCAGCGCATGCCTGTATCCTCGTTGGCTATTACGATTCCTTGACCGGTAAAACCCAACGCCCAAACAGCCGGCGCATTCACGTTAAGCACGCCCCACTCGGCTGTATCAGGGGCGTTGATGCTGTCGGATGAGATGCCGAATTTCTCGACGACCGGCTCCTCGATCCAGCGAGTAGGCTGATTGGAGTCAATGCGCGCCACGTCAGGACGGGCAACCAGTTGGTCGACCAGGGAGCGATCAGCCGTGGCCACCATCATGTTGGCTGCCCAGAAAGATTGATACGTAACACCCCTGGATTTGAGAAAGCCCTGAAGACCAATCTGCGTGCGGGCGGCATGTTGCGTGAGGGTGTTATAGACAAACCAGCCGCGCGCTTCCTGGTCCTTCATGTCATATGCGGAGCTGACATCGGCCTGATCGGCCAACAGGATAACAATCGATGTGCTCTTGCCGTCGGTCGTGTCGGCGAGCACCTGCGGCGCAATCCTGGCTGTGGGAGCTTGCAGTAACAATTGCTTCAGCTCGCGCAGCAACGGTGAGTTACCGTTGTTGTATGAAGCGCTCAGTATGATGCTGTTCCCCTGAACGCGACCGAAACCGTTGTTCTGATAGAAGAGCTCAACATCCCGCTTGTAATCAATTGGTCCATTCGCACGGTAATCCAGGGAATGCGAGGATGAAATAATCGTCGTCGAATGCATCAAGCCGCCGAGAAAAATAGCAAAGAAGAAAAGATAGAAGTAGATACGAGGCGAAGTGGGCGGTGGCCTCAAGTTCATCATTTAATCTCCCTGGTCGTGATCCGGGTGCTGAGCGAAATGGGCATTAGGTTATTACTGTAGCTGTGCGGGGGTCAACGTTGCATAGCTGACCCCATTCGCCTGTTGGGTATTGTCTGTTAACATCTGACCCACAAATGGAAACCAAAAAAGCGCGGATTGTAATTGTTGGGGGAGGCTTTGGGGGCCTTTTCACAGCCCTTAATCTGGAGGGCGCCGGCGACGTCAGCCTCGTTAGTGATGCAGATCACTTTCTTTTCACCCCAATGCTCTACGAGTATTTGAGCGGCGAAGTTGATGAATGGCACATCGCGCCTAAGTACCGGGAGCTGCTCGATGAAGGAGTCAAACTTGTTCGCGATGAAGTCGTGAATATCGATCTGAACGCGCAAACCGTGGCCCTGAAGAACCAAAATGAAAGCCTCATTTATGATGTTCTGGTGCTCGCCGTCGGCGGCGTTACAAACTTCGCAGGAGTTGCCGGGGCTGCGGAATACACAATTCCCTTCCGCAAGCTTACGCACGCCGATGAATTGCGACTGCGAATGCTTGCTGCGCTCGATCGCGTTCCCCCTGATTTGCCACCCCAGGACACGCAGCGCGCTTTGACTTTTGCAGTCGTGGGTGCAGGCGCCAGCGGCGTGGAGCTTTCGACGAAAATGGCCGACTTGCTGCACGACGCTTTCAAACGTCGGGCACTACGCGGGGAACCTCGCGTACTCGTTATCGAGATGGGCGACAGAGTTGTACCCGGCATGGGCGAAGAAATCCGCCAGTTTGTCGAGGATGCGCTGCTTAAATCTCACGTCGAGGTGCACACCTTAACGAGCGTTGTACGGATTACCGAAAAGACACTCGTCTTCGAGCATAACGGCGCGGAGACTGAGATCGACACGGCCGCAGTCGTCTGGGTCGGCGGGGTGCGAGTCGGTCCCTTAGTCGAGAATCTGAAAATTGAGAAAACCAAGCGCGATCTGATCCTGGTCAGGCCCACTTTGCAGGTACCTGCCCAGGACAACGTATTCGCGCTCGGGGACATCGCTTTGTACAAAGATGCCGCGCCGACACTGGCCGGTACTGCCCAATTGGCATTGCAGGAAGCCGGCCTTGTTGCACGAAATATTAAAGCCTTTCTCTCTGGCGACGAGTTACAGACGAAACATTTTGAAGAACTCGGAGAAGCGGTCAGCCTGGGCACGGAGCGGGCTGCTGTACTTGCCCGCGGAAAAGCGTTTGGCGGGCCGCTGGCGCGTCAGGCACGCTTTGCGCTTTACACGGCGCGCCTACCCACCTGGCATCATCGTTTACGCGTCGGCGCTAGTTGGTTTTTTGAAGGCACTTCGCCACGGCCGCTGTTACCACTCGGCTTTCAGAGGTAGTTAATGTGGACCAGGCGGCCAGATCCGCTCGCTTGCGAGTTCTGCTCATCGCCGTGATCGTGATCGCCGGCATCGCCGTTCTCGTGTGGGCGCGAGGCCGACATTCAGGCTTCGGAAACTTAGTAGCCAATTTCAATCAGAACCAACAAGTAACTGGTCCAGGATCAAACATTCCTTCGTCTGGTTCAACCTCTTCCATATCGCCGACGCTCGCGCCAAGTCCATCCGAAACATCGCCGGCGATTTCAACGCCCCCGCCCGCAGAAACTCCACGCGCCCCAGGTGCCGAACAAACACCTTCACTTGAGAAAGATCAGGCTCTCCCGAAAGATGAAATGCCCGCCGGTAGTTTTGTCGGCACTTTGAAACTAATTATTCCAGTTGTCGGCGTAAGACCCGACCAGTTGTTGGACACATTCACGGACGCCCGCTCTGAAGGTCGCGTTCACGATGCTATCGATATTCCTGCCCCAGCGGGAACGCCAGTCGTGGCGGGTGCGGATGGCGAGATTATTAAACTCTTCCAAAGTGAACGCGGCGGCACCACAATCTACCAACTCAGCCCAGACAAAAAACTGGTCTTCTATTACGCCCATTTGCAGCGCTACGCCGATGGCCTCGTGGCCGGCAAGTTTGTAAAGCAAGGGGAAGTTATCGCCTATGTCGGCGACACTGGTAACGCGGGCGCTGGAAATTATCATCTGCACTTTTCAATTTCCGTCATTGCAGATCCCAAGCGCTACTGGGAAGGCACCAACATCAATCCATATCCGCTACTCCGAAAATAGTCTTCATCCAATCAGCGGGGCAAGCCCGCCTTCCTAACCTGCGAGACTTTCTAAGTTGCGTGTGGATCTCCCTTTGAAAGCTTTTCCGTCGAGAGTTCACCTTCCGCTTTTTGATCCAGCCCGCGGTTAGGAAAGGGCTTGCGCGCTGGTTCACCGGCGTTCGCTAATAGTGCAAGCCCCTTTTCGAAAACGAGGGTTTCGGTGCAGCACGAGCGGAGATTCCCGCGAAACTTATGTGGGAACACCCATTGCTACTAATTGGCGACCGGGCAATTATCGTCCAGCTTTTCAATCTTGCTGGAACGAGGAAAAAAACGATGACTACTGCAAACATCAACCTAATCAGCCGCACCGCGCTCGCGCTTCTAACAACGTTTTCGATCATGTTCGCAGTCGGTTGCGAACCGGGTAACAATTCAAACTCCCCAGCCGTCGCAAGTCCTTCACCGTCGGCGTCGACTTCGCCCAGTCGTGCAACGGAGAGGGCTCCTGTAAACAACGCGAGCCATGCTGCCAGTCCTTCCCCCGTTGCATCGCCTTCTCCCAAAGCCAAAACAGCCAGCACAAAGTAGCTGAGAGATGAGTAAGAGCGAGACGCCACATCATGTCGACAAACATCAATAACGAGGTACTCCAGAATGAACGCAATAAAATCCACCGCTTTCGGGCTAATGCTTGGTCTATTGATCTTTGCCGTTGGTTGCGCCACTGAGCCGGGCGGAAATTCCAACTCGAATGCTGCGGGTAGTCCTTCACCGTCCGCGTCGCCTTCTCTCGCCGGCTCAGTCAGCAAGGCAACTGCGGTGACGTTGCCCGTACTCGATGCTTTGTTTTCGAATGAAGCGTTTAAGTCGAGTCTGAAATCCAAAGTTGAGCTCACCGACGATCAACTGGCCCAACTACAGAAGATTGCCAGTGAAGAAGTGGCGAGACTGCGAGAATCAAACATTGAAGGGAAGAGCGCTGAGGAGCAGTCTCGTCAGGCCGAGCAGTCGCGCGAACACGCCGCAGAAGCGATACGCGCAGTTATAGGTGAACAAAAAGCCGAGGAGCTTTTTACGCTCGCCCGTGACTACTGGGTCAAAGGCAGTGAAGAACCCGAAACCGCTGCAACTAAAGCCCCGGAGGATACAGTCCTGCCGGGTCCCAATGCTATCCCTAAAGACACGCGCATCGTCGTCAACATTCCCGCTTTCCGAATGGACGTCTTTAAGGAAGGTTCACTCATTAAGTCGTACAAAATTGGGATTGGCTATCCCGAGTTTCCTTTGCCCACGGGACTGAGGAAAGCGCAAACGATTATTTTCAATCCGACCTGGACTCCGCCTGATGAGCCCTGGGTCGCAAAGATGAAGGATGTCAGCGTGGGCGAGAAGGTGGCGGCGGGAAGCAAACTTAACCCGCTGGGGCCAATCAAGATTCCCATCGGACTGCCATCGCTTATTCATGGCGGTAAGTCGCCGGCCAAACTCGGTACGTTTGCGTCGCACGGCTGCGTCGGTCTGACGACGGCGCAGGTGCAGGATTTTGCCAAACTGTTGGCGCAAATGAGCGGAAGCGAAATCTCAGACTCGGCACTCAAGTCGTACTTCTCAGACAAGACTAAAACCAGGGTCGTGAAATTGGATCGCGTCGTGCCGGTCGAACTACGCTATGAAACGATTGTCGTCGAAGACGGAAAGCTACACATCTACCGCGATGTTTATGATCTGGATACCAACACCGAAGCAAACTTGCGCGCGGTTTTGGAAGTGAACGGCGTCAAGCTCGAAGACCTAAGCGAAGCGGAGCGAGCGCAAGCGTTGGACGCGCTTAACGTAATGTCGCGTCACCCGCTGAAGGAACCTGCGATGAGCGAGACCAGCGTCTCGTCCAGTCCGTCTGCTTCGCCCTTAGCCGCAACCACCACGACACCGGACAAGACTGAGAAAGGCGCGACCGGGCGCGTTAAGAAACCTGCGGCCAAAAATCAAAAAGAAATCGTTATTGAACTGGCGGCACTGAAAGGAAAGGGTTATCCGGCCGCAATGAACCTGGATACCGGTACTGGAAAGCCGGCTGCGGACGCGATGGCGAAGTCCGTTCGCTAAAACAGCATTTAGGTCGAGGCTCAAATTTGATTGCGGCTGCTCGGCAAGAGTGCTGTAGGCACGGAATGTTTATAGAACTAACTTACTAATTGATTCTATCGGAGCGAACCGAAATGGGGCATTTCGGTTGGCTCCGAAATATCGCGCCTGGACAAACGAGACAGTAAACATTTCGCAGCTCTGCGCCTTGCCGGACTCCGGCGCGGACGTGCTTTGCCTTATCGACCCTAACGTTTGCCCTTCTTTGCAGCGCCTTTCTGTTTTTCGGCCGTTTGCGCCACTGCGTAATGCACTCGAATGCCATCGCGCCGCGCGATGTAACCGTCGGCGCTGGTCGCAACGTAGATGATGATCTTTCGTTGTCTGGTCATCGCGGTTGTCCCAGTCCCTTTGAATTACTCGCGTTCTCAGTACGTCCTCCTAACTTTCGCTGCCTTCTTAACGTTACCGGTTTTCCTGGCACCCTTGGCAGTTACTCTATTCTTTTCCGAATCGTGTTTCACTCTATAAGAAACCATGATGGTGCCGTTCTTGAAAGGTTTGCAATTGATCAGTTCCAAATCGATCTGATGGCTCATTTCATGAAAAAGCGGGATGCCCGAACCAAGTAACACCGGATGAATATTGAAACCGAGTTCATCAATCAGGTCGGCCTCAAACAGCGACTTGGCCAACAAGCCGCCGCCCATCACACAGATATCTTTGCCTTCCTGGCTTTTCAGGTTGCGAACAAACTCGGCGGCGTCTGCTGAAACGATCTCCAGATTCTTAATCTTGTTCTTCGGACGTTGCTTGATCGTTCGTGAGAAGACATAGCTTTTCACACCCGGAAACGCGCCGCCACCGGCGCCCATCCGTAAGGCAACTTCATAAGTTCTGCGTCCCATTACCACCGTGTCGATCAACTTCCAGAAGTCTTTCATCACTGAAGCCGCTTCGTTGCTCCACATCAGCCAATCCACGGAATCGTCTTTGCGGGCGAAGTAATTATCGAGACTATTCGCACCGCCAAACGTCACCTTTCGCATGATTTTTTCCTTTCGATACTCGGAGCAGAGGCCCGAACATCAGGGAGGGCTAATTATGCGGCCCCAGAGCCGTCCCAAAATGATCAGGCTTCTGTAAGCCCTTCCTGATGATCGGGCTTCTGCAAGTTTCATTTAGACAGCGCCGGCAGCTTCGCAGGAATCCAGCTCAGAAGCTTCTTCTACTGGCGTGCCGGCTTCGCCGAAATAAGGTCGACCCCTTTCGATGGCTTCAAAGTATTCATCGATACGATTGAGGATTTCTTCCACTGAGTGAGAGTGGTAGAGGGAAGTGCGAAAGAGCGCTCCGCCCTGTAAGCCGCGCGTAAACTGTCCGGCGAGTTGTTTCATACGATTGATCGCCGGCGTCTCCGGCATATCTTCACGCAACATGTCGAAATACTCATGCAGGATCGCACGCTTGTCGGCAAGCATCGGCTCAAAGACCTTGCGACCGTGCATCACGTCTTCAATCTGCCGAAAAATCCAGGGATTCGCCATCGCCCCGCGTCCGATCAAAACGCCGTCACAGCTCGTCTCGCGAAAACGCGCAAACGCCCCTTCAATGGTTGTGACATCGCCGCTGCCTGAAATGGGCACACTGACAGTTTCTTTTATCTGCTTAACGAGGTCCCAATTTGCGAGACCGCGATAACCCTGTTCCTTGGTGCGGCCGTGCAGAGCGATGTGTTCGACGCCGCAGCCTTCCGCAAGTTTGGCAGTCTCGACGGCGTTGATATCGTGATCGTAGAAGCCTGCGCGAATCTTAATCGTCAGTGGAATCGTGATTGCTTTCTTGATCTTCGTGAGAATTGTCTGGAGGCGTTCGTAGTCCTTCAACAGTCCCGAGCCGCCACCATGTTTCACAACTTTCGGCGCCGGGCAGCCGCAGTTGACATCGAGAATGTCGGCGCCGATCTCCTCCGCCATCTCCGCTGCCATGCGCATGCGTTCCGGTTGGCCACCAAAAATCTGCACCGCAAAGGGCCGCTCGTCCTCATAAAATCTCATCTGGCGTTTTGATTTTGGGTTACTCCTGGTCAGACCCTCAACTGAAATAAACTCTGAAACGCTCAGACCAACTCCGCCGCGGCGCTTCAGCAGCCGCCGAAACGAAACGTCTGTCACGCCGGCCATTGGCGACAGGATCAATGGTGGATTGATCTCAATGTCGCGAATCTTGAATGGTTTGATTTCCGTCGTCATGAATTATCACTACATCAGGGCTTAATCGTCACCGGTGTTCCAACCAACACGGCATCGAATAGCTCCCGTATGTCTTCATTTTCCAACGCTACGCAGCCCCATGTCCAATCGCTGCTCGCACCGTTTCCGTGGATGTAGATATCGCCGCCGAGTGCGGTGTACTGCGGGGGCGTAGCTTTTCGTTTGATGGCTTTCACGATGACGTCATGCTGCGCGCGTGAAATCAAGCCGTCGCGCAGGCCGCGCTCCGCATCTTCGATATTTGGATAACTGATTCCCAGCGATAAGTAGAAAGCGCTCTTGTCGTTTTTGGTAAATACTACAAGCCCAGCTACTTGCAGTTGCCAGAACAACAATGGAGAGAAGGAGATGTTTCATAGCAAATGAATCGAGGCAATCGGGAACTCCGTTTATTTGACTCGAGCTTCAACGAAACGGTTCCTGAAGAATATCGGTCAACCAGCTCCGAAGGAGCAGCAGAGAGTAGCCCCGGGCGTAAGCCTGGGGGATTCACCCATAAAGAAGCGGAGCCCGCGAAGCTGGCGGTAGAAGATACTCTATATTTCTCAACCTCTCGGGCTCCCGCCCCTCCGCGGCTCAGAATATTTCCTTAACCAGGTCTCCGGGCTTACGCTCGGGACTACTAACTGCCGCTCCTTCGGAGCTCGTGATCGAACAAAGCCCGTCTTCGTCTAAAGACTCTTCGCCCAATACTTCATACAAATTGGCTGCTTCTTTGCGCGAGGTCTGACGCGTGGTTGGAACAGAAAGAACGCGTACGGTAGTTAACCGCTGTTGGCGGCGAATGACGATTTCGTCACCTGCTTTGACGGTGTGGGAAGACTTCGCCGAGCTTCCGTTAATTAAGACGCGGCCGGCATCGCAAAGTTTTTGCGCCAGCGTGCGACGGGAACAGAGGCGGCTGGCTTTGAGGAGTGTTTCGTGTTTCGTGTTTCGTGTTTCGTGTTTCGTGTTTCGTGTTTCGTGTTTCGTGTTTCGTGTTTCGTGTTTCGTGTTTCGTGTTTCGTGTTTCGTGTTGTATGACCCGCACTTGTCTAAACTCGGAACCCGAAACTCGAAACTTGTCCTATGGTTTCGGGATTATCCCGAGAAACTTACCTTTTTTCTTTTCAGGCTTTTTAGTGGTTGCCGTACCACTGTTTTCGGCTGTCTTTTCCGGCGCGAGTTTCAACAGCGGTGCTACCCCCGCACGATAGTTGTCCGAAATCTTTATGTAAGCTTCATTCCGCAAAGTCTGCAAATACCCTTCGCGACTCGCCGCTCCGCGTTCGATCGTGATGGCCTCACGTACCTGGTTCTCATTAAAGGTTGCTGTACTACTTGCCTGAGTCCGCTCGTCGACGCGAAAGACTTGATAACCATCATTGGTGCGAAGCGGATCGCTAACATCTCCCGCTTTCACGTTTCTCACCGAGTTTGCGATGTCTTCGCGAAGATTCGGCATTTCAAAGGTGCCGACCTTCCCTTTGTTTTGCGGCCCGGTTCGCACGCCGTTTACTTCACGCTCGGAATTTGCGGCAGCCAGCGCTCCGAAGTCCGCGCCAGCGCGCAATTGCCTGACCAGTTCGAGCGCCCGGGCTTTCACTTCGGCCTCGTTCTTACCGGCGGAGCTCAAGAATATCTCGGAGATGGTCACGTTCTCAGGTTTGCGAAACTTGTCCTGATGTTGCTGAAAATACTTCTGCAGTTCGTCTGTAGTCGCGCCAAAGAAAATCTTGCGATCAACTTCCTGCTGAATTACCGCCTGTTTCATTATCTCCGTGCGCAACGTTTGGCGAGTTGCTACCGGATCTACCCCACTTTCGCGCATTGCCGCGTCAAGCTTTTCAATAGTGGGAATGCCCTGTTCTTTAGCCACTTCGAGCATGCGCCGGTTAACCTCCGACTCGACCTCGTTGGCGAGGTCAAGTTCCTTTCCTTTTTGCATAAGGAGCGTCTCGTTCACGAGCGTGGCAATCAATTCGGGTTGGCGCTTGTTCACCTCGGCGGTGGCTTCCTCCTGAGACATTCCCGACTGCCTCAGCGTTTCAATGCGCTCTTTGGATTCACGCTTCAGCATTGAGAGCGTAATCACATCGTCATTTATCTGCGCTATAACTTCGTCGACGACCTGTAGCTCGCTCTCTTGAGCAAAACTTGAGGACGGCAC
>WNGF01008882.1_pt1 | contig 11694 bp, 10 predicted proteins | sample 5400641 | NCBI WGS metagenome assembly WNGF01 (sample SAMN13153371, study PRJNA577476) | soil metagenome | isolation source: 80 cm soil or saprolite under grassland replicate 2 | place: USA:California | collected 2016-06-15 | reverse complement strand
TGGGATCGAGCCGTCCTGGCACGCGCGGAGCGGCTCCAAGAAGAGGTCTGCCGGGCCGCCGGGGTCCGACCGGCCGACGTTCGACGCCTCGCCTGGACCGGACCGGCCTTGGCCGCCGCGCGGCAACAGATGTCGGGTCCGTCCGGTCGGCATCCCCTGACCGGCGGCGCGCCGGACGAGCGGTGACGACTCGCGGCGAATCTCGGGCAGGCCCAGAAGCCTCCGCCATCGGCTACTACTGGGGCGACGACGGTTACGGCCTGGACCGGGCCGCGGCGGCTGTCGGCGACCGGTTGGCCGCCTCGACCGGGGTGGCCCCGCAACGGTGGAGCGTCACCGGCGCGGAGGCGTCTGCGGCCCGGATCGGCGAGCGCGTCGCCACCGCGACGCTGTTCGGCGGCGGCACCCTCGCGATCGTCCGTGAACCGAGCCCACTGTTCCGATCGCGGGAGGGCCGGGAGGCACTCGTCGGCGTGCTCCGGATGGTCGCTCCCGGCAACGGCCTGGTGTTCATCGAGCCGATGGAGCGCCTGCCGAAGACACTCGACCAGGCCCGCCAGGCCTTCGTGGCGTCGATCCGGGCGGCCGGCGGCGAAGCACGGGCGCTGGCTGCCCCGAACGGCGGGGCGCTCGTCCGATGGATCGAGGATCGCGCCCGCGAGCGTTCGATCGGGCTCGGCCCGGGTGCCGCGGCCGAGATCGCGAGGCGGCTCGGCGGGCTCATCAGGGAAGGTGACGTGGACCGACGCCGCCAGGGCCAGCTCGCCGTCGCCGAGATCGAGAAGCTCGCGCTCCTCCACGTGGACGGCGGCGACGTGACGGTGGACGACGTCCGGGCCCTGGTGTCCGAGGCCGTGCCCGGCTCGGCTTTCGCCTTCCTGGATGCCCTGGGCGAGCGCCGCGGTCGGGACGCCACCGATCTCCTGGAGCGGCTGCTCGAGGCCACTCCCGAGCCTGTCGTCCTGGCCCAGATCTACGGGCGACTCCGACAGCTCGTGGACGTATGTGACCGGTTGGACGCCGGCCAGGATCCACGCGAGCTGGCCAGCGGCCTCAAAGTCCATCCATTCGTGCTGGAGAAGCTCGTCCGGCAGGCGCACGCATGGTCCGTCCCCGAGCTCGAGGCGACGCTCGGCGGCCTGCTGGAGCTGGATATCCTCGTCAAGGGCGCGGCCGGGACGGGCTCAACCGAGATCGGCCGCCGGCTGAGCTTCACGCTGTGGCTCGCCGAACACATTGCGCGTGTCGGCGGTCAGCAGTCGCCAGGGGAACGGTCGGCCGGGCTGCCTTGAGGGATCGCCGCCGAGGCGCGCGGCGCCTGGCCTCCAGTCGCCGCCGGTCGGCCGGCGGCGGTCAGTCGGCGCTCGACCAGGCCTGCTCCTGGACGACGAGGTCGCTCTCGATGGCGAAGACGCAGCGGCCCTCGCCCAGCTCGAGGAGATCGATCAGGTCCGGATCGATGTAGAGCTGGTGGCAGTCCTCGCACAGGCCGGCCGGGATCCCGAAGCACAGCCGCTCAGTGCGATCCGGCAGCCGGAATGTCGTGTCGAACCGGGTCACGATGAGCTTGTGAGAGCAGCGGGGACAGCGCTCGTGGAGGCGGGACATCGGACCGGGTGACCTCGGATCGGACCGGCCATCCGACCGATCACTGCCCGCATCCTAGGTAGCTCCCCGAGGGCCAGACATGACCCGCTGGTACCGATTGCGGCGGTACTCCGACCGTACTTCACTCGGCGTGGGGGACTGCGCCCGGTCCTGGCGAGGCTCTCCCTGCCCCGCGTCCCTACAGCACGCGAAGGATCGTCCGGGCCTCGGACCAGTGCTTCTCGAGCTGGTAGAAGTCCCGCTCGGGCGGCGTGAAGATGTGGACGATCACGGAGCCGAAGTCGACGAGGACCCAGTGCGACGCGGGCTCACCCTCGCGCCCGATCGGCCGGACCTTCTCGGCTCGCAGGGCTTCCAGGATCCCATCGGCGATTGCCGCCAGCTGGCGTTCCGAGCCGCCCGAGCAGATGACGAAGTAGTCGGCAATCGTGGTCAGCCCGGCCAGGTCGAGCAGGACGATGTCGGCTGCCTTCTTGTCCTCGGCGACCTCGACGATCCGGCGGGCCACCTCGAGCGGCGGACGCTCACCTCCGACCGGAACGATGATCGCAGCCCGGGTTGGCAGGCCGTCGGGCCGGGGCAGCACGGCGGCTCCACCTCCCGAGCCGTTCTTGGGCCGTCTCGTCCTGGTCGCGGGGCCGGGGCTGGGATCGGTCACGGGGCGGTGGTTCCTCCTGTGGGCGGCCTGGAGGCCTCGGCGACCTCCCGGTAGAGCCTATGGTCACCGATGTAGGCAGCGACCGCATCTGGGACCAGGTAGCGCACGGACAGGCCGCGAGCCGCCCGCGACCGGATCTCGGTCGCCGACAGGCGCAGCCGCGGTCCATCGAGCAGCTGCACACGATCCGCGAGCCGGGGCAGAGCCCTGGCGATCGTCCCCAGATCGGCCGGCGGGTGGCCCTCGCGCGGGAGGACCGCCAATCGGGCCAGCTCCAGGATCCCGGCCGCATCGCGCCAGTCGAGGAAGTCGGCGAATGCCTGCGCCGAGAGGATGAACCACAGGTCGGGCACCCGACCCGGGATCGGCTCGCCGCCCGGCTCATCGGCCGAATCGCCTGCCAGCGCCCTCAGGGTATCCACGGAGAACGACGGGCCTTCACGGTCCAGCTCGAGGCGCGACAGCTCGAACGCAGGGTTGGCCGCGATCGCCAGCGCGACCATCGCGGCTCGATCGTCGGCGCCCGCGACGGGACGGTCGGGGCGGTGCGGCGGAACGCGGGCAGGCACGAACAGCACTCGCTCCAGACCGAGCGCCTCGCGGGCGGATTCGGCGATCGCGAGGTGGCCGTTGTGGATCGGGTCGAAGGTTCCGCCGAGGACGCCGAGGCGGCCGGGAACGACGGCATGCGGTCCTGGCCCCGGCGCCTCTGCCGACGGAACGCCGTCACGGCGCTCCGCCGTCACCGATCCTCCCAGGGCTCGGACTCCCATTCCAGCTCGGTCGCACCGATCCGGACCAGGTCGCCCGGCCGAATGCCCGCCCTGCGTAGCTCGGTGTCGATGCCGAGGCGGGCGAGATCGCGCTGGAACCGGTCGGCGGATTCATCGACCGTGAAATCCGTCTGGGCGGCGATCCGCTCGATACGTCGGCCGCGGACCCGGAAGCCGCTGTCATCGTCCCGCTCGACGATGAACCCGTCGCCGATCGAGTCGAAGCGATGGACCACGACCCCGGCCGGCTCGGGTGGCGCCACCAGCTCGGCCGCGGACGGCAGCATCTCGGCGATCGCCGCCTGCAGCTCGACCAGGCCCTCGCCTTCCTGGGCCGAGATCGCGATGGCGCGAAGGCCGTCCCGCTCGCGAACGCGCCGGAATCCCGGCCAAGCTTCGGCGGCATCCGGCCGGTCCATCTTGTTGAAGGCAACCAGCGTCGGCTTTGCAAGGAGGGCCGGATCATGCGCCTCGAGCTCGTCGCGGATCACCCGAAAGTCCACCTCCGGGTCGCGCGACGTCCCGTCGACGACGTGGACCAGGATCCGCGTGCGCTCGACGTGTCGCAGGAATGCATGGCCGAGTCCAGCACCTCGGCTCGCGCCTTCGATGAGCCCCGGCACATCCGCGATGGTGGGCCGGCGCTCGTCGGCCTCGCCGAGGTCGAGCACGCCGAGGTTGGGCTCGAGGGTGGTGAACGGGTAGTCGGCGATCTTCGGCGTCGCGGCCGTGAGCGCCGCGAGGAGCGTCGACTTGCCCGCGTTGGGGAGCCCGACGAGGCCGACGTCGGCGATGAGCCGGAGCTCCAGCCGGAGCGTTCGCTCCTCGCCCGGTACGCCCTTCTGGGCGTGCCTGGGAGCCTGATGCGTCGCGGTCTTGAAGTGCGTGTTCCCCAGGCCGCCTCGGCCGCCGCGGGCGACGGTCGTCTCCTGGCTCGACGCCACGAGGTCGGCGATGAGCGCATCGGTCGCATCATCGATCACCGCCGTCCCCGGCGGGACCGCAAGGACGAGGTCGGTGCCTGCCTTGCCGTGCCGGCGAGAGCCGCTCCCCCGGCCCCCCGCGCCGGCCTTGAAGCGATGGCTGTAGCGGAAGTCTCGGAGCGTCGTCTGGCCGGCGTCCACGCGCAGGATCACCGAGCCGCCCCGTCCGCCGTCGCCACCATCCGGACCGCCCCGCGGGACGTGCGCCTCGCGACGGAAGGTCGCGGCTCCGTCGCCTCCCGCGCCGGCGCGGACCCAGATCGTCACCCGGTCGAGGAACATCTGCCGGATTGTCCCATTCTCTGCCGGGCGCGCTGGCGGCAGCAGGGGCGGACTGACGGAACGCCATGATCGCCGCGCGGGACCGGGCGCGCGGCCTCGTGCGGCCGACCACGGCCGGCGCGCCGAGACTGGCGATGAACCAAGCTCAGCCGGCGAGGGCCAAACGATGGCCTCAGAGAGGGCCTACGGAGAGAGCCTACAGGTAGATGAGCGGGTTGACGCGATATGAGCTGCCCGCCCAGGGGTAGCCTCGCCAGACTTCGAAGTGGAGGTGGGGACCCGTTGCCCAGCCCGACTGCCCGACCCGACCCACCTGCTGAGCGCGACCGACGTGCTGGCCGACGCCGACGTTGATCGCCGACAGGTGATTGTACGTCGTGTAGAGCCCGGAACCGTGAGAGATCCAGATCTGGTATCCGCCGCCGTTGTCGTTCCAGCCGGCGAAGGTCACGCTGCCGCCGGCCGCGGCGAAGACGCGCGACCCGTAGGGCGCCGCGATGTCGATCGCCGGGTGGCTGTAGTGGAAGTACTGGCTGATCGTCCCGCCCGGCACGGGCCAGGCGAACGAGCCCCCGCCGTACGTGGCTGGCGGCGGACGGTAGGTCGTCCCGCGGGACGGCTTGCTGGTACGCGGGGCCGGCTTGGGTGTCGCGATCGCCTTGCCGCGAGCGCCGGGAATGATGAGCCGCTGGCCGATGACCAGGTTCGTGTCGGTGAGGCCGTTGTAGCTGACGATCTCGTCAGCGGACACACCGGTGCTCTGCGCGATCGAATCGAGCGTGTCGCCGTCGGCCACCGTCACGACGAGGCCGTCCAGCGGCGGGATGACGAGGACCTCGCCGATCTTCAGGTCGTCCTTCGACGTCAGGTGGTTCGCCCACCAGATGCTCATCATGCTGACGCCGAAACGGTGTGCGATCCCCGTCAGCGTGTCACCGGACCGGACCCGATATGACCTGAGCTTGTCGCTGCCGTCGGCGACTGTCGTGTCGACCGCGACCGGCATGATGAGCGTGCCATCGTCGAGGAACGGCCCCAGGGGTCCGATCCACGCCTCAGGATCCTCGGGCCCGGCGAGGCGGTCGTTGATGTTGTCACTCTGACCGGTCGCGCCGACGCCGGCCAGATCGGTGCCGCCACTGCCCGTGTCGCTTTCGCTGCTGCCGCCGGCCCCGCCTCCGATCGCTATCCGGGGTGCATTGCCGCCAGGCCCGGTGTTGCCGGTTGGACCGGACGCTCCCGCACTGCCGGCGACGTTGACGAGGGACGCCGCGATGACGAGTGCGGCGACGCCGATCGGCAGCGTCCGATCGCGAGCGAATGTCGAGCCGAGCCTGGCTCGCGCGGTCGACCATGCAGCCCGCCGCGCACCGTTCGCGCCGTGCCTGAGACGGAGGGCGATGGATTCGGGACGGCCGACCGGATGGGCGCCGGCCAGGGGCCGGGCGGATGCCTGCGGGTGGACGCCGACTCGCCGGATGACCATGGCGAATCGACCGGCGACGAGCGCCGATATGCGGGCCGCCCGGTCTAGGCCGCCCGATGCGGCCAATCCGGCCGTCGTGCCTGCAGTCGCGCCGGCCCGGGCGGAAATGGCGGCCCACGTCGCGGTCCACGTGCGCGCCGAGCTGGCTGCCCGGCTGGAGACGGCAAGCCATGCTGATGCGCGCCGGGCGGAGGCGCCAACCCGGCCCAGCATCGCGCGGGTGAGAACCACCACGCGCACCACCACGCCCGATACCACGCCCTCGCCGAGGCCGCGCGATCGGCGCGTGGTGTCAATGGGGCGATGTGTCGGCCGTCGAGTCGGGACGGGGCGAAAGCGCACAAGCAGTCGCCGCACGCCGACCGTCGCATTCAGCAATACGGTCTCCTGGCGGGTGGACGGTCAGGAAACGCGAGGGTCGGCGCGAAGGTAGCCAGAAGGGCTACGAGGTGATCGGTCGACCGTCCGGTGGTCGCGCTATCGAGCTGGGGGTCTCGGATGCGGCTCTGGCCCGAGGGGGTTGCACCGTGGTCTCAATGGCAGGTGGAACCCTAGCAGACCCATGAACGCCGCGCAAACACGGCGGCGGCCGACGGAACGCATCGGGCCCCCGGCGGGCCGGCCGACCCGCGCTACGCGTCCAGGCTCTTGGTGAGCGTCGCCAGGAACTGCGTGTTGTTCTCGGTCTTTGAGAGCCGGTTGAGCAGGAGCTCGATGCCCTCGTTCGTGCCGACCGCGGACAGCATCCGGCGCATCGTCCAGACCATCTTGAGGGTCCCGTCTTCGAGGAGCAGCTCCTCGCGTCGCGTACCCGAACGCTGGACGTCGATCGCGGGAAAGATCCGCTTCTCGGCGAGCTTGCGGTCCAGGATGAGCTCGCTGTTGCCAGTCCCCTTGAACTCCTCGTAGATGACGTCGTCCATACGGGAACCGGTGTCGATGAGGCATGTCCCGATGATCGTCAGCGAGCCGCCTTCCTCGATGTTGCGCGCGGCGCCGAAGAAGCGCTTCGGCGGATAGAGCGCGATCGGGTCGATACCGCCCGAGAGCGTCCGGCCGGACGGTGGCAGCGCCAGGTTGTAGGCCCGGGCCAGGCGGGTGATGGAGTCGAGCAGGATGACGACGTCGCGGCCGGTCTCCACCTGCCGCTTGGCGATCTCGAGGGCCATCTCGGCCACGTGGGTGTGGTTCTCGGTTGGCTCGTCGAACGTGGAGCTGATGACCTCGCCCTTGACCGAGCGGCGCATGTCCGTGACCTCCTCAGGGCGCTCGCCGATGAGCGCAACCATGAGGAGCACCTCCGGGTAGTTTGTCGAGACGCCATTGGCGATGTGCTTGAGAAGGAACGTCTTGCCGGCCTTGGGCGGGCTGACGATCAGGGCGCGCTGGCCCTTGCCGAGCGGGTTGACCAGGTTGATGAGGCGCTGGCTGAGATTCTTGGGGTCGGTTTCGAGGTTGATGAGCTCGTCGGGATGGACGGGCGTCAGGTCGGCGAAGAGATCGCGGTGGCGGGCGGTGTCGATGTCGACGCCGTTGACCGCATCGACGCGGAGCAGACCCCAGTACTTTTCGGCTTCGCGAGGAGCGCGGACGGCGCCAGATACGCGGTCGCCGATCCGGAGACCGAAGCGGCGGACCTGGCTCGAGCTGACGTAGACGTCATCCGGGCTGGGCAGCAGGCCGTGACGGCGCATGAAGCCGAAGCCCTCGTCGACGATGTCGAGGATGCCGCTCGCGTAGTCGAGACCGGCGCGCTCCGTCTGGCGCTGGAGAATGCGATCGGACAGGTCGTCGCGACGCTCCTGGCTGCCGGTGTCGAGCTCCAGCTCGCTGGCAACCTGGCGAAGCTCGGGGACGCTCATCTCGCGCAGGTCGCTGATGTCCAGGTCGTTGCGCTCGCGGGCGGCCTCGATTTCCTGCTGCTCGTCATATTCGGTGACGGGGGCATGAATCGACCCCTGGGGTCGACGGCGACCGCGCCGGCGGGAGCGGTCACGCTGATCGGGAGAAAGTTGCGGCATAGAGGGGCTCACGGTGTGGGGAGGGCATTCACCACTCGCCGGTTGGCTCGCGCGGCATCGCGCCGCAGCAGAGCGCCGGGAGGGGATGTACCAAGTCTAGTGTGTCGAACGGCTGTTCGTCAACGGGTGGGTCGGCGGCGGCACTGCTTCGGTGCCGCACGTCCCTACCGGTGATGCGATCGGCGCACCAATGGTCTCACGGCCAAGCACGAACCGCGGCCGGATCCGCCGGACTCCCGGATCGACCGCGCACGATTATCGCGAGCGTGTTGCCTGAGCCGCATCAACGTCATCGGCTTGCCGGATCGGGAAGGGCGGTCAGTCGCCCTTCTTCTCGGCGAGCGCGGTGCGGGCCTTCTCCCAGTCTGACCGGAACTGGACGATGCCCTTGTCCGTGAGCGGATGGTGGACCATCTGCTGAAGGACCTTGAACGGCAGCGTCGAGATGTGGGCGCCCGCCAGGGCGGCCTGGGTCACGTGCTGGGGATGGCGGATCGAGGCAGCCAGGACCTCCGACTCGATGTCGTGGATGGCGAACATCTCTGCCAGCTCCCGGATGACGATCATCCCGTCCTGGTTGATGTCGTCCAGGCGGCCGACGAACGGACTGATGAGGCTCGCTCCGGCCTTGGCCGCCAGCAGCCCCTGGTTGGAACTGAAGACGAGCGTGCAGTTCGTCTTGATGCCTTCTTCGGCGAAGCGGGAGATCGCCTCCAGGCCCTCCTCGCTCATCGGGACCTTCACCACGATGTTCGGTGCGATCTTCGCGAACGCGCGGCCCTCGCGGAGCATTCCCTCGACGTCCTCCGCCACGACTTCGGCGGAGACCGGGCCCGGGGTGATCTTGCAGACCTCGGCCAGGATGGATTCGTACGAGGCTCCGCCGACCTTCGCGTAGAGCGTCGGGTTCGTCGTCACGCCGTCCAGTACCCCCCATCGCGCAGCTGTCCGGATCTCGTCGATGTCGGCGGTGTCGAGGAAGAGCTTCATCGAGGTCCTCCGGATGGGTTGCTGCGGCGGCGATGCCCGCGCCGGCCGTCGGCCAAGGAAGGCCTGGCGTGGCGGTTCGGCATGGATGGAAGGATGCCGTTCCGATCGGGCCCAATGGTACGCCGACCCCGCGATCCGGTCGCCCCCGTCGCCTGCCGCGACGACGGCGAGCTACCAGCAAGCGGGCGGCTCGACCGTCAGCCGCGCGGGCTTGCCGCGGGAGAGCTCGCGGGTGCGCGTCGCGCGCCTTCTCGCACACATCTGATGAGCGTGGCCGTGTAGGTCCCGTCCGCGTTCCTGAATCCGAAGACCATCGCCCGGTCGCCTGTCGACAGGTCGGTTGCCTTGATGTCCTTGCCCTTCTCGCGGACGCGCGTGGCGGCCGAGATCGCGAATGATGCCCGGGAGCCGTCGCTGATCGTGACGGTCAGCGAGGACGCGGAGAGGGCGGTGATCTCGCCGCGGACGTAGAGGAGCGTCCTGGTGCCGGCATCGGTGGACACCGTGATCTCGGCGCGTTCCGTCCGCCCGATGATCATGCGCAGAAGGCCGAGCGGCCGGCCGGTCCGTGTGGGGGCGTGGGCGGCATTGTCCTCGCCAGTCGCCAGGGCAAGATCCGCCGCGGTCAGCTGCGCATCCTCGAGTGCATTGGCGATCACGGCAGGGATCACCGCTGGTGCGGCCGGCGAAGTTGCCGGCGCGCCGGTGGCGAAGGCGGCCGCGGCGGCGACCGCGAGGCCGACGAGGAACGATCCGACCGCGGCAACGGTCCGGGACGGATGAGGATGGATGGGGCCCATCGTTGGTGTCTCCGTTCATGTCTATGAACGCGGTCCGGGCCCAATCCATCATGGACGGACGCCGACCGAGTCCTGTCCGATCACGATGGGGCCCGCCGGCCGCGCATGCACCCGTGCCTCGCTCACCGAATGTAAGCGGCGGGAAAGGCGATGGCCGCCGCCAGGCGGCTGGATGAGCCGAGGATCAGGCGGTCAGAGACGCTGTCTAGGAGGCGGCCGTGGGCGCCGGTGCGTCTCTGGCGGGAGCGGTCTGCTCGCTCGACTCGCTCTGCGGCACCAGCCGTGGCTCCCGGCCGTCCCGAACCGCGATGGCGCTGGCCACGAAGCCGTTGAACAGCGGATGCGGCCGCTCGGGCCGGCTCTTGAACTCGGGGTGGAACTGGCTCGCGACGAACCATGGGTGGTCGCGCAGCTCCACGATCTCCACCAGCCGCCCATCGGGAGATTGACCGGACAGGTCCAGGCCGGCTCCCTCCAGGATCTGGCGGTAGCGGTTGTTCACTTCGAACCGGTGGCGGTGGCGCTCGTAGATGACCTCCTGGCCGTAGACCGCCGCCGCCCGCGAACCAGGAGTCAGACGGGCCGGATAGAGCCCGAGTCGCATCGTCCCGCCCTTGTCCTCCAGCTCGCGCTGGTCGGGCATGAAGTCGATCACCGGGTGCTGGGTGAACATGTCGAACTCCGTCGAGTTGGCATCCGGAGTGCCGATGATCTGGCGGGCGAACTCGATGACGGCGCACTGGAGACCAAGGCACAGGCCCAGGTACGGGATGCGCTGATCCCGTGCCCAGCGTGCCGCAAGGACTTTGCCCTCGATGCCGCGATGGCCGAAGCCGCCCGGCACGAGCACGCCGGCCGCGCCGGCCAGGCGCTCCGCGACGTTCTCGGCCGTGAGCACTTCCGAGTCGACCCAGCGGACACGGGCGTCGACGCCGTTGGCCCAGGCCGCGTGCTTGAGTGCCTCGGTCACCGAGAGGTAGGCGTCGGGCAGCTCGATGTACTTGCCGACCAGGGCAATCTCCAGGCTGGGCTTGGGTGCCTTGATCCGCTCGACGAGGGCTCGCCACGATGCGAGGTCCGGCTCGGCCTCCGGATCGCCCAGCGCGAGCTCGCGCACGATGAGCCGGCCCAGGCCCCCCTCCTCGAACTGGAGCGGGACCTCGTAGATCGTCGCCGCGGTTTCTGCCGCGATCACAGCGTCCGTCGCCACGTCGGTGAACAGCGCGATCTTGTCCCGGATTTCATCGGAGACCGGGTGGTCGGAGCGAAGGACGATGACGTCCGGCTGGATGCCGATGCCACGCAGCTCCTTGACGGAGTGCTGGGTGGGCTTGGTCTTGAGCTCGCCGGTGGCGGCCAGTGCCGGCAGGAGGGTGACGTGGACGTACAGCACGTTGGCCCGCCCGACGTCCTTGCGCATCTGGCGGATCGCCTCCAGGAACGGCAGGCTCTCGATGTCGCCGACCGTCCCGCCCACCTCCACGATGACCACGTCCGGGTCGCCGTCGCGGGCGACGCGAGCGATCCGCTCCTTGATCTCGTTGGTGATGTGCGGGATCACCTGGACCGTGCCGCCCAGGTAGTCCCCGCGGCGCTCCTTGGCGATCACCGCCTGGTAGATGCGCCCGGTCGTCACGTTGGATAGCTGGGTCAGGTTCTCGTCGATGAACCGCTCGTAATGGCCGAGGTCCAGGTCGGTCTCGGCGCCGTCGTCCGTGACGAAGACCTCGCCGTGCTGATACGGCGACATCGTCCCGGGGTCCACGTTGATGTAGGGGTCGAGCTTGAGGATGGAGACCCGAAGGTCGCGGGCCTTCAGGATGCGACCGATGCTGGCGGCGGTGATGCCTTTGCCCAGTGAGGAGGTCACGCCTCCGGTCACAAAGACATACTTCGCCATGGGTTTGGTCCTCCGGGGGTTTTTCGAATGCTATCGGAAATACCCGGGCCAGGCAAGGCGGTGTACTCGTCCCGGTCGCTTCTGGACGAGCTCAGGCGCGGTGCCCGGCGGGCCTGGCGGTGCGCTCGGGGCGATGCGATTCCGGAGGTGATCATGGAGTTCAGCGACGTCGTGAGGAAGCGGCGCGCCGTCC
>WNGF01022451.1_pt1 | contig 11695 bp, 10 predicted proteins | sample 5400641 | NCBI WGS metagenome assembly WNGF01 (sample SAMN13153371, study PRJNA577476) | soil metagenome | isolation source: 80 cm soil or saprolite under grassland replicate 2 | place: USA:California | collected 2016-06-15 | reverse complement strand
CGAGTCCGAGGTAGAAGGCCGGAACTGCGAAGAACGGCGCCAGAAGCATCCAGGAGCGCCCGCTGATGAAGCCAAGAACTCCCAGCGCGGCGACGACCAAGACGACACCCGTTTCAGGCATTGCCATCGGCGCGGTCTTCCCCGTCCCGCGCGGCTTCGAACTCTCGCCGGCCTTATTAGATACACGCGCGCGCGCGTCCCCACCCCGGGTGGGGTTTCACCCACCACCCACTGCAATCGACGATACCGCGGATGTTCCGACACGTCTGTGCCGAATCCGTGCCGAAATTCAGTCGGCGGCGACGACGCAGATGACCTGGCCGGTCTTCACCGGCTGGCCCGGTGCGACCGAGAGCTCGGTGACGCGACCCGCGCGGGTCGCGTGCACCTCGTTCTCCATCTTCATCGCCTCGACGATGCACAGCACCTGGCCGGCCTCGACTTCCTGACCCTCCTCCACCTCGACGGCCAGCACCGTCCCCTGCATTGGGCTAACGACGGCGTTTTTGCCCGCTCCCGCAGCGCCGCCTCCTCGCGTACGTTCCCGCCGCCGCCTGGCGAGCTCCGCAAACGCGGGTTCAGGTCGCAGAAGCCGCACTTCGAAGCGGCGCCCATCCACCTCGATCGAGCGCACGGTCTCGCGCGGCACCGACACCGTTGCGTCGCCCGCCACGACGGGACGTCCGTCCTCGAGCTCGGCCGCCCGAGCCGCCATCAACTCTGACTCGACGAGACCATGACAGGTCTCGCCCTCGACGAAGCACGGGTGCGTCAGCAACGCCTTGTGAAAACCGATCAGCGTCTTTACTCCCTCGACGACGAACTCGTCGAGCGCGCGCAGCATTCGCCGCCGCGCGTGCTCGCGGTCGACGCCGTGCACGACGAGCTTCGCGATCATCGGGTCGTAGAGCGGCGAGATCTCGCTGCCGGCGGCGACGCCGGAATCCACGCGCACGCCCGGCCCGGAGGGTTCGCGGTAGAGCGAGATCGTGCCCGGCGCGGGCAGGAATCCGTTCGACACGTCCTCGGCGTTGACCCGGCACTCGATCGCGTGACCTGAGAGGTGCACATCCTCTTGTTTCACCGACAGCGGCGCGCCGGCCGCGATCAACACCTGCTCGCGAACGAGATCGAGGCCGGTAATCATCTCGGTCACTGTGTGCTCGACCTGGATGCGCGTGTTCATCTCGAGGAAGAAGTACTCACCCTCGCGGGAGAGCAGACCCTCGATCGTCCCGGCGCTCTGGTAGCCGACCGCACGGGCCGCCTCGACGGCGATTCCTCCGATCCGCTCTCGCAGAGGGGCGTCGACTGCGGGCGAAGGCGTCTCTTCGACGAGCTTCTGGTGGCGGCGCTGGATCGTGCAATCGCGTTCCCCGAGGTGCACGACGTTCCCGTGCGTATCGGCGAGAACCTGCACCTCGACGTGACGCGGATCTTCGAGGTACCGCTCGACGTACACGGCCGGGTCCGAGAAGTACGCCTCGCCCTCCCGCCGCGCCGACTCGAACGCGCGGCCCGCATCGTCGGGAGCCCGGGCCACCTTCAGTCCCTTGCCACCTCCCCCTGCTGACGCCTTGATCGCGATCGGCCAGCCGAGCTCGTCTCCGAGCCGGCGAACCTGCTCGGCCGAGTCGACCGCCTCGGTCAGTCCCGGGATGATCGGGACGCCCGCACCGCGCATCCGCTCGCGCGCCTCGATCTTCGAGCCCATCGCCTCGATCGCCTCAGGCGGCGGGCCGATCCAGACGACCTCGTGGTCAGCGCACGCGCGCGCGAAGCCCGCGTTCTCCGCGAGGAAGCCGTAGCCCGGATGGATCGCCTCCGCCCTGGCGCGGCGCGCCGCGGCGAAGATGCGCTCCTGATTCAGATAGCTCTCGGCCGGCAGGCCGCCGCCGATCAGGTATGCCTCGTCGGCATAGGCGACATGGGCGGCTCCGCGGTCGGCTTCGGAGTACACGGCCACGGTGCCGACGCCGAGCTCGCGCAATGTGCGGAAGATGCGAATCGCGATCTCGCCGCGGTTCGCGACGAGGACCTTGCTGAAAACCGGCATGACCCCTCGTATTCTCCCGTCCGTGAGCCTTCCTGACGGTCTGACAGTCGCGCGTGCGGCCTCCGTCCCTTTCGTCGTCCTCCTCTATGCATGGAACTTCGACGGGCACAACTACTGGGCGACCGCGCTCTTCGCGGCCGCGATGGCGACGGACTGGTTCGACGGGCGTATCGCCCGCAGCCGCGGTCGCTCTTCGCCGCTCGGAACGCTGCTTGATCCCGCGGCGGACAAGATCCTTGTCCTCGCTGTGCTCGTCATGCTCGTCGACCAAAAAGTCGTGCCTGGGTGGATGGTCGCGCTGATCGTCGTACGCGAGTTTCTCGTCACCGCACTTCGGCTCGCCGCGCTCGAGCGCCAGGTCGTTCTCCACGCCCGCGACCTCGGGAAGCTCAAGACGTGGTCGCAGGCCGTGGCCGCGGCGATCGGCGGATTCGCCGCCGCAGGCGCCTGGCGGCACGACTTCGCCTGGTGGGCGCTTCTCGTCGCCGTCGTGCTGACGTGGATCTCGGGCCTCGACTACGCCCGCGTCGCGCCCCGACTCTGGCGCGGCGGAGCGACGGCCTGATCGTCTTCGTCGTCAGGCCCAGGCCCTAGCCCGGCTCGCCGCCACGGCGTCGGCGGCTCGGCCTCCTGTTGCTCGCCCTCGAGGGCGGCGAGGATCGCCTGCCGCTCTTCTTCGCTGGGCTCGGGAGAGATCTCCACGTCCACGGCGGCGAGATTAAAGGCATCTCTGAGACCGCCGATAGGGAACGCGTATGCGCCGCCGCCTCCTGCTGCACGTCTGTGCGCTCGTCGCGCTCCTCACGCTGTCGCCGGCCGCCGCCGCTAAGCCGGCGAGCTCGTGGGCGCAAGCCGAGCTCAAAGCAGTGGTGGCCGCCGGTCTGATGGCCAAGGAGGCGGCGGCGCGTCCGAACGATCCGCTCACCCGAGGCGAGCTGGAGACCATCGTCGCGGGTCTCGCACACGTGGAGCCCGTTGCACCGGCAACACCCTCTGCGACCGTCACGATGGCCGCGCTCGACTCGAGACTCATCGGCACACTCGGGCTCACCGAGACGGCCAAGCTCTTCAAGCAGAGTGCGAAGACCGCAGGGGTCGCGCCGCCGTCGCGGTTCGGCACCGAAGCGGTCGCCCGCCTGCTCGGCCTACGCACCAACCACCCCGCCGGGCTGGACAAGCTCGAGCTCTCACCCGGCGAGCGCGCCACGCGGGCCGAGGCCGCCTACTCGGCCGCGCGGATCTTGCGCCTCGGAGCGCGGGAGATCCAGGGCACGCAGGACGTCGCCGCGACGTTCGTGCTCCCGACACTGACGCCGTGGCAGAAACGGATCCTCACGACCGCCGTCCGCCTCATCGGCCATCCGTACGTCTGGGGCGGGGAAAGTGAGTTCCCGGAGTCGCCCTACGGCTCCCAGGTCCACGGTGGTTTCGATTGCTCCGGCTTCGTATGGCGTGTCTACAAGCTTCAGGCGTATCCGGGCGCGGCGAAGCTCGCCGACACCCTGCAGGGTCGGACGACGTACGCCATGAGCGGCGAGGTCCCCGCAGCGAGGCGGATTCCGCTCGCCGGGCTCCAGCCCGCGGACGTCATCTTCTTCGGCGCGAAGGGGCCCAAGTCGAAGCCGGCCCAGATCAACCATATGGGTGTCTACCTGGGCAACCGTTGGTTCATCCATTCCTCCGCGTACGGGGTCGCGCTGGCGACTCTGTCCGGGTGGTACGAGAAGCGTCTCGCTTGGGGCCGGCGACCCCTCGCGGAAGCCGGCCTCGTTACGACTTCCTAAGCCATATTTCCTGCAAATCCCCCTATGGGGGGATACGCCATAGGGCCCGACAAGAAAGAATCGCGCGGTCTGGCGTCGTCTCGGAGGTAGTGCGGATGTTGCAGTGGAAGCCGAAGCTGATCGTTCTCGTAGCAGTCGCGGTGCTGGTTGCAGCGCTCCTGGGCCAGTTCACATGGGAGTCGATCAGTCCCGACTCGTTCGAACAATTCACCTGGTAGCAGCCTGACGTGAGCTCCCAGGCGGTCACGCCCCGCCGGCTTACCGCCCTCATCCTCCCTGTTTGTCTGGCGGGCCTCGGTGTCCTCATCGCGGCCGGTTACGCGTTCGCGACCAGGGGGCACAGCGGCCGTGAGCTGATCGGGCTTGCTGCTCTGATCGGCGCGGCCACGCTCGCTGAGCGTTTCCCGGTTCCGATCAATGCCGAGAGCGGCGGTGGCGTCGTCTCCTTGACGTTCGTGTTCGCCGTCGCCGCGATCGTCCTGTACGGATGGGCCGCCGGGGCGATGTTGCTGCTCGTGGCGACGGCGACGATCCATCTCCTCGAGCATCGTCCCTTCCAGCGCATCGCCTTCAACGTGGCCGTACTTGCGATCGTTGCTGCCGTAGCCGGGGCGCTGATTGCGCCCATCAACGGAGACAGCGTCGGCGCCCTGACGGCGCGCGTCGTCGTGGCGGCGACGGCGGACTCCTGGGTGAACATCATCATCATCTCCGCGGCGATCGCGGTCAGCACGAGGCAGCCTTACCTGCAGCTGATTCGGAACAACGCTCGGGCCACGATGGTGCCCTTCGCCTTCATGGCCTCTGCCGCCGTGATGCTGGTCGTGCTGTGGGAGCGCTCGCCCGTACTGTCCGCCGCACTCGTCGGGCCGCTCCTCGCGATCTCGCTCTACCAGCGGTCGACGCACCGTGCGCTGCGCGCAATGCGGCTCGCCCTGACGGATCCGCTCACGGGGCTGGGCAACCACCGTCATTTCCACGAGCGTCTGCAGCGCGAGCTCCTGAACGCGGAGGAACAACAGACGCCGCTGACGCTGTGCTTCGTCGACATCGACGATTTCAAGAAGATCAACGACCGCTTCGGGCATCCCTCCGGCGACCGCGTGCTGTCGCAGGTCGCGGCGAGGCTCCGACAAGGCGGCGAGGCGTTCCGGCTGGGCGGCGACGAGTTTGCGCTCCTGCTCGCCGAACATGACAAGGGAATGGCACTTGCGGCCGCGAACTCGATCGTCGAGCGGGTCGCTGCGCTCGACTTCGACCACATCGGGACGATCACGGTCAGTGCAGGCCTCGCAACCTTCCCCGTTCAGGGTCACGGACGCGACGAGCTGATCAGACTCGCCGACAGCGCGCTCTACTGGGCGAAGGAGCACGGCAAGAATCGTGTACGCCTGTACCGGCCCGACGTCGTCGAGCTCGCCGAGCTCAAGCGTCTCGCCGCCGGGCCTGACAAAGCCGCGCGCTACCGCGCAGCCGCGTCGCTGGCCAAGGCCGTGGACGCGCGCGACACGTACACCGGCAGTCACTCCGAGCGCGTCAGCGAGCTCGCCGCGCGAGTCGCGATGCGGATCGGGCTCGATCCCGAGCAGATCGAGCTCACACGCCTGGCCGGGAGCCTGCATGACCTCGGCAAGCTCGCCATCCCCGAGGAGATCCTGCGCAAGCCCGGTGCACTGACGGACTCCGAGCGGCTCGTCCTCGAGCGTCATCCGCAGATCGGCTTTCGGATGCTCGACAGCCTCGGCGTCGAGCCCGTCGCCGACCTCGTCCTCCACCACCACGAGCGCTGGGACGGCGCCGGGTATCCCGACGGCCTGCGCGCCGAGCAAATTCCGCTCGGTGCTCGGATCATCTTCGTGACCGACGCCTACGACGCCATGACATCCGACCGGATCTATCGCGCCAAGCGCTCCGCCGAGGCCGCGCTTGCAGAACTCGAGCGCTGCGCGGGCACGCAGTTCGACCCGGGCATCGTCGCGGCCTTCTCGGAGGAGCTCGAGGTCTCATTGGAAGCCGCAGCGCCGGCCCTGGCCTCCTAGCAAGCAAGTAACACTGTGTTACTTGCTCCCCTGCGCACCGCGGAGACGGGCGACGCACGGCGTTCCGCGGGGCCGACGTCCAAGTAACACTGTGTTACTTGCTGGTTTAGGGTGCCGCGCCCAGGAGGAAGGAGCGAGGCATGGCGAATCGCGAGCAACGACGCCATCCCGAGAAGGAGACGCCGCCGAGGCCTCCGCAGGAGAAGGAGCTCTTGTTGCTTCCGTCCACCATGCGCAGACCCAGCGCGTGTTCCTGGACCGCCGCGGCCGCATCCTCCGCCAGGCGGAAGCCGTCGAGTGCGGCGTGCGCTACCGCATCCGGATCGACCGCGCCGGCGAGCTGCTTCTGCAGCGCGACCGCCTTCGCATAGACGTATTCCCCGCGCTCGAGGAACAGGCTCGTCATGTTGTCCATCCCGGTCAGCGGATCGTAGACGGTCGTGTCGAGACCGCGGGCGTCCGCGAGCGCCGCCTCGGCGCGCCGCCGTGCGAGCTCGACGTCCATGTGTGCGTCGGCGGTGGGCGCCGCCTCCTGGCCCGGGCGAATTGGGAGCTCCTGCACCACGTCGGCAGCCCGCTTCGCCAACGCGATCGCGCGGTACCAGTCCGGGCGGGTCTGCTCGAGCTCCTTACGCGCATCGGCTGCGAGCTCGCGCCCTCGGGCGGCAACACGTTCCGCGCGCTGCAATCCGTCCGGCGAGGTCGAACCGGCAGTGACGTTCGCCCACGCTCGGTCGACCTCGAGCTCTGCCTGCTCGACCTCGTGACGTGCCTCCAGGGCCGCACGCTCGAGCGATGCGAGGTGATCCTCGATCCGCCTGACGAGCTCCCCCGCACGCGTGAGCGACTCCTTGGCCTCCTCGAGACGAAGGCTCTCGCCCGATCCAGGCCGCTCGGCGGCGAGCGATCGCGCCCGCTGGAGGGCCTGCTCGGCAGCGGCGCCGAACCCGCGAATCTCGAGCAGACACGCCGGCGCATAGAGCTCCGCGGCCGCCTGCAGCTTCGCCTTCGCATCCGGGATCTCGTGCTCGAGGCGTGCACAGCTCGCCTGCACTTCGGCGCGCTCGGCGCCCAGCTCCGCCGGAAGCTTGACGAGCTCGTCAGCGCGCCGCGTCACCTCGGCGGCGAGCTCGCAGGCCTCCCGCGCCAGCCGCGTGGCAGCGAGCGGCCGCTCGGCGCCCTTCGCCAGTCCCCTTCGCGCTTCCTCGAGTCTCGCCGCCCCGACTTCAAGCTGCGAGTCGAGCTCGGCCGGAACCGCGTCACCGAACGCGCGCCGGCAGGCGGACTTCGCTTGCTCGAGCTTCAACGCCGCACGCGCAATCTCGTCGAGCGGATCGTCTGCCGCTTTTCCAACCTCGGAGGCGCGCGCCTCGAGGCGCTCGACGCCCGCAAACAGCTCCGTCAGCAGCCGGTCGAGCCGGTCGTAGTGCTCGACGAAACGCGCCGGGAGCCCGATCGTGCCCGCTTCGTTCTCGGCGTGCAGATGCTCGAACTCCTTCTGCCAGTCCAGAAATTGCTGCCGCAGCCGCTGGTACTCATCCCGAATCGCGTCCGCCTGGCCTCCCTCGTGCTCGTAAGCGCTCAAGAGCTCGACGAGCGCCGGACTGTCGAGCGCGTCCTCGGGCAGCTTCTCCTCGAGCGACGCTTGCGCAGCATCGAAGCGCCGTTCGTAACCCTCGATCGCGCCGGCGAACTCGCCGAACTTCTTCGCTCGCCGGCGCTCGCGCTCCAACCGCACGATGAGGTAGACCAGCGCGGCCGCGACGAGGATCAGGAAGAACCCCGGCGCCTGGCCGGCAGCCAGCAAGGACAGGCCGCTCATGCCGATTGCAAGAGCGAAGTAGGCGAGGAGATAGCGCATGACGGCCCTACGATCATCGGCCGCCGGAGGGAGGTCTTTGAGAGTCTTTTCTAGAGGGGGATGTTTCCGTGCTTCCGGCGCGGGCGCGGCTCCTGCTTTGAAAGCGCGGTCTCGAGGGCATCGATGAGCACGGGTCGCGTGCGGCGCGGCTCGATCACCTCGTCGACGTAGCCGCGCTCGGCCGCGGTGTACGGGTTGGCGAACCGCTGCCGATACTCCTCGATCAGCTCGGCGCGCCGCGCATCGGGATCGTCGGCCTCCTCGAGCTCCCTTCGGAAGATGATGTTCACAGCCCCCTCTGGCCCCATCACCGCCACCTCGGCCGTCGGCCACGCGAAGTTGAAGTCCGCGCGGATGTGCTTCGAGCTCATGACGTCGTAGGCGCCGCCGTACGCCTTCCGGGTGATGACGGTCAGCTTCGGCACGCTGGCTTCCGCGAAGGCGTACAGCAGCTTCGCGCCGTGACGAATGATCCCGCCCCATTCCTGCTGCGTCCCCGGCAGGAACCCGGGAACGTCCACGAACGTGACAAGTGGGATGTTGAACGAGTCGCAGAACCGGACGAACCGCGCCGCCTTCACGGACGAGTCGATGTCCAGCACGCCTGCGAGCGAACGCGGCTGGTTCCCGACGACGCCGATCGGATGCCCGCCCAGCCGCGCGAAGCCGCAGACGACGTTCTCCGCCCAGAGCTCGTGCACCTCGAGGAAGTCGCCGTCGTCGACGATGCGGCGGACGACGTCATGCATGTCGTACGGCTTGTTCGGGTTGTCGGGGATCAGCGTGTCGAGCTCCGGCTCCTCGCGTTCACGCGGATCGGACGGGTCGGCGAACGGCGGCGGATCCATGTTGTTCTGCGGCAGGAACGACAGGAGATAACGCGCGTCCTCGAGGCACGTCTTCTCGTCGGCGGCGTTGAAGTGCGCGACCCCGGATTTCGACGCGTGCGTCGAGGCGCCGCCGAGCTCCTCGAAGGTCACCTCCTCGCCCGTGACCGTCTTCACGACGTCAGGACCGGTGATGAACATGTACGAGCCCTCGACCATGAACACAAAATCGGTGATCGCCGGCGAGTAGACCGCACCGCCCGCACACGGTCCCATCACGAGGGAGATCTGCGGAATGACGCCCGAGCACTGGACGTTGCGCCAGAAGATCTCCGCGTAGCCGGCGAGCGAGACGACTCCCTCCTGGATGCGCGCGCCTCCCGAGTCGTTGATCCCGATCACGGGACAGCCGTACTTGAGCGCGAGGTCCATCACCTTGCAGATCTTCTCCGCGAAGACCTCGCTCAACGAGCCGCCGAAGACCGTGAAGTCCTGAGAGAAGACGAAGACCTTGCGGCCGAAGATCGTGCCGTACCCCGTGACGACCGCATCCCCGTAGGGCCGGCGCTCGAGCATCCCGAAGTTCGACTCGCGATGGCGCACGTAGCGGTCGAGCTCGACGAACGAGCCGGGGTCGAGAAGGTCGAGCAGCCGCTCGCGCGCGAGCAGCTTCCCCTGCTGGCGCTGGCGCTCGACCGCCTTCTCGGCGCCGGCGTGCTCTGCCTCCTCACGAAGCTGTTGCAGCTGGTCGAGCTTGGACTGCGTCGACTCGGCCCGCGGTTCGTCGGTCGTGGCCACGGCCGGAGCGTACCGCGATCGCACTTTGTGGCTCAGAGCCACGAACTCGTAGAGTCGGCGGATGGCCCTCGACCGCTCGACGATCTGGCCCTACCGGAACGGCGAGCCCGGCGAGTTCTACTACTCCCGCTACGGGCATCCGACCGGTGTCGAGGCGGAGCGAGAGCTGGGCGAGCTCGACGGCGGCCACGCGCTGCTGTTCTCATCCGGTGCCGGCGCGACCACCGCGCTCGTTCTTGCACTCCTCTCACCCGGTGACACGATCGCGCTCGCGGAAGGTGCGTACTACGGGACAGCCGTCACCTTCCGCGCGCTCGAGCGCTGGGGCCTGCGCGTCGTCGAGTTCGACCAGACCGGGCCGCCGCCGACGGACGTGCAGCTGGTCTGGCTCGAGGCACCCTCGAATCCGTTCCTGACGATGCCCGATCTCGAAGTCGCGGCCGCGCATCCCGCCCGGGTCGTCGTCGACGCGACGGTTGCGACTCCGATCCATCTCCGTCCGCTCGAGCACGGCGCCGACTTCGTCCTCCACAGCGCGACGAAGTACCTCGCGGGCCACGACGACGCGCTGCTCGGGGCAGTCGTCTGCAAGCGCGAAGACGACGCCGAGCGGCTGAAGGAGTTCCGCGGCCGCACGGGCATCGTCGCCGCGCCGGATCCCTGCTTCCTGCTGCTCCGTGGGCTGAAGACGCTTCAGCTCCGCGTCCGCAGGCAGACCGACTCGGCGACCGAACTCGCGCGGCGCCTCGAAGGGCACCCGAACGTCCAGACGGTCCGCTACCCCGGCATCGGCGGACTGATCTCCTTCGACGTCGCCGATGAAGAAGAGGCGCGGCGCGTGGAAACGTCGATCCGCGTGATCAAGAACGCGACGAGCCTGGGCGGCGTCGACTCGGTGCTCGAGGCCCGGGCGCGCTGGGAGGGGGACCGCGTCCCGCCAGGACTTCTTCGCCTCAGCGTCGGCCTCGAGGACGTCGAAGCCCTCTGGAACGATTTGAGTCAGGCGTTGGGTAGATAGATGCTCTCGGCGTTGAACAGCTCCCCGCGGTCGAGGTCGGCCGGATCCCGGGGCTGTTGCATCCCCTGACTGGAGACCGGCGTCCGCTCCAGGCCTTCAGTGCAGGGCCCCGAAAAAAGGTCTTGATTTCTCACGCGCGCGAGTAAGATTTCCGCCTCCGGGGGCGAAAACCCCTGGGCATAGCCGGGAGACGCGTCGCCCAACGGTCCACCGGCGGACCCATCCCTCGCACAAAGGAGTCAGCTGTGGCTGTCGCACCAGACACCAAGGCCCGAAGAAGGAGGGCGCCGAGTCGCGCCCCCGCACAGAACCGCCGTGCCAAGGACACCGGCACGGTCGAGATCAAGAAGCAGGACCTTCAGGAGCTGGTCCAGGCTCTCCGCGCTTCGAGGGACGGCGAGCCCGGCGTGCGCCTGTCGGCGCAGAAGAGCGGTGTCATGGGCGACGTGGCGAAGGCGTTCAACCAGCTGGCTGACAGGCGCGAGGGCCTGCAGCACGAGCTGCAGCGGGTGAGCCGGGTCATCGGCAGCCAGGGCCGGATGACGGAGCGGGCGAACCTGAAGGGCGCGAAGGGGACCTGGGCCGAGTCCGTGGACTCGGTCAACTCCATGATCGACGACCTGGTGCGGCCGACGATCGAGGTGTCGCGCGTGCTCGACGCGGTCGCGGAGGGCGACCTCTCGCAGAAGATGTCCATGAAGATCGAGGGTCGGCCGGTGCGCGGAGAGTTCCTCCGCATCGGCAAGACCGTGAACACGATGCTCGACCAGCTGAGCTCGTTCGCGGACGAGGTCACGCGGGTGGCGCGCGAGGTCGGCACCGAGGGAATCCTCGGCGGTCAGGCGCGCGTCAAGGGCGCGTCCGGCATCTGGCGCGACCTCACGGACAACGTCAACTTCATGGCGTCGAACCTGACGTCGCAGGTGCGCAACATCGCCGACGTCACGACGGCGGTCGCGAACGGCGATCTCTCCAAGAAGATCACCGTCGACGTCAAGGGCGAGGTGCGCGAACTCAAGAACACGATCAACACGATGGTCGACCAGCTGCGCTCTTTCGCGGACGAGGTGACACGCGTCGCGCGCGAGGTCGGCACAGAAGGAAAGCTCGGCGGCCAGGCGACCGTGAAGGGCGTGAGCGGAACCTGGAAGGACCTGACGGACAACGTCAACTTCATGGCGTCCAACCTGACGACACAGGTGCGCGGCATCGCGCGCGTCGTCACGGCGGTCGCCGACGGCAATCTCAACCAGAAGTTCACGATCGAGGCGAAAGGCGAGGTCGCAGCCCTGGCCGACACGATCAACTCGAT
>WNGF01009681.1_pt1 | contig 11696 bp, 12 predicted proteins | sample 5400641 | NCBI WGS metagenome assembly WNGF01 (sample SAMN13153371, study PRJNA577476) | soil metagenome | isolation source: 80 cm soil or saprolite under grassland replicate 2 | place: USA:California | collected 2016-06-15 | reverse complement strand
CCGGCGGCCGCGGGCGAGAGGGATCGAGACGACGATCGCCCCAGGGGGGAGCGCCGCCCGACCGGCGAGCCACGCGCCGAGCGGGCGCGCGAGTGCCGGGCGGTTCCCGTACTTGAAGGCGTGGATCGCGTCGGCGAGCCGCGCCAGGATCGCCGCGACGCGGGCGAGGTCCGGGGCTTCGTCCGCGAGCCCGTCGACTCCGGCGAGCGCCGCGACCGCGCGCGCGTCGCGGTGGACCCGCGCGAGGTCCGCCTCGAGCCGGACGAGCCGGTCGGGCGCCGCCGCCGGCGAGACGGCGGACGTCGCGGAGAGGAGCAGCGCGGCAGCGAGCACGGGAAGCGCGGGCATGGAGGGGCGACCCTACTCCGCGCGGGCGAGCGCGACGATCACGACCGACCGGGCGCCAGCCAGTCGGAGCGCGGAGGCCGCCGCGTCGGCCGTCGCGCCGGTGGTCACGACGTCGTCGACGAGGGCGACGTCGCGGCCGGCGACGGCCGCGGCGGCCTCGAACGCGCCCGCCACGTTCCGGGCCCGCTCCTCGCGCGAGCGCCCGACCTGAGGGGGCGTCTCGCGCGTCCGCCGGAGGGCCGCGCGCGCGCGACGCCCGCGCGCGCCCGCGGCGCGGGCGAGCGCGTCCGCGAGGAGCGCCGCCTCCGGCGGCCGCGGGCGAGAGGGATCGAGACGACGATCGCCCCAGGGGGGAGCGCCGCCCGACCGGCGAGCCACGCGCCGAGCGGGCGCGCGAGTGCCGGGCGGTTCCCGTACTTGAAGGCGTGGATCGCGTCGGCGAGCGGACCGCCGAAGAGCCCCGCTGCGCGGACCGCGTCGAAGGCGGGGGGCGCCGCGCGGCAGGCGCCGCAGACCGGGTCCGGGCCGGGGAGGCCGCAGCGGGCGCAGCCGGGCGGGACCGGGTCCACCGCGCTCGCGCAGACCTCGCAGAACGGCTCCGCCGCGATCGGCTCACCGCACGCGGCGCAGCGCGGCGGGTAGACGAGCTCGAGCAGCGCGCGCGCGGCGGCGCGGGCGAGGTCCCCGGGGCGCACGGTCACCTCGTGACGAGCCCGAGGCCCTTCATCTCGTTCGGTTGCGGGAGCCCCATGATCTGCAGGGCCGTCGGCGCGACGTCGGCGAGGACGCCCTTCGACCGGAGCTTCGCGCCTCGGAAGTCGGGATCGGCGAGGATGAAGGGGACCGGGTTCAGGGTGTGCGCGGTGTGGGGCTCGCCCGTCGTCGGGTCGGTCATCATCTCGCAGTTGCCGTGGTCCGCGGTGACGAGCATCGCCATGCCCTGCGCTCGCGCCGCGTGCCAGAGCCGTCCCACGCACGCGTCCACGACCTTGACCGCCTCCACGGCCGCGTCGAGCAGCCCGGTGTGCCCGACCATGTCGGGGTTCGCGAAGTTCACGAGCACGAAGGCGTACTGGCCGGTGCCGATCGCGGCGACGAGCTTGTCCGTCACCTCGCGCGCGGCCATCTCCGGCTTCGCGTCGTAGGTCTTCACGTCGCGCGGCGACGGCACGAGGATCCGGTCTTCCCCCGGGTAGACCATCTCGCGCCCGCCGTTGAAGAAGAAGGTGACGTGCGCGTACTTCTCCGTCTCGGCGCAGCGGAGCTGCTTCAGCCCCGCGTGCGAGACGATCTCGGGGAAGATCTCGGTGAGGTCGGTCGGGCCGAACGCGACGGGGAGCCCGAAGGTCCGGTCGTACTCGGTCATGCACACGTAGGCCGCGAGCTTCGGGACGGCGATCCGGTCGAACTCCTTGAAGCCCGGGTCGGTGAAGGCGCGGGTGATCTCGCGCGCGCGATCCGCGCGGAAGTTGAAGAAGACGATCGCGTCGCCGTCGCGCACCGGGCCGACGGGCTTCCCGTCGCCGTTCACGACCACGGTCGGCTTCACGAACTCGTCGCCCTCGCCGCTCGCGTACGAGGCCTCCAGGGCGGCGACGCCGGAGGTGGCGCGGAGCCCCTCCGCGCGGACCAGGGCCGCGTAGGCGAGCGCCACGCGGTCCCAGCGCTTGTCGCGGTCCATCGCGTAGTAGCGGCCGCACACCGTCGCGACGTCGCCGTAGCCGCGCGCGCGGAGCCGCTTCTCGACCGCGGCGAGGTAGCCGAGGCCCGAGCGCGGGGGGGTGTCCCGCCCGTCCATGAAGGCGTGGACGTGGGCGCGCGAGACGCCCTCGCGGCGCGCGAGCTCGACGCACGCGTGGAGGTGGTCGAGGTGGCTGTGGACGCCGCCGTCCGAGACGAGCCCCATGAGGTGGAGCGCGCCACCCGTCTCCTTCGCGCGCCGGCACGCCATGAGGAGCGCGTCATTCGAGTAGAACGAGCCGTCCTCGACCGCCCGGTTGATGCGGACGAGGTCCTGGTAGACGATCCGCCCTGCGCCGAGGTTCGTGTGGCCGACCTCGGAGTTGCCCATCTGCCCCTCGGGGAGCCCGACGGAGAGGCCGCTCGTCTCGAGCGCGGTGGACGGGTACTCCCGGACGAGCGCGTCCACGTTCGGAGTGCCGGCGATGGCGATGGCGTTCGCGTCGCGTTCGCTGCGGATCCCCCACCCGTCAAGGACGACGAGGAGGACGGGCTTCGTCTTCGGCACGCGGCAGTCTCCTTTGGCGGGGGGACACTCGGCCCTTCGGGACGGGTGATTGTCCGCGAAACGGCCCCTGCGCCACAAGAATCAACCGGAGCACGGACGCTGCGTCCGGCTACTTGTGGTACGGCTCCCCGCGAAGGATGGTCATCGCGCGGTAGAGCTGCTCGAGGAGGACGACGCGCGCGAGGCGGTGCGCGAGCGTCATCCGCGAGAGCGCGATCGTCTCCTGGCCGCGCGCGCGGATCGACTCGGCGAGGCCGTCCGAGCCGCCGATGACGAGCGTGACGTCCTGCGCGCGCTCGAGCCAGCGCCCCACGCGGCGCGCGAAGACCTCGCTCGTCTCCTCCGCCCCGCGCTCGTCGAGGAGCACCACCCGATCGCGCTCGCCGATGCGCGCGAGGAGCGTCTCACCCTCCTCGTCCTTCGCGCGCGGGGTCCCCGCGTGCCGCCGCGCCTCGGGCACCTCCACGACCTCGAGCTTCACGTAGCGCGCGAGCCGCTTCGCGTACTCCTCCGCCGCCGGCGCGAACAGGCCGGAGCGATCCCTTCCGACGGCGAGGACGCGGAGCTTCACGTGCGTGGGTCCGGTGCGCGCGGGGTTCGACGAGGGACGGAGGGTCGCATCGGATCCACTCTACCGCCGCCATCGGGCGGGCGCGGGGCCCCGGATTTCGGCGCCGCGGAGGGTTGCCTCGCCGCCGGACGGCGTGGCAGGCTCGACGCCATGAAGACCTTCGTCCTCGCCCTCTGCGCCCTGGCCGTCCTCGCGACCGCGACGGGCTGCATCGTCGTCCCCGTGTCCGGCTCCCGCGCCGCCGTGAAGTCCGAGAAGTGCCCGCCCGGCCACGTCTGGAGCGACGGCCGCTGCCACGACAAGGGCAAGGGTCACGACAAGCAGCGGTAGCGGCTGCGCTCAGAGCCCCATCGCGCGGTACGCCCAGCGGAACGCTGCGGCCGGGACCGACGTCTCCCAGAAGCCGGCGGCGCGCGCGACCGCCCACGACCCGAGCATCACCGCGAGCACGCCCGCCGGCACGAGCCAGGGCGAGAGCGCGCGCCGGCCGAGGCGCGTCACGCCGAGGCAGTCCGGCACGGTGCACGCGGCGACGCATGACATGCACCCCGTGCACTCGGACGAGAGCACCCGCAGCCTCGCGTGGACCGGGATCTCGACCGGGCACGCGCGGGTGCAGGCGCGGCAGTCGTTGCACGTCGTCGGATCGCGGCGGAGGTGCAGCGGGGAGAGAAAGCTCGCGACGCCGAGGAGCGCGCCGTAGGGGCAGAGCCAGCGACACCAGGCGTGCTTCACGAAGAGCGAGAGCAGGACGAGCCCGCCGGCCACCGCCATCGCCGTCGCCGACGGCCGCGTGAAGAAGAGGAGCATCTTCGCGTCGGCCGCGAGGTTGTAGGTGGACCCGAGGAACCGGTCCACCGCGGGGAGCGGCATCGCCACGAAGACCTGCCAGGCGAAGAACGCGAGGAGGACGTACTTCAGCGAGGAGAGCGCGAGGTCCGCCGCGCGCGGCACGCGCGGGAAGCCCCGTCGCCACAGGAGCCGGCCGCCGAGCCACTCGAGGGCGCGGGAGACAGCCCCGACCGGGCACACCCACGCGCAGAAGCCCTTCCGAGCGACGAGTGACGCGCCGACCGCCGCGACGAGGATGACGAGTCCTGCGGGGTGGACCTCGTCCCAGAACCCGGTGAGGAGCCAGCGCTTGAGGCCGAGCAGCGCCGAGATCGGCAGGAACGCCTCGACCGAAGCAGGCCGCGCCGCGACGATCGCACCCTCGCCGCTCACCTCGGCGAAGAAGCGCGCGAACTGGACGCCAGCCGCGACGAGAAAGACGAGGTAGGCGGCCTGCACGGCGGCGCGCACCGAGGGGAGGCGACGCCAGCGATTCGTGAAGCGCCGCGCAGGATCGGTCAAGCGCGCGGACCCTACCGCAGCGGGCGGGCCCGCCACAAATCGGTCGCATGAAAGGCGCCCGCCCGCTCGCCCGCCCGCCTCTGCGCCGGGCCGTCTCAGCGCCCGCAGCGCGGGGGCGCGTCGAGGTCGATCGCTCGCAGCGGCGGCGGACGGACGGTCGCCCGCTCGATCTCGCCGGTCGCCGCGTCCACCGCGCTCGCCCGGACGACCGAGCCGTCCGCCGCGTACACGACCTCGTACCGGACGCGCCGGTCCCCGAGCATCGCCTCCCACGCGTACGACACGACGCGGCCCTCCGGATCGCGCTCGAGCCGGCGGGCGAGCTCGCCGGCGCAGCCCGGGAAGCTGCGCACCTCTGCCCTGAGGCGGCCCGTGCGCCCGAGCTCCTCGTACCGCGCGAGCGCCGCGGCGGCGGGATCATCCGCGGCGGGGCCGCTCCCGACGTCGGCCTTCCGCTGTGCCGGCGCTGCCGCCTGGGCCGCGCGGCGCGCCGGGGCCGGGGTCGCGCGCGGCGGCGCGGCGCTCCGCAGCGACTCGGCCCGCGGCGTCTCGGCGGAGCGATCGGGGACGATCCCGGCGACGGCGCCCGCGGGCGCCGCGCTTTCCGGCGCGGCCGGCGACGGCTGCGCGGCGCGCGACGCGGCCGCGGGGGGCGGCACGGCCGCGGGGGCCTCGCGCGCAGCGAGGTCCTCGCGCTCCGGACGCTCCATGCGTCCCATGCGCTGCTCGGGCGGGGCGCCGTTCGCGTCCGCGGCCCGGGCGGGCTCGCGCGAGAGCGCGCGGGCCTTCTTCTGCGCCGGCCGATCGCCCGGTGCGGACCTCCCGCTCGGCGCCGCGTCGGCGAGCCGCGACTCCCGCTCGGCGCGCGGCGGCGCGCCGGCGTCGGCCCGGGCCGCCCCGGCCTCCGCCTGCGCGCGCTCGGGCCCCTCCGCCGGCGCGGACGCATACGGCGACTCCCCGAGGAGCGCGTTCGGATCCTCGCGCCCGGGCGGAGCGGGGCGAACGGACAGGACGCGGTACGAGACCGCCACCACGGCCGCGAGCGACATCGCCGCGACCGAGCCGCCCCACACCCAGCGCGGCAGCGCCCACCGCGGCTCGCGCCGGCGCACCGCCTCGCGAGCGGCGGAGAGCAGGATCGATTCGCCCTCCGGCGGGGCGGGCTCCTGCGGCAGGGCCGACATGAGCCGCCGCGTTTCGCGCATCCGGGCGAGCTCCGCGCGGCAGCCCTCGCAGGACGCCGCGTGCTCCTCGACGGTCCGCGCCTCGCGCGGCGAGAGCTCGCCGCAGGCGAGGTCGAGGAGCCGGTCCCTGAGCTCGTCGTGGGTCATCGGCTCGCGCTCCTCGCCTCGCCGTCCGCGCCGGGGCCGACCCCGAGCGCTTCGAGCTTCGCGCGGAGCGCCTCGAGGGCGTAGCGCATCCGGCTCTTCACGGTGTTCTCGGGGACGCCGGTCACCGCCGCGATCTCGTGGAACCGGAGCCCCGCGTGCTCGCGCAGGAGGAAGACCTCGCGCTGCTCCGCCGGCAACGCCGCGAGCGCCGCCTCGAGCTTCGGGCGGACGAGGGCGGCCTCCGCGGCGCGATCGGGCGCCGGGTCCTCCGAAGCCGCCGGCGCGCGCGCCGGATCGTCGAGCGGCTCGGTGCGGCGGAAGGCCTGCCGCCTCGCGTCGTCGAACGCCTGGTTGCGGGCCACCGCGTAGAGCCAGGTGCGGAAGAGCGCCCGCGGCTCCCAGCGCTCGGCGGCGCGGACCGCCCGCAGGAACGTCTCCTGGCAGAGGTCCTCGGCCCGGCCGCGGTCGCCCGTGAGCCGGAGGAGGAAGGAGAAGATGGGGGTCCGGTGACGGCGCACGAGCTCCTCGAAGGCCCTGACGTCGCCGGCCTGGAACCGGAGCATGAGCCGCTCGTCGCTCTCCAAACCCGCCGGCCTCCGTCGGGGCCTCGCGGAGTGGAACGCGCGAGGCCCGGAAACGATCTGCCGCGCGAGTGTAGTCGAAAAGGCGGAGGCGGGGTCCGGCTAGCGGGCGGCCCGCGCCTCGATCGCCTTGACGAGCGCGCCCGCCCTCCGGCGCAGCTCCGCGTCGACCCCCGACCGCTCGAGCGCCTCGCGCACCCTCGCGAGCTGCGCGAGAACGCGCTTGCGCTGCTCGGGCCAGTTACGCACCCCGTCCGTGCCCGTCTGGTACACCGCCTCGACCGCGTCGAGCGCGGAGCGCGTCCGCGCCGCGACGTCCGGCCCGAGCGCCTTCGCGACCTCCGCCGCCGTCGCGTCGCCCGCGAGCAGCGAGAGGTGCTTCACCGCGCCCGAGAAGCGGGACGCGAACTGGATGGTCTCGTCGCCCAAGGTGTGCTCCTTCTGGCCGGACAGCCTACCGCATCGTCGTCCACCCCCGGAGCACCCCCGCCCACCGCGCGAGTCGCGAGGCGCTCGGGCCTGGGATAAGAGTCCCGACCATGGCGGACGGGGCGGCGGCGGCGGACGAGGTCGAAGCAGGCGCGCGGGGCGGCCGGCTCCGCGCACTCCTCGCGCTCGCGTGGCCCATCGTCGTCTCCCGCTCGTCGCAGGTGGTCGTCGGGATCGCGGACGCGGTGATGGTCGCCCACCTCGGCGCCGCCGCGCTCGCCGCGACGACCGCCGGCGCGCTCAACGCCTTCACGTTCTTCATCCTGCCGATGGGGACCGTGTTCATCGTCTCGTCGTTCTCCTCCCAGCTCTTCGGGATGGGCGATGCCCCCGGGGCGCGGCGGTACGCATGGTACGGCCTCGCCGTCGCGGGCGGAACGGCGCTCCTCGCGGCCGGCTCGATCCCGTTCGTACCGGCGCTCCTCGCGCCGCTGCCGTACGCGGCCGACGTGCGGGAGCTCATGGAGGACTACCTCGCGCTGCGCCTCCTCTCCGCCGGGGCCGTCGTCGGGATGGAGGCGCTCGCGAACTACTACGGCGGGCTCGGGAACACCCGGCTCCCGATGCGCGCGAGCGTCGCCGCGATGGCGCTCAACGTCGCCGGGAACTGGCTCCTCATCGACGGCCACCTCGGCGCGCCCGCGCTCGGCGTCCGCGGCGCGGCGCTCGCGAGCTCCCTCTCGTCGTCCGCCGCGTTCCTCGGCCTCCTCGCCGTCTTCGTCCGCGAGGGGCGAGGCCTCGCCCCCCTCCGGCTCCGCGGGGCGGAGCTCCTGCGCCTCCTCCGCTTCGGCGTCCCCTCGGGGCTCAACTGGTTCCTCGAGTTCCTCGCCTTCGGCTTCTTCACGAACGTCGTCGTCGCCGGCCTCGGCACGACGTCGCTCGCCGCGCTCATGGCGGTCATCCAGGTGAACTCGGTCGCGTTCATGCCCGCCTTCGGGATCGCGAGCGCGGGGGCGATCCTCGTCGGTCAGGCGATCGGCGCGGGCCGCCGGGAGCGGGTCGGCGGGCTCGTCGCGCTCGCCTTCGCGGTGGCGGGCTCGTGGCAGGCGCTCGTGGGCGTCGTCTACCTCGCGTTCCCGGACCTCGTCCTCTCGGCGTTCGCGCGCGACCCTGCCTCGGCGGCGGCGCTCCTCGAGGCGGGGCGCCGCATGCTCCTCCTGTCCGTCGGGTGGCAGCTCTTCGATGCGGGCGCGAGCGTGCTCGCGGAGGCGCTGCGCGCCGCGGGCGACACCGCGTTCACCCTGTGGGCGCGCGTCGCGATCGCCTGGGCCGTGTTCGCGCCGGGCAGCTGGATCTCCGTCCGGGTCCTCGGCGGCGGCGACGCCGCCGCGGTCTCCTGGCTCGTCGCGTACCTCGCGCTCCTCGCGCTCGTGCTCCTCCTGCGCTTCCGCTCCGGCGCCTGGATCCGGATCGTGCTCGTCGAGCCGGCGCCCGTCGCCTGAGCGGGGCCGCTGCGCGCGGCGCGCCGGGGCGCTAGACGGATCCCGTGCGCGCCCCCGACGCGGTGGTGGTCGGCTCCGGTCCGAACGGCCTCGCCGCGGCCGTGACGCTCGCGGGCGCCGGGCTCGCCGTGCTCGTCCGCGAGAGGTCGGACGCGATCGGGGGCGGGGTCAGGACCCTCCCGCTCACGCTCCCGGGCTTCCTGCACGACCACTGCTCGGCGATCCACCCGCTCGCCGCGGGCTCGCCGTTCTTCCGCCGCCTCGACCTCGAGGCCCGCGGCCTCCGCTGGGTGACGCCGCCCGCCGCTGCGGCGCACCCGCTCGACGACGGCACCGCGGCCCTGCTCCTGCGCTCGCCCGCCGAGACGGGCGAGGGCCTCGGCGAGGACGGACGCGCCTGGCGGGTGCTCTTCGAGCCGCTCGCGCGCGACTTCGACGCGCTCATGGACGAGACGCTCGGGGCGCTCCTCCACCTGCCGCGCCGGCCGGTCCTCCTCGCCCGCTTCGGCATCTCCGCGCTCCTCGCCGCCCGCGCCCTCGCGGAGAGCCGGTTCCGCGGTCCGCGCGCGCGCGCGCTCCTCGCCGGCCTCGCCGCCCACGCGGTCCTCCCGCTCGAGCGCTCGCCGTCCGCGGCCTTCGCGCTCGTCCTCGGCGCCGCCGCCCACGCCGTCGGCTGGCCGTTCCCCGCCGGCGGGGCGGAGCGGATCGCCGACGCGCTCGTGGACCTCCTCCGCGCGCGCGGCGGGGTCGTCGAGACGGGCGCCGAGGTGCGGGCCCTCGGCGAGCTTCCGCCCGCGCGCGCCGTCCTGCTCGACCTCGGGCCGCGCCAGGTGCTCCGCGTGGCGGGGGAGCGGCTCCCCGCGCGCTACCGCCGCGCGCTCGCCGGTTTCCGCTACGGTCCCGGCGTCTTCAAGGTGGACTACGCGCTCTCGGCGCCGATTCCGTGGCGCGCGCCGGAGTGCGCGCGGGCGGGCACGGTCCACCTCGGCGGGAGCCTCGAGGAGATCGCCGCGGCGGAGCGCGCGGTCGCCGCGGGCGAGATGCCGGCGCGCCCGTTCGTGCTCGTCGCCCAGCACACGCTGTTCGATCCCTCTCGCGCGCCCGCGGGTCGCCACACGGCCTGGGCCTACTGCCACGTGCCGCACGCGTACGAGGGCGACGCGACCGCCGCGCTCGAGGCGCAGCTCGAGCGGTTCGCGCCGGGGTTCGGCGAGATCGTCCTCGCGAGGTCGGCGCGCGGCCCGGCGCTCCTCGAGCGCGACGATCCCAACCTCGTCGGCGGCGACGTCGGCGGGGGCGAGAACTCGCTCCGGCAGACGATCTTCCGCCCCGTCGCGCGCTACGTGCCCTGGTCGACCCCGGTCCCCGGGCTTTACCTCTGCTCCGCCTCCACGCCCCCGGGCGGCGGAGTCCACGGGATGTGCGGCTTCCACGCGGCGCACGCGGCGCTGCGCGGGGTGTTCCGCGGCGCCGCCTAGCCCGAGCGGCGTGCCCCTGGGACGGGGGGCGCCGGCTCTGCCGCGTCGACGAGCCGCCCGTTCGGCAGGAGCTTCTCCGGGACGTCGACGCCCGCGGTCGCGAGCTTGTAGCGCTCGCACCGGGCGAAGCAGCCCTCGCAGTAGAAGCTCTGCCATACGCGGAGCGCCTCACGCATGGTGATGCTCCGGTGGAGACCACAGCTGTAGAGCTCGGGACACGCAGACATGTTCGCTCCCTCGCCTGGCGGGGCGAGTCGTTGGAGCGTGCTGCAAGGTGGGTGCCGCGAGAGGCGCGCGAAAGTCCGCGGATTCGGAGGGCGTGGCGCTCGATCGGGCGGGGTCGCCGCGCACACAGGGTTTTCACCACGTGGAGAGCGCTCCGTCCCGGCCGGGCTACGAGGTCGCGCGTGCCGGCCGCCCCCGCACTCCGATGGGGCAGCCTGCCGTTCCAGCGCCGCCCTGCCGCGCGAGCGATAACGTCTGGACCTTCACGCGAAACGCAGGAGGTCTCCCATGCCTCGCAGCCTCGTGCTCCCATTCGCCTTCGCCGCGCTCGCCGCGGGGTGCGGCCCCGCGTCCGACGGCCTCGGCACCGCCGAGGACGCCGTCTCGTCGAGCGCCGTCGACCCGGGCAACGCCGGCGGGAACAAGTTCGTGACGGTGATGACCCGGAACCTCTACATCGGCGGGGCGGTCGAGCCGTTCTTCGAGCCGGGCGTCACGACCTCGCAGATTCCCGGCCTCGCCGCGATCCTCTGGGCGACGGTCCAGGCGACGGACTTCCCGGAGCGCGCCGTGGCGATCGCGGACGAGATCGCCGAGACCGGCCCCGACCTCGTGGGCCTCCAGGAGGTGGCGCTCTGGAGGACCCAGTTCCCAGGAGACTCGTACCTCGCGACCGGCGTGCCGGCGACGGAGGTCGCCTACGACTTCCTGAAGATCCTCGTCGACGAGCTCCGGGACCGCGGCCTCTCCTACAGCGCCGTCACCGTGCGCGAGAACATCGACGTCGAGGCGTTCACGGTCCCGGGCTTCATGGACGTGCGGCTCACCGATCGCGACGCGATCCTCGCGCGCGACGATGTGATGGTCGAGGGGACCGACGGGGCGACGTTCATCGCCTCGATCGCGGTGCCGCTCGGCGGCGCGGGAGGGCCGGAGGTGAGCGTCGTGCGGGGCTGGACGAGCGCGCGCGTGAAGGTCCAGGGCGTCGAGCTCGTGTTCGCGAACACGCACCTCGAGCCGTTCTCGCCCATCATCCAGGGCTTCCAGGCGGCCGAGCTGTTCGGGGTCTTCGCCGGCGAGACGCGGCCCGTCGTGCTCGTCGGAGACTTCAACTCGCGCCCGGGACCGGCGTCGGACCCGAACACCGCGACCTACCGGCTCTTCACCGGCAACGGGTACGTCGACACCTTCGGCGCGGTGAACCCCGGCGTGGACGGGTTCACCTGCTGCCAGGCGCCCGACCTCGCGAATCCGGTCTCGCTGCTCGACGAGCGCGTCGATCACCTGTTCCTGAAGGGCGCGCTCGCGCCGCGAGCGGCGTCGCTCGTCGGCGAGGACCCCGACGACCGGATCGGCGGCCTGTGGCCGTCGGACCACGCGGGCGTCGTCGGAAGCGTGCGGCTCGAGGACCCGCGGTTCGTCGGGCTGACAGCGCCGGCCAGGTGACCGGGCACACCAACGAGAAACGCCCGGCCTCCGCGGGGAGGCCGGGCGTCCCGGTGATCCGCAGCGACGAGGCCTACGCGTTCGCCTTGGGCTTGCCGCCGCCCGGCACGAGGTTCGCCGGGTTCATCGACCGGGCGAGCTGCTCGTACAGCGCGTACCGCTCGTGCACGTCCTTCTGCGCCTG
>WNGF01047220.1_pt1 | contig 11700 bp, 6 predicted proteins | sample 5400641 | NCBI WGS metagenome assembly WNGF01 (sample SAMN13153371, study PRJNA577476) | soil metagenome | isolation source: 80 cm soil or saprolite under grassland replicate 2 | place: USA:California | collected 2016-06-15 | reverse complement strand
GCGGCAGTTCGCGCCGATGTCGGCGTCTTCGATGTGGCAGAACGGCTCGATGCGCGTGCCGGCCGCGATCCTCACGTTCTTCAGTACGCAATTTGCGCCGACTGCGACCTGGTCGCCGAGCCGCACGTCACCCTCGAAGATGCAGTTGATGTCAATCGTGACGTCACGGCCGCAGCCGAGGTTCCCGCGCACATCACAGCGCGCGGGGTCGGCGACGCTCACGCCCTGCTCCAGAAGCGCCTGGACCGCATTGCGCTGGTAGACGCGTTCAAGCTCCGCGAGCTGGCCGCGGCTGTTGACGCCGAGCGTTTCCCACGAGGCATCGGGCTGCGCCGCCGTCACGGCGACCCCTTCGCGCGTCGCGAGCGCGACGATATCGGTCAGGTAATACTCCTTTTGGGTGTTCTTGTTTTCCAGCCGGACGAGCCAGTCTTTCAGCTTCTTGGTCGGGGCCACGATGATACCGGTGTTGATTTCGTGCAGGGCGCGCTCGCGCGCGCTGGCGTCTTTTTCCTCGACGATGCGTGCGATGCGGCCGCGGCTGCGTACGATGCGGCCGTACCCGGTGGGGTCATCAAGCGTCGTCGTAAGCAGACCCAGCCCCTTGCCGGCCGCTTCGGCCAGGCGGCGCAGCGTTTCGGCGCGAATCAGCGGGACGTCGCCGTAGAGCACTAGGGTCGGCCAGCGCTCGTCGAGATGCGGCGCCGCCTGCATGACCGCATGGCCCGTGCCGAGCTGCGGGTCCTGCCTGATCCAGACCGCGCCGTTTTCTCCGACCGACTCGCGTACCGCCTCGCCACCGTGTCCGTAGACGATGCATACGGTCTCCGGCGAGAGCTGCTTTGCGGCGTCGATGACGTGCGACACGAGCGGCCGACCCGCCAGGTAGTGCAGCACCTTGGGCGTATCCGACTGCATGCGCTTGCCGAGACCGGCGGCGAGAATGACGATATTCACAAAAAGCGCTAGCGCGGCAACTCAGAGAACCCCATCAGGAATTCGTCCACCGCGCGGGCGCACTGGCGGCCTTCCCGGATCGCCCAGACGACGAGCGACTGCCCGCGACGCATGTCTCCGGCGGCAAACACCTTGGGAACGGAAGTCGAGTAGCAGCCCCGTCCCTCCGTTTCGGCCTTTGCGTTGCCGCGCGAATCCTTCTCTACGCCGAATGCCTCGAGCACCGACTGTACGGGTGCCACGAACCCCATCGCGAGCAGGACCAGATCGGCGGGCAGGATGGATTCCGAACCGGGGATTTCGCTCGTCTTGCCGTCCTTCCACTCCAGACGGACCGTCCTGAGCGCTTTCACCTTCCCGTTCTCGCCCAGGAATTCCTTGGTCGCGATCGACCAGTCGCGGCTCACGCCCTCCTCGTGCGAGGACGAGGTGCGCAATCTCGTCGGCCAGTAGGGCCAAACCGGATTCCTCTCCGGATCGGGCGGGAGCGGCAACAGCTCGAACTGCGTCACCGATTTCGCACCGTGGCGGTTGGAGGTGCCGACGCAGTCCGAGCCCGTGTCGCCCCCGCCGATCACCACGACGTGCTTGTCCGTCGCCCAGAGATCCGGAACGCCCTTGTCACCGGCGACGCGCTTGTTCTGCAGCGGCAGGAACTCCATCGCGAAGTGCACGCCGTCGAGATCGCGCCCGGGTACCGGCAGGTCGCGCGGCTGTTCGGCTCCGCCCGAGAGCACCACCGCGTCGAACTCCGCCATCAACTTCTCCGGTGCAATGGTTTCGGCGGCCCAATCGGTGACGCCTTTCCCCGCGCGCCCCTTGCCTACGAAGACGCCGGGGCGGAAGGTCACGCCTTCCGCTTTCATTTGATCGACCCGGCGGTCGATCAGCCATTTTTCCATCTTGAAATCGGGGATGCCGTAGCGCAGCAGGCCGCCGATGCGGTCGTTCTTCTCGAATAAGGTGACGTCGTGGCCGGCGCGAGCGAGCTGCTGGGCGCAGGCGAGCCCCGCCGGACCGGAACCCACCACTGCGACTTTCTTGCCGGTCCTTTGCGCAGCGGGCTGCGGCCTGACCCAGCCTTCCTCGAACGCCTTGTCGATGATCGCGTGCTCGATCGCCTTGATGCCGACCGGGTCGTCATTGATGCGCAGCACGCACGCTTCCTCGCACGGAGCCGGACAGATACGGCCGGTGAATTCGGGGAAATTGTTGGTGGAATGCAGCGTCTCGATGGCGCGCTGCCAGTCCTCTTTGTAGACGAGATCGTTGAAGTCCGGAATGATGTTGTTGACCGGGCAGCCCGACATGCAAAACGGCGTGCCGCAGTCCATGCAGCGCGCGCCCTGGACTTTCGCCTCCTCTTCGGTGAGGCGGAGGATGAACTCCCGATAGTGCTTTTTCCGCTGCTCGGGCGCTTGGTGCGCTTCCTCGAGCCGCTGGAACTCGAGGAATCCCGTGACTTTCCCCATCTACGCGGCCGCCTTGCGTTGCGCCGCGGCGAGCTCGCCCAAGGCGCGCCGGTACTCCTTCGGGAAGATCTTGACGAAGCGCGGGCGGTAGTCCGCCCATTTTTCGAGGATCTCCCGTGCGCGGCGGCTGTTCGTGAGCTTGGCGTGGCGCTCGATCATCTCTTTCAGGATCGCTTCGTCGGCTCGGCCCCGGTGCCAGAGCTCGCGCGAGAGCTTGCCCTGCTGCTCGGACTCCGAAAGCACCGATTCCAGGTCCACCATCGCAGTATTGCAGCGCTTGACGAATTCACCGTCGATGTCGAGCACGTAGGCGATGCCGCCCGACATGCCGGCGGCGAAATTGCGCCCGGTGACGCCGAGAACGGCCACGGTGCCGCCCGTCATGTACTCGCAGCCGTGATCGCCGACGCCTTCGACGACGGCTGCGGCGCCGGAGTTGCGCACCGCGAAGCGCTCTCCGGCGACGCCGCGGAAATACGCTTCCCCGGCGATCGCGCCGTAAAGAACGACGTTGCCCGTTATGATGTTTTCAGTGGGCTCGCCTCGGAACTTCGGCGAGGGCGAAACGATGATGCGTCCGCCCGAGAGGCCCTTGCCGCAGTAGTCGTTGGTGTCGCCGATCAAATCGAGCGTCACTCCCCTTGCGAGGAAAGCGCCGAAGCTTTGTCCCGCGGACCCGGCGAACCGGATGTGGATCGCGCCGTCGGGCAGTCCGTCGTGGCCGTAGCGGCGCGCGATCTCGTGCGAGAGCATGGTGCCGACCGTGCGGTTGCCGTTGCGGATCGGCATGTCGATCGCCACTTTCTCGCCGCGCTCCAGCGCTCCTTGCGCAAGCTCGATCAGCCGGTTGTCCAGGGCCTTTTCCAGTCCGTGGTTCTGGCGCTCGCTGTTGCAGCGCGCGACCTCCGCCGGCATGTCGGGCATCTGGAAGATCTTCGAGAAGTCGAGACCCTTGGCTTTCCAGTGCTCGATGCCCTTCTTCGTATCGAGCAAATCCGCTCGGCCGATAAGTTCGTCGAACTTCCTGATCCCCAGGCGCGCCATCAGCTCGCGAGGTGTTCAAGTGGCACTTGCGCATCATGATGCAGCCGCTCACCACCAGCGGCGCCGTCGCGAAGCCGAATTCGTCCGCCCCCAGGATCGCCCCGATCACCACGTCGCGCCCCGTCTTGACCTGCCCGTCCACCTGCACGGCGATGCGGCCCCGCAGGCGGTTGAGCACAAGCGTCTGCTGGGTCTCCGCAAGCCCGAGTTCCCAGGGCGTGCCCGCGTGCTTGATCGACGACCACGGCGAGGCCCCCGTGCCGCCGTCGTGCCCGGAGATGGTGACGTGATCGGACTTGGCTTTCGAGACGCCCGCGGCGACGGTCCCGACGCCAACTTCCGAAACCAGCTTCACCGAGATGGACGCGGAAGGATTCGCGTTCTTCAGGTCATGGATCAGCTGCGCCAGGTCCTCGATCGAGTAGATATCGTGATGCGGCGGCGGCGAGATCAGCTCCACGCCGGGAGTCGAGTAGCGGATCTCGGCGATGTAATCGGAGACCTTGCGTCCGGGCAATTGGCCGCCCTCGCCGGGCTTCGCGCCCTGGGCCATCTTGATCTGGATCTGCTCGGCGCTCGCGAGATATTCGGCGGTCACGCCGAACCGGCCGGAGGCGACCTGTTTGATCTTCGATTTCAAGACGTCGCCTTCCTTGAGCTCGATGTCCTTTGCGACCCGGTTCGCGCCCAGTCGCGAGCGCAGCGTTTCGCCCGCTTTTACGGGTGCGAAGCGGCGGCGGTCCTCGCCGCCTTCGCCGGTGTTCGATTTGCCGCCCAGACGGTTCATCGCCACCGCGAGCGTGGTGTGCGCCTCGACCGAAATCGAGCCGTGCGACATCGCGCCGGTCGAGAAGCGCTTGACGATCTCGGCGGCGGGTTCGACCTCCTCGATCGGGACGGGCTTCACCTCGCCGAAGCGGAACTCGAACAGCCCGCGGAACGTCATGTGGCGCTTCGACTGGTCGTTGATGATGGCGGCGTATTCCCTGTATGCCTGCGGGGAGTTCCGCCGCGCCGACTGCTGCAATTTCGCGATCGCATCGGGCGTCCACATATGCTCCTCGCCGCGCACGCGCCAGGCGTACTCGCCGCCCGCGTCGAGCATCGATTTCAGCACCGGGTCGTCCTCGTCGAACGCAGTTTTGTGGATGCGGATCGCTTCTTCGGCAACCTGGAAGATGTCTATGCCCTCGATCGAAGAGGTCGTGCCCGTGAAGTATTTTTCCACGAGAGAGCCGGCCAAACCCACCGCCTCGAAGATCTGCGCGCCGGTATAGGACATGTAGGTCGAGATGCCCATCTTGGACATCACCTTCTTCAGGCCCTTGCCGATCGCCTTGACGTAGTTCTTGATCGCCTTCCTGCCGTCGATCTCCGGCCCGAGGTGGCCTTTTGCGGCAAGCTCGAGCAAAGTCTCGAGCGCGAGATAGGGGTGCACGGCTTCGGCCCCGTAGCCGCCGAGCAGGGCGAAATGGTGCACCTCGCGGACCGAGCCGGTCTCGACGACGAGGCCGGCGCTGGTGCGCAGGCCCTTGGCCACCAGGTGCTGGTGGATTGCGGACAAGGCGAGCAATGCGGGGATCGCCACGCGCTCGCGATCGACGAGCCGGTCGGACACCACGATGATCGAATACCCCGCGCGCACCGCGTCCTCGGCCTGAGCGCAGAGCGACGCCAAGCGCGCCTCGATCGCCTCTTTGCCCCACGCGAGCGGGTAGGTGATGTCGAGCTCGAGCGAGCGGAACTTGCCGCCGGTGTAGCGCTCGATGTACCGGATCTTCTCCATCTCGAAGAAATCGAGCACCGGCTGGCTGACCTCCAAGCGCAGCGGCGGGTTCATTTCGTCGATGCCCAGCAGGTTCGGCTTCGGCCCGATGAAGGACACGAGCGAGGTCACCAGCTCCTCGCGGATCGGATCGATCGGCGGATTGGTCACCTGCGCGAACAGCTGCTTGAAGTAGTGATAGAGCGTCTTGTCCTTGTTCGACAGCACCGCGAGCGGCGAATCGTTGCCCATCGACCCGACCGGCTCCTCGCCGTTTGCCGCCATCGGCGTCATGAGGAACCTGATGTCTTCCTGCGTATAAGCGAACGCCTGCTGGCGGTCGAGCAACTGCACCGCGCTCTTCAACGGCGGAGTCTTTTCGGTTTCCACTTCGTCGAGCTTGACGCGGATCCGCTCGATCCACTCGGCGTAGGGCTTGGTGCCGGCGAGCGAGTCCTTCAACTCCTTGTCGTCGATGATGCGGCCTTTCTCGAGGTCGACCAAGAACATCTTGCCGGGCTGCAAGCGCCATTTCTTGACGACTTTCTCCTCGGACACCGGCAGGCAGCCGCATTCCGATCCCATGATCACGAGGTCGTCGGCGGTCACGATGTAGCGCGACGGCCTCAGGCCGTTGCGGTCGAGCGTCGCCCCGATCTGGCGGCCGTCGGTGAAGGCAATCGAGGCCGGGCCGTCCCAGGGCTCCATCATCGCCGCGTGGTATTCGTAGAATGCGCGCCGCGCCGGGTCCATCAGCGTGTGATTCTCCCAGGCCTCCGGGATCATCATCGTCATGGCGTGGGCGACCGAGTACCCGCCCATGACCAGCAGCTCGAGCGCGTTGTCGAACGAGGCCGAGTCGGACTGCCCGTCGTAGATCAGCGGCCAGATCTTGTCGAGATCCTTGCCGAGCACCGGGCTCGAGATCGCGCCCTGGCGCGCGCGGATCCAGTTGACGTTGCCGCGCAGCGTATTGATCTCGCCGTTGTGGCAGATCATGCGGAACGGATGCGCGAGGTCCCACGACGGGAAAGTGTTCGTCGAGAAGCGCTGGTGGACGAGCGCGAGCGCGGATTCGACGCGCGGATCCTGGAGGTCCTTGTAGTACTCGCCCACCTGGTGGGCAAGCAGCATGCCCTTGTAACACACGGTGCGCGCCGACATCGACGGTACGTAGAACTCCTTGCCGTGCGCGAGCTTGAGCGCCTGGATTGCATGGCCCGCGCTCTTTCTGATGATGTAGAGCTTGCGCTCCAGCGCGTCCGTGACGGTCAATTTCTTTCCGCGGCCGATGAACACCTGGCGCATCACCGGCTCGATACGCTTGGCCGGCTCCGCGAGGTCGCTGTTGTCCACCGGCACGTCGCGCCAGCCGAGCAGCACCTGTCCCTCGTCCTTGGCCGCGCGCTCGATCTCGTACTCGCAGGCGAGGCGCGATGCCGGATCGCGCGGCAGAAACACCATGCCTACGCCGTATTGGCCCGAGGGAGGCAGCTTCACGCCCTGCTTTGCCATGACCTCGCGGAAGAATTTGTCGGGAATCTGGATCAGGCAGCCCGCGCCGTCGGAGAGCTTCGGGTCCCAGCCCACGGCACCCCGGTGGGTGAGATTGCGCAAGACCGTGAGCCCCTGATCGACGATCGAATGCGATTTCCTGCCTTTGATGTGGGCGACAAAGCCCACGCCGCACGCATCGTGCTCGTTTGCCGGGTGGTACAGGCCCTGGGGCTCGGGGCGGAAGCTTGGATTCACGCTCGGGTCAAGAACTAAGGTTGCCGGCGGCCCAATCCATCGACGGGACGCTTTTCCGACGGGACGCTTTTCAACGCCGGGTTCTTGGACTATACCTGCGTTTCCTTGCTGCCTCAAGTGCTTAGCAGCTGCGCTGCAGGGCAGCAATCCCAGCATCGTCAGCGCCCACTTAGGCGGCCAGGCGCGAAAGCGTGCGCTCGATCGCCGCAGATGGAACGTCCGACCTGAGCGTCGCAGCGCCCAGGCGTTCCAGCAGGACGAAATGGATCCGGCCCTCTCTCGCCTTCTTGTCCACGCTCATGAGCTGGCGCATGCGTTTCGAGTCGATCCCCGACGCGGCAATGGGAAGTCCGGCGCGCTTCAGCAGCGACCCGATGCGGCCTGCGTCGGCCTCCGAAAGAAACCCGAGCTCGCGCGACAGGTCCGCGGCCATGGCCATTCCGGCGGCGACCGCCTCGCCGTGCAGCCAGGCGCCGTAACCCAGGCCCGTCTCGATGGCGTGGCCGAAGGTGTGGCCGAAATTGAGCAGCTGGCGCAAGCCGCGCTCGCGCTCGTCCTTGCCGACGACTTCGGCCTTGATCGCGACCGAGCGCATCACCGCCTGGCCGAGCGCATCGGCGTCGCGCGCGAGCAGGGGGTCGAGATTCGCTTCGAGCCAGCCGAAAAACGCCGCATCGCGGATCAGGCCGTGCTTGATCACCTCGGCGAGGCCGGCGCGCAGCTCGCGCTCGGGCAAGGTCTTCAGGGTATCGAGGTCGGCGAGCACCAGCTTTGGCTGATGAAAGGCGCCGATCATGTTTTTCCCGAGCGGATGGTTGATCGCGGTCTTGCCGCCGACCGACGAATCCACCTGAGCGAGGAGCGTCGTGGGAACCTGGATGTACTGCACCCCGCGCTGATACGTGGCGGCGGCAAAGCCCGCCAGGTCCCCGATCACTCCGCCCCCGAGGGCGACGAGAGTGCAGTCGCGCCCGCAGCGCTGCTCGATAAGCGCGTCGAAGATCGTGTTGAGCGTTCGCCAGTCCTTGTGCTCCTCCCCGTCGGCGACCACGATGCGGACCACCTCGACGCCCCCGCGGGCGAGCGCGCCGGCGAGGCGCTCCATGAAAAGGGGGGCGACCGTCGTATTGGTCACGACGGCCACTTTCTTCTGCGCGAGGCAGGGCAGAACGAGATCGGTCCGGTCGAGCAGCCCCGTGCCGATGTGGATGGGGTAGGAGCGCTCGCCGAGCGCTACGCCGAGAGTTTGCACGCTTCGCCGAATTTCGCCAGCACCTGCGCGAGCAACGAGCCGACGCTCTGGCGGCCGGTATCGATCACCAGGTCCGCGACCTCGCGATACAGGGGATCGCGCTCCGCGTAGAGCTTCTCGAGCCGATCGCGCGGGTCGCCGTCCTGCAGAAGCGGCCGGGACTTGTCGCTGCGGGTGCGCTGCCCCAGCACCGCGGGCTGCGCGTGCAGGTAGATCACGAATCCGCGGGTCCGGAGATGCTCGCGGTTGCGCGGATCGAGCACCACGCCTCCGCCGGTGGCGAGCACGACATTGTCCAGGGCGGTCACCCGTTCGATCACTTCGGCTTCGCGCCGGAAGCCGGCCTCGCCTTCTATGTCGAAGATCACGGCGACGCGCACGCCGGTGCGTGCCTCGATTTCGCGGTCGCTGTCGCAAAATGCCTTGCCGAGGCGCTTGGCAAGCTGACGGCCGACGGTGGTCTTTCCGGCGCCCATCATGCCCACGAGGAAAAGCCTGTGAGTCGTCTTCACGCCAGTATTGTAGCAACCCGCCAGCGACGGCCCGGAAAGCAAAGGGGCCGGCGACGCCGGCCCCGCGCCGTTTTCGCGAGTCTACGGCCTCAGCGCAGGCCGACCCGCTGCTCGACGATGCGCGGGGTGATGAATACCAGGAGCTCGGTCTTGTTGTCGCGGCGCGAGCTGCCGCGAAACAGCACGCCGAGGAACGGAATATCTCCGAAGAACGGCACTTTGGTGATCGTGGTGTTGACGTCCTGGGTGTAGATGCCGCCGATCACCACGGTGCCGCCGTTTTCCACCAGTGCCTGGGTCTGCACGTGCTTGGTGTCGATGGCGAAGCCCGCGTCGGTGCTCTGGCCGACCGAGTCCTTGTTGATATCCAGCTTCATGATGATGTTGCCGTCGGGCGTTATCTGCGGCGTGACCTTGAGCGCGAGATTGGCCTTGCGGAACGATATCGAGGTCGCGCCGCTCGAAGTTGCCTGCTGATACGGGAGCTCCGTGCCCTGCTCGATCAACGCCTCGACGTTGTGGGCTGTCAACACCCGCGGGCTCGAGATGATCTTGCCCTTGCCGTCGGCCTCGAGCGCCGAAAGCTCGAGAGCAAGGGCACCGGTGAGTCGATTGGTGATCAGCAAGGCAATCGAACCCGTGCCCTGGGCAATACCGACGGGCGCGGCGGGCAGATTGACCGACAAGTTGTTGGCAGTCGCTGTTGTTGGGGTTCCTCCGCCGGCGGGAAACAAGTTGGTGAAGTCTTCGAGCCTCCCGGTCTGGGTCACGGACACACCCGACGTGCCCGGAGTGCCGATCGGGCTCGGGCCACTGCTGGTGCTGTTCTGCGCCAACGGGCGCGCCACGTTGCCCAGCCGCACGCCCAGATTTTTCGAGAAGCTGTCGTTCGCTTCGACGATGCGCGCCTCGATCAGCACCTGCTGCACCGGGACGTCGATCTGACCGAGCAGCTTCCTCACGTCCTCCAGCCGGACGGAACCGTCCTGGACGAACACCTGGTTGGTGCGCGCATCGACCGCGACGCTGCCGCGCTTGGACAGGATGCGCTGCTGCGGGTCGGCGAGGAGCTTCGCAAAGGCGTCGGCCTTGGCGTAGTTGAGCTGGAATCTCTCGGTGCGCAAGGGTTCCAGCTCCGTGATCTGCGCGGTCGATTCGAGCGCGAGCTTCTCCTTGGTGGCGAGCTCGTCGCGCGGCGCGATCCAGATCACGTTGCCGTTCTTGCGCATGTCCAGGCCCCGGGTCTGAAGGATGATGTCGAGCGCCTGGTCCCAGGGCACGTCCTTCAGCCGCAGCGTGAGGTTCCCGCTCACGGTGTCGCTGGTGATGATGTTCAGGTCGGTGAAGTCGGCGATGACGTTCAATACGCTCCTCACCTCGACGTTCTGGAAGTTGAGCGAGAGTTTCTCCCCGGTGTAGCCGCTGCGCGTGCCCTGAACCAGCTTGTTGGGGTCGTATTGAATCGGTTTGACCTCGAGCACGAACTGGGTGTCGGTCTGGTAGGCGTTGTGCTCCCACAAGCCCCGCGGCTCGACCACCATGCGCACGTTGTCGCCCTGCGGGAAAATGCTGACGGTCTGCACCGGAGTGGCGAAGTCCACCACGTCGTAGCGCTTGCGCAGCGCATCGGGCAGGCTGGTCTTGAGGAAGTCGACGATCACCGTCTGGCCCTGCTGCCGGATATCCACGCCGGTGGAAGTGTCCGACAGCTCCACGACGACACGGCCTTCGCCACCGCGTCCGCGCCGGAAATTGATGTCCTTCAGCGAGTGCTGGAGGTCGGTTCTGCCCTCGGCGAAGCGCGCGGCGCCGGATGCGGCCTGCGGCGCTCCTGCCGTCGCTGCGAGGGTGATCAGCAGGTTGCTGCCGTCGATCTTGGTTTCATACGAAACCATGTTGCGCAGGTTGAGCACCAGACGCGTCCGGTCCCCGGCCTGCACCACGTTCAGGGAGCGCAGCACCCCCTCGCCGATATCCTGGCTGTTGCGTCCCAGGCCGTTGTTCGTGCCGGGAAAGTCGAAAGCGATCCGCGCCGGATTGGCGATGGTGAAGCTGCCCGGAGCGGCAGCAAGCGGACTCTTCAGCGTCACCCGGACCAGTACCTGTGCGCCCGACTGCGTCACACCGAGGTTCTCGATGCTGTTTTGCCCCCAGGCGAGCGGTGCAAGCGCAAGCGCACCGAACGCGCAAACCACCCGCCGCAGAAACCTTCGCACGAAAACGTTCCTCATCATCTGCCTCCTCCCGCTTCCAGCAATTGCAGGGTGCTCTGGCGTTCTGTCCAGTCGCCCACGGCATCCTGGATCAGCTCGCGCAACTGGATCTGGCTGTCGGTGATCGTGGTGATCACACCGAAATTCTGGCCCAGGTAGTTGCCGACTTTGACGCGGTACAACTTCAGCGACTCCAGCGGATAGGCTTCGAGCGGCTCCTTCGGACGATTGAGATCGGGCTTGAGTCCGCCACCTCCGCTGCTCGCCGATTTCGTGACCAGCTCGATTTTCGCGCTGCTGAAGGGATCGGTCTGATCGAAAACCTTGTAGGGCACCGGCTCATAGGGCTTCACCACCGGCAGCGGTTCGATCCTCCCGCGCAGGTCCTTGGTCTTGTCCTTGAGCTCGGACTTGAGGTCGCTAAACTCCTCACCGCCGCACGCACCAAGCAGCAACGCGAGCGCGACGACGGGAACCGCCTTCATTTCTTCCCAGCCTTGGCCGTCTTCGCGGCCCGGTTCTGGGCCGCCACTTCCTCCTCGTCCAGGTAGCGGAAAGTCTTCGCCGTCACGTCCATGACGAGCGAGCCTTCCTTCGCCGCTGTCAGCGCGATATCGTTAAGCGTGACGATGCGCGACAGCTGGCCGATGTCGCTTGCGAACTGCCCCATGTCGTGATAGCTGCCGTTGAGCTTCAGCGTCACCGGCAGCTCGGCGTAGAACTCGCGCTTGGT
>WNGF01026608.1_pt1 | contig 11700 bp, 9 predicted proteins | sample 5400641 | NCBI WGS metagenome assembly WNGF01 (sample SAMN13153371, study PRJNA577476) | soil metagenome | isolation source: 80 cm soil or saprolite under grassland replicate 2 | place: USA:California | collected 2016-06-15 | reverse complement strand
GGACACCTTAAGAATGCTGAGCGTGGCGCGCCAGCGCAGCCGCGGCGCGAACTTGAGCAGGCTGGCTCGGGCCAATCAAGCACGGGCGCGCGAGACATCCTCGGCTCGCGACAACAGCCCGATCGTGCGCTCGCACAGCGGCGCCGTCGCCACTGGCCAAAGCCCGGGATCGCCCACGCGTTGGGAGACCAGCGCGCGAAAGTGACGAGATCGAATGTCTCGCCAAAGAATGGCTGGTGCCAACGAGGCCTTCCTGCCGCGTGGCTGACCGTCGGGGTTGTGCTCGACCAGAACCAATTGCGCGATGCCAGCGGTGGGTCATCGCGCGTGGACGGTTGTTACGCTCGCACCGACACGCACAAACCGCGCTACATCGCTCCATTGCGTCAAAGGCCCGGAGGACAAACCCTTGACGGCTCCGGCTGGGTCGAGTCTTCGCGGTCACGCGCCGAAGATCGGATTTGCGCCGGAATGCGTCTGCCCGCGACCGTTCGGAATGGCATGGGAACGGCTTTGGAACGCTTCTTCCGTCAACCAGCCAGACCGGGAACGGCATGGGAACGGCTTGAGCTCAGGCTGGAGGTATTCCCGCGGGAGGCCTCTGCCAAGTGTTCGCTCTCGATCGCTTCATCCCCATTCACCTCGGCCGCCACGCGGCACGTACTCGGCCGGGACGCTGGCCGACTCGCCGCCGCGCATCGCCCGGTCGCATCGAGCACGTGCGCATCGTGCTGCCAGCGCTGTGCGCTATCGGGATCGCCGCCCTGGCCGGCTGGATGCTGGCCGGCGGTGGCCTGCCTTCGACCGAGGCGGTCTTCGGACAACCAAACCCGGCGGCTCTAGGCAGTTCGGGTAGCGCCGCAGTCCATCTCGACAGTGCACCGTCAGGGGCGGCGGTGCGCATCGACGGCGCAACGCGTGGCAAGACCCCACTGGACACCTGGTTGTCGCCAGGGCAGCACACACTGAACCTGCAGCACGCTGACGCTCTGGACGACGACCAGCGGCTGGTCGTCTCAGAGACTGGTGCTCACCTTGACGTCGCCCTGTGGCGACGCAAGCCGGACGTCGTGCCATTGCGACCGGTGTATCCGGGTGCGTCCCTAGTGGACGCGCGGTTCCTCGACGACGGACAGGTTGCGCTACTCGTGAACCTTCGTGCTCAACCCGGAGCGCCGAACGCCAGCCGCGAGCTGTGGCAATTGGACCCCACCACGGGCCAGTTCTCTCGGGTAACGGTTCCGGGCGTAAACGGACCCATCTCGACCATGGTGCTGGCGCCCGATGGGGAGCAGGTGGCCTACGTGACGCCGGGATCGTCTTCTGCGGTAACGGCCAGCCGGTGGCCCATAAACGGCACTACGCCCGCGGCGCCACAGAAAGAGAGCCAGCCCGAGTCGGTGTGGGTGGCGCCGCTCGACGGCACGGAGCCGCGGCGACGCATCTTCGAACTGCCATCCGCTGGTGTGCCTGTTGTCTCGGGAAGTCCCGAGCGCATCGTCGACGTCGTCTGGACACCAGATGGATCGCGCTTGATAGCCATTACTCGCCAGACCGGCCCGCCTGCTCGTTCCCGTGTGTTCCTGCTGAACGTGGCAGCTGCTGGCGAGGCCGACACTCAGTCGGGGACGGTCGAGCTGGTGTTGCTGCCGGCCGAAGTACTACCAGGCTCGGCGGTCCCTAACCCGAACGGACGCTGGCTCGCACTGGTCACGCATGCCGCCCCGGCGCCTGGCGGCAATGACGTGCTCAACCTGTGCATCCAGGAGCTCCAGCCAGGTGGTACCTTCCGCGATCTCGCCGACCTCGGTGCTGCTGCGCGTCCGCCAGGCGCTGCTCCGATCGCGTGGGCTCCGGGCACGGACGAGCGGCCCGATCGCCTGGTGTTTGTCGCACCTGCGCCCGCCGCGGCTACGGGTGGCGGCGGCTTTTTCGGCGTCTTCGGCGCGCTTCGGGCATCGGCGCCTCCATCGGGCCTCTTTGTTGCGAACCTCGAGGCCTCCGGACTCCAGGCCGTGCAGCCGCACCGCCTTGGGAGCTCGATCAATACCGTCGGTCCTGTCTGGCGCTCCGAGGGCGTCCTGTACGGGCTGGCGCGCCAGGACGACGGCACGCTGGCACTGCATTCGATCGACCCGACTACCGGCGCGGTGCGCGACCTGGGCGTGCGGCTGCCCGCCGGCACCGGCCAAGGGACGGGTCTGGCCGCCCGCTGGGATGTCAATCACGGTTCGGCACTCTTGTTGAGCCACCCTTCGAACGGAGCGGGCGACAGCGCGTCGCTCCAGGCCTGGCTCGTGTCGTTCGTGTCGCCGAGCTCGACCGCCGGCGCAACGCATTGAGGGCGAGTGGTCATGTTGTTCCACACGCACACGCGCGTGCTCGCGCCAACCCTGATGTTTATTGTCGTCGCGGCCGGCATAGCGCTCGCCAGTCCCCTACCAGTCCTGGCTCAAACAACTCCAGCTGTAGATGGGGGTGATGGTGGAAATGGGTGTTTCCTGGGAGTCATCTGCGAGAACCCGGCCACCTGGCTCCAGCAGACGATCACGAACATCCTCACCGACTTTCTGAGCGGCCTGGCCAGGGACTTCGGCGACGCGATCATCGGGTTCATCAACGACGTCAACTTCCTCACGCGCACGCCCGAGAACCTCAGTTACAACAACGACCTCGTCAAGCAGTACGCCACGGCAACCCAGCTGCTGGCAGACGGTCTGCTCGCGGTGGTGGTGCTCGTGAGCGGCTACAACGTCATGCTGCGGCCGTACATGGGCGCGACGTACGCTGGCGCACTCGAGTTCCTGCCCCGCCTGCTGCTGGGCGGCATCCTGATCAACACCGCCGCGTGGTGGGGCCGGCTGGCGATCGACGTCAACAACGCCGCCTGCGGCGTCTTTGGCGCGCCCAGCATCGCCGACGTCGTCTCAAACGTCTTGCGCGTGGCAGTCGATCACACGGCGGGGCTGCTGATGCTCCTGGTCGCCACTGTCATGGCGATCTTGCTGCTCATCCAGCAGCTGATGCGCCTGGCGCTGGTCGACGTCCTGCTGATCCTGGCGCCGCTGGCGCCCTTGTTGTGGATTCTGCCCCAGAGTCAGTCCTGGGGCCGGCTCTGGGGCCGACTTTTCGTCGGGACCGTCTTCGCGCAGGCCGTCCAGGTGCTGACCTTGCGACTGGGGTTCAACCTGGCGACGGGCTTGCCGCCACTCAGCGCCGCGGGCCTTCTCCAGCCCCTGCTCGGCATCGCCGTTCTGGCGCTGGCGCTCAAGATCCCAAGCCTGATGGGCGGCAGTGCCGCTGGCGGCAACATCGTCGCGAGTCTGTTCGGAGCCGCGGCCGGCGCGGCGGTGGGCTCGGGTGTCGGCGTCGGTGTGCGGGCCGCACTCGGCGCAGGCTCTCGCACTGCTGGCCGCCGATCATGACGGGATCATTCAACTCCGGCGATTTGCTGGGAGGAGGCCTCGGGCGTCTGGCGCTAGCCGTCTGCATCCTCGCCGCAGTCGCGCTGCTGGTGCCGATCGGGCTGGCGTCGGTCGGCTTCGGCGCGATTCTGGCGGTGGCCGGCGGTCGGGGAGCGCGTACTGCGAGCGCCAGGCGGACGCGCGCATGAACTTGCCGGCGTTGGTACTCAAGTCAGGCCATGAGGACTTGGGAAGCGATGGTGGTCCTCATGTGCCACTGTCGGATGATGCAGTGGCACACGAGGAGCGCAGTGGACTCGAGTTCGTCTACTCGGGCCTCGACTTCATCCGCCGATCAACGCGCGCGTTGAGCGTGCCGCTGCTCCAGCTAGTCGGTGACGTAATGCTGACGACTCCCTGCGCGTCGCTTTCGATCTGGAAGCCTTCGAGGAGGGGCTGGTTGGCCCAACTCAAGAACGCGTTGGCGGCGGCGAGATGGGCCGGTACTGGCGAATTTCAACGGGTTGATCGGCGTCGAGAACGACAAACGCGCGCTGGACGTGATCGAGTGCAAGACTCATCGACGAACAGCCTTTCGTGTGTTCGGGCTGCAGATCGCTTGCGTTGGACCGCCGGGCCGATCAGCAGCTGACCCGCAAGTATAGGAAGATGGGCGGGTCCCAAAACTCGCTCGCATTCTTCACCGAGCGTGATCGATGGAAGGTCGGGCGTGCGGCACCTCTGGGTGTCAAGGAGTTCACGAAGCTCGCTCGAGGCAAATTGCCCATGGGTTATTCGAATCGACGGACGGGTGGGCCTCGCGCTCAGATGGCTGAATGGAGCGCTGGCAGCGGCGGCCGCGCTGCCAGGCGGGCGTGTCCCACGTGCGGCCGTCTCATGCGACTGCAGTTCCAGCAAGGCGTGTGAAACCGGGTTGCTGCACCTGTTGCTGCACCAGGCCGGGTTCTGGGCACCAAAATAGCCGCTTCCGAGTTCAGAAACGGCCCTTGAGGCGACGGTTGGTGCCGAAGCGGGGACTCGAACCCCGACGGGAGTACTCCCACTACGCCCTGAACGTAGCGCGTCTGCCAATTCCGCCACTTCGGCGCGCGGCGCCGCACAGTATACGTGATGCGGACCGGCCTCGGACAAGACCGAGCGCGGGCCAATGGACGGGCACGGAATATGCCGCGTGGTACAAGTGTTCAATCTATCGACAAGCCTCACCACCGCATATCACCCAGGTGGGATAAAGGCACCAAAGGAAGGACGGCCCTACGGTGGGACAGCTCTCACAGATTAGCGACGCGACGTTTGAGCAGGAGATCGGCGGCAGCACGCCGACGCTGGTCGATTTCTGGGCGGAGTGGTGCGGCCCGTGCCGTATGGTTGCGCCCGTGCTCGAGCAGATCGCGGCGGAACAAGCGGGCAAGCTGCGCATCGTCAAGCTCAACGTTGACGAGAACCAGCACACGCCGATGCACTTCAACGTCTCGGGCATCCCGACCATGATCCTGTTCAAGGATGGTCAGATGATCGAGCGCATCGTCGGCTTCATGCCCAAGCCGCAGCTGATGAAGCGGCTCGAGCCGCACCTCGTGGCCACCGCGCCCACGGCATAAGACCTCGCGTAGCGACGCCGCGGCATTGCACCGTGGCGCGCTGTCCTACCGGGCAGGCTTGACTGCAGCGCGGTCGTGTCGTGGGGTAAACTCCGGTTCGCTTGGGCGGGCCAATAGCTCAGTTGGCTAGAGCGCAGTCCTGATAAGACTGAGGTCCCTGGTTCGAATCCAGGTTGGCCCACTTTTGTCCGACCGGGGGCCGTAGCTCAGCTGGGAGAGCGCCGCCTTTGCAAGGCGGATGTCAGGGGTTCGAGTCCCCTCGGCTCCACCCCCATTTTGGTGTGAAAATGAGGCTCGGCCGCGCTGCTGCCTCGCCGGGCGCGATCGTTTCATGCCCCTTTGTGGTGCCGCGCGCGGCATGAGGAATTGAACTCGAAGCGGCACCGCCGCGGGCAGTTGCCGGCGTTCTCGTAGCGCCAAGGACCAATCTAGGGACCAATCCGGTCCGGGAAGCATTGCGGTTTATCTGTCTGAGTCGCTTCGGGTCGGTTTGCTTACCTCGACGACCAATGCGCAATCTCCCGGGATCCGCGCATAACGGGACCAATCCCGCACTCCGGCCCGGGTTCCAGGCAGTGTTGCTCATGGCCGCGGCTACGCGCGCGGCTGGATGACAGTGTCCGGACGTGCGGAATCGGCCATCTGGTCGTCAGGACGGCCCGCAGGCATGTCGGCTGATACCAGGTAGTCCTTGAGCCCTCCCCACCAGGCGGTTTGCACCACGAGTAGTCATATTTGTTAAGCTATTATGTATACGTACTTTGTTGTCAATACAGATAAGTGTGGTTGTTACGCATATTTAATCACCACCAGGAGCCTGGCTGAGCTCGTGCAGGGCCACGTGCACTGCGCCGCAAGTCACGCGCCGACAACGCGCCTCGCGACGTCAGCCGTGATTCGATGCGAATCGGTGCTGACTGCGGACTACGCCGGAGCTGGCATGGACTGAGCCAGGTTGCAATCCCTGATCTCGGGATGCTGTCGATTCAGCTGGCGGCAGAACCAGGGCGTCGTGAGCAGCCGATCGTCGACCACGACCACATCGGCTCGCACACCCTCGACGCCTTGCAGATACCACAGCGCGAACAGCTGCTCATCGGCCTGGACGTGCACGACACCCCCTTCGGGCACGCCCTGTAAGCGGTGCGTCGCCCACTCCCGAGCGGAGGTATCCCGCGCCACGTCGACCTCGGGCCAGCCCGACACCAACTGCCAGCCGATGGACATCAGCAGCACCAAGATCAGGGGAGCGGCGACAATCTTGTGCGACGCCAGGCGCAGCAGCCACGTTGCCCCGAGCCCGGCGCCCAGTGCCAGCACCGTTACCACCGGCGCAAGGTACACCAGGCTGTCGCGGGCGTTGTACGACACCGCGAAGGCGACGAAGAACACTGCAACAGTGCAGCACATGACCGCGACCGGCCGCCACTCGTGCCACAGCCAGCTGATACCCACAGCCGCGAGTCCAGTGGCGAGCCAGCCACCCTGACGCACAAGAGTCGCCGCGGCATACGCGGTTCGCTGCACGTCCTCGGCCAGCGTGGCGGATAGAAAGTAGCGCTGATAGCTAGCCGCGGTCACGTGCGCGAACCAGTCCCCCAACGTGACCGCCTCACCCCAGCTCAGCCACGGTTGGAAGGTCGCTCGCACGGCAACGGTGGCCAACAGCAGTAGCGCGAGCGGCAGCGGCAGCGTGATTGCCAGCAGCCGGCTGCGCCAATCTGCGCTCCAGGCGCAACTCACCCAGGCTAGCGGCACGAGCAGCACGGCGAATGGCAGGTGGTGCGAGATCAGCAGCCCCAGGCTGGCGGCTGTCAGGATCAGGCGCGACGTGCACGGCCGGCGGCAATATCTCACCAGCGCCAGGAAGAACAGGCTCAGCAGGAATGCCTCGAACGTGTAGACCTCGGTCACCACTGCCTGCGACCAGATCAGCGGGGCAAACGCAAACACGGCTGCGCCGAAGCTGGCGCCAATGCGGCCGCTGCCGTCCGTGCCGCCCAGGCGCGCCGGCTGCAGCGACGTGAGCGTCGCGCTCAGCAACGCGGCGGCCACTACGGCCGCCAGCGCCGAAAAGGCGTTTGATCGGACGGCGACCTCGCCGAACGGGGCGAGCTGAGCCACGCGCAGCACGCTCAGGTACAGCGGGTACCCGGGCGGATGCGCGACGCCCATGACGTACGCGGCGGTGGCCAGTTCCGCTCCGTCGCCACCACCATTTCCCCAGCTGAGATCGCGTGCGAGTGTCGCCGAGTAGACCGCCAGCACCACCGCGCTCAACGAAGCCACCGCCAGCGCATCAGCCGCTGGGCGACCGAAGCGCATCTGATCCAGCCGCAACGCCAGTCCGAATCCGACCCACAGGGGCTGCGCCGCGCTGGGCACAGTCACACGTTCGACGCCGTCGCCGCTGAAATCAGGCCGAACGAGCTGCCGCTGGCCGTTCAGGTGCCGCCGGCGACCGGACCAACGCCTGAGGCATCGATCCAGCCGTAGCCCTGGGTCGCCTCATCGAACACGAAGATGCGACTTATCACCTGCGGGCCGACGACCTTGAAGCGGGTGAACTGCGGTCCCGCGACACCGAAGTCAATCGCGTCCGTGAACGGTGAGGAGAAGATATGTGTTTCCGGATCGAAGTTGGCTACGAACGCAGGCACGATGAATCCCGGCAGGATCAGAGTTCCGCCAATGGCTCCCGCTGGCACCCGCGTTACCAGCGCGTTCGCGCCTGCGTCAAACGTGGCCGCGTCGCGAAAGTAGCCGACGAATTTACCGTTGACGCGGACCTCGCGCAGCCAGGCGAACTGAGTATCGCTGTTGGTCGGATGCTGCGGGATGCACAAGTGCAGCGTCACCATCAGGTTGCTCAACGTTGGCGGTAGCTCAGTTTCGACACCTGTGTCGAGATCGCGCACCTTCAGGCTCAGGTCAACGGGCGGGCCGAGTGGCACAACGTTGCCACCGCCGAGGCTGCCGGCGGCAGCCTGATTAGGTGGCACTGGTGCCGGATCGAAAATCACTCTGAGCTGTTTGCCATTCGGGGCACCTTCGATGAGTTCGTTGGAAATGTCCAGCACGAACAGACAACCCGGGGCGAATGTGAACGTCACGGCTGCCGCGGCCGGCAGGTTCTGCGGCACGGGTGGAACGGTCGACTGGCTCTGTGACAGGGCGGTCGACCACGAGCCAGGCAGTAACGTCAGCGCGCCCAGAATACCCAGACCGGGAATGATCCAGCGCAGACTGCGGCGCAGCGACGGCTCAGAACTTTCACCCACAGGCATGGCAGTCCCCCGTTTGTGACAGGCCGATCTCACACACCAGCATACACACCCGTCCGCGAAGGTGCCATTACCGGCTTTTCATCCGGCAGTTCGTCCTGTCCGCTTGACGACGCAGGCGGGGACTGTCGCTGGCGGACCATCCGCTCCAACACGAGTCGGCCAAGGCCGATCAGGATGCCAACGCCCTGCGCCGCTGAGCGTGCGTACACCAGCAGCGGCACGCTGAGCATCAGTAGGAACCCGTCGGCCGCTGCTCTGGATGCCAGCGCGACAGTGGTCATACCGAACGCACCGAGCACTCCGGCCAGCGCCCAACGCAGTGCGCTGCGAGGTCGTGCAATCAGCAGAACCCCGAACAGCCACGAGCAGGCGACCAGGCCGATCTGCACCGCCATGACGGGCGGCGTGTACGAATCGCCAAGCGCCTTCCGCGGGTGCCGCCGGTAGACTGCGACGCGAAAGAACCCGTAACGCATCTTTTTCAGCAGGTACGCCGAGAGCGTCTCGGCGTGTCGGTGACACACGCCAGCGCGTGGATTGAAAACGAATCGCGCGCCGGCAGCCGAGAGGCGAAAGGCCAGTTCGACATCTTCGGCCGACTGGGCCGGAAAGCTTTCGTCGAATCCGCCAGAGGACAGAAACGCGTCTCGCCGGTAGGCCGCAGTACCAGTATCGACAAAATCGATGCGCCGCGCGCGCTCGAGACGCGCATCTTGGGCACAACGGGCTCCGAGGTTGCGCGCGACCGCAGGGCCGCGGCCGGCGCCGTGCAGGACCCGTGCGTTCGGGCGTTGGGCGATCGTGCGCGTCTGATCATGCGAGCAGTCGTCCACGACGATCAGCTCGGCGTTCGCCCCCGGCACCGCCTGGCCGGCCAGCGCATCCAGGCACGCGCCAAGCGTCGCCGCGGCATCCCGAGCCGGAATAATGACGCTTACCTGAACCATCGTCGCACCACCACGCTTGTCACAATCAGAAGCGCGAGCTCAATGAATTGAGCCACGTGAAGAGTGACACCGGCCGCCAGCGCGGTCAGTGGCGCGATGCCCGCTGAACCGAGCGCCAGCGCGACTGCTGTCTCGAAGACACCGATCCGGCCAGGCGGTGCCGGCAACACTCCGACAGCATAGCCAGCCACCAGCATGCGCGCGGCCAGGTCGAAAGTGGGCTGGATTCCGACCGCCGCCAAAATGGCAACATTCGCGAGTAAGCCGGCACACCAGGCCACGCCGCTGGTGAGGCCTACCAGCAGCAGCACGCGCTGGCTGTGTAAGGCGAACGCAACATCTTGCAGGTGGCCGATGCCGACGCGCTCCGCCATCGGCAGGCGCAGGAGTGCCAACTGGATCTGCCCACCGCCGCCGACGATAGCCATGCCTGCGGCTGCGCACGCCGCCGCGGCCCCGACCACGACCCATGCAGCCGACGCACCCAGCGCCGACACGCCAAAGATCGAGCTCGCAATGAACAGTAGCACGCATGCATCGAGGAGCTTGATGCCCACCAGCGTCGCGGCGGCCGGGGCCAGCGCTCCGCCTCGGACCGTGATAAACCCGATCTGGATCGCATCGCCGGCGCGCAACGGCGAGAGTAGATTGGTCAGCTGGCCCGAAACGAGTGCCTGCACGCACTGGCTGTAGGGAGGCCGGTTCGGACCGAGTAACGCAGCCCAGCGCGCCGCCTTGGCGAGCTCGACCGTCAACAGGAAGACGAGCGCTGCGAGTCCCAGCGTCAGGTCCGGCACACGTTTCCTACCCCTGGATCATCCTACACTCGCGCCCGGGCAGCGGTGCACAATAGCCCACATGGCGAGGCACGTTGTGGGCGGATCGCGCTTCGCCGCGTGGCGCGCGGTGGCAGCAGTTCCCGGGCTGGGCCGATTGCAGCCATGGGTGTGGCAGTTGTGCATGCTGGTGCTGCTAGTCGAGCTGACGCTCGCCGGCTACCAACGCTACGTGGCAGCGACGCAGCATCTGCGGCAGGCGCAACAGGCCTTCGCCAGGAGCGATCTGGGCAGCCTCCGCATCGGCTGCTCCGAAGTCCGCGCCAGCGTCGACACCGCACGTCCCCTGCTGCTTCCGATGCGCGCGGGATCGATTGTTCCGATCGCGCGTGTGCGAGCCTGGGCTGAGCTGCCCGAGCTGGCAGCGGCTGGCGATCTCGCGTGTAAGGCACTGGACGATGTCGCTGCAGCGCTGCTGCAGACCACACCCGCTGATCAAGTCGCTGCCAGTGACCTGCTCGCCGCCATCACGTCTCGGCCGGACGCGTTCGCAAACGCCAGCACCGGCCTCAGCATCGCTCTCGATCACCTGGAACGCGTGCAACCAGACACCCTGCGAGCCGAATCTCGTCTGGCACCGCTGGCCGATCTGCTCGATCGTACGCGCACATACCAGAGCCAGCTGCGGGCGGCAGTCACCACATTTCCGACTCTGCCGGATGTGGCTAGTACCCTGCTCGGCGGCGATGGCCCCCGCACTTACCTGCTGGTCGGCCAGAACGACGACGAGGCGCGCGCGACGGGTGGCTTCATCGGCACTCTTGGGCGGCTCACGGTCGACCATGGCCGCGTGGTGGCATCGGAGGTGCGCTCGAGCTACGACTGGGACAACCACAGTGTGCCCAGGCTGATGCCGCCTTTGCCGCTCCAGAAGTACATGAATTTTGGCGCGTGGTACCTGCGCGACGCGAACTGGTGGATTGATTTCCGCCAGACATCGCAACAGCTGCTCACGATCTGGCAGCAGCACCAGGGCGGCGCCGATGACATCGACGGTGTGATCGCGATCGACGGAGCAGCCCTGACTGGACTTCTAGATGCCGTCGGCGGGGTCGACGTGCCTGATCTGGGCGGCCACGTCGACGCGAGCAACGTCCAGCAGCGGCTCGATCAACGCCGCCGCAGTGATGAGGCCCTGCGCAGCGGCGCCGATTACCAGCGGGTGAAAACCGAGATCCTGGGTGCCCTGCACCATGCCCTCCTCACCAGGGTGGCCGATGCACGCGGAACGCAATTGCTGCGTGTGGTGATGGCTCTCGAACGAGCCGCGCGCGACAAGCACCTTGTCGTGTGGTTTCGCGACACGCGGCTCGAGGACGTTGCCGCGGCGCAGGGATGGGACGGCGGCCTGCGGCCGGGTAGCGACGATTTTCTGGGTATCGTTGCTACCAGCATGTCCTACGGTAAGGTCATGCCGTACATCGTTCGCGAGCGCCAGTACACCCGCCAGGCCGACGGCTCAGCCCTGCTCACGCTGACGTATCGCAATCACTATCGTCCAACATACGGAGCGCCTTGGGACCCCCTGCTGGGCGGCACGTGGTGGGACTGGCGGGTCGGGTACCTGCGTGATGAGCAAGGCGTGTGGCTGGGTTACATTCGCG
>WNGF01020452.1_pt1 | contig 11702 bp, 6 predicted proteins | sample 5400641 | NCBI WGS metagenome assembly WNGF01 (sample SAMN13153371, study PRJNA577476) | soil metagenome | isolation source: 80 cm soil or saprolite under grassland replicate 2 | place: USA:California | collected 2016-06-15 | reverse complement strand
AGACTGGATCGGCATCGATGCGTGGACGCCGTCCTCGCCGGAATAGTGCGACAAGTGCGACATTACCAGCACCGGGCTCGCCGAAGTTCGTGGGTTCGGGAGCGCCAGGATATACCGTGGGAACCGGCAAATCGGCGGTGACATCGCGAAAGGAATGTGTGTCGCCTATTGCAAGATAGTCGAATCCGCGTTGGACGCCGGCATCTCGGCAAATCGGGAAGTTCGTCTGATACCCATCAATGTCAAATGTGGAGCCGTGGATGCAACCGATACGAAGTCTGTCATCGCCAGGTTGGCGGGCTGGAAGCGCCATGGCCAAATCGTTTTCGCCCGCCTTCGATCGACACGGGCGGGCATGCAGAACCACATCGGGCGAAAGCTCGTACGTGAAGTCATCGCGATCGACGACGTGTACCCACTCCGGAAGCCGTGCTCGAAATGGATGACCCAGTGCCCATACGGACTCGGGCGTGAGTGGATCATGGTTGCCAGGAACCAAGAATATGGGAGGATGCGGAGCACCACGCTCCCGGAGAATCCTTGCAAGCCCTTCCCAAAAGTCAGGCTCGGGCTCTGGATCGTCGAACAGGTCCCCGGCGCATAGCAGAGCATGCACCGCGTTACGCCGCGCCACGTCGAGGATGTTCGCGATCACGTCCATGCGTGCTCGTGACAGCTTTTTCTGCGCATCCTCTGGGAACGACGGGAACCTGCGCCCGAGGTGCCAGTCGGCGGTGTGCAGCAGCCTCAGCACGACGTCTCCCGGTTCGGTGGGGAGATTTGAAAGGTCGCCTCGAACAATGGTCTCACCGTCGGCGGCCGGTACCGAAGCTCGTGGTATTTGTCCCTCCATTTTTTATAGACCTCATCTTCTCTTGATTCCAGGGCGTTGATGCGGCGATCGAGACTCTCGTCCCTGGTGGCCAACCGTTCGATCTCTGCCTCAATTCGATCTCTGGCGGTGGAACCTACCACCTCGTCACGTCGTGCACGTGCGTAACTCAGTTTCTCGCTAATACTCGCCCGTTCGCGACGGCACACGAGGACTTTATCCTGAACGAAACGCTCAAGCTGACCTATGGCTTGCTCAAAGTGCTTCTGTTCACCCTTCTCGACATCGCGTTGATCGATGAATACTGCCTCGTCTACGGCGTCGTCCAACGAGAGTGAATCGGCCGCCGTAAGCTGGGAAGCTGGCCCGTCGGCGGCCTGTAACCGCACGATCCTGGCAGCTAGCGATGGATCAATCGCAGTACCATCAATCACCGCACCCGCAACTAGCCGTTGCACTGGCTCGAACCCAGCATAATCGACCAAGACAACACGGATGATCCCGACACTTCCGGCCAAGGCGGCGAGGTCCGAAAGGGCGTCTGGCGGCAGCAGCAACTCGACCCGCCCACCTGGCCACCTTCGAGCCTGATCGATTGCCGACCGAACCAGAGGGTGCACGAGGTTCAAAGCCTCAGCGTCGGTCAAAGCTCTTGCGTCTCCGGTGGCAAACCGCCGACCGTCCCCTATCTCCACGGGCAATGTCGCACCTGGCGCAACGTCAAACACGACTCGGCCTGCACTCTCGGAACGCCCATATGCAACGCCGCGTCCGGCAAGATAACCCTCCACGAGATTAGCGAGATCGCGGTCGAGATCGGCAAGTCCGTGGGGGAGGTCGTCGCGGAGGCTCTTGAACACTTTCCGTACGTTCTCGTCGAACCGCGACTCAATGATCTGCGAGGTCCGGTCATACTCCTTCTCGTATGCGTCCCGTCGCTCCGAAATCTTATCCCGCAACGCGGCAATCTCTCTCGTCACCTCGTCGAGCGTGCGCGAGCGACTGTAGATGTTCCGAAGGTCACTCTCGAATTCGATGGATAACGCCGAAACCACGATCTCGGGCGCGTCTGTCTTCGGTTCATGTAAGACGGTATCGGATGCGTCCAGGACTTTACCGAAAAGATCCAGCTTCTGACTCAGGATCTCAAAGGTAAGCCGATGAGCCTCGTTATCCCGCGCGATGAAGTTGACCACGGTGACATCACGTTGCTGGCTATACCGGTGACATCTCCCGATGCGCTGTTCGATGCGCTGAGGGTTCCAAGGCAGATCGTAGTTAATTACCGTCTCACAGAATTGAAGGTTCAAACCTTTCGCGCCGGCTTCGGTACAGATGAGAACCTTCGAACGTGTGCGGAACTCGTGTACGAGTGCGAGCCGGACGGCAACCTCGCGGCTCGGCTTCGAACCAGGCGGGAAACGGGCACCCTCCTCTTTTTGCCAGCGTACGTATGCTTGTTGCGCGCGCTCGTGGTCGTTCGCCCCGCGGAACAATGTGATGTCGTCGTCACGCAGGCCAATCGCCAGTAGCAATGTTCGCAAGTACTCCTGCGTAGTTATCGATTCGGTGAAAACGACAGCCTTGCCGCTGCCATGACCGCCTCCCCCCAGATCGAGGACCACCCGAATCGCTTCCTGGAACGAGCGGGCTTTAGCATCGTGCGGTAGCGATCGTGCCCGGGCGATAAAGTCCTGCACGCGAGCTAGCTCAGCAGCCAGTGACGCGCGATCAACTGAAGGTGTGGATTCTTCCGAAGGTTCGTCAATCTCGTCTTCTTCTTCCTCTTCGAGATCCCGGAACACGTCGATAACCGTTTCGTCGGGATGTAAATCTCCTTGTAATCGACGCAGCCTCTTAGCTACGTTCTCCAGACTTGCTGCAAGCGCGGGAATTGACGAGGCCATGCGCCGGTGGAACCCGATCAGAAGCAGCCGCCTTTGTCGACCGGAGAACGCATATAACGACGGTTGCAGGAGGTACTCGGTTACGTCGTCATAGAGCGACCGTTCGTCGTCGCTCATCGCATATTCGTACAACCGGCAACGCCGTTGTGTAAACGGACGATCGAGGAATTCCTGGGCCTGACGGCGAAGGGTTCTCTGGAGGACGAAGGCGAGGCGACGTTGGAGTTCATGCTCCTGGCCAGGAACCAATGTTCTGTCATCCTCTGCACAGAACACCTTGCGAAACGTGGCAATATCGCCGAGCAACGTGCCCGTTGGCTCCACGTACTGTACGAGACCCCATAGTTCAACAAGGGAGTTCTGCATCGGCGTCGCCGTCAGCAGTAGCACGGGCGATGAACGCAAGAAACCTCGGACGCGATGAGCCATCAGGGCCTCATCCGATGTTTCTTCATAGACTCCATCGTGCCCATACCGCTTGTGCAGTCCAGCGAAGATCTCGTGCGCCTCATCGATCACGACAAGGTCGAAGGGAGGTGCAGCACCGAGCGCTGCGGCGCCACGTTCGCTCCCGCCAAACTCTCGACCGACCAGATATACCCCAGGCGCGACAAAGCTCCTTTGGTCGTCCTGCGCCTGGATAGCAAATAAGTTTGCTAGCTCATTCTGCCACTGACCAATTAGCGACTTCGGCACGATCAACAAGATGCGCTGGGCACCTTCGGCGCGGCTTTGGGCAATAACCAAGCCAGCCTCGATCGTTTTTCCCAGGCCGACTTCGTCGGCAAGAATACAGCCACCTTCCCGGAGACGTCGGAGCGCAAAAATCACCGCATCGATCTGGTGAGGGTTGGGATCGATACGCGCATGCCGCTGGGAGGCTGCATAACGCTCCAGGTCGTCCGCCCGACGCACGCGCACAAGATCTTCTGCAACAATGCGCTGGTTGAACGCGTGTAGTGTCATGGTCGCAATTGCTCTGGTATCTTACCAGTCGACGGATATGAGCTTGACAAAGCCTTCCTGCTCGTAGCAGATCAGCTCCTGCTAGGCACAACGTCAGTCTTGTAAGGTGGACTCAGATTGGTGTCCTCTTTAAGATTTGGAATCGAGCCGCTAGAACACGGGGAGAGAGGGTGAACATGAGAGGTGCAAAGAGCACGGATGTGCTTCTTGAAAAAGTTGAGGCCATTGTTAATGCGGCCAAGGGACACGGGCTTGTCGTGTTCTATGGATGGGCGCACGGGACGGACCAGAAAACCGTGGAGTGGAACGTGGAGCATGGAGGAGATTGGGAGAAGTTTCTGGAATGTGCCAAAGCTGCTGGTGCGAGAATGCTATACGTTAATTGGGCACCGTTCGAGGATTTCCAAATAGATGACGCGGTCGGACATCTTGAAAGGACTATCACTGCCGGAACGGGAGCAGGCATGGAGCAACCCAATTCTGTACCCTCCCGCCGCGAAATAGAAGCATATCGCAATAGAGTCGGCGTGATTGCAGTCATCGACCTGGCGTTCGTTCACGAGGACATTGTCCACATTCATCAGTGCTTTGCTGATTGGTTCCAAGCCTTTGAGGAACTCACCGAAGGATTGGAGGAGGATTCGGACGAAAACGGAGATTCCTTTTCGTTGCCCTGAATTAGAACCGAGTTACGTTCTCGGAACAGATCGATCTTTAGCATCCTTCGATCAACACGAACGGCTGATAGCCGTGTTCAACTGCTCTTGGTAGACGGGGAGCAGCCGACGATAGTGTGGGAAAGCAACGGCTTCAAAAAGCCCGCCAGTCGACAGAAAGTCACGCGCACCATCAAAGTCTCCGATTTGCAGTCTTTGGAAGAGGGAACATATTTCGTCCGGATCGACGCATATGATCAGGATGGAGCGATTCTCACGCAACCGCGGAAACTCGATCCGTCTGATCCCGGGAGTCGTGCCGAAAATGAATCAGAGTATTTCTTGGCGGTTCGCGAGGGTGTCGAAGTTGTGGCTCCGCCTCCCCGCGCGATTGATTTGCAGTCCTTTGCCAGTTCCTGGGTGGAAGCCAATCTCCGGTCAGTCACCGGCGATGCCAATGACGAGGCAGTTGCACGCAGAGACACGGTCACAGGAACGTGGGCAGAACCTATCGGTGCTGTTGTTAAAGGTGAAACCCATTTCAAACTGGAAGGAGATGGGTTTGTTGGTTTCACGGTTGTCGTTCCCGCGCTGCTTCGTCGACTCGAATTGACGATTCTGGAGAATCCGAACCAGCTTGGGAGGTATCACATTAACCTCTCGAAAGCTCGGAACACGTTCGACGTTGAAATCAAGCGATCTGTTGTCTTTGGCGAAGGATATCGAGGAGTACGGTGCAGCATATCTCAGGCTTCTAGAAGCGGCGTTGGCCGATCCAGGGCGGTCAAGAGGCAGAAGTTTTATCTATAAGATGCTTGCGTTGCTTGATGCTACGGAGCTTCGTTGGAAATCCTCACCGGGCGACCCTGGGAGAGCGCTTGTACTAGCTCCTACACACCCGCTTCGCCTTGTTTGGCATCTTCAGCATTTCACCCTTTGCGAATCTGCGCTGCAGAGCTGGAAAGAGAAGACAGCGGTCGCACCCTCCTGGGCCAGTTTCTTGCGACAACTTACCAGCGAGATTCTACCCATTAATCTTCCGATGGTTATGTTCGACCAAAGGGGCCGCGCCTATGTCGAACAGAGCTTGCTCACCAGTCACTGGTCGGTCTATTTACCGGACCGATCTGAGGATTCACCGCAGGTTGACACAGCGGCGTGTCGGGAAACATGCAGAAGGCTGCTGGGTATCCGCCGGCCAGAGCCTTTGACATCCTCGATCGGGAGCGCGGAGATTGCCACGCGCGCATTCGAGTACCTGCAGCAACATCCTTATGTGGATCAACTAAGAATGAATGTATTTAACCCCGGAGACGGCCAGCTAGTTACGGAAGCACTGCGTGCCATTGAAGCAATCCGTCTGAGTGTTGCCGCACGGGAGGCGCCACCGCCTCTTCGATATTCGATTCAGATGTTCGGTTCAAGATCACAGATCGAAACGATGGGTGGCGCGTTCGAGTCGCTTCTTGATCCTGAACGTCAAGTGGCAGAAGACGACGAATTTACGCTCACATCATCGAATCACCTTCTGCCCAAGCTGGTCTTTGCAAGAAATGCCGTCGAGGATTTCATTCATTGCCCAGGAGATTTCTCGGCACATGTCACCGTTCTAATCGAACAGTTCGGGTCGCAGGCGAGGTTAGGCCAGATTGGCTGGATGCGGAGGGGGTCGTTTGTTGCTGGGCTCGTTCAGGAGCCCGAAACATCGCTCCGAAGCAGAGAAACTGGATTTGGGTGGTACAAAGGGTTACGTGCTCAGAGTGGAGAGAAGGCGTCGCGTCTGGAGTTATTGCTGACGAACCTTCTAGCGACCTCACAAAGATTGCAGGCTGCATCCGCCACAGGGGAGACAAATTCACCAGATGTCGCGCCGCAGTTGGCTCTTTACTTAGGCAGCGAGGGTCAGTCTCTTCTTCGTCTCATCCATCTCTATTCGGACTGGGTTCTCACAATTGATCGTAATCTAGGCTTGGAATATTTTGATAGTCCGTCTACTCCTGACGATGCAGGATATCTTCTAGATTACGCCCCTGAGTTCCTCCAAGAGGACAGGCAGCGCATTCTGTTGACTACAAAGAGCACTATCGAGCTTCAGCGCATGATTCGTCCAGCAATCGAGAGATTCGGTTTAACACTTCCACCGGAACGTGAGCCGCTCATTTTGGATACGCTGCGTTCGCTCTCAGGACGGCTCGTGCTGAAGTTCCTTTCGGCGGAAACACATTCTGCGGAGGTTGTGGGCCTTCTCCTAGCACGCTGGCTGATGGAACAGAGCGGGTTGCTTGCAGACCAAATTGTCATCCCTTTGGATGCTCATCGCGGATGGTTTAGGCCGACCGAGGACAATCTGACAGCCCGTCGGGCGGACTTGCTCTTGGTTGACCTGGATCACCTAAGACGCGTGGTGACTTGCATCGTTGTTGAAGTGAAGCTTAGGGATGAGTTGACGCCAACAGGGCGCACTTCTCTGTATAAAGATATGCACGAGCAGGCCGAAATAACTGAGACGCGGCTTCGTGAGCTTTTCGACCCGCATCTTTATCCGAGTGATCGAGCCGATTTCCTACTAAGATCAAAGGAGCTAACCACTGCGTTGTCCTTCTACTTGCGCCGCGCCGCTCGATATAGAAACCTCGATGCCGAGCATCTGGAGCTCGCCCTTCAGTTCGTTGAAAACTTAGATAGCGGGTACTCTCTTGCCGTCTCATCGTTGGGTGTGGTGTTCGTCCGGCAAGCGACAGGTATGCATGTGGACGAGGAGGAACCAGGATTTGTTGTGCATCGATTCGGTTTGGATTGTGCTCAGCGGTTGCTTCTCCGCGCATGTGGAGAAGTTTCCGCTAGCTCCACTGACAGTAGCGAAGGATCGCCTCGCCCGTCCCACCTGCCGACTCCGGCAGGTAGCGACCTAACCGACAGAATTATTGCATCGTTTAGGTCAGCTATAGGCGATGCCCAAGTTGGAGTTGTTCATGGTCGAGATAGAAGTGGGGACGCCGCTTTTGAAGAAACCAGCTCACACAAGAGCAATGCACCGGTGGGCGACCGTGGTGAAGGGGAGACTGGGCCAGTCTCCATTCAGAATTCTGACTCTCCAACACCCTTGCCAGCTGTGCCGATAGTCTCTGCCGTACCCGAGGCGACTAATCTTGATCGGATGTCTCCCGAAAACACGGTCCTCGACGAGGTGCCAGGCGCGAATAACTCGACGAGCGAGCCGGTGTCCGCTTTCGATAAGCAGAAGGACCCGGGGACGAGTCTGAGAGCGGACATTCTTCTGGGAGCGAATGAGATCACACCACAATTTGGCATTCTCGGTCGTTCCTCAGAAGAAAAAGTTGCTATCGATCTCACAGGATGTAACACAATTAGCCTTTTCGGTGTGCAGGGATTCGGCAAGTCCTACACACTGGGTGTGATTGCGGAAATGGCCACGGCGGGTGTCCATGGCGTTAATGTTCTGCCATCGCCGTTAGGCGCCGTCATTTTTCACTATCACAAGTCCGATGCCTACGCTCCAGAATTTGCTGTGGCGAGTTCGCCAAACAATAAGATCCGTGAGGTTGAAAGACTGGTTCGCGAGTATGGTGCCAATCCCCAAAGAGTGAAGGATATCGTTCTGCTCACCCCTGAAGCCAAGCTAAACGAGCGGCGGGCGGAATTTCCTGAATTGGAGATTCATCCAATCAAGTTTAGCTCTGGGGAGTTGGGGGCTGAGAGCTGGAAGTTCCTGTTGGGTGCGTATGACAATGACTCGCTCTATGTGCGCCAGCTTGTGGCAATCATGCGTCGATATCGAGAGAATTTGACTCTTCAGCGTTTCCGAGAGGAGATTGCCTCTGCAGACCTTACTCAGCAGGCTCGAAGGCTGGCGGAGGACCGGCTGAACCTTGCTGAACCCTATGTGGATGATAACGCGATGTTGGGCGCATTGATCCGACCGGGACGCACAATTATTGTGGATTTGCGAGATCCCTGGATTGAGAAGGACGAGGCACTAGGTCTTTTTGTAGTGATGATGAGAATTTTTGCGTCAACGAAACATCAAGGGAAACCCTTCAACAAGTTGATGATTTTTGATGAAGCTCACAAGTACATTTCGGAATCGGAATTGATCGGCCAAGTGGTGGAGACCATCCGTGAGATGCGCCATCAGGCAACAAGCGTGGTAATTGCGAGCCAGGATCCCCTTTCCGTGCCCAGATCCGTGATTGAGTTGACTTCGGTGCTGATTTTGCACCGCATGACATCACCCCAGTGGCTCAAGCATCTGAAGAGCGCTATTTCTGCACTCGACGACGTCTCGGACACCCAGCTGGCAGCGCTTCGGGCCGGCGAAGCCCTCGCCTGGGCACAGAGAAGTACGGACAAGAGATTTAGTCAACGGGCTTACAGAATTCAAATTAGGCCGAGGGTGAGCCTGCATGGTGGTGGCACCAAGACCGCAGTGCCGAATGTCACGGTCAAGTAATACTGGCACGTCAATCCTGATCATGATCGGAAACTCTCTAACGTTGGATTTTCCAATTTTCCCGTGCCAAATCAAGGTTGAATCTGATCGGTACAGAAGGGACTTGCCGAGGCGTTCTAGCCTTTAAACTCCCTTCAAGGCTGCAGCCTCCTGAATCGGACTGAGCAAGGCACACGATCTGCAGCGCTGACTCTGAAGACCGAGTAAGGTCTGGGACCGAAGGGCGAGGTGTGTATGAGGTCGTCTTCAGGCGTAGCAAACGAAGCGGCAAATGTTGGCATCATTTGCATTCGGCAAGGCTATCGTCTGCATCCATGCGTGTTGGCGGAATTCCTAACTGGAAAGGATTCGGGCTGGTGGTTGCCCGCGCGGTTTGCGCGACAGCCTGCGCTCAAGAGCCTTCTGCAAAGAAGAAGGCCTGAACCTGAACGTGCGCGCCTCCATCGGCCTCGCGACTTATCCGCACGACGCCAAGACTCCCCATGACATCATCCGCAAGCCCGACGAAATGATGTTCGTGGTCAAGAACAGCAACAGGGACAACATTGGGATCGCGCAAAAGGGGAGCGGTGAGGTAGGGGTCAGCTGTCAGCCATTGGCCGTGAGGAAAAGCACGGTCCGCCGCACGGCCCTAGTTTTTTGTCGACGCTTGAGATACCCACCCTTTGAAAACCGCAAAGGGTGGGGTAGCCTGCACTAGCCGAAACCAATTTGCTAGACACATTCGTGATACCCACCCCTTCGGCTCCGCTCAGGGCAGGCTCTTCGAACACCGCCTTCGACTACGCTCAGGGCAGGCTACGGCTGGGGCCGCCTCAGGTGGAATAGTTCAAACAGAGAAACAGGGAAGGCTGGGCCGAGTTGAGTAAAGCCCCATGTCTCGAAAACCGCGAGACATGGGGCACCCTCGGTTTATTTAGCGTTGAGATGTGGGCCACGCGCCAGCGCTCACCTCCAGGTCGGACGGTTGCCACGACACCCCGACCAGCGGAGTCGAGATGCCCGTCAGCCGGTTTGCAATCTCTGAGAACTTCACACGGTTCACTCCAGCATCAAGGGCACTGCTTCAGAGAGTCCTTGAGCTTCCCCTGGCTCTGCTTTTTCAGCAGGTCATCGAGGGCTTTCGCCTTTGCATCCGGCTTCTGTTGCTGGATGGCTTGGTAGGTCTTCAGCACGCTTTCCACGGCAGCAAGATTTGCCGCCTTCGTGTCAACAGCTTTGTTTGGATTCTCGATCAGGAACGCGGCGCTGGCGAGCATGTATTGCCGCGTGATTGTGTGCGAGTAGGCGTACTTCATTCCGTTGAACTCGCTCAGGATCGCAGGGCACAGCGGCACGTGGATGTCATGCACATCGCTGAGGCGTTTTAGTGCCGATTCGCCCTGCTGGTTCACACTGTCATCCAGCGGAGCACTCTCCAGCTTGTGCGTGACCTCAACCCACTGCGCCCGTTCTTCCGGCGTTGATGTATCTTGGGCCGAAGCTCCGGTGAGGAGTGCCACCGCAAGGCCGCCAGCAATAAGAACCCATCTCGCCCAGTGCATTCGCTTCCTCCTTGCGTCATGGTTTTATTTCCCACCTGGGAGTAACTAAGGGCTGTTCGCAAGTCCCAGAACGTACCAGAGGCACAACAGGACGACTCCGTTCGCCATCACCAGAACGCGCGATACACCACGTCCGAACGCACCGAGGGGGACAGTGGCGAAGCTGACGACCATCCACAAGAAAAAATCGAATACCCATAACAGATGCGAAGCCCTAGGGTCCCCATGCTTTGCGAGAAGGGCGAGGACAAGAAAACTACAGAGGAAAGCAATCGACAACGCGTTGCCGATCAAGCCGATGCGCAGCACAAGTTGCCGCCAGCGATTCAGGGGCAGCCGATTCCTGTTAGGCAATCGCCACCACGCGACCAGTAGAGAACCGCATGTGGCGGCGACTACCACAACAAAAATCACCGCATCTGAGGTCCACATCACTGGATCGTGCATCCGATCCCCCATTTTGCACACCCGAAGTGCTCTGGCCCCGTCTTGCTGTCAACGTGGAAATCACCCCTATAGCCCGGACCCACCGGAACAGTCGCTTTCGGACTCTGTGAAACCAAAATATGGAGCGATGGGCCATTGTTGCGCAACTCGGCAAATCCGCGACTGCTGAATCGGAAATTGAGCTGGCCTTCGTGGAACTTATTTCCAAAGACCTGTTCAGCCTTGTACGAGAATCCGCCTCTCTCACCCAAAAGTTTCACAACGTCAGACTGGTTTCGCGATCCTGTGAAAGTGTAGCTTCCAAAGTCTAGGTTTCCTGTCTTCTCATCACTGCCAGTGACGTGGAACAGGAATCCATCCAACGCCCCGCCGCCCTTCAAATCTGCGGCAGGCGTACCGTTGATGAAAATCCCTTCCGACGTCTGGCCGTTGCTCGTGATTTGGACGCCGTTTTGATTCACCGTGCCGGTATTCCCGCTGTTCGGGTCTTGCAGCGATGCGCTCGTTACGACCGTCGGGTTGAAAGTAGAGGTTTTGTTCCCATTCGCATCCGTGGTGGTGGTCGTCGTGCCCCGCACTAGGTTCCCCTCCGCGTCTTTCTGGCATGTGTCACCCGCCTTCTGGCATGAGAGATAAAAATCCAGCCCGGTCGGGTCTGTGAGCGTGGTTGGGTTATTCCTGACGTAGCTATATCGATTAAGCGTTTGCGGGTCCTCGTTGTGTCCACCCGTCGGGTCGGGCTGCATAAACCTGCCCATCGCAGAGGTGTAGTGGCGCTCGTCGAAATCGTCAAGGCCGGATTCGGCATCCCGTTCCTTGCCGGTGAACTTGTAGGTGTTAGGGTCGCCGTTGGTGATCGCTATCTCGCCGCCGTAGGGA
>WNGF01012266.1_pt1 | contig 11704 bp, 8 predicted proteins | sample 5400641 | NCBI WGS metagenome assembly WNGF01 (sample SAMN13153371, study PRJNA577476) | soil metagenome | isolation source: 80 cm soil or saprolite under grassland replicate 2 | place: USA:California | collected 2016-06-15 | reverse complement strand
AGCAATGTTCGTAACTCCTGATAACTGTTCGCGAACATCGCATCGCTCTCCCGCACCTCGGCAAAGCGGTTGAGGGAATCTCGCGTGAAAGCCGCGAAGGCGGCTCGGTGGTCGTACCGGTCCCTGAGCTTGATCCAGTAACCGTTGGGAGCGAGCGTGTCGGCCCACCAATCTTGCTGCCGGACCGTCTTGATACTTGATTGCAAGGCGGGCAGTGACAGGAGAGCGCTCGCGAGATCAGGCAGCTTGGCCGAGAACAGGTTGAACTGGGGATGACCGTCGGCGTCGACATCGAGCCGCGCTTCCGAGAAGGCGCCGGTCGTGTCCGTGGGCGTAACGAAGACACGGAAATCAAGCGCCAGAATAACCCGTCGCGCGGCCTGTGCATGTTGGAAATAACGCCGCATTTCGTAAAGGCTTACGGACGGCAGCGCCATGTTGTAGCAATCGAATTCGCGCAGTGCGACGTGATTCGGATCCAGTCCTCGGCCGGTGCGCGACGTGCCCAAGAGAATACAGCCGGGTTTGCGCCGAGCCACCGCGTAAATGTGCGTAAGGCGCAGCTGCTCGACGAAGTCGGGTTTGTTGACATTAAAATGCTCAAAGCGTGGACTGCCGAAAACGCTATATGGGTCCACCGCGAAATTCCAAGTTCCGATCGCGGCGACAAGCCAGGTAGTGCCGACAAAAAACCAGCAGAGATAGCGGCGTTCTGGCGTCATTGGGTCGTGCCCGGCTTCAAAACTGGAAATACAGAAACTCGCTGACCTGCGTTAAGCCGAGGATAGCCCAAGTCGCCGCCGCGGCCGCGAGAAGTGCGAAAGCCCGGCGAGGCGCCCACAACATCGCTCTACTTGTGGCGACAGCACCTGCCGGCTGGAGCGGTGGCGAGTAGTAGCGGCCGAATATTTCCTGGGTATTGGGAGCAAAGAAAGCGATCCCCGCCGCCAGCGCAAGCACGATAAGCAGCAGTAATTCGGACGTCGGGTTCAAAACAACAAGCCTCAGCCAGCGAGCGATAGGGGCATCTTGGATCACTGATGCGTAGAAGGGCGACACGTGCGCGCCGTGCAAAAGGAACATGCTCTCCAACAGTCGCCGCGCCGTGCTCAGAGTGTCCGCGCGAAAAAACACCCAGCCCACCGCCACCGCCAGGAATGTAAGTGCGGAGGCCACGACGCTGCCGATCGCGGTGCGTCGTTCCAGGTCGTGCCCCAGGCGCCGGCGCAGGCTTTGCCACGCGTGGTTCACAACCAGATAAAAACCGTGCAAACCTCCCCAGAACACGAAAGTCCAGCCTGCGCCGTGCCAAAGCCCACCGAGCAGCATCGTAATGAACAGATTCGCGTAGCGGCGAGCGTTGCCGTGCCGGTTTCCGCCCAGCGCAAAATACAGATAGTCACGAAGAAAGCGCGACAGCGTCATGTGCCAGCGGCGCCAGAAATCGATGATATTGACGGCTTTGTAGGGGGAGTTGAAATTCAGCGGCAAGCGGATACCGAGCATCAGCGCAAGCCCGATCGCCATATCCGAATAGCCGGAGAAGTCGAAATAGAGCTGGAAGGTATAGGCCAACACTCCACCCCAAGCGTCAAGCGTCGACAAGGCCTGGCTCTGGCTGGCCGCGGCAAAAATCGGGCTTGCGAACTTGGCCAGGCCGTCTGCAATCACCACTTTCTTGAATAGTCCGAGTACAAAATACGTAATTCCCGTGGCGAAGCTGACGTCATCGAAGCGGTAGATCGACGATTGCCCGAACTGCGGCATCATCTCCTTATGATGGAGTATCGGTCCCGCGATCAGGTGCGGGAAATAGGTCACGAACAGCGCGTAATGCAGGAAATTGTATTCGCGCGCCTCGCCCCTGTAGGCATCCACCAAGTACGCGATCTGCGTGAAGGTGAAGAATGAAATGCCGAGCGGCAGGATGATCTCGCCCAGGGCATAACCGGTATTCAATGCGGCATTGAGGTTGGCGAGAAAGAACCCGGCGTATTTGTAGTACCCGAGTACAACGAGATTGGTCGCGACAGCAAAGCTCAGCGTGGCTCGGCGGATCGACTCACTTCTCCGGCCGCTGCCCAAGACGGTGCCGGCAGTGTAGTTGAAAAGAATAGACGCGATGATCAAGCCGAGATAGGCGGGGTTCCACCAGCCATAGAAAAAGAGCGATGCTGTTACCAGCCACGCGATCGCCGCCCGCCGTTCCCGATGTCTCCCGAGCACGAAGAAAATAGCCAGCGTCACTGGCAGGAAAACAAAAATGAAGAAATAGGAGTTGAAAAGCATTTCTGGAAATAGACTGGCTGCGCAGAGCTATGATCGGAAGTAGTGTTTCACTGCAGCACGTTTGGCTATAGCTTGCGTGCGTCTAGCCAGCATTCCAGCAGCGCAATCACCCAGATCATGATGCCGAAGTAGGTCGCATGCCCGGTGTCGTGCTGACGGCGCAGATCCCGGATGTAGCTCGGCTGCATGATGCCGCGGCACTGGAAAGCATCGAGACTGCCATGAACCAGGTCCGAAAGCGGTGCGTGGCTGCGCAACCAGAGCCCGAACGGCATGCCGAATCCGTGCTTGGTCTTGGCGATGGTTGCCGGCGGAAGAACGTCCTTCAGCGCCCGCTTGAAAAAATAGCGGAGCTTGAGTCCCTTCACTTTGAGCGAGGCCGGAATCTCTCCCGAGAATTCCACGAGGTCGTCGTCGAGCAGCGGATAGCGCACCTCGATGCCCGCGACATCGCACATGCGCGACACTTTGCGCAGATCGTTGTCGGCCAGCGTGAGCTTGAGGTCCAGGTGCATCATTCGGTTGAGCGCGGAGGTGGAGGTTGCGCGCTGGTAGACGTCGCGTTGCATGGCGAGCGGCTCGTCGACGTCGACTGCGGCGAGGAATTCCGGTTCGAACACATCGGCTAGCGGCGAGCGATGGAGAAAGTTGTACGTCTCGAGGCGGTCCGGCAGCGGGATTGACGCCTGGCGGATGTAACTGCCGAGTTTGCGTAACGGAGTGATGTGGTCGCTGCCGGGAAACGAAAAGGCCAGAGGCTCGATCAGCGCGCGCCGCAACGCCTTCGGTACGCGACCGTAGGCCTCAAAAACCTTCTGCTTGGCGTAGCGCGTATTGCCGCCGAAGACCTCGTCGCCCCCGTCGCCGGCCAGCAGAACCTGCACGCCGTCTTCGCGCGCCATCTTCGCGCAGAAGTAGGTGGGCGCAGCGGAATCGTTGCCGAAAGGCTCGTCGTAGGCACGCGCGATGATGGGGATGGCTTCGACGATGTCCTGGGGCGTGACGTAATATTCATGCGCACGTGCGCCGAGATGTTGCGCGGTGATGCGCGCATATTTCATCTCGTCGAAGCCCTCCCAGGCAAAGCCGATCGAGTACGTTCGCGCAGGCTCACCGGTCTGCTCGGTCAGCAACGCCGTTACCGTGGAACTATCGGTGCCGCCGCTGAGAAACGTGCCGACCGCGGACGATCCATCGATGGCGTTCCGTGCTGCATTTCGTAACAGCAACCGGAATCGGCGCTCAAGAGCATCGACCGAGTCGGTCCCGTCGTCGTGGTACGCAAGGCGCCAGTAGAAACGCTTTTCAACGACACTGCCGCGGAACGTGACGGATTCGCCGGGCTGAAGCTTCTGCACCGCACGGTAGATCGTGCCCGGACTCGGGATCACATGGCAGAAGAGATAATTGAAGATGGCTTGCCGGCTGAGATCCCGTCCGACGGCCGGATGGGCAACGACGCTTTCCGCATTGGAGGCGAAGACGAGCTGACCGGATAAATTGGCGTAGCACATCGTCCGCGTCCCCATCCGGTCGATCGCGAGCAGCCCGCGGGCGCTCTCCGTGTCGACGACCGCGATCGCGAATGGCCCCGACATCTCCTTCAGGCAGTCGGAGCCATGCTGTCGATAGGCCTCCGCGAGCGCGGCAGCCGTACCTCGCTCGACCGCCAGCGCACCGAGGCTCGCAGACCGCCAGCGGACCTGTCCTTCCACGGCGGCCAGCAAGGCTCCCGCTTGATACTGCGTCACGGGGCGAATTCCCGGTTCAACCGCCAAGGCGCAGCCGCTGCTGAGGCTCGGCGGTAGTGGCGCTTCGGCTTTCCCGTCACGCAACGCGCGCCGCATGTCGTCCACGGTCGCTTGCGCCTGCCCGTTCTCTCGCGGGCCGTTGATCCAGCCGCAAATCCCGCTCATGAGGCTGTGCACCGATGGTTGCGCACGCCGTTCGCGGCCAGCCAGTACCGTGTCGAAGCCACGAACATCAGGTGAGAAACCGAGCTTCCTCGGACGACGGCCGAGTGGCGAGGTAAGCCAGCCACGCCGGAAACGCTGCACCGGTCGCCCACGCGAGTTTGCGCAACCGCGAGACGCCGGCCAGACGGCGGATCAGGAAATGCACGCGGGTGCTTGTCTTGCGCTCGATCAGTGCGGAACGATCGCGACAATGCCGCGCAAGTTCGGCGGTACTCATGAAACGCAGGGCAGGGAAAGCCGCACGCGCTCCTTCTAACAGCTGCTTCACCTCGCCAAGCGCATGCTGCATCGCGCTTTCATCGCCGATGAAGTTCAAGCGGTGGATCTCGACCAGTGTCGGACGCCCGGCGCCAGTCTTCGATCGCAGCGCCTGGATCGTGCGCTGGTGTGTTTGTCCCAGCGACGGCTCCAGGTAACAGTCGCGCACCACGTACGTTACGCCGTGCGGTCCCGTCGCGGCGTTGAAATAGCTGCGGTCGCCGGCGACGACGCGACCCTCCGCGTCGCGGCTTTCGTTGCGTATGCCCGGAGTCACCACGACGCGTGCGCCAGCGCGGGCCCATGCCGATTCCACCGCGTCGGTCCACACGAAGGTCGCAGGCACCACGACCTCCGGCGCCATACCGAGCACGGTTGCGAAGGTTCGTGTTTCCTCGGTCGCTGCTGCAGCCAGGTCCTCGGGGGGCAACGGTCTGGAAGGTAAGTCGGTCGCGTCGATCCATCGGCTCTGCAAAGGCGCCGGCAGGTCCTCGGTGGAGGGAAATGTATCGCCGGCGAGCCATTGTCGGATCTGATCGCTAAGGGACGCACTGCGCATCAGGCATGACGGCCAAAAATGCTCCATGCCATGCAGCTGCAACGCGAACACTCCACGTGCTGCACCGCGCAGCATCGCCTCGCGCACTGCGGCGAGGCGCGGATCGGCAAGCGTCGCCCGATGATAGGTCCGACACCCATCGGCGCGCATCCGATCAGTGTCGGGGCCGGCGAGCACGACGCCCAGGGTTGCGACGGGGTGTCGACCGAGCGCGTCCCGGAAACCGGAGAGCAAGTCTGCGATCCGGTCGAGTCGCTCGGCTTGCAGCAGGGGGCCGTAGCCCCAGTCGTCGCTTTCCAGGATCAGCACCGGCACGCGCAGCACCGGCTCCCGCCATGCGGCCGCGAACGCGCGGCGATAGGCCAGGGCGAGGAGCGCACTGCTTACGGCCAGCCAGAGAATCACCGTCACGATCATGGCCATCGTCAAGCGCGGCCCGATTCGACGAAATCTCGAGGTTCCGTGATCTTTCGGTGCATCGGGAAGCTACGGTTGCGCGGAGATGCTATGCACGCCTGCGGGAGAGGAGGAAATCCGTCATGACATCGATCGAGCCCAGATTGTCGATATTGATCTCCTCTTGCTTAAGCGGAAAATCGTAGGTCTGCTCGTACCACACCACGAGCTCCAGGATCGCAGTCGAGTCGAGGTAGCCCGTGGCAGGGATGATGTCGGCATCAGCCAAGCCACTGGCATCGATGTTCAGTGCCTTGGCTAGGGCGATAACCTTGGCTCGGATCGCCGCCTTGACTGCTTCCCGATCCAGCAGCACGGGTGATGAACTCGTCACGCGGGCGGTTGCGTCAGCGCCTGCAGCACCTGGACAGCGTCGAAACCGGACAGCAGCCGGTGGTCGTAGGTCGCGCCCAATACCGCGTTACCCGACCCGCGTGGCGCCGCATGGGAAACGATCAAGCTCGTCGCCGGAGGCAATATGGAAATATGGCGGCTCACGTTCCACCGCGCCATGCTCGAGAACGCGAGGGTCGCTCCTGACGACTCCTCGGGCCGAAGTTTGTGCGCCATGGCGTGACGCTGCACTTCGCCGAGCGCGTCGATGAAACGGGCCACATTCATCGCTTGCGCGCTTTGCACCACCGCAAGATAAAGAGTTTGCCCGGCCTGGACGGTGAATCCGAGATTGACTGGGCGGTACTCATAGCGTCGATCGTTGATGGCGGTGGCATTGATGCGGGGAGTCAGCTTGGCGAGCTCGACCAGGCGAAACGCAAGCAGCGGCAGCAGCGGCGAGAGCAGGAGTTTGTTTTGCTGCGCGTAGCGTGCTGCGTAATCGTTCCATGGTTGCGGATCGTATTCGATCTCCAGGTATGCGGCCGCAGCCCGATCCCGATGCCAGAGCACGGTGAAAAACATCCCGCGCTCTTCGGCGGATAGATTGCAGTACTCGCCCGGCACGCTTGGCGCCTGTTCCGGCGCTGGGTGCGCGCCGGGGCCTGCAGTCTTGACCGGTTGACGTTGTGTCGCCAACCATGATTCGATGTCGGCGACCGTCAATCGTTCGCCAGCGGTCGGGATCACATTGGCGCCGAGACCCAGCTCGCGCAACATGGCTTGCGCTTTGGCGGTAGGACGATCGGTTCCGCCGGCAGCGGCTGGGGCGGTGGCTGCCGGCGCTAGTTCGGGGACACGCTCGGTGGCGATCTCGCCAATCCAGAGCAACACCGAGCCGACGCTTGCGGTCTCTCCTGCACGATGCACAATCTTCAGTACATAGCCGTCGCGCTCCACCGACACGTCGAGCACGGCCTTGTCCGTTTCTACGGCGCCGACGATCTGGCCGCGGGTGACGAAATCGCCCTCGCTGACGCCGAGGCCGACGATCCGAACGCTGTCGTCGTTATTGTTGACGCGCGGAATGTGCAGCGGACTAGCCATCGATCCTTCTGGGATTCAAATCATGCGCAGGACCTGCTCGACCACCCGCGCCTCGTCCGGCAGAATCTGCCGCTCCAGACTGCGCGCGGAGGCGATCGGCAATGGCGGTGCACCGATGCGCAGCAGCTTGCCGCGAAAGCCACGCTCGAGAAGGCAAGCGGCGATCTCGGCCGCGACGCCGTACTGATGGTGAGACTCTTCGACCATCACGATGCGCCTGCGGGTCAACAGGTGGCCGATCAGGGTGCCTGCGGGGAGGGGGGCCAACTGCGAGGGCGCGACGATTTCCACTGCGAGCTCCTCTTCGTCCGCGAGCCGCTTGCCGGCAGCCTCCACAACCGGCAGCATGCCGCCGTAGGTCAGCAGTGTGACGTCCGGATCGTTGTCGCCACGGCGCAGCGTGGGAAACAGATGGGCGGCAACGTCACCTGCCGCGACCGGTAATTCCACATAATCTGCGGGGTCCTCCTTTTCGCCGTACAGCAGCTTATGTTCCAGGAACAGAACGGGGTAGGGCCAGCGCAGGGTTGCGTCGATCAGCAAGCGGCCGACGTCGTGCCGGTGACTGCCGTACACGACGGTGAGGCCCGGCACCGACGCGAACAGATGCTCCGGACTCTGGCTGTGGGTCGCACCGTAGCCCCGCCGGCCACCGCTCGGCGCGCGGATGACCAGGGGCACGGCCATGTCACGGAACATGCCGGGAAACTTCACCGCGTGGTTGTAAATCTGATCCATGCACAGCGTGAGAAAGTCGGCGAACATGACTTCGGTCACGGGTTTGAAGCCGGCGAGCGCCAGACCGATCGAGGCACCCGTCACGCCAGCTTCGCTGATCGGTGTCGAGATCACCCGTCCGGGGAAATCGGTCGACAGGCCCTGGGTTACCTTGAACGCTCCGCCGTAAGGATCGTGCAAGTCCTCTCCGAGCAGAAGCACCTCGGGGACGGTCTCCAGCAGGCGCCGCAGGGCCGCGTTTATCGACTGACGCACGTTCCTGCCCGCCGCGGGCTCGACGTAGCTCACTCGTGCGTCGGCGGGCGCGGCAATGCTGAATATGTGCTCGGGCACTTCGCGGAACACCGCTTCAGGTGACGCCTCGGCTCGCGTCCTGATCTCTTCGATGAAGCTCGCGTTGCGCGCTTCGATGCGGCCGCGCGTCGCGTCGAGCAGCCCGCGGCCTAGCGCCGCGAGCGGGTCGCGGCTGCGAATCCCGTCGAGATCCTCGCCTGCGCGCAAATCGTCGCCTTTGCTGTGCGGCCCCATGCGGCGGGTATCCAGAACAAGAAAGCCAGGCCGGCCCGCCATACGTACTTCGGCCACAACCGCGGCTACCTTGGCGCAGAAATCGGGGTCGTCGTCAGCGAAACGCCAAGTGGCGAACCCGAAGGCTGCACCGCGTTCCTCGATGGTCCCGCCGATGGTGTCCCGGGTGTTCGTGGTCTGGGCGATGCCATTGTTCTCCACAACTACCAACAGTGGCGCACACCATACCGACGCCAGATTCATGCTTTCGTAAACAAGTCCCTGTCCCAGCGTTCCGTCGCCGATCATCGCCGCCACCAGCGCGCCGCTGGCTTTCTTCTTGCGCGCCAGGGCGAGCCCCGCGCTGATTCCCATCATTCCCGCCTGCACGCCATTGCTGTGGAAATGCCGCCATGCGAGATGCTGGCTGCCTCCGTGCCCGCGGCACACGCCGGTCTCGCGCCCCATGATCTCCGCCACCAGGCCGAGGAAATCGCCGGAATAGGTCAGAAAGTGTCCATGGTTGCGGTGATTGGACAGCACCGCATCCTCGGGGTGGTCCAGCGCGCGCACCACGGAAAGCGCTGTGATCTCCTGGCCGAGGCAAGTGTGCGTAGTGCCGGAAACCAGCCCGCGCGAGAACTGGTCCAGGATCAACTGCTCGGTGAGGCGGATGAGGTGACCATAGGCGTAGAGGTCGTCCGGAGCCAGGCTGATAAGGGGCCTGCCCAGGTCGTCGCGGGTGAAGCCGGGGATGTCCTGCACCAGAGAGCGGGTTGATACCGCGGCGCTGAGCAGAGCGGTTTCGGCAATCGTCACGATCGAGATGTCAGAGCAATTCGGAACGTTGGCATCCTAGCCTCGGCGCGGCTTCCGCAAAGAGGGCAATTATACTTGGGGACCCTGGGAGCCCCGCATGACCCAAGCAATGAACCTGCCAACCGTCGAGCCGATTCGCGATGAGGATCTACCGGAGTTCTGCCAGTTCCTCACCGAGAACCTGAATCGCCAGCGGAGCGCGGCGGCCTGGGCCGAGGCGTTTCAGCAGAGCTGGTGCTCGACCAAGCCCAACAACGGTTTCCTGATTCGCCACGAGGGACGCATCGTTGGCGGTATCGGCGCCATTTTGCGTGCTGGACGCATTTCGCGCGCAAAGCATGCGGTTGGCGATGGCACTCACTGGACAGCCCGGGTTCCACTACACCGACTTGACACCCACCGATGTAGTATCCAAGACGCTGCAGTTTCTCAAGTTCAAGCCCATGAACGAGCGCCAAGCTATCTGGCCCAATCTGCCGTGGCCATTCGCCAGACTCGACGGAGTACGCGTGGTGACTGATCCCGAGCAAATCCGGCGAATCCTCGCCCCGGACGACGCCAAGGCGTACCGCGACCATTACCATCTGCCTTGGCTCGGGCACGTGGCAGTAGGCCGACCGGACGCGTGGAGCTATGTCGTATGGAAGCGCACTCGTTTGAAGGAGGTCACCGGCGCGATGATCCTGGCTGTAAGTAATCCGGATCGATTCCTAAGCTACCGCCAGGCGCTCGGCAGCCATCTGTTGCTGCGCCATGGTCTACCCTATACACGTGTGGAATCCCGCTTGTTGCCTCGAGTGCCGATGGTTTGCATCGAATTATCCGGGTACCGAAACAAGGTCTTCAAGAGCGATACGCTGATGGCATCGGATATGAGCAATCTGTACTCGGAACTGGTCGCCCTCGACCTCTGATCGGCGAACTCCCGCCTTTATCGCGCCATGGAACGCGAGCTCATCCATCTCCCTCGGGAAACCCGGCCTATCCTCACGGTGGTCGTCCACACCGAAGAGGAATTCGATTGGGGCAAGCCCCACGATCGAGGCGCGACAGGGGTGGAACACATGCGTCATATCGGACGCGCCCAGAGCATCTTCGACGCGTTTGGCATCGTGCCCAATTACGTTATCGATTACCCTATCGCTTCCCAGGATGTCGCGGTCCAGCCGCTGAAATCCTTTGCCGAGACCGGCCGGGCCCTGATCGGCGCCCACTTGCATCCGTGGGTGTCGCCGCCTTACGTCGAGGAGATCAATGCGCGTAATTCCTACCCCGGCAACCTGCCACGAGCCCTCGAGTTGGAGAAGTTGGAGAGGTTGACGCAGCAGATCTCGGACTCGTTCGGAACGCGCCCGCTTACTTATCTCGCCGGGCGCTATGGTTTTGGGGCCAACACCGCCGCGATCCTGGAGGAACTCGGCTACGAGGTGGACATCAGCCCTGCGGTGCCCATCAACTTTTCCGGCGATGGCGGTCCTGACTACTCGGGCTACAGCAGCCATCCGTACTGGTTCGGCAGCGAGCGCATGCTGCTTGGTCTCCCGGGCACCGGCGGCTACGTGGGTTGGCTTCGGGCGGGAGGCACCCCGCTTTACGAGATGGCGACGAGCCCCGGCATGCGACGCATCAAAGCAGCCGGGGCGTTCGCCCGGCTCAGACTCATGGAGCGGATCCGGTTGTCTCCCGAGGACTACAGCGAGCCGGAGATGCGACGCCTGACGCACGCTCTTCTGGACGATGACGTACGCGTGTTCGTATTCAGTTTTCACTCACCTTCGGTGATGCCGGGCAGCACGCCCTACGTACGAAGTCAATCGGACCTCGACCGGTTCCTGGACAAGTGCCGGCATTACTTCGATTTCTTCATGAGGGAACTTAACGGCGTCACGATGACGCCACTCGAGGTCAGAGATGTCCTCAGTAACGGTGGCGCTCCGGTCGCAAACAGATCGAACGCTGAAAAGATATCGCGATGAGGTCTTTAGACGTTCTGATGCCCCGATGAGCGCGCCAGCGAAAACGCCGTTCCTGATGCTCACGGAGCTCTTTTTGCCCACCAAGGGCGGGACCGCGGTATCGTTCGACGACGACTTCCGCCGGCTTGGGTGCAAGGAGATTCACGTCGTCACCGCCGACGTACCCGGGGCAGCCGACTTCGACCGCACGCATCCGAACACGATTCATCGTATTGTTCTGAAGCGAGTGCCATGGCTGAAACCCGAGTCGCTGCTCATGTACGCAAGACTCTTCGTGAAAGCGGTGACGCTGGCGACGACGCGCCGCTTCCTCGCGATCTTTGCCGGCAGGGTATTGCCCGAGGGATTGGTGGGGTGGGCAATCGCCCGACTGCGCGGATGTCCGGTGTTGGTCTACGCGCACGGCGAAGAGCTCACGAATTGGGGACGAGGCAAAAAGTTTGCGCTGATGTGCTTCGTCTTCAGGCGCGCGGATGCAGTGCTCGCCAACAGCGATTTCACGCGCGACACCCTGACCGGCGTGCTCGGCGTGGATCCGGGACGCATCGCGGTGGTATATCCCACGGTCGACGAGAATCGGTTTCGGCCGGGGCTCTCCGGCGAGGACCTGCGAGCCGGGCTCGGGTTATCGGAAGGGCAACGCCTGATTCTCTCGGTCGGTCGTCTGCAGCGCCGCAAGGGATTCG